>Ga0164307_10001042_pt1 | contig 12409 bp, 12 predicted proteins | sample Whisoiple_243_MG_FD_110214 | JGI IMG/M metagenome (GOLD analysis project Ga0164307, IMG submission 110214) | Soil microbial communities amended with fresh organic matter from upstate New York, USA - Whitman soil sample_243_MG | ecosystem: Environmental > Terrestrial > Soil > Unclassified >...
GTGCTCGGTGCGGATCAGATCAATGCGCTGGATGCAGCCGCAGATACGGTGTCGGGGACCAGGTTCCACGATATGAGCTGGGTGTCGGCCGGCCGCGAGTAGCCGGTCACGGCGCCATCGTTCGCCACGAGTCGAGGTGGTGGACGGCGAACCCGTCGAACAGCGGCGGCCGCATCCGGGTCGCGACGTCGCCGAGTTCCCTGCGCATCGCTGCCTCGCCGTCGTCGCCGAACGTCGTGTTCGCCGGGATTGCCGCGGTAGGCGGTTGCGTCTCGACGCCGATACGGTGGGGAATCCCGGCGACCCGGCAGAGCCGGAGCATTGCGTCGGCCTCGGCGACGATCGCCGCGGCATTATCGCGGTAGGCCAGCACGGTGACCGAGTTGCACTGACGCACAATATGACTGACGGTCCCGTGGTGCTCGGTCGTCAGCCACGGCACCAAGTCCATCGCCAGCGGCGCGACCTCGGCCATCTCGTCCACCAGCGTGGCGAAGGAACCCATCAGTGCGCCCGCGTCCTCGGGCCAGCGCGGCAACGCCCACGGCTCGACGTCGAGGTGGACACCGTCGAACACGGCGTCGGTGGTCGCGCGGAAGGCCCAGTTCAGTGCGGCGTCGTGGTCGACCGTCCAGGTCGGGTCACCGCCGAGGCACGACACCGCAATTCCGTTGGCCCGCAAAGCCGCGGTGAGCGATGCGACGTCATCGTCGACTCCGCTCAACGGCACCGCGACATAGACCTCACGCAGGTGGCGTGCGGCGGCGAACGCGACGATCTCTCGGGTATCTGCGGTCACCCGCCACAGCCACGTTGCGACCGTTCGCGATGAATCCGCTGCCACGAGGTTTAACGTTAGGCCTCATGATCGAGGTCACCCTTCTGGGCACCGGAAGCCCCATGGTCGATCCCCGCCGCGCAGGGCCCTCGACGTTGGTGCGCGCCGGCGGGCAGACCTTCCTCGTGGACTGCGGCCGCGGCGTGTTGATGCGGGCTGCGGCGGTGGGTGTCGGTGCCGCCAACATCTCCGCCCTTCTCCTGACACACCTGCACAGCGATCACATCACCGATCTCTCCGACGTCATCACGACGCGATGGGTCACCACCTTCACCCGCACTCCACTACGGGTGATCGGTCCGCCTGGAACCACCGCAGTGGTCGATGCGACGCTCAACGCGCTGGCCCCCGACATCAGCTATCGCATCGGCCACCACCCCGACATCACCGAACCACCCACGGTCGAGGTGGAGGAGGTGACCAACGGCGTGGTGTGGGCCGGTGACGGCGTGCGGATCACCGCGGCTCCGACCGATCACCGACCCGTCGAGCCGACTGTCGGGTTCCGGATCGATTTCGAGGGAGCGTCGGTGGTACTGGCAGGCGACACCGTGCCGTGCGCCGGACTGGACGAATTAGCAACAGGCGCAGGCGCTTTGGTGCACAGCGTGATCCGAAGGGATCTGGTTGAACAGATGGCTGTGCAACGCATCAGGGACATCATCGACTACCACTCGTCGGTCGAGGATGCTGCTGCCACCGCCGAGCGGGCCGGCGTAGGAATTCTGGTCCTCACCCATTACGTCCCGGGCATCGGTCCCGGGCAGGAGGACGACTGGCGTGCCCTGGCAGCCACGGCATTCAGCAGGCAGATCGAACTCGGCGACGATCTGCACCGAATCGAGGTGCATCCCGGCGTGTGTGGCGGCCGCGGCACAGGTTAAGCCAGCAGAGCACGCAGTGCTTCCGCGGCGGGCTGGTGCGTCATGACGGTGAAGTGATCGGCGTCGACGTCGGTGACGGCGATCGTCGGAACCGCCGATGCGATGTCGGCGGCGACGTCGTCGGGCACCACCAGGCCGCCGTTCAGCGGCCGTCGACACCGGACCAACCCGACAGGCATCGTCAGGTGCCGCCACGCCCGCGGCCAGTCCTGCCCAGAGGCATCGACACCGTCTTCGAGGCAGGCTGCCTTGCTCGTCCGCCGGAACTCGTAGGCGTAGAAACGGCGCCAGAAGTCGGTGAACGGGCGGATCGGGCTCAGCGCCTCGACCTGAGCCACGTAGTCCTCGGCGGTTGGCGTCTCGAGATCCAGTCGGTTGAGGCCGGAGAGCACTGCCGCGACAGCACTGTGGTCGGACCGGCCCGCATGGTCGATCATCCCGAGGCTGCGGATCCGGCCGGGGTCCATCTGCGACGCGGCGATACCGATCAGCGCTCCGAGCGACCATCCCACCCAGTCGAACCGGTCGTGGCCCAGAAGCGTTGCCACCTCGAACATGTCGCGAGCGTGCGACATGAGACCGTACGTCCCCGACACGGTGGACTCGCTGCCTCCGCGGCCGCGCAGATCGACCGCGACCAGCTGACGCGCGCCGTCGTCGATCAGAAGCGGCGCGAGGTAGTCGAAGCCGTGCATGTTGGCCGAGAGGCCGTGCACCGCGAGTATCAGCGGCTCATCGGACTCACCGAAGCGCTGGGCATGCACACGTCCGGATGCGAGATCGAGGTCGAACTCCGCCACCATGAATGTCAGGCCAGCCGGCTGATCTCCACGACCACGTCGAGGTCGGTCGACCCCTCCCCCGAGTAGATGCCCTTGAGCGGCGAAACATCCGCATAGTCCCGACCCACACCGACACTGATGTACTGCTCGTTGATGTCGCTGTCGTTGGTCGGGTCATAGTTCCACCAACCGCCCGTCCAGGCCTGGATCCACGCGTGGCTCTGACCGTCGATGGTCTCGCCCACTGCGGCTTCCCGGTTGGGATGCAGATAGCCCGACACATATCGCGCCGGAATTCCCATGCCCCGCAACAGAATCAATGTCAAGTGCGCGTAGTCCTGGCACACGCCTTTGCCCTCGCGGTGCGCGTCGAGCCCCGACGAGTGCACCCCCGTGGTCCCCGGCACGTACTCGAGCTCGCTGTGCGCCCACTGCGCGGCAGCGAGAACGGCGTCGGCAGGCTCGTTGTACTTGGCGATACGCCTGCCCACGGCCTGAATCCTCCTGCTGGCAGGCACGTAGTCGGTCGGGCTGAGCATCTCGTCATAGCGGTCGATCACCGCCTCCGAATTGAGGTCCTCCCAGCTGACCTTCTTGGGCTTTTCTCCCCTGTCGGTCTCGACGACCGAAGATGAGGTGACTTCGAGCTCAGTGTGCGGTGCATACAGGTCGAACGACGTGACCGCGGTGCCCCAGTAATCGACATAGCGATAGGACCTTGTTGCGGGAACGGTCTCGATGCGGTTGAGGATGACGTTCTGACGGGAGTCCGACCGTGGCGTCAGGCGTGCTTCGTTGAATGAAGCCGTCACAGGCGACTTGTAGGCGTAGCCGGTCGAGTGCACCACCCGCATGCGCCACATCTAGATCTCGCCTTCCTCGATGACCAGCGAGCCGGTACGGCCTGCATCCGTCCACGCGACCCATGGCGCGGCGTGAAAGTACTCCAGTGCCAACGCTTCTCCGACATCGTGACAAGTCTTCTGTAGGCTGGCGAGCCGCTGTTCGAGAGATTCCAGCAGTACACCGGGGCGAAGGAACTCCAACTCGCTGCGTGCTCGGCCGAGCAGCCGCTGGGCTTCCGCGGTCGCGCCGACTCGGTTGAGCGCGCGGTTGTGGAGTTCGTCGAGGCTGTGCTCGGCCAGTCGCAGGGAATAGAACACCGATCGCGGGAACAGCCGATCCAGAAGCATGAACTCGACGACACGGCCGGCGTCGAGCACACCGCGGTACGTGCGCAGATAGGTGTCATGCGCACCGGCGGAGCGCAGCACCGTCACCCATGCGGGCGACGAGGCGCTGTCACCGACGCGGGACAGCAGCAGGCGCACCGTCATGTCGACCCGTTCGATTGCGCGGCCGAGCACCATGAAGCGGTAGCCATCGTCGCGGGACAGCGTCGAGTCGGCGAGCCCGGCGAACATCGCGGCACGGCCCTCGACGAAAGACAGGAACTCGGCGGGCCCGAGACGCTTGGCGACCCGTTCACGTTCAGCCAACGCGTTGTACGTGGTGTTCAGGCACTCCCAGATTTCGGTGGAGGTGACTTCACGTGCACCCCTTGCATTCTCACGCGCGGCCGATATCGATTCGACGATCGACCAACCGCCGTGGGTGTTACGGCTGTATGCGACCAAGTCGGTCAGCGACCACACATCGAGCGCCTCGGCGGGGGGCTCGATGCCCAGCACCCGCAGCAGCGTGCGCGACGCCTGGTCGGGATCGACGCTGGAGTCCTCGAGCAACTGGTGGACCGTGACGTCGAGAATGCGGGCGGTGTCGTCGGCGCGCTCGACGTAGCGGCCGATCCAATACAGCGATTCAGCGTTGCGGGCGAGCATGATTCATCACCGCCTGCTGCTGTTGTTGCTGTTGCTGTTGCTGTTCCTGGCCGGGACCCGATGATTGCGACTGCTGTTGTTGCTGTGCCGACGAATCCCCGTTCTTGTCGCCCTTCGCGCCTTTCGGCGCTTTGGGTAGCTTGCGGACCACTTCTGCGGCGGCCAGCTCGCGGTCGGCTCCCGAGGTGCGCGACGCCAGCACCCAGGTGTCCTTCGAGCCTCCACCCTGGCTGGAGTTGACCACCAGCGAGCCCTCCGGGAGCGCGACACGGGTCAGGCCGCCGGGAAGCACCCACACGTCGTCTCCGTCGTTGACCGCGAACGGTCGCAGATCCACGTGGCGCGGCGCGAGCTTGTCGTCGATCTGCGTCGGCACCGTCGACAGCTGTACAACAGGCTGGGCTATCCAGCCGCGCGGATCGTTGCGGATCTTCTTGCAGATCGTCGCGAGTTCTTTTTCGGATGCGTTGGGCCCGAAGACAATTCCGTAACCGCCAGATCCTTCGACGGGCTTGATGACGAGTTCGTCGGCGCGGTCGAGCACCTCCTCACGCTCTTCGCTGAGCCAGCATCGGAAGGTGTCGACATTGGCGAGCAACGGCTTCTCCCCGAGGTAGTACTCGATGATCGTCGGTACGTACGTGTAGACGAGCTTGTCGTCGCCGACGCCATTGCCGACGGCACTCGATATGACGACGTTGCCTGCGCGCGCCGCATTCAACACGCCTGCGACGCCGAGCACGGAGTTGGGATTGAACTGCATCGGGTCGAGGAAGTCGTCGTCGATGCGGCGGTAGATGACGTCCACCTGACGTTCACCCTCGGTGGTCCGCATGTAGACGGTGTTGTCGCGGCAGAACAGGTCGCGTCCCTCGACGAGCTCGACGCCCATCTGCCGGGCCAGCAGAGAGTGCTCGAAGTAGGCCGAGTTGTAGACACCGGGCGTCAGCACCACCACGGTCGGGTCCGCTTCGTTGGTAGCGGCGGCGTTGCGCAGCGCACGCAGGAGATGCGACGAATAGTCGCCCACCGCGCGCACCCGGTGGGTGGCGAACAGGTTGGGAAAGACGCGCGCCATGGTGCGGCGGTTCTCCATCACGTAGGAGACGCCCGACGGTGAGCGCAGGTTGTCCTCCAGCACCCGGAAGTTGCCCTGCGCATCGCGAACCAGGTCGATGCCTGCCACGTGGATGCGCACGCCGTTGGGCGGCACAATGCCCGCGGCTTCGCGGTGGAAGTGTTCACAGGAGGTGACGAGCCGGCGCGGGATGACGCCGTCGCGAAGAATCTCCTGCTCGCCGTAGATGTCGTCCAGGTACATCTCCAGCGCCTTGACGCGCTGTCGAATGCCCTTCTCCAACCGCGACCACTCGGCAGCCGAGATCACCCGCGGCACCAGGTCGAGCGGGAACGGACGTTCCTGGCCCGACAGCGAGAACGTGATGCCCTGATCGACGAACGCGCGACCGAGGGCGTCGTTGCGTGCCTCCAGCTCAGAGGCGTCAGACGGGGCGAGTTCGGCGAAGATGCCCTTGTACGGCCCACGTACATTGCCCTGCGCATCGAACATCTCGTCGAAGGCTTCGCAGTAGCTGCCCAGGTCGTTGTAGCCGTCGAAGATGCCCTCGTATCGTGCCGTTCGGCGGCCATTGCCTCGGGCGGATTTCGCGGTCTCGGTCGGCAATGTTCGCAGGCTCACCTTTGACATGCTGCCCCAAACGCGGCGTTTGCGCAGGCCAGTGGCTTCCGCTTCTTGACCACTTTGGGCTTTTACCCCCTGCGCTGGTAATCTGAACCCTCGCTGCCCGCGCGACGGGCGCCAGACTTTGCCCAACCCCAATGAAGACTTACGAAGGAACTAGCGCGTGGCCAACATCAAGTCGAAGGTAAAGCGGATCCACACTAACGAGCTTGCCCGACTGCGGAACCAGTCAGTGAAGTCCTCGCTGCGCACGGCCGTCCGCTCGTTCCGTGAGGCCGCCGAGGCGGGCGACAAGGAAAAGGCCGCCGAGTTGCTCGAGTCGACCAACCGCAAGCTGGACAAGGCAGCCAGCAAGGGTGTCATCCACAAGAACCAGGCGGCGAACAAGAAGTCCGCGCTGTCGCGCGCCTTCAACAAGCTCTGATTCGCACCGCTCAGCGATCGTCGGCGACGAGTTCCGCCACTTTGCGCACCGCCGCCTCCAACGCGTAGTCGGCGTCTGCCGCCGCACCCTTGACATCGGCGTTGAGCGTCGCCACCAACTGCATCGCCTTGCCGACCGATTCCCGCGACCAGCGTCGCGACTGCCTCTGCGCCTTCTGCACTCGCCACGGCGGCATCCCCAACTCGGAGGCCAGCCGGTAGTGGTCGCCTGACAGCGGCCCGACCCGAGCGATCGTGTGCACCGCCTCGGCGAGCGCATCGGCCAGAACGACATGGGGCTCGCCGCTCATCATCGCCCAGCGCAGCGCCTCGGCAGCGCCTGCGACGTCACCGACCACCGCCTTGTCGGCGATGTCGAAGCCCTTCACCTCGGCCTTACCGCTGTAGTAGCGGCGCACCGCGACCGCGTCCACAGTGCCGTCCGTGTCGGCCACCAGCTGCGAGCAGACCGACGCGAGCTCGCGGATGTCGGATCCCACCGCGTCCAGCAGGGCCGTGACCGTGTCGTCGGACACCTTGACTTTCAAGGCCCGAAACTCGCCGCGGACGAAATCGGCGCGTTCGGGAGCTTTGGCGATGCGGGCACATGGATGAACCGTCGCGCCGAGCTCCTTCAGCTTTCCGGCCAACGCCTTAGCCCGCCCTCCGCCCGAGTGCACGACGATGAGCAGTGTGCCGTTGGGCAGGTCGGCGGCCGCGGTCTCGATGAGGTCCACCGCGTCCTTTCCCGCTTCGGCGGCGGACTCGAGCACCACCACCCGTTCGTCGGCGAACAACGACGGGCTCAGCAGTTCGGCGAGTTCGGCCGTGCTCACCTCGCCGGCACGCATGCGGTTGACCGGGACCTCGTCGGTGCCTGCCTGCTTGCGCGCGGCGCGCAGGACAGAAGCGACGGCACGCTCGACCAGAAGCTCCTCGTCCCCGAGGACAAGATGCAATCCAGGGACCGGTTCGCTCATGTTCTGATCGTGTCATGCCGCGCTGACAGCCGCTTGCGCCACCACCGCCACAGCACGACGACCCCGATGCCTGCCGCTCCGACGGTCAAGGCACCGGGCAACCCTGAGGGCACGGGCACAGATGCGCCCGGGATAGCCGACGCCCAACGGGCCACACTCAGCAGCCACCACAGCTCGGGTCCGGTGAACCTGATCAGAAGATCCGCGCTCGCAGGCCACCAGACCGACAGCGCGGCCGCCGCAGTGCCGATCACGGTGATCGGGGCGATCACAACCGCCACCGCAAGGTTGGCCAGCGCCGCGACGACGCTCAACGTGCCGGAGATGGCGGCCACCAGTGGCGCGGTCACCAGCTGTGCGGCCACGGCGACGCTGACCGCGTCGGCCAACGGCTTGGGCCAGCCGAGGGCGACCAGCCGTCGCGACCATCGGGGTGCGATCACCACAAGCGCTGCAGTTGCCGACACCGACAAGGCGAAGCCGAGGTCGACGGCGAGCTCGGGGGTCGCGATCATCAACGCGATGACCGCCGCCGACAGCACCGGGATCGCCTGTCTGCGGCGGTGTGTCACAACGGCCAGCAGCGTGATGGCTGCCATCACCGCGGCGCGCAAGACGCTCGCCGACGGCTGCACCACGATGACGAACGCCACCAAGGCAGCGCCGGCGAACACGACCGCCGTTCGAGGACCGACCAACACAGCTGTCAGCAGCACCGCCCCGCAGACAATCGTCACGTTCGCACCCGAGACAGCGGTGAGATGCGTCAGGCCCGACGCCCGAAACATCGCGGTGGTGTCGGCCGACAGCGCGGAGGTGTCACCGAGCACGAGGGCGGGAAGCATCGCCGCCTGATCGGCGGGCAAGGCTTCCCGTGCCGCGGTGGCGAACGCAGTGCGGACCCGCTGGCCCGCCCGCAGGATGGGCGCGGCCTCCCCGAAGGTCGGTTCACCGGTCGCCGAAAGCACCGCGACCGTGAGGTCGCGTCGGATCGGCCTGGAGATCCTGGCCTTGAAGGCAGCCGGCTGGCCCGCCGCGAGCTCGGCGAATCCGGCCATCGACGCGAAAACGACCACCCGGCCGGACATTTCGTCGCCGGCGACGTATCGCAGAGATCCCCGAAACATCAGCCTTCCGCCGCCGAGCGAGCGCGGCGTCTCGCTTGGCGTGACGATCACGGCGGCGACGTCACCGTAACGGTCAACCAGCGGATGATGTCGGATCTGCTCGGCGCGTAGCTGGACCGCGACGGCGAAGCCAAGCCCTGTCAATGCGATCGCGACCACGGCTGCCGCTGTCATTCGCACACCGCCGCGTGGCGCTCGGCGTCTGCCACCCCACCACGCCGTCGCACTCGCTGCAGCGACCGCCGCCGACAGCAACACGACGACCCAGCCGATCGACCACAGAATTCCCGCGGCAGTGACCGCCCAGCTCGTCAGCGCCGCCGGGACCAGACGCAGATCCAGGCGGACCTCGTGGCAGTCCGCGGCGCTCACACATGAACCTGGGCGCGCAGCTTCTCCAGGCGGGCAGGCCCGATACCGTCCACCTCGCCGAGCTGGTCGACGCTGGCGAACGACCCGTTGGCCTCACGCCACGCGATGATGGCGGCCGCGGTCACCGGGCCGACACCGGGCAGCGCGTCGAGCTGCTCTTCGGTCGCGGTGTTCAGGTCGACCGATCCGCCGGACGCCGACTCACGTGCATGCGGGTCCGGGCCTCCTGCCGATACGGATGGAGTGGGCTCAGTCGCCACTGAACTCCCCATGGTCGTCGGTTCCCCGGCGGGCGCGGCGATGCCGACGATGATCTGCTCACCGTCCGTGAGGCGACGAGCCATGTTCAGGCCGATCAGATCTGCGCCGTCGAGCGCGCCGCCTGCGGCGCTGAGCGCATCGGCGATGCGTGCGCCCGACGACAAGGTGACCAGGCCCGGCTTGTGCACCAGCCCGACGACGCTCACGACGACCGGTCCCTCAGGGGCAGGGGCGCGCGGGGTGGGCTGTGCCGGCGAGACCATCTCCACCGGCGGGAGTTTGGCCGATGCCACCGGCGGGGTCTTGTCCTGAAGCAAGGTGAAGACGGTGACCAATACGGCCACAACGCCGACGGCTCCCAGCACGATGGCGCCGGCGCGCCCGGGGTCTGCGCGGGCGGCCGCAAGCCACCCCGGCTGGTCGCCGGCACCGGCGTCGGGCAGCCAGCGCGACAATGCGGCATCCGAATCGCCGTCGTCGTCCGCCCCGGATTCCGCATCGCCCTCCGCGCCGAGCCTGCGGTGAAGACGGTCGGTGGGCAGTTCGCTTCCCATGCGCCCGACGGTAGATCCGGCCCGTGATCGCGGGCGCCTGGTCAGGCCGGGATCGGCGGCGACTGTGGATGAAGTCCGCTCTGTGGATCACTGCGGTGGACGAGGGAAGCCTGCCGTGATTGCGTTAGCAGCAGGTTGAGTATGGCGTCCGCGGTGGTACATCCCGCAAGGTGATACTCATGACCGCTACCGCCGCATCGGAGGTCCCGTGACTACATCAGGCCAATCCGCCGAACCCGCGGGCCGAACGTCGGCTCTGATCGAGACGCGGTCCATCGACTACGTACCGGACGACGAACGTCACGGCAAGGTCAGCCACCAAGGTCCGTTCTGGTTCGTCGGCAACTTTCAGCCGTTCACCCTTGCGCTCGGATTCGTCGGCCCCAGCCTGGGTCTGTCGTTGGGATGGACGATCGTGGCGGGCCTTGCCGGTATTGCGTTCGGCACGCTGTTCATGGCATTTCACGCCACCCAGGGCCCAGTGCTGGGTTTGCCGCAGATGATTCAGTCGCGGGCACAATTCGGCTACCGCGGTGTACTGCTGCCGCTCGTCGGAACGCTGTTCACCTTCGTCGGGTTCAATGTGGTGGACGTCGTCATCATCAAATCGGGACTGCAGTCGATCTTCGGCTGGAACCCCGTGGTCGTCGCCGTGTTGATCACCGTCATTGCGGCCTTGGTCGCGATTTTCGGGCATGACCTGCTGCACAGGACATTTCGGATCCTGTTCTGGATTTCGCTTCCGTTATGGATCGTCCTCACATGCGGTGTGCTGTTCGGTGGTGTCACCGGAACGACAGCAGCCACAGGAGGATTCAGTTTCGTCGCATTCCTGGTGCAATTCAGCGTGGCTGCGTCCTACAACATCACCTATGCACCATACGTATCCGACTACAGCCGCTACCTACCCCGCGACACCAAACCGTCGTCGATCATCGCGTCAGTCTTCGTTGGCGCCTCTGCCTCGCCGGCGTGGCTGATCCCGCTCGGTGCGTGGATGGCCACATATCTCGGCGCGAGCGACGCCTTGGCAGGCATCAACGAGACCGGCAACGACGTCGTCTCGTATCTGGGTTCGGTGTTGGCGGTCGTGTCGACGCTGGTGTTGGTGGCAACCATGGGCTTGAACGCCTACAGCGGCATGCTCACCGTGGTGACGGCGATCGATTCGCTCAAGTCGATCGAGCCGACGCGCCGGTTGCGGGTGGTGACGATTGTCGTGCTAGCGGCGGCGTGGCTGGTGATGAGCCTGCTGTTGACCGACGCCACCACTGCGTTGAACACCACGCTGTTGATCATGCTGTACCTGCTCGCGCCCTGGACGGCGGTCAATTTGACCGACTACTTCTTCGTCCGGCGAGGGCACTACGCGATCCCCGATCTGTTCACGCCCAAAGGCATTTACGGTGCCTGGTCATGGCGTGGCCTGACGGCGTTCATCGCGGGTGTGCTCGCCGAGATCCCCTTCGTCGTGCTGCCGTTCTTCGTCGGGCCGGTCGCAACGGCGATGAGCGAGGTCGACATCGCCTTCATCGTCGGCTTGCTGGTGTCGGGCCTGGTCTACATCGGCGTGACCCGCTCGCTCGATGTGTCCCGTGAGCTCGAGTTGATCAACTCTCGTCCCGAGCTCGCGGACCCGGCCAGTGTCGGCGATGTCGCCGAATCGGTTGCCGAAGAGGAGAAGTGACCACCTAGTCCCATCACTACGAGGGAGGCCCTCCCCGGATGTTGACCGCAGCCGGGGAGGGCCTCTATTGGAGGGGGTCTATTACGTTGAGGTCCTACTGGTTGAACATGTCGAAGCGACCGACACCGTGGTGGTGACGCCAGCCCGGGAGCGCGTTCGGCGCGGGCTTTGCGTAGGTGTCCGGGGAGGCCACGATCGCCGAGCCCGTGCTCGTCTCGGTGGTGACGGTCGCGGCGTTGGCCATTCCGGCCAGGCCGAGGGCGGCACCGCCGAGGACGCCTGCCGAGACGATCGGCAGCGCGATGAAGCGGGCGAAGCTGCGGGCAATGTTGGTGGTCATTTCGTATCTCCTTGTGCTGGTTGATGTTTCAGTTCTTCTGCCGGTTGTTTCGGCGATGAGATAACTATGTCGTGGCAGCGGGGAGATGTACGTCGGCCAACCGGCCCTCGGACCGGTTGAACCCGATGTCCCCCGATCGGTGGAAGTGGATCGGTGTCGGGGCAGAAATTCGTATGATCGCGACGTGGACGGCGTGCATGACCTCGGCGGACTGGACGGTTTCGGCCCGGTCGAGCACACGGACGACGAGCCGATGTTCGCTCACGACTGGGAGCGCCGCACGTTTCGACTGATGGTGGGGGCGATCGGATCGCTCGGTGGTCCCGGCGGCGTATTTCGGCATTCGATCGAGCGGATGGATCCTGCGCACTATCTGTCGTCGCCCTACTACGAACACTGGCTGACCGGCCTCACCACGCGCGCGGTCGAAGTGGGCCTGACCACGCCGGAGGAACTCGATCGCCGCGCGGGTGGGCACTTCCCGTTGTCACGGCCCGACCGCGGCGTCCTGCCCGTCGACCTGGCATCCCGGACCATTCCGAGGTTCGCCGTCGGCGACACGGTGCAGGTGCGAGAGCGACATCCCGCCGGTCACACCCGCGCCCCCCGCTACGCCCA
>Ga0164307_10001043_pt1 | contig 12400 bp, 10 predicted proteins | sample Whisoiple_243_MG_FD_110214 | JGI IMG/M metagenome (GOLD analysis project Ga0164307, IMG submission 110214) | Soil microbial communities amended with fresh organic matter from upstate New York, USA - Whitman soil sample_243_MG | ecosystem: Environmental > Terrestrial > Soil > Unclassified >...
CGACTCCGTAGCTTATGTCTCGACCACGACGGAAGCCCACACCGGGAAATGGACTCGGGCTGCTCATGAGGCGTCCTGACGGCCACTTATACGCCCAGGGTTATCGCACCGCTCGAAACTTCGAGCAAGGCCAGCAATTTCGAGCACTTAGATAAGTTGCAACTCGCCCCAACCAAACAAATGGCTCAAAAATCGGCCCTGGGCGGGGCGGAGTGTACTATCCCCGGACAGCCGTGCATCGAATTGTCGTCCTCAGCTTGCTCGTCGCGGCCTTCGGCTGCAAACGCGAGCCCAAGGTAGACCCAAGCCCTACCCCCAAATCGAGTGGCACTGAAAGCGCGCCCATGGCGTCGGGGTCCGCCATCGCCTCGGCGGCTGCAACGACCTCCGCGGCCCCAACCAGTGACAGCGGCGCATCCGCACCTGACACAGGTGCCACGAAGAAAGCCGGCACCACCGCTCCGGACGCCCATCGCTACCGCTGGCTCGGCGCCGACAATCTGAAGTATCCAGCCCCCGTCGACTCCCTCGAAGCTCGCTTTCCGACCCCACCGGGCTACCGGCGGGTCGCAGTCGAGCCGGGCTCGTTCGGCGAATGGTTGCGTGGGCTCCCGCTGGCCGCGCCCGGAACGCCCATCGTGAACAACAGTGGCGATACGGTGCACGCGGGCGACGACCCCTACGTCGCTGCGGTGGTTGCAATCGACGTGGGTGCCGGTGATCTGCAGCAGAGCGCGGACGCCATCACCCGCCTGCACGCTGAGTGGCTGTGGGCGAGCGATAAGCCCGACGCAATCAGCTATCGCAGCGCCTCCAAGCTCGACATGCCCTTTTCACGTTGGGCCAAGGGACAGCGCTTGCTGCCTTCCGGGCCAAACGTATTCTGGGTGGTCAAGGGCAAGCCGCACGATCCGAACTACAACGACTTCCGCCAGTACATCGACGCGGTGATGTTGTGGTCGAACAACGTGTCGCTGGCCATGCGGGCCGACCGAGTGTCCGACCCTGCGCAGCTCACGGCCGGCGACTTCTTCCTGCAAACGCGCGGTAAGGGCTACGCCGTTTTGGTCCTCGACGTCGCGCAAAAACCAACGGGAGAGCGTGTCGCCTTGCTGGGACAGGCGCTGCAAAGCCCGGCGCAAAGCATGCACGTGTTGAGGCTTGGACAAGCCACTGCCTGGTTCAGCATGCGGCCTCCGAACCCAGTGCTCACGCCGCGTGGCGGCGAGTTTTCGTGGGCGGACCTAGCACGTCTAGAGCCGAAAAAAGACGAGTAGTCACCCGAACCTTCAGCTGGTTCAACCAACTTAATCTAACGATTACGAGTATTTAGATTGAAGGTTCCGTTTCGACCACAAAAACGTACTTGACGACTTTGCGGCGGAAGAGCAGGTTTCAAGCCCGTCGATGACCGCTACCCGCGCCTCCGTGACCCCCGTCTCTGCCGTCGGCAGCGACGTGCGTGTGTCCGGTGTCGTCGTCGGTCTCCTCGTTGTCGGACTCGGGCTTATTAGCCCGGGTGCGGTGGCCGGCTGATCTGAACAAACAGCTCAGCAAAGTTTAGGCCCCCGCACCCACCGAGGTACGGGGGTTTTTTAGTTTCAGCACTCCGATTTCTTACCGAACGATCGCCAGCACAGTTACCAGGCACCGAGGAGAACAACGTGGCCTCACCGATGAAGAGCATCACCGAACCCCGCGCAGCTTCCGCATCGCCCGACGCGAGCGCAGAGGTGCAAACCCTGACCGGCTCCCAGATCATCTGGGACACGCTCGTTCATGAGGGGGTCTCGGTTGTCTTCGGCTACCCCGGCGGCGCGATCATGCCGGCGTACGACGCGATGCCAGCTTACCCGATCCGTCACGTGCTGGTGCGCCACGAGCAAGGCGCGGCGCACATGGCGGACGGTTATGCGCGCGCCTCCGGAAAGGTTGGCGTCTGTGTCGCGACCTCGGGTCCCGGCGCGACGAATCTGGTGACCGGCATCGCCAACGCGATGATGGATTCGATCCCGATGGTGTGCATCACCGGCCAGGTGTCGTCACACTTGATCGGGAGCGACGGCTTCCAAGAGGTCGACTTCACCGGCGTGACGCTGCCCATCACCAAGCACAACATCTTGGTGACGCGCACCGAAGACATCATGCCGGCCATTCGCAAGGCCTTCTACATCGCGAGCTCGGGTCGCCCGGGCCCCGTGGTGGTGGACATTACCAAGGACGCGCAGCAAGGCAGCATCGAGTACCGCTACGATTCGTCGCCGGTGCGTTTGCCGGGCTATCGCCCCGAACACCACCCGGTGCCGCGCGAGATCGAGCGCGCCGCGGAGATGATCAAGGCCGCAAAAAGGCCGATCATCTTCTGCGGACACGGTGTAATCGAGGCCAACGCGACGGCGCAATTGTTGGAGTTCGTGCAGAAGACCAACTTTCCGGTCGCGGCCACGCTGCTGGGCTTGGGCGGCTTCCCAGCCACTCATCCGCTCAGCTTGGGCATGATGGGTATGCACGGCGAAGCTTGGGTCAACACCGCGATTCAAGAAGCGGATTTGATCATCGCCATGGGCATGCGCTTCGACGATCGCGTCACCGGCAATCTGAAGACGTACGCGCAGAACGCCAAGAAGATCCACATCGAGCTCGACCCGGCCGAGATCAACAAGAACGTCAAAGTCGATCTGCCGCTGGTCGGCGACGTACGCGACATCTTGCGCATGCTGCTGCCGCAGATCGAGAAGCGCGGCTGCGATGACTGGAACGCGCACATCACCGAGCTGAAGGGCAGCACGGCAGTGCGTGAGATCCAGAGCTTGCCGGACAACGGCCGCCTGTTCGCTGCGCACGTGATCCACGATTTGTGGCGCTACACGCAGGGCAAGGCCTTGGTCGTCACGGACGTGGGCCAGCACCAGATGTGGGAAGCGCAGTACTACAAGCACGATTATCCACGCAAACTGCTGACCTCCGGCGGCGCCGGCACGATGGGCTTTGCGCTGCCCGCCGCGATGGGCGCACGCATGGCGTGCCCCGGTGACGAAGTGTGGGTCGTCGTTGGTGATGGCGGCTTTCAGATGACCGCCTGCGAACTCGCAACGTGCGCGCAGGAAGACATCAAGGTCAACATCGCCATCATCAACAATGGCTTTTTGGGCATGGTCCGTCAGTGGCAGCAGTTCTTCTACGGCGGCCGCTACGTGGCCACGCCGATCAAGAGCCCGGACTTCGTGAAGCTCGCCGACGCCCACGGTCTGAAGGGCCTGCGCGTGACCACGCGCAGTGAAGTCCAAGCCGCGGTCGAAGCCGCGCGTTCCTTCAAAGAGACGTGCATCATCGACTTCCGCGTGGAGCAGGAAGACAGCGTGTACCCGATGGTGCCGGCCGGCGCCGATCTGGACAACATGATCCGCCGTCCGGTGCCCGTCGCTGCAGCCGGCGGAGAAATTCCGTCCGAGGAGCTACCGGGCGAGGCTCAAAAAGACGTGCCGCCCCACAATCCCATCTTCGAAACCGGCAAGGATAGTTGAGACATGGCATCCCCGACTTTGCGTCACTTCGTGGCTTATGTGGAAGATCAGCCCGGAGTTCTCAACCGCGTCACTTCGTTGTTTCGGCGTCGCTGCTACAACATCGTGTCGCTGAATGTCGGCCGCACCCATGAAGAGGGCGTGTCGCGCATGACCTTCGCAGTCGAGGCCGACGAAGATACTGCGCGCCGCCTCGAGGCCAACTTGTACAAGTTGGTGAATGTCCTGAGCGTCGAAGACATCACGGACAAGCCGAGCCTCACCCGTGGCTTGGCCTTGATCAAAGTCACCGTGGGTCGGGACAAGCGTTCCGAGGTGCTGCAGTTGGTCGAGGTGTTTCGTGGGCAGGTGATCGATCTCGACCTCGACACCATGATCATCGAGCTTACCGGTCAACAGAGCAAGATCGACACGCTCGTCACCGTGCTCGCCGAGTTCGGCATCGCCGAAATGGTCCAAACCGGCGTCGTCGCCATGACCCGCGGCGCAAAAGGCGCCGCCGCCGAAGCCGCCCAACAACCCACGAACCTCCGCGGCATCTACGTCGCGTAGCGTTCCTTGTCTCGTCTCGCTCTCGAAAACCCGATGCCAAAACCCCAACAAAGAACCCGCCCGCCAAGTTCTGGTTTCGGCAAGGCTTTGGCGAGCACCGGAGCGGAGCGTACTTGAGTACGTGAGCACCGGAGCGACGCGCTTCGTGACACCCGAAGGGGTGCAGTCAAAACGCAGCCCAGAAATCGGCGGGCGTCGCCACAGGATGCCACAACCCAAGACCCATCGATAAGCCATGACCACCCCAGTTAAGAAGCACACGCCTCCCCCACCCAACTACGTGCGAATCTTCGACACGACGCTCCGCGACGGCGAACAGTGCCCGGGCGCAACGCTCACGTCAGAGGAAAAGCTCGAGGTGGCCCGTGCGCTTTCGCGACTGGGCGTAGACGTGATCGAAGCGGGCTTTCCCTCGGCTTCGCCGGACGATTTCCAAGCGGTACACGACATCGCGCAAACCGTGGGCATCGAGGCAATCGAAGGGCGTCCGAGCAGTGAGCCGCCGATCGTGTGCGGCTTGGCGCGCGCGACCGAGAAGGACATCCAGACCGCCTTCGACGCCATCAAGGTCGCCCGATTTCCGCGTATTCACGTATTTTTGGCGACGAGTCCCCTGCACCGCGAGCACAAACTCCGGATGAGCAAAGAGCAAGTGCTGGCTCGCGCTCGGCAAATGATCACGTTCGCCAAGTCATTGTGCGACGACATCGAATTCAGCCCCGAAGATGCCGGTCGCACCGAGCCGGAGTTCTTGCACGAGGTCCTGAGCGCGGTGATCGAGTGCGGCGCGACCACGCTGAACATTCCAGACACCGTCGGCTACACCGTGCCCTCGGAGTTCGGCGCGATCATCGACGGCATCATGAAGAACGTGAAGGGCGTCGAGAACGTCGTCGTCTCGGTGCACTGCCACGACGACTTGGGCCTCGCGACCGCGAATGCCTTGGCCGGCATCATGGCCGGCGCGCGCCAAGCCGAAGTCACGATCAACGGCATCGGTGAACGCGCGGGCAACACCTCCCTCGAAGAGATCGTGATGACACTGCAGACTCGGCAGCCGATGTTCGGTCTGCGCACGGGCATCGACGCCACGCAGCTGGTTCGCACCAGCCGCTTGGTCAGCATGCGCACCGGCATGGTGGTCCAACCGAACAAGGCGATCGTCGGCGCCAATGCCTTCGCGCACGAATCGGGCATCCACCAAGACGGCATGCTCAAGCACGCTGGAACCTACGAAATCATGCGCCCGGAAACGGTCGGCGCGAGCAAGACGCTGCTCATCATGGGCAAGCACTCCGGCCGCCACGCGTTCACGGTGCGGTTGAAGGAGCTCGGTCACGCTCTGGAGGGTGAAGCCTTGGAAGCCGCTTTCCAGCGCTTCAAGGCCCTAGCCGACAAGAAGAAGACCATCACCGACGCCGACTTGGAAGCGCTCGCCGCCTCCGAGTCGGGTCGCGGCATCGAGTACTTCGCGCTCGACGCGGTGCAGGTGACCTGCGGCTCGACCGGCCTGCCCACGGCGACGGTGCGATTGCGCTGCCCGGACGGGCGACTTCGCGTTCAAGCCGCCGTCGGTACCGGCCCCGTGCACGCCGCCTTCACCGCGGTCGACGAGATCGTCAAAGCGCCGAGTGAGCTCGTCGAATACAACATCAACGCCGTAACCGAGGGCATCGACGCACTCGGACATGCCAGCGTGCGCGTGCGCGCGATTGGCAGCAGTGATGGCCGTCTCAACGCGCAACACGGCAGTGGCGGCGTGGCCATCCTTCACGGGCAAGCTGCAGATTCGGATGTCATCGTGGCCAGCACCAAAGCGTACATCGGTGCGCTGAACCGCTTGCTCGTGACCCTCGGAACGTACGAAAAACAAGCTGAGAAATCGCAAGTGCGAGAACAGACCACGGGAGCCGCAGAGTGAGCATGGCAAAGACGCTTTTCGAAAAGATCTGGAACGAACACGTGGTGGTCGAGGAGTCCGGCCGCCCCGCCGTGCTCTACATCGATCTTCACTTGATTCACGAGGTCACTTCGCCGCAGGCGTTCGCGGGTCTGCGTGCTCGCGGCCTCAAAGTGCGTCGTCCAGATCGCACGGTGGCGACGATGGATCACTCGACGCCGACCTTGCCCAAGGCGCTGCAGGTGATCGACGACCAAGCGCGCGCTCAGCTCTCGCAACTCGAGAAGAACTGCGCCGAGTTCGGCATCCGCCTGTTCGCGCTCGGCAACGACAAGAACGGCATCGTGCACGTAGTCGGTCCAGAGCGCGGCTTCACGCAACCGGGCATGACCATCGTCTGCGGTGACAGCCATACCTCCACCCACGGCGCGTTCGGCTCGCTCGCCTTCGGCATCGGCACGAGTGAAGTGGAGCACGTGCTCGCTTCGCAGTGCCTCCTGCAATCCAAGCCAAAGACGATGGAAGTTCGCATCGACGGCGCGCTCTCGCCGCTCGTGACGGCAAAGGACATCATCTTGGCCGTGATCGCCAAGATTGGCACCGGTGGCGGCACCGGCTACGTCATCGAATACACGGGCAGCGCGATCCGCGCGCTCGATATGGAAGCACGCATGACCGTGTGCAACATGAGCATCGAAGCCGGTGCGCGCGCCGGTCTAATCGCCCCCGACGAGAAGACGTTCGAGTACGTCAAAGGCCGTGAGTTTGCGCCCAAGGGCGCGGCTTGGGATGCCGCGGTGGAACGCTGGAAGAAGCTGCCGACCGACGCGGGCGCGAGCTACGACACCGTGGTGACGCTCGATGCGAACAAGATCGAACCGATGATCACCTATGGCACGCACCCGGGCATGGCCGTCCCGGTCACGCAAGCGCTGCCCGCCGCCTCCGACTTTCAGGGTTCGGATCGTCAGAACTTCGAGAAAGCCATGAGCTACATGGGGCTCGAAGGTGGGCGTTCACTCGTCGGACAGAAAGTGGACGTGGTGTTCGTGGGCTCCTGCACGAACGGCCGCATCAGTGATTTGCGGCTCGCCGCTTCGATCCTCAAGGGCCGCCATGTGGCCGCAGGCGTTCGCGCCTTGATCGTGCCGGGTTCGCAGGAAGTGAAGCGTCAAGCCGAGGCCGAGGGCCTCGACCGCATCTTCACCGACGCAGGCGCCGAGTGGCGCGAAGCCGGTTGCTCGATGTGCATTGCGATGAACGGCGATCAACTCTCGCCCGGTCAGTACGCGGTCAGCACCTCGAATCGCAACTTCGAAGGTCGTCAGGGCAAGGGTGGACGCACCTTCTTGGCCTCTCCGGCCACGGCGATGGCCTCCGCCATCACGGGCAAAGTGACGGACGTTCGCACGCTCGGCTCGGTTTGATCAGGGAAGGCACACGGTAACAATGGCAAGCTTCAGCAAAATCACGTCGCACGCAGTCGTCATCCCGTCCGAGAACATCGACACCGATCAAATCATCCCTGCTCGCTTCTTGAAGGTGATCGACAAGGACGGCCTCGGCAAGAGCCTGTTCTGCGATTGGCGCTACAACGCCGATGGCAGCGACAAGGCCGATTTTCCGCTCAATTTCCCCACCTCGCAGGGCGCGCAAATCCTGCTCGCGGGTGACAACTTCGGCTGCGGCTCCTCGCGCGAGCACGCGCCCTGGGCGCTCGTCGGTTGGGGTTTCCGCGTCGTCATCTCGACCTCGTTCGCCGACATCTTCAAGGGCAATTCGCTGAAGAACGGCCTCTTGCCGGTGGTCGTCAGCCAGGAAGTCCATCAGAAGCTGTTGGCGGCGCACAAGGCCGATCCGAAGGCGCAGATCACGGTCGATCTCACGCAGAAGAAGGTCACCTTGCCGGACGGCTCGACCACGGACTTCCCCGTCGATTCGTTCGCACAGCATTGCCTGCTGAACGGCATCGATCAGCTCGGCTACATCCTCGGCTTCGATGACAAGATCAAGGCCTACGAGAGCAGCCACACTTACGCGAACTGACCGTCTCCCGGCATCGGATTCGGGGCCCCACCCTCGGTGTTTGGGGCCCCTAACCCCAAGCGGCCGCTATCCCTATGAAAGAAGATCCTTCAGTGAGTGACACGCCAGAACTCGTCGAAGTGTACGACACCACGCTGCGCGACGGCACGCAGCGCGAGGGCATTTCGTACACGCTGGAGGACAAGCTGCGGATCGCCGAACACCTGGATGCGTTCGGCGTCACGTTCATCGAGGGTGGCTGGCCCGGTTCCAATCCGAAGGACGAGGAGTTCTTCGCACGTGCCCGCGATCGAGCCTGGAAGCACGCGAAAATCGCGGCGTTCGGCTCGACCCGCCGCGCCGGGCTTTCGCCCAGCGACGACCCGAACATGCGCGCGCTGATCGCGGCGGGCACCGAGGTCTGTACCATCTTCGGCAAATCGTGGACGTTCCAGGTAACCGAGGTGCTGCGCACCACGCTCGACGAAAACCTGCGCATGATCGAAGACTCGGTCGCGTTCCTGCGCAGCGAGAAGAAGCGCGTCGTGTATGACGCGGAGCACTTCTTCGACGGCTACCGCGCGGATCCGAGCTACGCGATCGAGACGCTGCGCGCGGCCATCCGCGGTGGCGCGGAGGTCGTCACTTTGTGCGAGACGAACGGCGGCAACCTACCCTGGGACGTCGAGCGCATCGTGACCGAAGTCAAACGCTTGGTCGCTCACCCCATCGGGATCCACGCGCATGACGACACCGGCTGCGGCGTCGCCAATAGCCTGGCTGCGGTGCGCGCCGGCGCGCGTCACGTGCAAGGCACGATCAACGGTTACGGTGAGCGCTGCGGCAACGCCAACCTGACGGTGATCATTCCGAATCTCGAGCTCAAGCTGGGCTTCCGCGTGCTCGAACCCGGGCGTTTGGCGGGGATCAGCGAGCTTTCACACGTCGTCGCGGAGGTGGCGAATTTGGCTCCCGACGCGCACATGGCCTATGTGGGACGCAGCGCCTTCGCGCACAAGGGCGGGGTGCACGTCGCCGCGCTGCGGCGCCATCCAGACTCGTACCAACACGTGGCGCCCGAGCTCGTCGGCAACACCATGCGCGTCGTGGTGAGTGAGCTATCCGGTCGTGGCAACGTGCTGGCCAAGGCCGAAGAGCTCGGCGTCGAGGTCAGTCAGGGTACGGAGCTCGAAGCCCTGCGCGAAATCAAGGAAGCCGAAAATCGCGGGCTCTCCTACGAGGGCGCCGAAGCGAGCATCGCGCTGCTCCTGCAGCGCAAAGCCGACGACTACGTGCCGCTGTTCCAAGTGATCGACTACCAAGTCCAAGTCGGCAAGCGGCGCGGCACCGAGACGTTCGCGGAAGCAGTGGTCAAAGTCCAAGTCGGGAAGAACACCGTGCACACGGCCGCCGAAGGCAATGGGCCGGTCAGCGCCCTGGACGGCGCGTTGCGCAAGGCACTCTCCCCCGCCTACCCCGCCATCAACGAGATCCACTTGGCGGATTACAAGGTCCGCATCTTGGACGGCACGGAAGGCACCGAGGCCATCACGCGCGTGCTCATCGACAGTCAAGACGCGCACCGGAGCTGGAGCACCGTGGGCGCGTCTTCGAACATCATCGAAGCCTCGATGCACGCCCTGGTCGACTCCATCGAGTACGGCCTGATCCAGGGGCGATCCGTGCTTCCCGAGGGACACGCCACCAACCGTTCGGCGCGCATTGTCGGCGCAGGCTCGACGCCGAAGGCCAGCGCCGAGGTCTAAGGCCGGCGCGCTTCAAATTCGCTCCTTCTCACAGTACAAGAGCGCGCATGTCATCGCGCCGGTGTCCGCTCGCGCTGCTCCTCGTGAGCGTGCTCGTCGGCGGGTGTGGGAGTGCTTCACGTAACGGCCGAGCATTCGAGCCACTGCCCGTGCCTCGACATCGCTACGAGACGTGCCAGGCACTGAATGCGCCGTCCATTTCTGATCTGTGTGCTGGTTTCTTGACGGGTTTGCACTAAAGTGGCGCAGTTTTTGGGCTCGAGCCCGAACGGAACATCGAGAAATAGCCAATGAAAGCAAAAATCGTTCTACTCCCGGGTGATGGTGTTGGCCCCGAGGTTACCGGTCAGGCCCGCGCCGTCCTCGAAGCTGTCGCCAAGAGCTTCGGACATGAGTTCGCCTTCGAGACTCAGCTGATCGGCGGGATTGCCATCGACGAGACGGGCGACCCGCTGCCCCCAGCCACGCTCGAGGCGTGCAAAGCGTCGGACGCGGTGTTGCTGGGCGCGGTCGGCGGCCCGAAGTGGGACAACCCGGACGCCAAGACACGCCCGGAAAAGGGCCTGCTCGCCATCCGCAAGGGGCTCGGCCTGTTCGCCAATCTTCGCCCCGTGCGTAGCTACCCCGAGCTGGTCGATTCGTCGCCGCTGAAGCTCGAACGCATTCAGGGCTGCGACATGCTCATCCTGCGTGAGCTCACCGGCGGCCTCTACTTCGGCAAGCAAGGTCGCGAACAGACCGATCGCGGCCTGCGCGTCTACGACACGCTCGAATACATGGATTTCGAGATCGAGCGCATCGTCCGGTTGGCCTTCAATCTGGCACGCGGCCGGAAGAAGAAGCTGACCTCGGTGGATAAGGCCAACGTCATCGAGTCCTCGCGCGTTTGGCGCCAAATCACGACCAAGCTCAAAGCAGAGTTCGCAGACGTCACGCTCGAACACCAATTGGTCGATTCGTGCGCCATGCGTCTCGTCACGGCGCCGACCAGCTTCGACGTAATCGTGACCGAGAACATGTTCGGCGACATCCTGTCGGACGAAGCGGCCGTGCTCACCGGTTCGCTCGGGATGTTGCCGAGCGCGTCGCTCGGTGAAGGCAAGCTCGGTCTGTACGAGCCGATTCACGGTTCTGCACCGGACATCGCAGGCAAGGGCATCGCCAACCCAGTAGGCACGATTTTGAGCGCGGCCATGTTGCTGCGTCACAGCCTCGGCCTCGAGAAGGAAGCGGCCTCAGTGGAGCGCGCAGTGGAATCAGCGCTCGCCAGCGGCGCGCGCACCGCGGACATCGGTCGCGAAAAGCCGCTCTCGACCAGCGGCATGGGTGAGGCGATCATCGCGAAGTTGGGCTGAAGGAGCTCGACAAAGCGACGCGAGCAGAGTCGAATCGCGCTCGACTCTGCTCGCTTTCTCGCGACTCAAACGGTCGACTGAACCCGCGCACTGCGCGTGATCTCGCCCATCTTCCCGCTTTGATAGTCGCGGAAGGCTTGCTGGATCTCCTGCGGCGTGTTCATCACGAACGGGCCGTAGCGCGCCACCGGCTCCTTGAGCGGCACACCGGCGAGCAATAGCAACCGCGTGTCTTCGGTCGCGCGTAGCCGCACGCTGTCGCCTTCGGCGAGTACGGCGAGCTGCCCATCGACGACGAGCGAGTTCGCATCGCCAACTTGCGCGCTGCCCTCGAACACGTAGACCAGGCCTTGTTGTTCGGGCGCCAAAGGCAGCGTCACGTCCGCCCCAGGCTTGAGCGACCAATCCTGATACACGATCGGCGTCAACGTATCGATGATCGCGCTCGCGCCGAGCGCTTCACCGGCGATCACGCGCACTCGCGCCAAGCCGTCGGCGCTTTCGGCAGTAGGGATCTTCGCCGACGCGACCTCCTGATAGCGCGGCTGCGTCATCTTCAGGCGCGCGGGCAGATTCACCCAGATTTGGAAACCGTGCACGCGACCGCCGGCATCGCGCACTGCACGAGACGGCATTTCCGAGTGCACGACACCAGCACCCGCAGTCATCCATTGCACGTCACCCGATCGAAGCACGCCCCGGTGCCCGGCCGAGTCCTCGTGCTCGAACTCTCCACTCAACACATAGGTGACGGTCTCGAAGCCACGGTGAGGGTGATCGGGCGCACCGACTGCCTCACCCGGGCCGTAGTCGACCGGCCCCATTTCGTCGATCAGCAGAAACGGATCAGCGACGGTCAAACCCATCGACGGCATGGGCCGGCGAACGATGAAGCCCGCGCCTTCCTCCTGGCGATGCGCAGTAACCACGCGACTGACTTCTCGAATTTGGCTCATCCAAAACTCCTTGAAGCCAAAAACATAAGGCCGCGCCGGTCGCGAACAATGACGAACCCAGCAACGGATTGTTGCGCGAACGCACACAATCCCTCTCGGTCGTGTACGGGGGGACCAGTGCTTTCAGAGCCTGGACATTCATGGCATTTCGCCATCGAAAAGACCGCTTCTGCGCTTCGCCGCGGAGCACGGCCCGCGGGCGAAAAGGGTACTGTGTCCGCACAGCATCTTTCGATCGACGAGGACCCTCGTCGGGAACGTCCGAGCGAATCGAAGTGGAGGAGAGAGCGCCTCGAGGAGCCGCCACGAGAGCTACGCGCCG
>Ga0164307_10001044_pt1 | contig 12398 bp, 10 predicted proteins | sample Whisoiple_243_MG_FD_110214 | JGI IMG/M metagenome (GOLD analysis project Ga0164307, IMG submission 110214) | Soil microbial communities amended with fresh organic matter from upstate New York, USA - Whitman soil sample_243_MG | ecosystem: Environmental > Terrestrial > Soil > Unclassified >...
GACGACCAGCAGCGTGGTGGGCAGCCGGTACTTCTCCAACAGGTAGGAGACGTAGTACGCCCAGCTGGTCGGTTTGTCGGGGTCTTTCTTGCCCTGGGCTTCCACCGCGAGGAGAAAGGGCCCGTTGTCCTCCGTCTCGATGCGCAGCAAGGTGTCCACGCGACGTTCGACAGGCCGGGACTCCGTCAGGTCGGTGGTGACGACATCGGCGGACACGAAGGGCGGGAAGGCGACTCCGAGCACTTCGGAGACCCGGGAGAACAGCTCCGGGTACTCCTGGAAGACGCGGTGCATCGCCTCGTGGGGTGCGCTGACCATGGAGGTCCGTTCGGGTTGGCGGATGGTGTGCCGGGTCAGGCCGCCGCAGGTGCCTCCGCGCGGCAGTCGCGGCAGTGGCCGGGGTGGCGGGAGCGGAAGGCGCGGTCGCAGCGGTCGCAGTTCTGGAGCGGGATGACGATCGCGCCCGGGCGCTGCGGGCGGGCGAGGTCGTGGGCGCCGGGGAGCGGCGGTGGCAGCAGGGCCGTGATCCGGTGCCTCAGGAGCTTGGCCGGGTGCCGTAGGGGCACGGGCAGGTCGGCGGTGAGGGCGTGGCGGATCGTGTCGGGGTGGGCGTCGCGTTCGAGCCAGGTGGCCACGCCGGGGGCGAGGATCGCGATGTCGCGCTCCGGCAGAACGAGTTGGGGCGACAGGCGGCGGAGGTCCGCGAGGAGCGCTCCGGCCGCGCGCAGCAGCTCCGGGGTCTCCGCAGCGGGACGGGGGACGGGCGGGGGTGGCGTCGTACGTGCCGTGGGTGCGGGCACGCAGACGGCCGGGAGGTGCGGCGGTGACGGCGGTGGTTCGGGTGCGGGCGCGGGTTCAAGTGGCACGGGCAGCGCGGCTGTCGGCTCCGGGGGCCGGGCCGGTGGCCGAGGGTGTGACGGTGCGGCCTGTGCCGTGTCCGGCCGGTTTCGGGAGACGGTGCGGGTCACGACGCGGCCGTCGGCAAGCCGCACCCGGCTGCGGTGCAGATAGCCCGCGGCCTCCAACTCGCGCAGGGCGGCGGCGATGCGTGTCTCGCTCTCCGGGAACCGCTCGGCCAGCCGCTTGATGCCGATCCTCGCTCCGGCGGGCAGCGACTGGATGTGCACGGCGAGCCCGATGGCCACCAGGGACAGTGCGCGATGGCGGCTGAGGTGGTTGCCGATGACGGTGAAGTCGGTGGTGTGCCGGGAGTTGATGTGGACGACGCCGGAGGACGGCTTGGCATCCTCGGTCGTGCCGGGTGGGGCGCACGGGGGCGCGATATCCTGCGGGGTATCCATCGGGAAGGTTCTTCTTCCTCGGTGGTCAGGCCCTCGTCCGGGATTGCAGTCCCGACGGGGGCCGTCGCATGTCTGGGGTTGTCGCGGCGAGCATATGACACCCAACCCATCTCAAATCCAGCCCAGTTGCCATATGTCACCCGCGCGGGTGACCTGGGGCGAGGGTGGGGTCGGGTGTGGTGGGGGAAGTTCTTTTCCCACGTACTTGAAAGCCTTTTACGTCGTGGGTGACCACGTCGCGGCCGACCGGGTCGTGGGTCACCGGGTCGTGGATTCCCGCGACCCGGTGCGTGCCGACCCGGGGCGGATGTCCGGTGCCCGTCCGGTGTTGTCCTGGCTGTCCCGAGTGACGTGCGGGGGTCCTCCGGGGTTGAACGGTGACGGCATGGACGTGGGAAGCGGGGCACGGATGAGCGTGGACGGGGCCGGTACGCAGCACGGTGACGGCGGAGCGGACGAGCCCGGCTGGGACGTCGATCCCGACGACGAGTCCGGGGCCGCGGTGATCGCCACGGTCGGCCGCCAGATCAAGGCCTGGCGGGAGTCGGCGGGCATGCGGGCCGGCGAGTTCGGGGTGGCCATCGGGTACGGCGAGGACCTGGTCTACAAGGTGGAGGGCGGGCGGCGCATCCCCCGCCCCGAGTTCCTGGACCGGGCTGACGAGGTCCTGCGCGCGGGCGGCAAGCTCGCCGCCATGAAGCGGGACGTGGCGGAGGTGCGGTACCCGAAGAAGGTGCGGGACCTGGCGAAGATGGAGGCCAAGGCGGTCGAGTTGGAGGCGTACCACCACCACAACATCAACGGTCTGCTCCAGACCGAGGAGCACATGAGGGCCCTGTTCGCGTCGTGGCTGCCCGCCTACTCGGCGGACGACACCGAGCGGATGGTGGCTGCGCGTATGGCCCGGTGGACCATCTTCGACAGGGACCCCCTCCCCGCCCTCAGTTTCGTCCAGGAAGAGGTGACTCTCCGCCGTCCCGTGGGCGGCAAGGCGGTGTTGCGCAGGCAGCTGGAACGCCTGCTGGAGATCGGGAAGTTGCGCAACGTGTCGATTCAGATCATGCCGACCCGCTGCGAGGAACACCCCGGGACCGGCGGCCTGATCGAGGTGCTCAGGTTTCCGGACGGCAGCGCGGTCGGGAGATCCGAGGGAGCCTTCGGCAGTCGTCCCGTCTCGGATCCGAAGCAGCTCCGGATCCTCTCGATGCGCTATGGGATGATCCGGGCTCAGGCGCTCACGCCAAGGGACTCACTGATCTTCGTCGAGCGAGTGCTGGGAGAGACATGATCCGCAGAACCTGCGCCGAGGACGCCTCCGAGCCGAAGTGGACCAGGAGCAGCTACAGCAGCAGCGGTGACGGCAACGACTGCGTCGAGGTCGCCGCCCGCCCGCACTCCGTCCTGGTCCGCGACTCCAAGGACGCGTCCGGCCCCCGGCTCGGCTTCGCCCCGTCCGCCTGGGCCGCGTTCCTGGAGCACGCCTCCCGGGGCTGACCGGGCGACGGCGGTACGTACGACGAGGGCGGGCCGGGGAGATGTCCCCGGCCCGCCCTCGTCGTGTGGTGCCGCCGGTCAGCTGCCCTTGACCGTGACCTTCTCGTCGTTCTTGAGCTGCTCCACGAGCTGCTTGACCTTGTCCTTGTCCCAGACGAGGTTGCCGTTCACGCTCCGGCCCGAGAGCGGGATGTTCATCGACGTGCCCTCGCCGCCGGTCACGCCCTTCATCGCGAAGAACATGTTGCCGAGCGACCAGAGCGACATGTCCTTGTCCACGATCAGCGTGTCCAGGCCCGCGCCCATCGTCGGGTACAGCTTGAACGGGTTGAGGATCGTCGACGGGGTCGCCGTCTGGGAGGCCAGGGCCGCGAGGAACTTCTGCTGGTTCTTCGTGCGGTCCAGGTCGCTGCCCGCGAAGGCGTACCGGGTGCGGACGAAGGCGAGGGACTGCTCGCCGTTCAGCGTCTGCTTCCCGGCCTGGAAGTCGGCGCCGGACTTCTTGTCCTTGAACGCCTTGGGGATGTCCAGCTCCACGCCGCCGATCGCGTCCACGATCTTGGCGAAGCCGCCGAAGCCGATCTCGACGTAGTGGTCGATGCGGAGCCCGGTGTTGAACTCCACCGTGCGGACCAGCAGCTCCGGGCCGTCCTCGGCGTACGCGGCGTTCAGCTTCGTCGTACGGCCCGTGCCGGCGAACTTCTTGCCGGACTCGGACCCGACGAACGAGGGGATCTCCACGTTCGAGTCACGGGGCAGGGAGATCAGCGTCGGGCCGTTGGAGCCGTCGTGCAGGATCATCATCGAGTCGGTCCGCTTGCCCTCGGCGGAGCCGGTGTGCAGCTTCTTCTTGTCCTCGGCCGTCATGCCCTCGCGGCTGTCGGAGCCGACGATGAGGTAGTTCGTGCCGTCGCCCTCGGAGGGGCGCTCGATGACCTTGGAGAGGTCGACCTCGCGCTTGAGCTTGCCGTCGGCCCAGAAGTACGTGCCGATGGAGACCGCGAGCAGCGCGACCACGAGGGTCAGGGTGCCGACCTTGAGGCGCCTGCCCCAGTTCGGGGCGGGGCGGGACTGGACGTAGCCGCCGTCGCCGCCGAAACCGCCACCGCCCTGGCCGCCGCCTCGCTGGCCGCCGCCGTAGACCTGGCCCGTGTTGTAGCCGCTGTCGTAGCCGGGGGCCTCGCCGTAGCCGTCGTAGCCCTGGCCCTGCTGCGGCGGGATCCGGGGCGGGGACTGCGGAGGCGCGGGGCGCCGGCGGACGTGCGGCATGGCACGGGCGCCCTCGGGCTGCGGGTTCGCACTTCCCCGCCCGTAGCGCTCGTCGGGTCGGCCGTTCCGTCCTTCGGGCCATTCGCTCATGCCGAACAGTGTGCCGTCTCGACCTGTGCCTCTTACAGGGTGTACCGGAGATCGGGTCACGGCTGTTGCGAAGCTGATGCAATGCAACCGGGGGCAAGCCCCCGCATAAGGTGGACGGTATGACAGATCAGCCCCAGCCACCGGAGGGCGAGATTCCGGGCAAGCCCACCTCGGCCTCCCGGACCACCCTCAGCCACATCATGACCGGCAACGACACCAACCTCCTGGGCACGGTGCACGGCGGCGTGATCATGAAGTTGGTCGACGACGCGGCGGGGGCGGTCGCGGGCCGGCACTCCGGCGGTCCCGCCGTGACGGCCTCCATGGACGAGATGGTCTTCCTGGAGCCGGTCCGGGTCGGTGACCTCGTCCACGTCCGCGCCCAGGTGAACTGGACCGGCCGCTCCTCGATGGAGGTCGGCGTCCGCGTCATGGCGGAGCGCTGGAACGAGTCGACCCCGGCCCAGCAGGTCGGCAGCGCCTATCTGGTGTTCGCGGCGGTCGACGAGGACGGCAAACCGCGCCGGGTTCCGCAGGTCGTGCCCGAGACGGAGCGGGACAAGCGGCGCTACCAGGAGGCGCAGATCAGGCGCACGCACCGCCTCGCCAGGCGGCGCGCGATCAAGGAACTGCGGGAGCAGCGCGTGGCCGAGGGCATCGACGACTGAGCGCGCGGTGCGACGGCCGTCGTACCGGCGCCGTCAGCGGGGGACCCGCAGCCGTTCCAGCAGGGCGTCCTCGGCCCGGTCCGCCCCCGGCTCCTCCCAGAACGTGACGGGTACGCCCCTGATGTGGCGGCCCCGGGGGTCCAGGACATGGCCGGCGATCTTGAGCTGCCACAAGGCCACCGCCCGGTCCGCGACGGTGAGTTCGGGGAAGCGCTCCGCCAGCCGGGCCTCGAACGCCCCGATGTCCTCGGCGGAGCGCAGCCACACCGTGAGCATCAGGTTGTGCGGGCCGGTCAGCGACGCGCAGAGCCGGGTCTCCCGCATCCGGATGAGCTGGGCGGTGATGCGCGCGGTCTCGCCGGCCGGTGCGATGCCCCACAGGGTGACCGAGATGGGCCACCCGGAGAGGTAGCGGGCCACCTCGCAGCGGTAGATGAGCGCGTCCTGCCGGTGCATGCGGTCCAGCCGGCGGCGCACCGTGGTGGGGCTGACGCCGAGACGTTCCGCGAGGCGGGCGGCGGGCTGGCGGAAGTCCTCGCTCAGCAGCAGGTAGAGCCGGGTGTCCAGTGCGTCGGGGGCGGGCAGACCGCGTCGCGGCATGACCGGCGCCCGGTCCTTCGCCAGCAGGTCCTGGCTGTCCGGGTCCAGCCGGTCCAGCCGCCAGCGGCTTCCCTCGGTGTGGACGGCCGTCGCGGTCTGGGAGCGGGTCGCCGACACCCCGGGCAGCCGGCCGAGGCGGAAGCCCACGTAGCGGGCCAGCATCGCCAGGTCGGGGAAGGCGGCGGTGAGCACCAGGTCACGGGCGCCGGTGACGTGTTCGATGGTGATCAGGTGCGGATCGTCGGCGATCTCGGCCGCCACGTCGTGCAGCGCACCGGCCGCACAGTCCACCTCGATGAACGCGATGATCGGCACCGTCGGCCCCACCGCCACCGTGTAACAGCTGAGCCAGGCGTGCCCGGCCTCCGTGAGCCGGTTCCAGCGGCGGGCCGCCGTCGAGGCGTCCACCCCGAGCACCTTCCCGATCTGCGCCCACTCCGCCCGGGGGGAGGTCTGGAGCGCGGTGATCAGCAGATAGTCCAGCTCGTCCAGCGGCTCCGGCTGCGCGGTGCGCAACAGGCGCTCGGGGAGCCCGGCGGATTCGTGCGTCGATCGGCTCATGAGGAGCGCTTTCCTGCGGACGATCATGGATGAGGGGTCTCGCTCCGCACGATACGCCCATGTCCTTGCTCCACGAGGCCCGTGACCTCGCCCCCGCCCTGACCGCACTCCGGCACACCCTGCACCGGGAACCCGAGCTCGGCCTCGACCTGCCGCTGACCCAGGCGAAGATCCTCGCCGCACTGGACGGCCTCGGCCTGGAGATACGCACCGGCACCGCGCTCAGCTCCGTGACCGCCGTACTGCGCGGCGGCAGGCCCGGCCCCGCCGTCCTGCTGCGCGGCGACATGGACGCCCTCCCGGTCCAGGAGGACACCGGGCTCCCGTACGCCTCCGTCCTCGACGGCCGGATGCACGCGTGCGGGCACGACCTGCACGTCACCGGGCTCGTCGGCGCCGCCCGGCTGCTGGCCGCACACCGGGAGGAGCTGGCCGGGGACGTCGTCCTCATGTTCCAGCCCGGCGAGGAGGGCCAGGGCGGGGCGCAGATCATGATCGACGAGGGGGTGCTCGACGCCGCCGGGGAGCGGGTCGTCGCCGCCTACGCCCTGCACGTGATCTCCACCGGCGCGCCCACCGGCTTCGCCGCGACCCGGCCCGGCCCCATGCTCGCCGCCTCGGACGCGGTGGAGGTCACGGTGCGCGGGAGGGGCGGCCACGGCTCGTCGCCGCACTCCGCCGCCGATCCGGTGCCCGCGATGTGCGCCATGGTCACGGCGCTCCAGACGGCCGTCACCCGGGAGATCGACGTCTTCGACCCGGCCGTCGTCACGGTCGGGAGGATCGAGGCCGGCACCGCCGCCAACGTCATCCCGGAGACCGCGAGGTTCGCCGCCACCGTACGGACGTTCTCCGACGCCTCCCACGCGCGTGTGCGGGCCGCCTTCGAGCGGACCGTGCACGGGGTGGCCGCCGCCCACGGCGTGACCGCCGACATCGACTACGTCGAGCAGTACCCGCCGACGGTCAACGACGCGGACGAGGCCGCGTTCGCGCTGGAGACCGCGCGGCAGGTGCTGGGCGCCGACCACGTCTTCGAGGCGCCCAAGCCGATGGCGGGGGCCGAGGACTTCTCCTTCGTGCTGCGGAACGTGCCCGGCGCCTTCGTCGGCCTCGGGGCGTGCCCACCCGGCACCGACCCGGCCACCGCCCCCATGAACCACTCCCCGCAGGCGGTCTACGACGACGACGCCCTGCCGCACGCCGCCGCCCTCCTCGCCGGACTGGCGCTGCGCAGGCTCGGGTCCCCGCTCGCACCGGAGGCCGGCTCCCCGCTCACGGCCTCCACGGCGGAGTAGGCCCATGACAGCCACCGCCACCCCGCCGCCGGACGCCGCCCCCGCCGAGCCGCTGCCCGCGTCCGTCACCGCCGTCGTCGGGCTCCTGGTCCTCTTCGAGGTGACCAGCGGATTCCTCCAGGTCGGGCTCGCCCCGCTGCTGCCCGACCTGGCCGATCACCTGGGGATGGGTTCGGCCGCCCTGAACTGGGTCGTCTCCGTGCAGCTGCTCGCCGCGGCCGTCTGCGTCCCGCTGTTCGGACGCCTCGGAGACCTCTACGGCCACCGGCGGATGCTCCGCGTCGCCCTGGCGCTGATCGCGGCGGGCACGCTCGTCGTCGCGCTCGCCCCGGACTACCCGACGCTCCTCGCCGGCCGGGTGCTCCAGGGTCCGATCGCCGCGCTGCTGCCGCTGGAGATCGCCCTCGTACGGGACCGGCTCCCGGTCGCCGACGCACGACGGGCGATCGCCCGCCTGGTGGGCGCGCTGACGCTCGGCGCCATGGCGGGCGGTGTCGTGATGGGACTGGTCGACTCCGCGTTCGGCAACCTGCGGCTGACCCTGCTGGTGCCCGCCGCGCTGGCCGTGATCTGCGTGCCCGTGTCCTTCGTCGCCGTACCGGAATCGCGGGAGAGGGCCGGCGGCCGTGTGGACTGGGCCGGTGTGGTGCTGCTCGGCGGCGCGATGGTGGCCCTGCTCGGCGGGGTCTCCGGGGCGGAGGGCGGTTCCTGGGGTTCCGTCCGAGTCCTGGGACCCGTGGCGCTCGGGCTCGTCCTGCTGGCGGTGTGGGTGCTGGTGGAGCTGCGGGCTTCCGAACCCCTGGTCGACGTGCGGGCGCTGGCCGCCCGGACCACCGCTCCCTTCTACTGCGCGGCGTTCCTCTTCGGCGTCTTCTACTTCGGGAGCCAGGCGCCCAACTCGACCTTCTACGCGGCGGACCCCGAGGCCACCGGTTACGGATTCGGGCTGAGCGCGCTGTCCATCTCGCTGGTGCTGCTGCCCGGGGCCGTCGGCAGTGTCGTCGGTTCGCTGGCCACGGCGGCCGTCGCCCGGCGGTTCGGCTACCGGCCCACGCTCATGGCGGCCTTCGGGCTGGTCGCGCTGACCTTCCTGCAGTTCGCGTTCCTGCACGAGGAGATCTGGCAGATGGCGGCCGGGTCCGCCTTCACCGGCCTGGGCATCGGACTCGCCCTCGGCGCCATGCCGACGGTGATCGTCGAGGCCTCCGACCCGTCCAGGACCGGGATCGCCGCAGCGCTCTACAACAACGTGAAGACACTGGGCGGGGCCGTGGCCGGCGGGGTCTTCGCCGCCCTGCTCGGCGCGTTCCTCTCGCCCTCCACCGGCGAACCGGGGGAGGGCGGCTACACCGCCCTCTGGCTGGCCGCCTCGGCCGCGGCGGTCATCGCGCTCGTGGCGACCGCCTTCTCACGGCGCCGCGAGGCGTGACCCCGGAGGCACGGTCACGGACAGACCACCTGGTCGCCCGTGACCGTGCCGAACTCACCTCGCTGCGGATCCTCCGCCTTCACCCGCTGCACCTCGGTGAAGTCCGAACCCGCCGTGACCTTCATCGTCCCGCCCTGCCCCTTCACCGCCCGGAGCTCGCATCCGGGCAGCGCGGCGGCCAGAGACTTCGCCGACCGGTCCCAGCGCGGGTCGTAGGAGACCAGGGTCCGCTCCAGTTCACCGGCCCCGCCGCCCAGCGGAGCGCGGGTGGTGTTGAAGCCGGTGGAGCGCAGCGCCTCGTCGACGTCCTGACCGAGCCCGTCCTTCGACGTCCCGTTGTAGACCTGCACCCGGATCTGCTCCGGTGCCACGTCGACGAGCGTCGCCCTGGGCTGCTTCGGCACGTGCGGGGCGAGCGGCCGGTCCTCACGCAGGGCGCGGAACATCTTCCTGGACTTCTCGGCGTCCCACTTCACGGTGGAACCGATGCCCTTGACCTGGAAGCCCTCCTCCTCCAGGGGCACGGAGGCGAACTCCGACGAGGACGGGGTGAACCCGCGCATGGCCTTGCCGAGCTCCAGCATCTGCTCCGTGCCGAAGCCCTTGTCGGCGCGGACCGACTCGAGCATCGACGAGGCGACGTCCTGGAACTTCACCGGGTTCATCAGCACCCCGCTGCTGGTCGTCTGCTTGATCAGCGCGGCCATGAACCTCTGCTGGCGCTGCATCCGGCCCAGGTCGGCCGCCCCGTCGAGGTGCCGGGAGCGTACGTACTGGAGGGCCTGGCCGCCGTCCAGCTTGTGGGTGCCCGCGGTCAGGTCCAGGCCGGTGTACGCGTCCTTGAGCGGTTTGGCCGTGCAGATCTCCACCCCGCCCAGGGTGTCGACCGTCTTCATGAAGCTGGTGAAGTCGACCTCCAGATAGTGGTCGATCTTGACGCCCGTCATCTGCTCGACGGTCCGCACCGTGAGGTGGGGCCCGCCCTCGGCGTAGGCGGCGTTCAGCTTCACCGGATGCGCGGAGTGCTTCTTGCCGGTCGTGCCGTCGGTGTGCTCCGGGAGCTCGGCGTAGCTGTCGCGCGGCAGGCTGACGACGCTGGCGCGCTGCTTGTCGGCCGAGACATGGACGAGCATGAGGGTGTCCGTGCAGTGGCAGGGCGCGCCGCCCAGCCTGTACTTCTTCTTGTCCGCCGGGGAGATCTTGTCGCGGCCGTCGGTGCCGACGAGCAGGAAGTTCATGCCGTGGCCGCCGGCGGGACGGTTCTTCATGTCCTTGAAGGGGTCGACCCGGTCGATGCCCGTCTCCAGACCGCTCACCACGGCATGACCGATCCCGCCGGCGCCGAGCACCAGCACGGACAGCCCGGTGACGATCCGCATGCCCCACCGGGGCGGCGGCTTCCGCCTCCCGTTCCGCCCGGCCGGGCGGGCGGCCTTCGCTCCGGGCTGCCGTGCGGGCCTGCGCTGCGGTGGAGCGGTGCGGGGGTGCGGTGGACGGGGCGATCGGTGCGGCGTGGGCACGAGGGACACCTCCGCGCGAGCGAGTGGGACTTTCGCACGGTAGGCCCATACGACTTGCAGACCGGGAGGAGACCCGGCGGCGCGCGCCGCTGTCCCCCGTTCGCGGTAACGTGGCGGCCGAATCACGCCGCCTCCTGGGGTGCGACATCCCCCGGAACACCGGCAACCCCCGAGGACCCCCCGAGGACCACATGTCTGCCGCGCAGTACCCCGCCGTCTCCGTGATCATGCCGGTGCTCAACGAGGAACGCCATCTCAGGAACTCGGTCCGGCACATCCTGGAGCAGGAGTACGCCGGCGAGATGGAGGTCGTGATCGCCCTCGGCCCGTCGGACGACCGCACGGACGAGATCGCCGCCGAGCTGGTCCGGGAGGATTCCCGGGTCCACACGGTCCCCAATCCCACCGGCCGCACCCCTGCCGCGCTCAACGCCGCGATCAAGGCGTCGCATCACCCGATCGTGGTACGCGTGGACGGCCACGGCATGCTCTCGCCGAACTACATCGCCACCGCGGTGCGGCTCCTGGAGGAGACCGGCGCGCAGAACGTGGGCGGCATCATGCACGCCGAGGGCGAGAACGCCTGGGAGGACGCCGTCGCCGCCGCGATGACGTCCAGGATCGGTGTCGGCAACGCGGCCTTCCACACCGGAGGGAAGGCGGGCCCGGCCGAGACCGTGTATCTCGGGGTGTTCCGCCGCGAGGCGCTGGAGCGCGCCGACGGCTACAACGTGGAGTTCATCCGCGCCCAGGACTGGGAGCTGAACTTCCGGATCCGCGAGGCCGGCGGCCTGATCTGGTTCTCCCCGGAGCTGAAGGTCCAGTACCGCCCGCGGCCCAGCATCCGCGCCCTGTCCAAGCAGTACAAGGAGTACGGCCGCTGGCGTCACGTCGTCGCCCGGTACCACTCCGGCTCGATCAACCTGCGTTACCTGGCCCCGCCGACCGCGGTCTGCGCGATCGCGGCCGGCCTCGTCGTGGGCGCGGCCGTCACCCCGTGGGCGTTCGTCGTGCCGGCCGGGTACGCCGCCGCGATCGTCGCCGGATCGCTGCCGGCCGGGAAGGGCCTGCCGCTCAAGGCGCGGGCACAGATCCCGGTGGCGCTGGCCACCATGCACATGTCGTGGGGCTACGGCTTCCTGACCAGCCCCCGCTCGCTCGCGAAGAAGGTCATCGCCAGCCGCCGTCCGGCCGTGCGGGAGCAGACGGTCTGACCGCACCGGGAGAACGAGGAGGGGCCCGCCGTTCACGGCGGGCCCCTCCTCGTCGGTGTCCTACCAGGTGTAGCCCGGGTTGACGTGCATGCACGCCTCCTCGTCGGCGCCGTTGAGCGCACCCGCCGAATCGGGCGTCTTCTCCTTGCCCGCCTTGGCCGGGTAGGCCCCGTCCTCGCGCCAGTCCGCGCCCACGGCCAGCACGATGCCCGAGACACCGGTCGACTTCTTGACCTGCGAGACCGGGATCCCGAGAGCCTTCGCGGCCGCCTGGGCGTCGCCCTCCAGGTCCGCGCTCGGGAAGAGGATCCCCGTCGTGGCCGCCGGTTCGACGTCCTGGGAGTCGACGCCGGCCTTGGCGAAGCCCGCCTCGGTCAGCTGGTCCTTGACCGTGTTCGCCCGGCCCCGCGCGGGGCCCTGGGTGTCCGTGCCGGTCGCGTTGCGCACGGTGATCGCGATCTCGCCCACCGGTGCGGAGGTGTCCTTGGCGACCGGGGTCTTCCGCTCGGAGGCCTTGCCGTCCAGCGGGATGTCCTCCCGGACCATGCGGAACAGCTGCTCGGCCTCGCCGGGCTTGGGGAACACCCGGCCGCTGAGATAGCCCGTCCCGTAGACGTTCGGCATCGTCGTCATGGTGATGCGGTTCGTCGGGGCCTTCTTGAGCTCCTCGGCCAGGTCGTAGAGCTTCTTGACCGTGTCGAGGCCCTTGTCGACCGTCAGCGCCTCGGTGGCCGCCTCGGCGAGGTTCATCAGCTTCGCCGGGTCGGAGAGCTTGGTGCCCTTGCGCAGCTGACGGACCATCGCGTTCATGTACTGGTGCTGAGCCTTGGCCCGCCCCAGGTCGGTGTTGTCCTCGAAGCCGTACCGGGTACGGAGCCACTGGAGGGCCTGCACGCCCTTGACGTAGGTGGTGCCCTTCTCCAGCTTCAGCCCGGAGCCCTTGCCGTCCCGGCC
>Ga0164307_10001045_pt1 | contig 12389 bp, 11 predicted proteins | sample Whisoiple_243_MG_FD_110214 | JGI IMG/M metagenome (GOLD analysis project Ga0164307, IMG submission 110214) | Soil microbial communities amended with fresh organic matter from upstate New York, USA - Whitman soil sample_243_MG | ecosystem: Environmental > Terrestrial > Soil > Unclassified >...
CGGTGGAGGTGCTGTTCGACGCGATCTGTCGCGAGCATGGCATCGAGCATCTGTTGACGCAGCCGCGCAGCCCGACCACGACGGGCAAGATCGAACGGTTCCATCGCAGCCTGCGCGCGGAGTTCCTCAGCAGCGCACCGCCGTTCACCAATCTCAAGACCGCTCAGCAGGCTCTCGATGAATGGGTTGATGACTACAACCATCATCGCCGCACCAGTCGTTGAAGATGGCCACCGCGGCGCAACGGTTCGGCGCACCAGCATCGCCGCCGTCGAACGCAACGATCAGCCGCGCCGACCGCAGCGGCCAGGGTTGGGTGAGTCGACGCGTTTGCGCCAACGGCATCGTGTGCGTGTCGTGGCAGCAGGTCAGCATCGGACGCCACTACGGCGGGCAACGCCGCGATGTTCACGTGGACGGCGACCTGCTGCGGTTCTGGATCGGCGACCAATTGGTCAAAACAGCCGCACGCAAAAGCACCGGCGAGGTACGAAACAAACGGGCCCTACGCACCAGCGGCCAGGCCTAAACCAAACACAGAGTGTCAATGATCAACCGAAACAGATCCGTCAACCTTCAACCGACTCTGAACAGGTCGCACCAGCACGTCGTCGCAAGTAGCGAGGACCTGCGCAGGCCCGGGGACCCAAGGTGCTGCGTCACCGTGCGCGCTTCGCGACCGCAGTAGCTCGCCACAACAGCCGGTACCCTGATCCGCCGTGCCGGGTGACACTACGACCGCGAGGATGAAATGGGCTTTCCCGACTGCCTTCGTCGCCGTCGAGATTGAATCCTGTGATTCTGCACGATTTGCAGACGACAACCGGGCTCCGTAATGCATTGCTGCGCTTGAACTATCGCCACCGTGTTTTGACCGGAGAGCCGACGTCGGGTCAATATCTCCTGCAATCGACCATGGCCCCGGCGGTCAACCGTGGCGCTGGCCGGCGTCTTCGCCTTGGACGATCGGCGACCCCGGGTACTACGTCCTCACCCGGATTCCCGGGCCATGAGTTTCCGCCGTCGAATCAGGAGAACGAGAGGAAGCCCTTCGAGTAGACCCAGGCCGTCCCGTTCGGTAGCCCTTCGAAGCCACCGAGCTCGATCTGCCCGACACGGCACCAGTCGTCCCGGCAGGGCTCCATCAGCGGATGTACTTCGCCGGCGGACAAGGTGCCGATCTTCTGGCCCTGGCCGTCGGGCTTGTCGTAGATGTCGGTGTCCGCGATCACCGTCGCGTCCCCGAGCCCCTTCGGCGCCTGTTGTTCGGGCACCAGCTGCTTCGGTGCCGAGCCCGCCCCGCCGCCGACGGCGCCGCCGGCACCGTTGTCAACCTGATTTGGTGACGGACCCACCTTCTCTGGCTCGGGATTCGCGACGCAGGCGAATTGCGTGTTCGAGTCCCAGTTCTGTGTGTCGCCGTTCAACTTGAGCGTGCCGTGTGCCCGGTTGTCGGGACCGATCAGCCCATCGAGGATCAGAGTCGGGCGGTCACCACGCCCTACCTCCAGGTGAATACCGACCCCGTGGATATAGCCGGTCACCGGGCCCGACAAGTCGCCACCGTTGGGATAGTGCGATACGGCCGTGGTGTCGACGGTCGTGCTCGCGTTCACGGTCTCGAATGTCGTGTTTCCGGTGACGGCCTGGTACTTGATATCGACCAGCCCGCCGGGAAACTGGTACGCGGCGCATGCAGGGGCCAGCGGCAGAGGTAGAAGCGGGCGCGCCTGCGCGGCCGCCGGCATCGCGAGCGCGCCGATTGCAACCATTACGCTCGCCGCAGCGAGGGCCGCAGGCAGCTGCTTTACGGTCATGTTCTTTCCTTCCGGTGACGACTTACGGGAAACGCTAGGTTGAGAGGGGCGGCAAAAAAATAGGGTGTTTCCCTATGGATCGCGGCCACAGCATGGTGGTTTTCGGTTCCGGCCGGGACGGCGGTCACCCGGCGATCGCTCGATTGCCCTATCGTCATCGACATTCCCGACACCTTGATCACAGGAGCACCAATGCTTACTCGGCGGTTCCCGACAGGGGCATTGGTCGCGGCGATTGCGACAGCGAGCCTCAGCGTCGCCGTCACCGTGGGAACCGGGTCGGCGAACGCCACTCCTGAGGATGATGCATTCATCGGCATCGTCAAGCAGCTCAACATCCCGGTGCCCTCCCCCGACGACGCAGTCCAGGTGGGGCGGGGCATCTGCTCGGCGATGGACGCTGGGAGGGTCGAACCGGCGCCCACGGTCCGTGGCGTGGTCAGCAGCCTGCGATCGAAGGGGCTCGACAAGGGGCAGTCCGTGGGTCTGCTCAGGGGTGCCGTCAGCGTCTATTGCCCGCAGTACACCGCACTCGTCGCACGCTGACCGCCCTGGTGGCGCCCGTCCTGCTCGACGACCCGAACGACCTCTCCGCGCTGCGCGCCAAGGGCGCCGACCCCGACGAGCTGTTCGCCTCCTTCGCCGCATGGGCTCAGGAGAGCGGCACCACGCTCTACCCGGCGCAGGAGGAGGCGCTGATCGAACTGGTCAGCGGTGCCAACGTCGTGCTGGCCACACCGACCGGTTCCGGCAAGTCGCTGGTGGCCATCGGCGCGCTGTACGCGGCGCTGGCGGCGGGAGCCGCGAGCTATTACACCGCGCCGATCAAGGCGTTGGTGAGCGAGAAGTTCTTCGCGCTCTGCGACGTGTTCGGCGCGACGAACGTCGGCATGCTCACCGGCGACGCTTCGGTCAACTCCGCGGCGCCGATCATCGCATGCACGGCGGAGGTGCTGGCCAACATCGCCCTGCGCGAGGGGGCAGAGGCCGAGATCGGCCTCGTCGTGATGGACGAGTTCCACTTCTACGGCGACCCCGACCGCGGCTGGGCCTGGCAGGTTCCGCTGTTGGAGTTGCCGAACGCACAGTTTCTGCTGATGTCGGCGACCCTCGGCGACGTCACGTTCCTCCGTGAGGACCTGACCCGGCGCACCGGTCGGCCGACGGCGCTGATCGCCAACGCCGAGCGCCCGGTCCCGCTGCACTACTACTACGCGACCACGCCGATGCACGAGACGATCGGCGACCTGCTCGACACGAAGCAGGCGCCGATCTATGTTGTCCACTTCACCCAGGCCTCCGCACTGGAGCGGGCCCAGGCACTGATGAGCGTGAACGTGAGCACCAAGGAGGAGAAGAAGGCGATCGCCGACCTCATCGGCGGGTTCCGGTTCTCGTCCGCGTTCGGCACCACGTTGTCGCGACTGGTGCGGCACGGTATCGGCGTCCACCACGCCGGGATGCTGCCCAAGTACCGACGGCTCGTTGAACAGCTGGCCCAGGCCGGCCTGCTCAAGGTCATCTGCGGCACCGACACTCTCGGCGTCGGCATCAACGTGCCGATTCGTACCGTCGTCTTCTCAGCGCTGTCCAAGTACGACGGCACCCGGACCAGGATGCTCAGCGCACGCGAGTTCCACCAGATCGCGGGGCGGGCAGGCCGGGCAGGCTACGACACGGCAGGCACAGTCGTCGTCCAGGCTCCCGAACACGAGGTGGAGAACCTCAAGCAGTTCGCCAAAGTCGCCGATGACCCGAAGAAGCGTCGAAAGCTGGTGCGCCGCAAGGTGCCCGAGGGAATGGTGCCATGGAGCGAGTCCACCATGAACCGGGTGGTCGACGCCGCCCCCGAGCCGCTGACAAGCAACATGCGGGTGAGCACGGCGATGATCCTCGACGTCGTCGACCGTCCAGGTGACCCGTTCGTCGCGATGCGCCGGCTGCTCACCGACAACCACGAGCCACGCAAACGCCAGCTCGCCCACATCCGCCAGGCCGTCGGCATCGCCCGCTCACTGCTGCAGGCCGGCGTTCTGGAGCGGCTCGACGAACCGGGGCCCGATGGCAGGCGCTACGCCCTGACCGTCGACCTGCCGCCCGACTTCGCACTGAACCAACCGCTGTCGACGTTCGCGCTCGCCGCCGTCGACGTGCTCGATCCCGCGTCGGAAACGTATGCGCTGGAAGTGGTTTCGATCATCGAGGCAACCTTGGAGGACCCACGCCAGATCCTGGCCGCGCAGCTGAACAGGGCCAGGGGCGAGGCAGTCGCCGCAATGAAGGCCGAGGGCATCGAGTACGACGAGCGGATGGAGTTGCTGGACGACGTCACATATCCCAAGCCTCTGGAGGACCTGCTCGACCACGCCTTCGAGGTTTACCTGCAAAGCAACCCGTGGGCCGCCGACGCGCGGCTGTCTCCCAAGTCCATTGTGCGCGAGATGTGGGAGCGCGCGTTCACGTTCCGGGAGTTCATCAGCGTCTACAGCCTGACCCGTTCCGAGGGCGCTGTTCTGCGCTACCTCTCCGACGCCTTCAAGGCGTTGCGGTCAGGGGTGCCCGCCGCGGCACGGACGGAGGAGGTCGTCGACATCGTCGAATGGCTCGGTGAGCTTGTCCGTCAAGTGGATTCGAGTCTGCTCGACGAGTGGGAGCAGCTCACCAGCCCGGACCAACCGCTCGATGCTCCGGTGGCGGTACCTGTGCGCCCCCGCCCGCTGACCGGCAACGAGAGAGCGTTCACGGCGATGGTCCGCAATGCGTTGTTCAAACGGGTGGAGCTGTTCTCCCGTCGCCGCTGGCATGACCTCGGCGAAATGGACCGCGACTCCGGCTGGTCGGCGCAACGTTGGCAGGAGGTCGGCGACGCGTACTTCGGCGAGCACGACGACGTGGGCATCGGTGCTGACGCCCGCGGACCCGCGCTGCTGATCATCGACCGACGGCCCGGCGTGTGGCGGGTGCGCCAGATTCTGGATGATCCTGCGGGCGACCACGACTGGGGCTTTGAGGCGGAGGCGGACCTGGAGGCGTCAGACGAGGAGGGTGTGGCTGTGCTGCGCATCATCGACGCCGGGCGGCTGGACTAGTCGCCGAGGCGGCTGTACATGTGGGGGCTGCGCCTGGTCTACGGCGTGTCCGGCGCGGGGTCTCCCCACCTGTCTCGGATCCTGCCCCACGGATCGGCGTATTGGCCGGGTTGCTTGTAGTACGGGGCTTTTCGCCGCATCAGTGCGGCCATCGCAGGCGCCACCACACGCAGGGGTCGCACCTTCCAGCCCGCCCTGGCGCGGATCTCGTCGTCGGCCTCCGAAGGGGAGTACCGCTGAAATGACAGCACCTGCTGGGAGCGGGTGGTGTCCATCCAGTCCAGCGGATACCAATCAGAGTCGCTGGCGGGATTGCCCGGACGACCGGGGAACAGCAGAGCACCCGTGCCGAGCGCCTCGTTGTTTGCGCGCATCAGATCGCCGTAAAGCCTCTTGTGTGACTCGTCACCCGCAATCATGAAAATCTCCCGCGCGCTGTCGGTGGTGATCGCCGCAGCGAACGCCGCTGCGACATCGCGGGAGTCGACGGAATGACAGCGGTGGTCCTCGGGCATTATCGCGCCGAAGTAGAACGAGTCGAGATCACCGTAGTCAATCAGCGGTTCCAGGCTGATGACGCCGGCGAGCCGAAGGATGGACCACTCCAAAGCCGATGCGCGCACGATGTTTTCGGCTTCCAGTTTGTGACAGCCATACAGTTCGGAAGCCAACGGCGGAGTTTCCGGGGTGAGCAGGTCGGTGAATCGGTGCGGGTTGCGGCTGCCGTACACCGCCATGCTGGATGCGTGGACGAAGCGCGGGGGCGCGGGCATCGCCTCCGCGGCGCGCACAAGCGCCGCGGTCGCGTCGACGTTTACCGCCCGCGCCAGCGCGCTGTTGGCGTAGCACATAGGCGGAATGCACGCCGCCAGATGAACGATGGCCGATGGCGACACATCGGCGAGCACCGCGGCGACCTGGTCCGGCTTCGTCAGATCGACCGAGCGCACGTCGACCGCGGCGGGCAGCGCCGGCTTGGTTGCGTGATGCGCGGTGGCGATCACATCGAACCCGTCCGCAACGAGCTTCTCCACCACCGGCCGACCGACAAGCCCGTATGCGCCTGTGACCAGAACAGAATCCCGAACGGCCATGCTGCGCTCCTTCTCAAGAGCGGGATAGGAATCGGAGGTTAGCCGAGGCGAGGTGGCTTGGGCGCAAATCCGCAACCTTGTGCGTGGTCGCGGGCCTCAATGCTCTTTCTTGCCGTTGCCGTGACCCTTCTTCTTGCCGGGCGGTTCCTGGTCGACCTGCACCGGCGGCGGCGGCGGCGGTGGCGGTGGCGGCAACACCGATGGTGACGAAGGCGAAGGCGACAGCGACGTGCTGGTGGTCGCCGGGCTGGGTGCCGACGGTGGCGATCCGGTCTCGAAAAAGATGAGAACCGTCGCGAGGACGATCGCGAGTAGCACCGCGGCCAGCGCGAGGATCCTGCGGGTCCGGCTGTGTCGCGTCGGCACGGCGACGGCCAAGGTGGCGGACGTGGGCAGCGGCTCGGCCAGCACCAAAGTCGGCGGCCGGACCGAATGAGGTTGCGGGGCACCGGCCAACGCGGCCCTCATCGCGTCGGCGCTGGGAAAGCGCCATGACGGATCCTGCGACATCGCCCTGTCGATCGTCGCGCCCAGTGCCGGCTCCACGTCGGGCCGCAGCATTCGCAGCGGCGGCGGTGTCTCCACGCTGATCGCCCTCACTAAGGCCGCCAGATTCTCCTGCGGATACGGCGGCCGTCCGGTCAGCGCCTCGTACCCGACCGCACCGACCGCATACAGGTCGTCGGCGACCGTCGCGGGCCGACCCGCCACCCGGTCGGCGCTGAGATAGGCCGGGGTGCCGACTATCTGGCCGGTCATCGTCGCAGGCGTCTCAGCGCTTTTCGCAATGCCGAAATCCGCAACCTTCACATCGCCGGAGGTGGTGAACAAAATGTTGGCGGGCTTGATGTCGCGGTGCAGGATTCCAGCCGCATGCGCGGCGGTCAACGCCGACAGCACCGCGTCGAGAATCCACCGGACCCGGGTTTGCGGTAGCGGGCCACCGGTCAGTTCGTCGGCCAGTGTCCGCCCAGACAAGCGCTCCATCACGATGAACGGCGTGCCTTCGTGATCACCGCTGTCGTGCACAGCCACGATGTGGGGATGAGTCAGGCCGGCGGCGGCCCGTGCTTCGATCTCGAAACGCCTGCGGCTGTCGGGCTGGACGCTGAACGCGGGATGCAGCAGCTTGACCGCGACGGGCCGGTGCAGCCTTGTATCCCAGCCGTCGCGTACCTCGGCCATCCCGCCACGACCCAGAATGCCCCGCAATTCGTAGCGGCCGCCAAGTAGGTCTGGCGTCTGCACAGCGTCAACGCTAGCGCGCCTGCGATATGGGCCCGCTACCCGGCTGTCACCGGGCAGTAGTGCATTCCATTGTCGCGGTGCCCCACCGGCGGCAGGTTGCGCGCCGGCGTCTCTACCAGCGGGGCATCCGACGGCAGCCGTCCGCTCGCACGGTCGACCGCGCTGCGTTTGCGCGGGTGCATCATCAAGCGCTGTGGCGTCAGCCTGGTGGCCAGGTGCACCAGGTTTCCAAGACGGCGGTGCAGCCACTCTTGGCGAGGCGACCACGTGTAGCCCATCAGTTCGCGGACGGGCGGGTCGTAGAGGCCGATGGTGACGAACAGCAGGAACCGTTGCATGACTTTCAGATTGATCCGCCACAGCCAGTCCGGGATCCACTCCAACGACGGGTGTTTGGTCATGGTGGACAGATCGAGGACTTCGCGTGCCGCCCAGTTGTTCTCTAACACGTTGTGACACATGTGATCCCAGTACTCCTGGAATTCCTCCCACGTCTTGGGCACCGGCCGCATGCTCATCCCGTACATCCGGTACCACGCGACGTGCTCGTCGAACAGCTGCCGCCGTTGCGCTTCGGTCAGCCCGCCCCTGAAGCGTTCCGCTGCCAGGAGGACGGACTTGAAGAAGGTGGCGTGCGCCCAATAGAAGACGTCGGGGTTCAGAGCGCTGTACCGGCGCCCCTGTTCGTCGACGCCCTTGATGCCGATGTGATAGTCGCGTACCTCTGCACCCGTCTTCGGCGCGCGCTCACCGTCAAAGACGACGCCGCCGATCGGATACACCGACCGGTACAGCCGGGGCATCCGCTCCATGAAAAAGATCGAGTGATCCTTGACCGCTGCGCCCAACTGCGGGTGCATGTTCTGCATCGAGCCGGCCCAGCTGCCCTGCAACATGCCGGTCCACTGGCCGAAGTACTTCCACGTCAACGAGTCTGGGCCGAGCGGCTCGGGCGGCGCGTCATACCCGCCCCCGGAGACGGGGCAACCCGAGGCAACCGGTGTGGTTTCTTCGGACGGAGGGCATACCTCGGACGTATCTTGAGTCACTGATGCGCTTTCGATAGGCGTGGCCGTTATTCTGACTACGTGCGTTGTCAATCTGATTCTAGGAGTGATGTGGCCGGCGGTCAACGACGAGGCCGATGGTCGGGCGTTCCGCTCGAGGATCGCCAGGCGCTGCGTCGCGAGGACCTGATCGCCGCGGGCGTCGGCCTATTGGGCAGCGAGGGCGGTCCCGTCCTGACGGTGCGCGCGGTATGCAAGGCGGCCGGCCTGACCGAACGCTACTTCTACGAGAGCTTCTCCGACCGCGACCAGTTCGTCGGCGCCGTCTACGACGACGTCTGCACAAAGGCCATGTCCACCTTGTCGTCGTCCACCACCGCCCGTGACGCGGTCGAGCGGTTTGTGGCCCTGATGGTCGACGACCCGACGCGTGGCCGCGTGCTGTTGTTGGCGCCGGCGGTCGAGCCCGTGCTGACCCGGTCGGGCGCCGACTGGATGCCCAGCTTCATCGAGCTGTTGCAGCACAAGCTTTCCCGCATCGCCGACCCCGCCGTGCAGGCCATGGTGGCGACCGGCCTGATCGGTGCGCTGACTACGCTCTTCACTGCTTATTTGAACGGCCGGCTGGCGGCCACCCGCGAGCAGTTCATCGACTACTGCGTCGACATGCTGCTCAGCAGAGTTTCGAGCTACTGAGTTCTGACTATCCCGTCGGAATCTCGGCGGTGCCGCCGGGAACTGCTCCTGCGTCCGTGAGTTCGCCTTCCTCGCTCTGCTGGGCAGCGGCGGCTTCCTCGGCCTTGGCCGTGAAAGCGCGGCCCTCGGGGCTTGCCGCCGATGCGCCTGGCACGCCGGCCGTGGCGGCACCGCGGTTGCAGTTCAGCGTCAGAAGCACCTCGCTGTCGGCATGCCCGAACGAGCCATCGGAATCGCGAACGAACGGGGCGTCGGTCGCATTGGTGACCAGGCAGTCGCCCATCGCATCCTGGCGGTCGCCGACCGTCACCGCGATCTTCGCCGTGCCACCGTCGTCCTCGACTGCAGAAACCGCGTCGCCGTAGGTCATTCCCACCACATCGGGCGCCGCCGAGGCGACACCGGCGCCGAGCAGCCCGAGCGCAACTCCTGCGGCGCCAACGCCGGCCGAAATGATGATCTTCTTCACATGCCCACCTATGTCTGAGGTTTACGGTTGTCAGGAGTTCAGGCGCGGTTGCAACCCTGCGGAAACAATACCGCCGACAAGCCCAACCCGCGAGCAGTACCGACGTCTACGTCAGCCGAAAAACGGGGCCCGGATCGCCCGAAAATCGTGACCTTTCCGCCGCCCGCGACACCGTAGGTCAACTTGATGTCACCGGGTTACACAGATATATTGACTGCAACCAACAGGTACAGATAACTGCGGGGACCGTACGGCCAGTTCACGGCCACCCCGCACCCGAGGAGGAACGCAGGCCTAATGCACGAAAATCTTACTGACCTGCACCTGCTGCGCGAGCTGGAGCCCGTTGTCGAGACGAACCTCAACCGGCACCTGTCGATGCGCAAGGACTGGAACCCGCACGACTACATCCCGTGGTCTGACGGCAAGAACTATTACGCACTCGGCGGCCAGGACTGGGAGCCGGGACAGTCGAAGCTGTCCGAGGTGGCCCAGACGGCGATGGTGCAGAACCTGCTGACCGAGGACAACCTGCCGTCGTATCACCGCGAGATCGCGATGAATTTCGGCATGGACGGCGCATGGGGTCAGTGGGTGAACCGCTGGACCGCCGAGGAGAACCGGCACGGCATCGCGCTGCGCGACTATCTGATCGTCACCCGCGCCATCGATCCGGTCGCGCTGGAGACCCTGCGCCTCGAGCAGGTGACCCGCGGCTTCAGCCCCGGCCAGAACCAGCAGGGCGACCTGTTCGCGTCGAGCCTGTTCGACTCCGTCATCTATGTGACGTTCCAGGAACTGGCCACCCGCGTGTCGCATCGCAACACCGGCAAGGCATGCAACGAGACGATCGCCGACCAACTGCTGCAACGAGTTTCGGCCGACGAGAACCTGCACATGATCTTTTACCGCGATGTCAGTGAGGCCGGTTTCGATATCGCACCGGACCAGGCGATGCACTCGCTGCACCGTGTGCTCCGCAACTTCAAGATGCCGGGGTTCACCGTTCCGGAGTTCCGGCGCAAGGCTGTGATCATCGCGGTCGGCGGCGTATATGACCCCCGCATCCACCTCGACGATGTCGTCAAGCCGGTGCTGAAGAAGTGGCGCATCTTCGAGCGCGAGGACTTCACCGGCGAGGCCGGCCGGATGCGTGACGACCTCGGCGTGCTTGTCGAAGAGCTCGAGGAGACGTGCGACAAGTTCGAGGTCGCCAAGCAGAAGCGTCTCGAGCGGGAGGCGAAGAGGGCTGAGCGGGTGAGCGCCAAGAAGGTTCTCGCGTCATCTCCGTCCTGACCCAGCCGCGCGCACAGCTGCAGATCGGACCCATCGGGCTGGCCAGCCCTGTCGTGCTCGCCCCGATGGCCGGCGTCACCAACGTCGCATTCCGCACGCTGTGCCGCGAACTCGAGCTAGCCCGGGCCGGAACGGTCAGCGGGCTGTACGTGTGCGAAATGGTCACCGCCCGGGCACTGGTGGAACGACATCCGGTGACGATGCACATGACGACCTTCGGGGCGGACGAATCGCCTCGGTCGCTGCAGCTGTACGCCGTCGACCCGGACAACACGTACGCCGCGGCGAAGATGATCGTCGACGAGGGCCTGGCCGATCACATCGACATGAATTTCGGCTGCCCGGTGCCGAAGGTGACCAGGCGCGGCGGCGGCGCGGCACTGCCCTTCAAACGGAGACTCTTCGGGCAGATCGTGGCCGCGGCGGTGCGCGCGGCTGACGGATCGAACGTCCCGGTCACGGTGAAATTCAGGATCGGCATCGACGACGCCCACCACACCCACCTGGACGCTGGACGTATCGCGGCCGAGGAGGGCGCCGCGGCCGTCGCACTGCATGCCCGCACCGCGGCGCAGCGCTACTCCGGGACGGCCGACTGGGATCAGATCGCTGCGCTGAAAGCCCACGTCACAAGCATTCCGGTGCTCGGCAACGGCGACATCTTCGACGCCGACGACGCGCTGGCCATGATGGCCACCACCGGCTGCGACGGGGTGGTCATCGGCCGCGGCTGCCTGGGTCGGCCGTGGCTGTTCGCCGAGTTGTCCGACGCCTTCGCCGGTCGTACCAGTGTGAAACCGCCCACACTGGGCGAGGTCGCAGCGATCGTCCGCAGGCACGGCGAGCTGCTGAGCGCCCACTTCGGCGAGGACAAGGGCATGCGCGACATCCGCAAGCACGTCGCGTGGTACCTGCACGGATTCCCGGCCGGAGCCGAGCTTCGCCGGGCATTGGCGCTGGTCAAAACCCGGTCCGAGCTTGACGAACTGCTCGATGCACTTGACCCCGACGTGCCGTTCCCCCCGGCCGCCAACGGCCCACGGGGACGTCAGGGGTCGGCGGCCTCGGTGGCGTTACCGGAGGGCTGGCTGACCGACCCAGATGATTGCACCGTGCCGACCGGCGCCGATGTGATGCATTCCGGTGGGTGAACCGAGACCATCTCGACATTACGTCTCTCAGGATCTCTCAGTACGATATGAGTCTTGTCGTTTGCGGCTCCAGACGCGGGGCCACGGATATCGCCGCTTCAATTCGGGCGGCAGCGCAGCGGCTGATGCGCGCCGGCGCGCACGCTGCTCATACGGTCGGAGGCCAGTAGGGACATGAGTGACGGCGATAACGCCACTCCTGGTCGCCCGCGCGCGTCCGATTCCAACGGCGCCAACCAGTGGCTTTCCCGATCTCCGCTGCCGCCGCGATCCCCCGCGCCGTGGGAGCGCATACCTTCTGGCGAGCCAGAGGCAGACGACGACACCTCATCGCAGACGAACAGTCACACCGACGGGGTGACGGTCGCGGACCTGATCGCGAAGGTCACCGGCGCCGCGCCGGCCGATCTCCCGAGCAGGCACGCAGCGCCAGAACCCGAGCCCGCGCCACCACGTTCCGCGACGCCCCCGCCACGTCAGCCCCCTGCGCGTCCAACCGCGCCCCCGCCCCGCCCGCGGCAA
>Ga0164307_10001048_pt1 | contig 12387 bp, 26 predicted proteins | sample Whisoiple_243_MG_FD_110214 | JGI IMG/M metagenome (GOLD analysis project Ga0164307, IMG submission 110214) | Soil microbial communities amended with fresh organic matter from upstate New York, USA - Whitman soil sample_243_MG | ecosystem: Environmental > Terrestrial > Soil > Unclassified >...
GATGTCAACGATGACCCCAAAAACGGGAGTGATACCCAACACCGTATGTGTAGAGTGAATAGCGCTCGATGTAAACCTGGTGATTTGGTGACCCGATAGATGACGCCCTCGCTCAGGTTATCATAGACTGCAGTACATAGTTCACCAACGCGCCATGAATGTTTCGAGTTGACTGATTGCTGGTGAAGCCGCTTCTTTGTCTTAAGCGTCATGGTTCTCTCACTACTGTTGCGTTCTCAAAACAACTCTGGCTGATCCAAACAAGGCTGTCGTTCAGTAGGGCGACGTGCCAACGGTTACGTTTTGATGAAACAGAGACCTTGTCGATCCAGGGTCCGAGATCGTCCGTAGTGACGATGAGGAACGTGTCACCAGGCATGATGAGCCTGTACCCACCGCTATCGTCGACAGGAACCTCAAACCGCCGCCGGGCCTCAGACACGGGTTCGAGGTAATATGACCCATCGCTAGTGGTGGTAGTATTTTTCCACGTGGTTGGTGAATTGTTCCATTTCCATAGCTGGCCCGGAATGACTCGATCAGTCTTCATCTTTGACCGTACCTGTCCTTGACGTAACGTAGGTTGTCAGGCGTTCCCTCGAGACGTCGCTTGACGACGACAGTACCGTCCTCATGAAACGTCACGTCAGCACGCTCGTTGAAAAACTTGTTCGACAGATTTTCATCAAAGTCATGCATCGAATACCTCTCTTCACACTCGATTGAGTGAGAGGCGAGCGGTCGGCGACGCACGCCCATCATGTCCTTGTCTGCGTCTTCCTGGGTTATCGACCATTTGGCACCAAGCAATCGAGGGTCACGTTGGGTCGGGATCTCAGGTTCGACACGAGGTTCCTTTGACCATAGCACTGCGACCTGACGAGAGGTGATATGTCTCTCGTCAATCGAGATGACTGTACCCAAAGATCTCTTGTCACCCCAGTGTCGGACGACAGAACCTGGTGTCTTTTCAGGTGCCTCTATTGCTACGATGTCTGAGGCGTCATACGTCTGTATGGAGCTCATCTGTCCCTAACACTACTCGGTGTCCTGTTGATCGACATCAGGCAACGTGTCCCAACAAAGAACAAGGAATCGTGATGTAACACGAATGTCCAGCCGTCGTTACGAGCCCAGATGACCAGCGCGATGCACCAGTCGTCGGTCAATCGAGACGCATCGTTGATGGGTTCGAAGACGTCCGGACGCTCGTACAACGAGGTGTCAGGACCGATCCAGACGATGTCACCAGGGCACACGCGATCGTCCATGTTGGATAACTACCTGACGATGCGTAACCAACCTCTTTTTTCGATGCCAAAGACAAAGACCAACCTTTGTAAGCGATGGTGCAACACGTACGTGTACGTGTTCACTTCGTTAGCGAACGAACCCGCTCGAACCTCGTGGCTGATGACTGTCATCATGTCACCGTACTTGAACCTGATGAAACCGTTCTCGACGCTGCCGTAAGGTATCCCAACCCGGTTGTCAACGTCCTCGTTTTCAGTTATCGTCGTGACTAACGTACCCGGAACGTATCGCCCGATGTTCAGTAGCGCTTTCGATAGGTCATTTTCGCTCATCGACCTTGCCGATGACGAATCCAATCGTCCTGCCCATCAACCAAAAGACAGTCGCGACAAGGATTCCCATGTCTGTCATGGGCCACAGCACTGCCGCACCAAAGATGATGGTGGGATCGAGCAGGATCCTAGCCTCGCCCTTGTAGAAACGCTTGAAGAAACGAGCGCTCAGGATGAGAACGACCAGGTTGACGAGGACGGGAACCCAGTACTGCCTCGGGTGTTGCATGAAATACCACAACATCCAGTCATCCTACCTTGTGACTGCTTGACGGTACACCTAATAGCGATGCGATGGGACACCACCAGATCCTGTCACGAACGAACACTATCACACCGTGTTTGGTCAGGCGAGCGACGATGAAAACGAGGACGTTGGTTCTTGGCGTCAGCATGCGGCAGCCCACCCCGAGCTCACGGCTGCCGTCAGGAGGCCAGGACAGCGATGACGAGCCAGAGTGCCACGTCGCCAGGCCTCCAGGCGCGAACGAACCAGACGTCGTGTCAATCACCACATCCACCACCACAAGCCACGGTTAGGAACCAGGACGATCGCTCCGCGTGCCTTTGAGTTAGGAAAGCAAGCGACGATCAGGAGGCGGGTGTTCGCCTTGACGGTGCAGACCTCAGCGACGACCAGGTCGTCGATCAACACCTCGTCTGGATTGTAGAAGAACGGGCGGGACAACGTGGCATCGTGTGGCCAGTGAAGCGTGTCACCCGGCCTGGCGTATACCTCACGTTCCCAACTCGCCATCTGTAAACCTATTCATGACGGTGACAATGAAACCTCGAGAGACGGAATACACGATGAAGGTCGATGCGTACGATGCTATCTCTTCGCCGAACTCGTCCTTCCCATCGATCCTAGCCAGCACGAACAACGGTCGATTCGCAGTGATGATGCTTTGATGTTTTTCATCGTACGTCCTAAATATCGTCTCTGGTGCGACAACGACGTCACCTGGACACACGTCGGGCCAGGCAATCGAAAAGGGCACGAGCACGTGAAACTTTGGAGGTCTCACCAGCCTGTCTCTCCCATCACTCTTAACCGATAGTCGGGCAACCAGTACAGCTGCCCTCGTTTCGTCAGCACGAGGATCGTCTTGAACGCTTCTTTCACGGGTCTGACGTTTGCGATCACGAGTAACGGCGCGTCACGTAGCGTCAATGGGTCAGCAATGGGAACGCTGAGATCCGAGTCAACCCATCCCGTGATCCCGTCGCTGAAGTCAGGTATCGCGGGCCTGGCGATCTGTCCTGGTCTCATGAGCCCAGCCTCTTGAGGTACTCGGTACGGGTCCAACCGATGTTGTTCAAAGCAAAGACCAATGACCAATGGGCGTCACTGAAGATGACGAGGCCGACGTCACGGCACCGGAAGGCCGCGGCCACGTCGTTCTCGTTCCAGACGTCGTTCCGCCTGGGCTTGTTTCTCATCAAGACCAGATCTATGCTCAGGTAGTGAGCGTTCTTGACCAGGTCGCCCGCCAGGATCACGGTTCCACCTCGCTCGTCACGACAGGGTAGTTCTCGTTCTCAGTGGCGATCCAACCCACCTGTCCGTTGGGCAACAACAGCATCAGGGCGTAAGCGCGAGTCACCTTTTTGCTTAGTTTGCTGTACCTTGCCATCATGACCTGCGTTTGAACCGGACCAGGATGCGTGGCGATGACGAGAGCGTCACCAAAACAATTCGGCCTGACAGCGATGCCTTTGAGCTCGATGAGGTCTTGAGAGATAGCGATCTCTGGGTACAGGCTCTGGCTCTCAAAGTAAATTGTCTGCCCAGGCTTGTAGCTCATGGAACTACCTTGCTGACCAGCTTCAACCTGATGGACGTTCGTGTCCACCCAAAACCCTTCTTAAAACCCGCGCCTCGTAGCAAGTAGTACCACTTAGCGTCTGTCTGACAATACTGAGCGGCCACGACGAGGCACCACTCGCCGTTCTGGACAGTGCCGACGAGTTTTTCGTTCAGGACCTTGTCCATCTGATTCACGGGTAACCCAGCAACTGACTTTGGGTAACCCACCTCCTGGAACAGGCCGAGCCATGACTTGATCCTACCAGAGTTTGGAGGGAACTCGACGCCCGTGCACTGGACAAGGTCACCCGGCTCGAAGACGGGTGGATACGGTGGGAGCTTGTCAGTCGTCATGCTTTCTTCACCAGCTCTGTTGGCAGCCATCCGAACACAGGTCCCTCTGGCGTGTTGATGAACACGAATAGCCAGTCATTCATGGGATCTGACTCACAGTCGACGTTGACGACGATCGCGACGCCAGGAAATGAAGCAAAACAATCAGACTTGAAGTCAGGACCGTACCATACCGTGAAGAGCTTCTTCCCAGACCCGTACCTGATCAGGACGCCAGGAACGAACCCACTTTGGATCGCTAGCGCCCGTCGGGTGCCGACGTCGTCGTCCTTGTAGAGATTATCAAAGTCGCCCCAGGCCACCGCGTCTCACTTCCTGCCGTTGACCATGACAGTGCGACTGTCGAAATTGATCCACACGGGACCTGCTGTTTGGGTCAGTATGCATATGACAGGCACTCCATCGTCAGATGCTTCCTTGTGAACGGCGATGACTAACAGGTCGTTGCCGAGTTTCATTCCCCAAGGAGAACCTCCAAGAAAGGCCTCGTTCAGCTTTGATAGCGACCAACCGTTGGTAGCACGAACGACGTCTCCCGGTACGACCCTCACCTCTCGTCCTCGTCTAGCAGGACAGTGAAGCCAAGCTCACCACGTTCATCGAGCTTCTTGGCATACGCAGCCTCGAGCCTGCCAGGCTCAGACAGCTCGAGGTCGTCACACAGGCGCCGGACGACCTCAATGACGTCTGCCATCTCCTCGATCTCAGCTTCTGAGGCAGGCGGAGTCGCCTGCAGCTCGAGCGCCTCCTCGACGAGCTTGGCCTTGAGCAGCGTCCATCGTTCCTCGGGACCAGCGTGTCGGGTGTGTAACCTCTCGCCTTTCGAGGCTGCAATCGCTGGTACCTTGCTTCGGATCAGTTTCATGGTTTCTCTTGTTGGGTTTTGCTGAAGAGCCTACGAACGACGAGCCAGGCGTTTGCTGAGCCGGTCACGAGAAGGATCGTTCCGAACACGTATCGACGGTCGACCAACGCCTTCACGCCAGAAGCCAGGCACAAGATCGCCGCGAACAAGTTGTACCAAGGTATCTCACGTTTCGTTTCCATGCTCTCATCCTATCATGCGAGGACCTTAAATGACATCATGCCGGCCCAAGAAAATTCCGGGCCGGCATGGTGGTGTGTTACCTCAGCTCACTGTTTGGAAGCGACGGGCGCCTTCTCGAGTGTCGCTGGCGCGGTTGGGGCCGCGGTCTTGTACTTGTCCTCTAGCATCGTCGCTAGCAAGACGTTGACCAAGGAACTGTCGTTCGTTCCGCCGTTGCCACCTGCGACGACCGACGGGACCAACGGGAAGCCAGAGGCAGCTAGCGCTCGAGCGATCTCGATGCTTGCGTAGTTCTTCTGGTCGACGGCGTCTGCCTTCGCCTTGACGACGCCCGCCTCTGCCAAACCGACAGCGCTGATCTTCGAGCCTTCAGCGTCGCCGATGAGCTTCAGCACCGAGGCGTCTGCCTCTGCGTTGATGGTCTTCGACTTGGCGTCACCTTCTGCTTTCTTCACCGCCGTCTGAGCATCGAACTCAGCAATGGTAACCTTACGCTCGGCGTCGACGACCCTTGCTTGGGTCGCTGCCATTGCACGTGACTGTTCGAGCAACTTGCGTTGGTCTTCAGCCTGACGTTGCGTAGCGTACGTCTCTTGCTCTTGCTCTGCGATCTTACGATCGGTGAGCGTCTTCATCAGCTCAGCGGGAGGCGTGATGTCACCGATCAAGGTGTCGACAGCGACGACGTTGTACTCGGTCAATGCGGTCTCGATCGCTTTCTTTGCGTCATCCTGGCGCTTCTGACGTTCTCCAAGGAACTTGATGACGTCTGAACCTTGCGCAGCGTTGCGAAAGTAGTTGCCGATCGTCGGCTCGAGCACCTGGGTCACCAGGTTGGCGACCTTACCGAACCGAGCGATGACCCGAGGGGCGTCAGTGCGGGGGATGTGAATGATCTGGCTGACGTCGAGATTGAAGGTGAAGCCGTCGCTCGATCGAACGGTGATGGTACACAGGTTCTTGTCGAGGTTGTGTGCCTCGTTCTTGCCGTCGGCCCAGTTGAGCACCACGTTTGCAGTCGGTACCGCCTCGATCTTGTGGGTGTACGGGTTGATTGGGTACTTGCCTGGATCCAGCGGTTCGGCCCAGACGCCCTTCTCACCACGACCGACGAGGTTGCCGTGCTTGAATGCATCACCAGTCACGTCTACGCCCGGCTTGCCAACGAACGCAATGACCACACCTGCGTGAGCGATCGGCACCTCTGTCATCGGCACCTCTTCGACGGTTGCGAACAACGGGTTGATGTAGTAGCGACCGGCGAGAATGACCTGCTCCTGCAGGCCTTTCTTGCCTCCAGCGTTGACGAACGCTTGGGCGCTCTGGAACATGTTGTGTCCGACCACCTCTTCGCCAGCGATATCACCAGTTGCGAGCGGCGTGCCTTCCTTTGTCGTCACGACGCCGACTTGATTGTCCTTGATCTCGGTGACCTTCGCTAGCTCGACCTTGAACAGTTGCAGGTTGATGCGGTACGTACCAGGAGCGATGATCGCGATTTGAGGACCACGTTCTCCACCTCGGGTCAAGAAAGAACGAGCGTCTTGGAACGAATCACAAGCGATCGACTGTCCAAGAACGCGACCGTCTGACGGAGTGCGGCCGTCTCGAGCGGTTACCACACCGAGCTGGTCACGGTTGATGGTGACGAATCCAACTTGCTCGACCTTGTACTGCCACGGCCACAACCAAAAGTGAACGCCAGGGGCGAGGGTGTCAGCTTGGACGCCTGCCTCGCCGTTGAGCGCGACGACCGCGCCGTCAGGCAACGACTTGTTGGCGCCGAAGAGGACGAACTTCTTGGTCACGATGCCGATGCTGTCCTCAGGGATGACGACGACGCCAAACATCCGAAGGACGAACTTGTGAAGGACCAGCGCTAGGACAACGCCCAGCAGGACCGCGCCTAAGGCGAGGTGAGAGACGATGAAATCTAACATGTTTTTCTTTCTATTGTGATCAGAGCCAAAAGATGAAAGGCCGTCCCAGATCTCTCCAGGACGGCCCAACGATCGTGCCTATCGATCAGGCGTTGGCGTTACGTCCCTTGGCAACCGAAGCAGACGCTCCGTTGCTCGGGGCCGAGAGAGCCTCGAGGTGTTTCGCCAGTGGCGTGTGTTCGACCAGACCCTTCAGGACGTCCGAGACGCTCTTGCCTCCGAGGATGGCAAGCGGTCCCATCGATTCTGACATCTTCTCGAGAAGCGCCTTGTCGCCGAAGGCCTGCAACGCTGCGATCAGGTCAGGTGACACCGCAGCCGCCTTCTTGGTGAGGCTGTCGGTCTGGGCTGCGAGCTTGGAGAGCTCGAGTTCCAGGACTGCCTTTTGGGTCTCGAGCTTCTGTGCGTCGATCGCCTTCTGAGCTTCGAGCTTGACAGCAGCTGCAGCCGCTGCGTCCTTCTCTGCCTGCAGTTCGTTTGCTGCTCGGGCTTCTTGTGAGGCTCGATCAGCGGACAGACGCTCAGCGTCGGTCTTGGCAGCGGACGTGATGACCGTCAGGTCGAGGACCTGCTTGCGCAGGACCTCTTCGCCTTGCAGCTCCATCGCCAGGCGGCGGGTCTCTGCGTTGGCTGTGGTGATCTCACGCTTGATGAGCTCGTTTTCTTTCACGTAGTCGAGCTTGCGACGCTCGGTGGCCAGGACGAGGGTGTTCTGAATGACCTCACGTTGGGCGTTGACGAGGAGCTTCTCGACGTCAGCGTTCTGCATCTGGACGCCGAGGACCTCGACGTCGTAGATACGCATGCCGTTCTCTACGAACACCTGCCCGGGGCGAGTCTCGCCCTTGACCGCCTTGCCGAGGACGATGTCACGCAAGATGTCTGCGTGGTTGCCGTAGAATTCCTCGATGCCGAACTTCTGCACGGCGGCGCGGACCTTGGAGCGCATGTGGTCACACAGGAACTTGACGTAGTTGTCGACGTTGAACCATGAGTTCGGATCATCGCCTTCGAAGTTGACGCGATAGCTCACCTTGACGTTGAGATGGCAGAAGTCCTTCGTCTCGACGGCGATGACGTCGCTGACCATGTTTGCCTTCGTCTTGAGGAAGACGGTGCGATACATGGAATCGGTGTTCTTCGGCTTGCCAGTCGACAAGGAGAGCACCTGCGGTGACTCATCGTACTCGAGAGTGAAGGTTCCCGGTCCTTGGACGACCCGACGAGTTCCCGTCTTGTTGACGAGGAGCATCGCGTAACCCGTCCACAACGTGGTCTGCACCGCACCATCGTACTTGGTGTTCAGGATCACGGTGCGAGGAGCCGTGAACTTGTTCTTGCGATCGAACGCCTCGCCCGGGAGCGACTTGCTCGATCCCTTGATGGTGAAGCCTCGACGGTGGCCTTCAGGCGTGGCGACTGCGGCGACGGCGCCGTAGTTCTCGTCCTCACCGACGTTACGGGTGTACGTGGAGTTCAGGAATGCCGCGTTGGCACCACCGACCCCCATGATGTCCTGTTCATCTAGGCCAAGGCGCTGAGCGTTGACCTCCAAGGCCTCAGCGTTACCTGGATAGAGCAACTCGCAGAGGTTCAGGGGCAACGCACGTTGGGCGATGACCTGTGAACGGGGATCAGCGAGAAAGATCTGGGGACCTTTGACCACGCTGATGACGCCAGTGTTTCGATCGAGCACGTAGCGGGTGTCACCGCTCGGGATCGCGATCCCGTAGTGAACGTCCTGCTCACCGTACTTGATGATGGCATGTTCTTCACGTGGGAAGTACACCGGTTGTTCCTTGCCGGTGACGAACAGCTCCTCGCCTTCCTTGCGAAGGGTCTTGCCATCGTCCTCGGTGTAGTCAGCGATGACGCGGATGTGAATGCCGCTGGTAAGCGTCAGTTCCTGCGCACGGAACTTCTTGGCCTTCGCCTTCTCCGGGCTCGACTTGATGGGAGCCTCGACGAACTTCTCGGTCGGACGGGGGAAAACCACTGCGGGACCGCGAACGTAACGCTTGTTGCCGTTCTGATCGAGAAGGAGGCAGTACTCGAGGCGCTCGAGGGTGACTGCTTCACGGACGTAACGGTCCTCACCGTTGACGTGTTCCGGAACGATCTCGATGCCAGTCGGCGGGATGTAGAAGGAGACCTCGGTGCCGCGGATGACGAACAGCTTACCCATCGTCAGCTCGTTTGCTGACGGGATGTCAGACGAGGCACGGTTTGCCGCCTCGGCCTTGCGAGCCTTGGTGGTCGTGACGTCGGTGCTCGATGCCGGATCCGTTGATCCTGCGCCAGCATCAGTCTGTTGCTTGATGACGGCTTTGGACCAGTTGGCCTTCGCCGCTTCTTCGTCATAGACCCGAGCGAGGACGAACTCGTTGCTCTTCAGGTTGTGACCGGCGAGCACCTTGGCGAACTGACCGGGCCACAGGGCGAATGAGGTCGGACCCGAGATGTTGACCTTCTTGCCAGTGCGAAGGGTCGGGGTGGTGAGCTTGCCGGTGCCGGACGGGTGCTTGTCACCTTCTGCCGGGTTTTCCAGGACGATGTACGAACCTTCACCTGCAGTGAGGAACGCCTGGGTCGCCTTGTCGAGGGCCACGCCAGTAAATCGATTCGTGCGAGGGTCGAACACGCTCGGGCGATCGGAACCTGCGAGGCTCGCCTTGTTCGGGCCGACGTAGATGGCGATCTCGCCTTTGGTCTCATCGAGGATGAGAGCGTATTCGTTGGGTGCGAGGATCATGTCTTGGTTGCGTCGAGTTTCTTCAGCCATGTGTTTTCTCCGTTTTCCTTTTGTTGTTTCGTGTCACTAAGTGCCTGTAATCGTACTCTATTTTGAAGAATTGTTAATCGGTTTGGGACAGATCATCCAGCGATCTCCTGCCTCCCAGACCAATTTTCCGGTGACGCCTGTGTCCCACAAGACGCGGACCGATCCTAGGTCGTCGACGTCCTCGACGAGGCCCTCCGTCCCGGACCTGACTGACGAAAAAACGTCGTGACAAATGACTAGCTTGACTCGCTTGCCGACGAGCGTTTTTGAGGCTTTTCGTTCCATGCGCTGTTACTCTATTACACACCAGGTCAGTTTTCACTGCTCGTTAAGCAATGTTGTCTAACCAGTTCGTCGGTGCCCAACCGACCTGTCCGTTGATGACGATGTAAGCGAGCCTCTCAAAGTAACCATCACGTTCTTTCTTGACGATAGAGACCAGGAGGGCGATGCCTCCACGAGAACAACTCACGACGTTGCGCATGCTCATGTGATGACTGGTGAACAGCTCGTTACCCATCCAATGGGCGATGGAACCTGGCAGGAGGTTAAGACCCATCAGTTCAACGTGGTCGGAGCAGGTGGCATCGATTCCGTGGGCGGTGCCTCGTCGAGCGGCAAGACCTCGAGCTGTGCCATCCCACGGGGAACGTGGTGTTTGGAGCCTGCAAGGCATTGAAGGTCGATTTCGCTAGCGTTTCTAGCTCGACAGGCTCGTGAAAGACGGCAGTGATCGTGATCCTGACAGCGCGTGTTTTCATTTTGAACCTTGCATCTTCTTGGCACACTGTTCGCAGACAGTCGCCTCGACCGGTCGACACGTTGACATGGTACATGAAGCGTAACAGAAGCTGTCACCACACGGTCCCACGTAGTCCTTTGTCCTGATGGACCTCTTGAACGTCGTCTTCTTTCGTCGGAGACAACTCTGACACGTGTACTCGATGCCCAGTTCCTCTGTCATGTTACAGACTTACCATCTCTGGTAGGAGCGTTGCACTGCCTCAACATGTGGCGCCAGGTGAAGCGAAAGACGTCTGAGCCGTTCGCTGTCGAGACCAAGAGGGCGACGATGGGAATCTGCTTCGAACCTTCGATGATCGAGATGACCAGGGCCGAACGATGTGACTCGAGCTCTCCTTGGTGAGGATGCACCATCTTCAGTTGCCCGTTCTCAGCCTGGTCATACGCACGCCAGAGATAACAACTGGACGAGTTCTTACACGTGACCAGGTCTCCGGGAGCTATCGTTGCCGTGCTGTTGGCTTCAATCGTGTTCATATTTCTCGAGCCTGTCTAGGTCAGTGTGACTGATCCACCCGAGGTTTCCTTCTGCCAAGACGTAGACCCAACCACACCCGTTGGGCCTGATGACGAGACACTTACACTCGTAAGAGAGTCTGCAGAGGTACAACTCATGTGACGTGGGATGGTCGCGACTGATCCCGGGTGCCTTGCATAGGTGAGGCTGATTGACCTCAGACTCAGGCTTCTCGTACTTTCGGGTGATGAGCACGTCGCCTGGCTTGCACTTGTACGCGGCACGCACCGGCCTGGTGATGTCCGTCTCGGACTCTTCCATCACCAGAGGTTCTCCGAGAAGAGTTGGTTGGCGTGGACCTCACGATCGGTTCGCAACTGACCGTTCGCTCGAGCGATGCCTAGCGCGCACTTTCGCGTGAGGTACAGACCGTTTTCATCTAAGAACCCTTGGTCTTGCCCACGTGAGTCGACGTGGGTGACGTCCGGGTTTCGTTCGATGATCAGTCGGATGACGTCGTGGTGCCGGTTGGGCGCGGGCAACGAGTAAACGACGCCTTGAAACCTAATCGCGACGTGTGTGATCTGCGGTCTTTTTTGCTCTTCCATTTTTCTTCTCCTTGTCGTTGCTAAGCGACATCACGTAGCTTGACCACGTGTAATAGAGGTGTTGTCTGCTGGGGACGTATAACAACAGGACGTCTATGTCGTGTGGGACGTCGTGATCAGTGAAGACCGCGACGACGAACGCAGGCTCGTTGAGGTCACAGAGGGCTCGGTTTTCCATGCGAACGCGTGACTTCGTGTCGCTGATGACGATGCTGTCTGAGGTCACGTAAAAGTCGACCCACAGCGCGGGTCTCATGTTGAGTTTGGGCCTGATCAGGTCGCCAGGAAGTATCTGTCGTTTCGACATCTCATCCTCCCAGTTGAAATCCGTCCAAGGTGTAACACCAGCCCAACTCACCTGTAGCCGTCAATAGTAACGCCCAAGGCCTGAACTTTTTAGGCTCGCGCTCTACCTTCAACAACACAGCGATGACCATCGCCTCGTCACCTACCACGAGCCTCGGACCCCGCAGTCGCTCGAGTCTCTGTATCTCGCGTAGCTTTGGGCGCCATACCTTCGTCAGCTGACAGATCTCTTCTGTCACCTCTTTCCACGTAGAGACCCGGGTGATCATGTGTGTCCTACCGTCATCGTAGGTGAGCTCACGCAGGACGACAGTGACCAGCTGACCAGGAAACATCCGCTCGGCGACCTGCCTTCGAGCGACCTCACGTTCTGTTTCGACGATCACTCTAAGCTCCGGAGAAACATCTCTCGTACGTATCCCACTCTTTTTGACGTCGAATCATAGAGCGCGACGATCCATTCGTCGCGACTGATCGGATCAAAGATGGCAATCACCAAGGTAAAATTCTTGATCTCTGTTTGGTTAGGACCTGTAAGAATCGAAACGATTTTTCCTTCGTAGGTCCTGATCTCGTAATCAGACCAAAGAATGACGGGAACGTCATCGCGTGGCCAGACCAGGTCGCCTGGCGAGATTCTCTTGCTAGGATTGACCAGGTCCATCGGGTGATTTTAACGCCTCTGTCTCAGA
>Ga0164307_10001049_pt1 | contig 12385 bp, 7 predicted proteins | sample Whisoiple_243_MG_FD_110214 | JGI IMG/M metagenome (GOLD analysis project Ga0164307, IMG submission 110214) | Soil microbial communities amended with fresh organic matter from upstate New York, USA - Whitman soil sample_243_MG | ecosystem: Environmental > Terrestrial > Soil > Unclassified >...
CCTCACCACTGCGAGATGTCGAGATCCAGGCGGCCGCCCCTCCGCAGCCGACATCGACACCCGTCGTCGGCGCGCACAAGAATGGTCTCTGCTCGACGCCCCACGGTCGACCCCGATGATGTGACCCAGGAGAGGGACCTGCCTTGCTGGAGCAGAGGCTCGTGCTCGACCCGGGCGAACGCGCCTTCGTGATCCGATCCGCAAACGAGCTGCCACTACGAGTTGCCGGCGAGCTGACCGAGAACCCCTTGGTACGGGCCTCTGACGTCGACCCCGCTGACCTCTGGGTGCTCTCCGGTAGCCAGGTCGGTCGATGCGCCGTCACCACCAGGGTTCACGAGGTGGGGCAGCAGCGGCCTGACGACGAGTGGGAAGACGTCGTCGAGTTCTCCCTGCAGATCAACGGAGCGGTCGTGGTGACGGACCTGGTCGACAACGATCCGCGTGTGACGTGGCTCGAGCGACCAGGGTGGTGGCGCGTCCGCGTCAGCGCTCGCGGCAGGGCCGCATCGAGTGGAGTGATGGAGCACTCCGCCACCGACGAGCCTGCCGAGGGGTACCTCTTGGAGGCCTGGCCGGCGTCGCCCGCCGACCAGACCACGGCACCCGAGATCGTTCGCCTGGCGAGCGCTCAGGTTGCTCGCGCCGATGCACCTCACGTCGTTCCCGAAGGCGAGGATGGTCTAGCAGCGGCTCGGCGGATCGGCCGCGACATCGATCAACGACGTGGAGCCCGGATCTTGACCGGCGAGCTCGGTGCGGCAACAGCGGAGCGCACGATCCGCGGGACTCGCCGCCGCCTGTTCCGCGCGTGCGCACACCTGACCACGTGGAGTCACGAATGGGTTCCACTGCCGAGCTGGTCCTTCAGCAGCACGCCAGGGCCGGACTTTGCACTGGACCGCGAACACTGGGCTTGGTCGGGCAACCACCAGGATCAGCTGACTGGGCGAAGGGGCGCGATACGGTGGTCCTTCGTCGAGGTCGACAAGCCGCATCGGGCAGTCCGCGCTTGGAACTGGCAGCGCCCTCGAGGAAGAGCCCCGTCGCCGTTCTTCCCAGGCGTCAGCGTGTTGGACCACGACTCCACGCTCACCGTGACCCTGGCGGAGTCGAAACATGCGAACGAGCCGTGGACGACGATCAGGTTCACGCACGATGGCCTCCCGGTCGAGTGGCTGGCGGACCTGGCGACGTACTGGGACTACCAGCTCGCCATCGCCGAGCACGGCGACTTCGGAGCCGCGACGTAGGGGAGGGTGCGACGACCTGGGAGACCGATCTGACGAGCCTGCGGCGGTTCTGGGACCGCGACCTGCGCGAGCTCAGGTTCGTCGTACAGGCTCCCTCGGGTAGTCCGATTGGTCAGAGTTTCCTGACCCGGTTGGGTCGATCTCCTTCGATGCCGTAGACGTTCTCTTGGGGATCGATCATCGTGGCGTTTCGCCCCCTCTGGCTGGAGGTTCGATGCGTCTCGGGAAACGCTCAACAGCGCTTTGTACCAGCGTTGCGTTGGCACTGATGCTGAGTCTGACCGGCGTCTCACCCGCCGCGTTTGCAGACCCTGGACCGGTGACGATCACTGCGGTAGCACCTGCGGTGGCAGCCGCGGGCACGTCGGTCCAGGTGACCGGCACCGGGTTCATGACGACACCGGGTCTGAACGCGGTCGCTATCAACGGGCGCCCCGCGTCCGTGACCGCAGCCACCGACACCTCATTGAGCGTCACCGTGGCAACCGGTACGACAAGCGGACCGGTGACCGTGTCCAACGGCTCCGGCACGGCGGTCGCAGAGACCGACGTGTACGTGCCGCCGCCGTCATTCACTCCCCTTGACATCGCGTCTACGGGTCGCGTGCTGGACCAGCCGGTGGTCGCCGTGGTCAGCGCGGTGAACAAGGTCGCATTGCTGACGTTCTCGGGCTCGCAAGGCGGCCAGGTTGCTCTCCAACTGACGTCTGGCACGTTCGGTGCGGCGACCTCCAATGCCCGGATCACCGTCTATCGCCCTAACGGGACAGCGTTCATCAGTGCGACGGGGTTCGCGAATGCCGGGCTCTGGCTCGACAAGCGAGTGCTTCCGGAGACGGGGACCTACACCGTCCTGATCGACCCACAGGGCACGGCCACCGGCCAGGTCACCGTGCAGACTCATCTTGTCCCGCCTGACGCTGCGGCGACGACCCAGCCCGGCGGCGCAGCAGTCACCGTCGGCACAACAGTCCCTGGACAGAACGCTGGAGTGACCTTCGCCGGAGCAGCAAGTCAGAAGGTGAGCCTCACCGTCAGCAACAGCACCTTCGGGGCAGCAACCAGCAGCGCCAACGTCTCGGTCTTGAAGCCCGATGGCTCGAGCCTGGTCACTGCCAAGGGCTTCGGCGCCACCGGCCTGTTTCTCGACACCTTCCAGCTCCCGACGGCGGGAACGTACACGGTCCTGATCGACCCCCAACTGGCGGTCACCGGCACGGTGAACGTCAGGGTCCACGACGCAACCGAAGCAGCATCCGGCACGGTCCTCGACGCGGCGGCCGCCACCATGGGGACGGGGGCACCGGGCCAGAACGGTCGGGTGACCTTCAGTGCCAGCGCCAACCAGCGGGTCAGTATTCAGTTGAGCAACAGCACCTACGGTTCCGCTGCGAGCAGTGCCTCGGTCTCCCTGTTGAAGCCCGATGGCAGTGTCGTGATTGCCGCAAAGGGATTTGGATCCACGGGCATCTACCTCGACACAGTGGTGCTCCCGACCGCCGGGACGTACGCAGTCTTCATCGATCCAGGCGGGAGCGCGGTCGGACAGGTCGACGTCAAGGTTGTGGACACGGAAGACACCGATCTCCTGATCGCACCCGGAGACCCGCCCGTCACAACGTCGACCGCGAAGCCCGGGCAGAACTCGGCCGTTCGATTTGCGGGCAGCGCGGGCGACCGAATCAGTGTCCAGCTGTCGAGCGGCACCTATGGGACCGCAACGTCAAGCGCCCAAGTGTCGATCAAGAAGCCGGATGGGGGTGTCTTGGTCGCGGCGCGCGGCTTCGGAAACGCCGGTACGTTTCTCGACTCGACGGTGCTGCCCTCGACAGGCATCTACACCCTCTACATCGATCCTCAGGGTGTCGCAGTCGGCAGCGTGACGTCCCAGGTGCACGCCATTGCAGCGGACGCGTCTGTGTCGGCCGCGTCGGACGGGACGTCGACCGGCCTCACCCTCACGGTCCCTGGTCAGAACGGGGCGGTCAGCTTCGCCGGGGAGGCAGGGCAGCGGGCGAGTGTCGTGATGACCGGCAGCACCTTCGGCACCAGCACAAGCAGCGCCACCATGACGATCGTCGCACCCAACGGAGCCACCGTCGTCACCTCCCGCGGCCTGGGCGCGGCCGACGTGTTCACTGACGCGTTCGCACTGCCGTCAACTGGGACCTACAAGATCCTGATCGACCCTGCCGGAGCAACCACCGGAACAGTCACCGCCCGCGTCTACGACTTGGCTGCGGACCCTGTGGCCGTGACGGAGATTGACGGACAGCCCGTCCAGATCTCGACGTCGACACCCGGCCAGAACGCCTCCGCAACCTTCGCGGGTCAGGCGGACCAGCGCATCAGCTTCAACCTCACCCAGGCCACGTTCGGCTCGTCTGCCACGAGCGCCAGTGTCACTGTCCTCGGTCCAGACGGCAGCACCGTCATGGCTACGCGGAACTTCGGCCCTTCCGGCACGCTCGGGGAGGTTCTTCTCCCCTCCAGCGGTCTGTACCGCGTCGTCATCAACCCGGCCTCCACGGGCACGGGGTCCGTCACGCTCCAGGTGTACGACATCGCGGAGAATCGCGCCGCTGCCACCCCCGACGGTGACCCTGTCACCGTCCTGACCAACAAGCCTGGCCAGAACGCCGCGGTCAGCTTCGACGGAGCCACCGGCCAACGCATCTACGCCCAGCTCAGCGGCAGCACCTTCGGTGCCTCTACGTCGAGCGCTACCGTCAGCGTGCTAACCCCAGCTGGCGCGGTCCTGGTAGCCGCCAAAGGCCTCGGGTCCAGCCCGGTTTCAATCGACACCTTTGCGCTGCCCACTGATGGCAAGTACCGAATATTCATCGATCCGCAGGGTTCGAGCACCGGCGAGGTAAGGGTTCAGCTTCGCGACGTTCCTCCCGATGACATCCACCTTGGCGCTCCCAGCGGTGAAGCCGTCGACGTGACGACGAGTGCCATCGGGCAGAACGGCGCTGTGGTCTTCTCGGGAATCCTCGGCCAGCGCGTGAGCCTCGAGCTGACCGACAGCACCTACGGTCCCTCGAGCAACGTCGAGGTCTCGTTGCGACGGCCCGACGGGACCAACCTCGTTTCCCCTCGTGGCTTCGGCACCGCCGGTCTGTTCATCGAGCCAGTTGCGCTACCGACCTCGGGGCAGTACCAGATTCTCGTCAATCCCCTAGGCAGCTCCATGGGACAGGTCACGGTCAAGGTCCACGCCGTTCCGGTCGACGACGTCAAGCAGGGTGTTGCCGGCGGAGACCCGGTCACGATCGCCACCTCCGCGCCCGGCCAGAACGCCGCGGTGAGCTTCTCAGGAGTCGCCGGGCGACGGGCAAGCGTTGAGTTCTCCGCGGTGACGTACGGCTACCGCGAGGCCTACATCAGTCTCAACAAGCCCGACGGTTCCGCCCTCGTCACGGCAGCTCGGGTCGACGACGCGGGAAGCTTCTTCGACGTTGTGGTGCTCCCGACCACAGGCACCTACACCGTCCGTATCGATCCGATCGGTACGGCCGTGGGAGGCATGACAGTCCAGGTCTTCGATGTGCCTGTCGACTCCGTTCAAGCAGCGGTCGTCGACGGGGCCGCGCTCAGGATGACCAACTCCGCTCCCGGCCACAACACCTCGCTCACGTTCGCCGGCAACGCAGGCGACAAGATCCGGTTGGAGTTCAGTGGGTCCTCATACTCGGGGTGCTGCGACCGGTACCAGACCTACACACCGAGCGGACTCGCCTGGCAGTACGAAGGATTCGCCGGCTACCTCCCAACAGGGAAGAAGGCGTTCGATCTCACGTTGCCCGAGACGGGCACCTACCGGATATTGATCGACCCGTGGTGGACAGCTGTCGGTGAGGTGACGGTCGTCCTCTACCACCCTGCTCCCGATGTCGATGTCACGGCGGTGCCAGGCGGCGGCCCGGTTGACGTCGAAACCACGCATCCCGGCCAGAACGCGTTCGTGACCTTTCAAGGCGAAGTCGGCCAAGAGGTGGGGGTGCAGGTGTCAGGAGCCACCTTCCCGAGCGGGGCTCTCATCCAGGTGTTCGAGCCGGACGGAAGCAGCGTCACCGAAGAACTCGGGTTGGGTTCCGTAGAGACCAACCTGCCAAGCTTCCGTCTCACCTCCACTGCTCCCTACAGACTTTCAATCGATCCCCAGGGATCGTCTGTAGGTCAGGCGACAGTGCACATCACGGTGCCGGGTCCCACTGTGGTCGACATCGAAAGCACAAGTCACCCGGATATAGGGCTCGCCTACCCGAACTATCAGTACGACTTCGCCTGGGGCGTCGCCGACAGCTCCCGGCCGGCCGCCGGATACAGCGTGGTCGTCAGTAGCAATCCGCTCGCTGACGTCGACACCTCGGTCGACACGGCGACCCCGCACTGGACGGGGTCCGTGCTTCTGGACGGGATCTGGTGGCTGCACGTGCGTGCGGTCGACGCAACGGGAAACTGGGGCGAGATCGCCTCGCGACCTTTCATCGTCGACGGTGACGCAGCTCCGCCTGCCGTTGGCGCTCACGAACTAGACGTGACCGGCATGGACTCCGTGAGAGTCGACCTCAACACGGACGAACCGATCAGCGCGCTAGACGTCGACATATCCGAGGACTACAGCCTGTCCAGGCTCGGCAGTCAGCACCTGGTCTCGCGGGCCTACAACGTCAACCTCGCCGGGACAGATGCCGAGGTAGCCAGCGCGACCATCACGGTCCCGTACAGCCTTGATGCCCTGGGCACCCGAGATCCATCGACGCTGCGGCTGCACACCTACGACTCGGACGCCGGACTCTGGCGACCCGTTTCCTCGGTCAACACTGTCAACCAGGTGGACCACACCGTCACCGCGCAGGTCAGCCGTCTGTCCACCGTCGCGGTCATCCCAGCCCTGCCAGACGAACTAGAAGATGACTGGCCGATGGTGCCGGCATGGTGCGGCTCACCGACCGACGCGGCGGGACTTGACGTCGCCATCGTCAGCGATGTGTCCGGAAGCATGTATGTCAGCGACCCCGAGGGCCTCCGCGTCTCTGCAGAGCGCGCATTGATCGATCAGATGGACGCGAACGACCGGGTCTCAGTCATCACCTTCAACGATCTCGCTGACGTCATCCTCGGGCCGACAGCGCTGCACTCGACCGCAGACCGCGATCTCGCGCGAACCGCTCTCCACAGCGCAGGTGCCGCAGACGGTGGAACCAACCTCACCGCAGGCATCCGCCAAGGCATCAGGACCCTCACACGAGGCTCTCAACGAGGCCGACCCGGCGTCCTTGTGGTGGTGACGGACGGCTTCACCCCCTTCGACGACACCGTCAGCAACGACGCCGCCCTCAAGGGGATTCCGATCCTGACCTTCAGGATGGGAACGAGTACGGACGACTCGATCCTGCAGGAGATCGCGCGCGCGACAGGCGGAAGGTTCACTGCTGTGGACAGCGGTGACGACCTCGCCGGCGTCTACGAATCGCTGCGAGTGGACCTCGAGGACGATGGCACCGACACCGACGACGACGAAGTCTCAGACTGCATCGAGCGTCGGGGCGCACTCATCTCCTACGGGTTCTACTCGAACGACGCTGAGAACATCGGCGCCGGCCGCTACGTCCGTACCGACCCCGACAACCCCGACACAGACGGAGACCTGCTGACCGACGGCGAAGAGCTCGGCGCCGCCGTCGACATGCTCGGCGGTGCCGAGCTCTTCCCAAGCTACGGATTCCTCATGCGGAACGGCATTCGCCGGGTGTGGAACCCCGCGTCGGACCCGCGAGTCGAAGACACCGAGGTCGACGCTCTCGACGATCCGGACGAGATCGAGTACGGAACAGACGCGTTCGACTGGGACACCGACAACGACACCCTCAGCGACGGCGAGGAAGTTGCTGCCGGGGGCGAACTCGACCCTCTGGTGCCGGACGAATACTCGAACATCGAGGTTCCCGGGGTCGCCCACGGGACCATCCTCGTCCCGGACTCGTTCGGAACACTTCAGGATCCCAGCGGCGGCCCAGACTGGCCCGCCTACCTGACCATGAACTACGACCCTGACTCGAATCTCTGCACCTTTGAATCCCCCGGCTGCGGGACCCTCAAGACCCATGCGCAAGACGAATACCAGGATGACGGTGGCGGCAGTCTGCTGCACGATCTCGCATGCGGTGTCGTTCCGCAGTGCGACAACGGGCTGGACTACGAGCGGCAGATCGTCAAGGCAGTGGTCAGGGACCAGGGTTGGTTCGACGCCGATGGACACCTGACCTCGAAGGCGCTGGCGAGATTCATCGCAAATGGGTGCGCGTTCCGAGCCGCAGTGCCCGACGAATGCACCGACAGCCTCCTCCAAGATGCGGCAGACGAGGTCGAGGTCGACCACTGGGACGACCTCCTGGAAGCGACCTTCTGGGTGGTCTCGAACTTGCCAAGTGGTTCGCGTCCGAATGCCGAAGTCCAGAAGATCGCGACGCTGACCTCCAAGGTGGAGACCTACCTGCGACAGGCCCTGGCAGAGCTGGGACCAAGGCCGACGGGCGTCAGTGCGAGGACGTGGGGCAACATGGTCCACAACAAGATGAAGAGCATCATCGACGCCGCCGACGAACCCGAGATCTGGGCCGAATACTCCTACCGCAACGGCGCGCAAGGATACGGGCTGGGCTCGACGCGCCCTGATGTCGTCCTCGGATCCAACCCCCTGGAGCCCTTGGCCATCATCGACCTGAAGACCGGTGCAAGAGGGATCGCGGAAGCCTGGATCAGGAAGCTGCAGAGCAACCTTCCAACAGGGTGGAAGAAGGTTCCGATCATTCGGATGAATCCCGATGGATGAGGACGGGACCTGACATGGCTGGACTCACAGCTCGCAACTGGCGCTCATGGGCGGAAGGATCGCTCAATCCGTTGCTCGAGAGACCCCGCCGCTGGGACGCGACCGACAGTCACTGGGATGCGACTGACTACGGGACAGTCGGTTCTCCCACGACCTGGCTGGTCGAGGGCCTTATCCGCTGGCCAGCGCAGTCTCGCCCCACCTTTCGAGTCGACGCGTTCGTGCTGCCGCTCTACCTACCGACCGCTGCTCCCTACGGCAAGTGGCTTGTGTCTCTCAAGTCAGAGTCCGGCGGACGGGCGTTCGACAAACCCACTCCCGAGATGAAGGAACGGGTCGCCCGTGACATCGCGCGAGCCGCCAACGCCGATGGCCTGCCGTTCCTGGCCCAGGTCGGCGTGCGCGACGGCTTCCTCGACCACGTGCGTTCAGCACAAGCAAGAACGCTGTCCGAACGCGGCGCTTTCGCGCACGGCGAAGAGGTCGGGTACACGGAGATCCTCTTGGGAAACTACGACGCCGCCGCGGAGCAGCTGGTCCGGCAGAGTCGGGACGAGGACGATGACGCCGACTGGCAGACCGAGTCGCGAAGACGGGCAGCACACGTCCTCTCACTGCTCCGAGCAGGACCGGAACTAGCTCATGCGGAACTGAGCCAATGGGCCGATCAGACCGCCACCAATCTGGGCGTGAGCCGGATCGCCCACCACCCGACCTAGGTCAGACCCGCCAACATCCGCGGGACCGTGCGTCGCAGGCAGGACGCACATCGACAGCTGAGTTCGATCCTCCGCATTGCGAGCGGCGTCCGCGCGCGCGGCCCAGGCCGGGTGGCCGAGTGGGCAAGGGACGGCGTCGACGTCCTCCTGCGCATCGAGCGGGCACTCCAGTGAGGCCGTGGGTGCTCCGCTCGCGCCCTCCGCGGGCGCTCGTACACGACGTCATGGGCATTCGGCGGGCGCCGAAGCGCCACTGCTCTCCTCCCCCAGCAGGCGGGTGCCCCGGCAACTTTCGGTACAGGCAGCCGAAATCTGGCGCCACCGGCCGACGACGGCCGGACACGCCAGAAGGGCCCCCGCCCAGCGTCTCCGCTGGTCAGGGGCCCTTCCATCCCACGTGGCAGGTGAAGGATTCGAACCTTCGTAGGTATACACCGACGGATTTACAGTCCGTTCCCATTGGCCGCTCGGGCAACCTGCCTGGGAGCCGCGCGGCCCGTTTGGCACCGCGACAACAAGGCGAAACAATAGCGCAGCACCCGCGGCACATGAAAACCACCGCACCCCTTCCCGGGGTGCCGCAGACGGAGGAGTGAAGATGGCCGACTCGTCGTTCGACATCGTCAGCAAGATCGACCGCCAGGAGGTCGACAACGCGCTCGGCCAGACGGCCCGGGAGATCGCAACCCGGTTCGACTTCAAGGGCACCGGCGCGACCATCGAGTGGCAGGGCGACGAGGCGATCGAGATCTCGGCCTCGGCCGACGACCGGGCGACCGCCGTCCTCGACGTCTTCAAGGACAAGCTGATCAAGCGCCAGCAGAGCCTGAAGATCCTCGACGCCTCCGAGCCCCGCCAGTCGGGCCAGGTGTCCAAGATCGGCATCACCCTCAAGGAGGGCATCACCTCCGAGGACGCCAAGAAGATCTCCAAGCTGATCCGCGACGAGGGCCCCAAGGGCGTCAAGGCGCAGATCCAGGGCGACGAGCTGCGCATCTCCTCCAAGAAGCGCGACGACCTCCAGGCCGTGCAGGCGCTGGTCAAGCAGCAGGACTACGAGTTCGCGGTGCAGTTCACCAACTACCGCTGACATTCTGCGTTTGCGCTGGTCAGACGCCTAAGCGATGCTCCCCGTCCGCGCAGAGTCCGCAGAGTCTGCGGACTGGCCCACCATCAGACTGGCTGCGGGATTCCGGGTGCGCTCCTCGGCCTTCGGCCATAGGTGCGAGTACGTGTCCAGAGTGATGAATGGGAGAGCATGCGCGACGTCTATCGCCGCGCCGTCTTGGTGCACAGGTGGGCAAACGGCTCGGGCACGCCGACAGTCGACAACTCGCTGCCTCCAGTCATCGACACCTGCCGTCTGACTCGCTGCACGGGGTGCCTGGCTGGCGTCGGAACTGTCACTCGACCCGGCCACCGTGTGGCTGTGGCTGCCGACAGCGACGTCAGCCAATGCGGTCGCGCACGGGACGCCCCTGTCGTGGGCCCGAATGCGCGATGCCACTGGTCGAGCACGCCATGCCGTCGACCGTCGACCGGTGACCGTCACATCGGTCGACTAGAACAGACCAACTTCGGGAGCCGCCGCCTCGACCTCAACGATGCGATAACTCGCCCGACCCGTCGAGCCATCGCCCCGGCGAACGACCACCCGCTCCAGAGTTGCCTGTACCCGCTGGTCGAGGAGGCCCTTCACCTTGGCGATGAGGTCGACGTCGACCAAGCCCTGCCGATCTGGTCCGTGCTCCAACTGGAGGAAGACGGTCTGGCGACTGAACCGCATGCCATCAAGCCGTCCGAAGACCGGTGGCATCCTCGTCGTCTCCGTCTGTGCGTCCTTGAGCAAGTCTTCGATGTCGTCCGCTTGCGTGCTCGTCACCGTCGAGTGGACGACCTCGTCCTGGCCCAAGAGGAGGAACGACAGCCCGGCTGTTTCTCCCGCTGCCCGCGCGACCTCAGACACCGCTCGTCGCTCCGGCTGGCGGAGCGCGATCAGTCGTTCACTCACACCGAGGTCATCTGGACTGCCGGGCAGGATGTTGGCGAGCCGCGCCATCGCACGCTCCGCGATGGTCTCGTCGCTGAACCCGGGCAGCGACTCCTGCCGCTCTGGCAAGAACGCGATAGCACCTGTTGGCGTGGGTCGCGTGTACACCAAACTCTGCCGGAAGGACTGTGCACCCAGCCTGCCGACGTGCGAGTCCGGGTGAGCGATTGCTGCGCCAACGAATGCGATGGCGCGAGCGACCGACTGCTCGAGTCGACCGTGCTCGTGGGCGGCAAGCCGCCCCCCGGAGTGCGTGGAAACCTCCAAAGCGACCAAGCCCGCCACAGGCAGAGCCAAGTCCCGGGGCGCGAGACGGTTGAAGCACGCAACGAGCGATCCAGTCGTCAACTCGTCATGCTGCGCGTCGCCACTGTCGAGCGCCATCCGGCTCGCGGCGCTGACTCGCCGCCGCACGTCGTCCATGTCGATGTCAGCCACGTCGCTACACCGCCACGCTCACGTAGCCTGCAGCGAGTTGCTGGCGACTGCGCGGATCACCAACGAGCGACCACATTGCATCCCACCCATCGCTGTGAACCATCGAGCCCACCTGACTATCCAGGATGCCACCGACAGGACGCAGCGCCTCGACCGAACCGCCTGGTGGGGGCGACATGTAGAAGACGTCGCCGAGCGTCACGAGACCCAGCCCGACATCGCCACGACGAACGGCATTCCCCACCATGCCGGGTGTCGACGGGAAGAAGGCGATCCGCATGTCCGGCTCTCGGACCATGTGAGTGACGAACGTGCCGCCCAGCCATGCTTCGCCGTGGCCAAAGTGGTGGCTCGCCCGCCGCGCCCAGATCTTGTACGCGTCCCAGACGTCACGACGTTGCGCGTGGTGACTGGGCGCAGCATCGACGAACAGAGCCTCGACCTCGTCCATCGTGGCGTCGTGGCGGGTAACAGGCGTCGTCGGCAGGAGGCCCTGGCCGTCGAGCGGTGGCAGGGCCATCAGCAGGGCGTCTCTCCGCGCCGACGCTGTGACATGGGCCAGAACGTACAGGCTGCCAACCTCGCGCCGAGGGAAATCACGCCAGCTTCACGACTCGAATGCGCGCTGATCGGACGCCCCGCGCTCCTCCGTGAAGGTCGGACTGGTGATGTCGACGCGTGCCCCGAGCGGACATCTGTATCGCCCGGATACCTCTGCAGGGTCGGCGGGTTACGCCCGCCGTGGTCGCTGCTTCCCCGGCGGGCGTGACCCCGAGGGCACCACGCACCCGACAACTCTCGGCGGCCAGCATCACGCCGCATCGTCTAGACGGACCAGCGTTAACGTGGTGCGCCGCTTCGCTTCTCAGCGAGCCTGCGAGGTTCTCAGTCGAGAGTCCCTAGTGTGGTGCACGCGAAATCCGTCACATAAGTTCTAGACTGGGGCATGGCTCGTTCTGGGCGTCCTAAAGCCGAGTTGGTCCTGACCCCCGAAGAACATGAGCAACTGACGCGCTGGTCGCGTCGAGCGAAGTCGTCTCAGGCATTGGCACTGCGGTCGAAGATCGTGCTGGCCTGTGCGGAG
>Ga0164307_10001051_pt1 | contig 12375 bp, 13 predicted proteins | sample Whisoiple_243_MG_FD_110214 | JGI IMG/M metagenome (GOLD analysis project Ga0164307, IMG submission 110214) | Soil microbial communities amended with fresh organic matter from upstate New York, USA - Whitman soil sample_243_MG | ecosystem: Environmental > Terrestrial > Soil > Unclassified >...
CACGCTGCGGCAGCCGGCGGTGTTCGGCAGCACGGTGACGTCGAGCTCGCGGATCAGCTTCCAGAACGCGTCGCCGGTCTTGCCGCCGGCGGATTCGCGCCGCAGCGACACGGTGACGATGTTGGCGCCGGAGGCGCGGATCGCCCCCTGCATGATCGCCGGCGACGGGTACAGCGCGCTGCCGATCAGCAAACGCGAGGAGAATGTCTTGCCGTAGAAATTCAGCATTGGGTTAGCGTCTCCGTGCATTGCTCCCTCCCCCCTTGCGGGTGTTCAGACCGGAGAGATGGTGGACGGGTGTTCGGAGACATCGTGGACACTTTCGACAGCGAATCAAGGAGGCTGTCGGATGCCGTTCCGCGAGGTGTCCCGGATGGACGCGAGATTGGAGTTTGTGATGTTGGCGTCGGTAGAAGGGGCTAACGTTCGGCATTTGTGCCGTCGCCTTGGCATCAGCCCGACGACTGGCTACAAGTGGTTGGAGCGCTGGCAGACGGCCGGGATCGCGGGGCTTTTGGAGCAGTCGCGTCGGCCGCACAGTTCGCCGGCGCGCAGCGCTGCAGTCACGGAGCAAGCAGTGCTTTAACGGCGGCGTTCGCGGGGACGACATGTGGAGAGGTTCGTGCCTGCTCATTTCACCCTCCTTGCCGCGGCGCGATGATCTCGATCTCGTCGCCGCTCTTGATCGTGGTTTCGGCCCAGCGGCTCTTCGGCAGCACGTCATAGTTCAGCGCAATCGCAAAATGCGTGCCTTCATATTCGAGTTCACCGAGCAGCGCGTCGATCCGCGCCGACGAAATCTCCCGCTGCTCGCCATTGATGATTACGCGCATTGCATGACCTCGTTGTCGATCACGCCGCGCTCGACATAGCCGAGCGTCAACTCCGCCAGGGCCGGCGCCAGCAGGAAACCATGGCGATAGAGTCCGTTGACCGCTATTCGGGCGCCGTCGATCGCGATGCGCGGCAAATTGTCGGGAAAAGCCGGCCGCAGGCCCGAGCCAAATTCGACGATGCGGGCTTCGGCAAATGCTGGATGCACCGCGTAGGCCGCGCTCAAGAGCTCCAGCGCCGAGCGCACGCTGACGCCGCGATCCTCGGCCTCGATCGAGGTCGCGCCGATCATGAATTGGTGGTCGGCGCGCGGGATGATGTAAAGCGGCCAGCGCGGATGGATCAGCCGCACCGGACGCGCCAGTACGATCTCGTCAGTTTCGACAATCACCATCTCGCCCTTGACGCCGCGCAATTGCGTTTCCGTGTCGCGCGCGGCCAGCCCGCGGCAATCGATCGCGATGCCGTCGGCGTCGTCCGGCTTTACGTCGCTGGTGAAGCGGATCGTGCCGCCGGCTTCCGAGATGCGCGCGTGCAATTGCGGCAACACGCGGCGCGGGTCGACATGGCCTTCGTCTGGATAAAACAGCGCGTCGCGGAAACGTTCCTCCAGCGCCGGCTCAAGTTGTCGAATCGACGCGGCATCGAGACGCTTGTGGCCGGTGGTCATTTTGGCGAAGCGTTCGAAATCGGCGCGGTCGCGCGGATGCGCCAGCACCAGCGAGCCGTTGAACGGCGTTTGTGGCAAATGCTCGCGCCACAAATCGAGCGAACGCAGCCCAAGCCGGACGATGACCGGCTCAGAGGCTTCGGCCTCGCAATACGGCGCCAGCATGCCGCCGGCCCAGTGGCTGGTCGATTGCAGCATCGCGACGTCGCCGCGCTCGTGCAGCGTCACGTGCCGGCCGGCTTGCGCGAACAGCAGCGCCTGCCACGCGCCGGCAATGCCAGCGCCGATCACCGATACGGAGGATTCCCCCCGCGAGAACGTCGAACCCTGGTACATCCCTGTCCCTTCGCCGGCATGACCCGGATCAGGTTCAAAGGGTCACCGCGGTCTCGCATCCTGCGTCAGGATTTGAGTGTGCGGTCTCTCAGCTCCTCATCGGAGCTCCCCTCGGAACGAATCCAATGTAGGCCGATAGCAGGGGGTGTCAACGCGTCAGGACGGGAACTGCACTGCATCCGGCACATGCGCCGCCTATTTGGATGCGGCCTCGGGTGGGGCGCCGGAAGCGTCTTTCGCCGCCGGGTCTTGCTTGTTGGCAGCCATTTCATCACTTGCCAGCGGCTTAGGCAGTGCGCTTGCCGACGCCGATCTGGCTTGCTTCAGGTGTTCGCGCCGCTGGTGCTTGGCGGCGAAATAGTAGCCGGCGGCGTAATAGTGGACGGCCCGATCGTGGTCGCCGCTGGCGGCGCGATAAGCACCGGCGAGATATTTCACGCCGTACATCAGATTGGTATCCGGGTCGCGCAAGCCTTCCGCAGTGCCGGTGTAGCCAAGGCCACGTGCGGTCGCGAGCTTGATCTGCATCAGCCCGATAGTGCCGCCGCGTCCCAAAAGCGAGGCCTGGTATTTGCTTTCACGCACGATGACGCGATGCACGAGCGCTTCGGGCACCAGATTGGCCCGGGCGTGGGTTGCGATCAGCGTCTCATATTGCGCGCGCTGCGCCAGTGCCGCCTGTGGCAACGCCAACGCCTCAAGGACGCCGAGCCAGATAAGTAAAGGTAAGCGTTTCATGACCAAAGGGCCCCGAGCGCCGCAATTAGGGCGCTAACGGTTCACACACCGTAATTGTTGCAATCGCCGGGCAGAGATGTGGCGAAATTGCGTTTAACCGGGAACCTGGCACTGTCGATTTACCAAGAATTATGTCTTGCCATGCTTGCCTGGCCTGCCTGCCAGGCCGCTCTGACGCCCCTGGCAAACCCTAAAAATCCGGCCGTGCCGATGACCCTGTCCGTTACCGATTCTCCGAGGACGCCAGCCCGCTGCGCGGTCTGACCCTGCTATGGGTCGGCGTCAGTATCTACGCGCTGTTTCTTTTGGCCGGGAACCGGCTGCTGATCGATCCCGACACGATGTGGCAGATCACCGTTGGACAGTGGATCTCAACCATCACGCGGTGCCGGAAACCGACGTCTATTCGTTTACCATGCGCGGCCAGCCCTGGATTTCAACGCAATGGCTGGCGCAGGTGCTCTACGCTACGGCCTATGCGGTCGCTGGCTGGAGCGGGCCGGTGGTGCTGGCGGCGGGCGCGATCGCAGCGACCTTCGCGCTGTTGACAAAATCCCTGATCCGGCGCCTCAGCGACAGCACGGCGCTGGTGTTTATCGCCGCGGCGCTGGCGCTGACGGTGCCGCATCTTCTGGCACGGCCGCATGTGCTGGCGATGCCGGTCATGGTGGTGTGGGTAAGCGGTTTGATCGCCGCCGCCGATCGGCGCGAGGCGCCGTCGTTCTGGCTGCTGCCGCTGATGGCGCTGTGGGCCAATCTGCATGGCGGTTTTGTCTTTGGCCTGTTCCTGATCGGGCCGATCGCGCTCGACGCGGTGGTCGGCGCCAGCCAAACAATGCGCAAGCCGCTGGTCTTGCGCTGGCTACTGTTCGCGCTGCTGGCGCTGGCGGCAAGCTGCGCTACGCCCTATGGCTGCAACGCGCTGCTGGCGTCGCGGAAGATCCTCGAACTCGGCAGCGCACTGCCGCTGATCATGGAGTGGAAGCCGACCGAATTCGGCGACCTCGGCGCCTTCGAGATCTGCCTGTTGCTGGGCATAGGGCTTGCGTTGTTGCGTGGCATCACGTTGCCACCTACGCGGATACTTTTGCTGCTCGGACTATTGCATATGGCGCTGGCGCAGGGTCGCGCGGTTGCAATTCTGGCGCTGCTGGCGCCGTTGGTGCTTGCCGCGCCATTGACCGGACAAATCGGTGGCCGGGCCAGCTTCAAACGCCGCGACGCCGGGGCGTGGCGTGCTGTTCACCAGCATCGCGCTGGCCATGATGTCGGGAACGGTGGTCTATGCCCGGGCGCATCGCTTCGAGCCGCGCGTCCACAGCGCGCCGGTCGCGGCCGTGGCTGAACTCAAGAAGTACAATTTCACACGCGTGTTCAATGATTACGATTTCGGCGGGTATCTTATCGCTAGCGGCGTCGCGCCTTTCATCGACGGCCGCACCGAACTCTATGGCGAAAAATTCTTTGTCGACCACAACGCCGCCAGCGGCCTGATGGAACCAGACAATCTGTTTCGGTTACTTGATCAATACAAAATTGAAGCAACCTTGATGCGTACGCAAAGTGCTGCGACCAAACTGCTCGATCACATGGACGGCTGGCAAAAGATTTATTCCGACGACATTGCCACCATCCATGTTCGCAAGCCGGGTGCGATGCACACCGCGGAGCCCGTGGTTGATCCGAACGTGAAGTAAGTTCGTTTGAGAGCTAGCGACGCTGCGCCGCGCCTTCCGGTCAGCACGTTGTCGTGATAATGACGCAATGCTATGCCAAAGTGCGCAGCCGGACAGTCCGCGTAATCCGTCAGCAAGCCTGTCCCAATGCGTTTCAAAAAATCAACGTGCAAAACGGAGGCGCGCCATGGCTCGAGCCGATTTTGCCGATTTGCCTCGCGGCAACCCCTGCGCTCAATGCGGACGGCCGATTTCGATGCCGGAATGGATCGAAACCGGCCCGCAGCGCACGGCCTATCTCTGGCATTGCCATGCCTGCGACTATCGGTTTGAGGCGGTAGCTTACTTCGATGACGCCGGCGAGGAGCCGATCGCCGCCTGACGACTGAAGTTCAGGCAGCCGACAGCCGGCTCTGCGGGCCGACCGGCAGGCGAACGCGCACGATCAGGCCATGCGGCGCGCGGTCGTTGAGCGACAATTCACCACCGTGCGCCAATACGATGGTGCGCGCGATCGACAGGCCCAGTCCAAAGCCCGAGGCGCCGTCCATGTTGCGGGCGTCATCGCCGCGCACGAATGGCTCCAGCATCATCTCCTTGCGCGTATCGGAAATACCGGGGCCATCGTCCTCGATCTCGATGGTCATGACGTCGGGTGAGGCGATCAGGCGGATCGTCGCCTCGGCGCCGAACTTGATCGCGTTCTCGACCAGATTGGTGACGCCACGATGCAGATCGTCGGGGCGCACGGTTGCCATCGCGTGCTCCGGCCCTTCATAGGCGACCTTGTGTCCCATGTCGGTGAATTGATCGGTGACCAGTTGCAGGGTGCTTGCGATATCGACCAGCGTCATGGGTTCAAGCTTGCGGTCGTGGCGCAGGAAGGACAGCACGGATTCCAGCATCGAGCGCATCTGATCGAGATCGTGCAGCATGCGGCTGCGATGCCCCTGGTCCTCGATAAATTCGGAGCGCAGTCGCATGCGGGTGATTGGCGTGCGCAGATCGTGGCTGATGGCGGCCAGCATCCTGGTACGGTTGTCGATCAGGGCGGTGATCCGCTGTCGCATCCGGTTCAGCGCCTTGGCGACCGAACGGACTTCCGCCGGGCCACGTTCCGGCAGCGGGGCGGCGGTACCGTCGAGGCTGAATTCCTCTGCGGCCCTGGCGAAGGAGGACAACGGCGCGGTCAGGGCGCGCGCCGCCCACAGGCTGAGCAGGCTGACGCTGATCAGGGCGAACAGGAATGTCGTCATCCACGGGCCGCTCCACAGCTGCAGCGGCCCTTCTTCCTGAAGCAGGTTGGCTGACAGCATCGTACCGTCAGGCAAAACGACACCGACCTTGCGGGGGTCATCGTCACGCGTGCGCCAAAACACGTGGTAGCCGGCTCCGAGTTGGCGGTGCAGCCCGCGCAACTCGGGATCGACCGCGTCATGAAATGCGACCCAAGGGCCGGGATCCAGGTTCTCGACATCGAGCTCCGGAAATGCCCGATTGATATCGGCGAGCAGCCGCAGCCGATCCGCGGCCGGCGTTGCGCCGATCAATTGGGCAGCCGCTGCAAGGCGGCTGTGTCCGCGATCGACTGGCGCGTCGAGTTGGTCGGGCCGATGGATCAGGAACGTGCCGGTGATGATCAGATGAAGGGCAACGATCGAGGCAATCACCAGGGCGGCGATCTGTCCGCTAATGCCCCTGAGATTGAGAAAGCCGAGCGGGTTCATGATGCGTCGTCGGCGGGAAGCGTCTCCACCGTCGGCGTGAACATATAGCCGCCGGAGCGCACGGTCTTGATCATGACGGCATCTTGCGGGTCGGCTTCGATCTTGCGCCGGATCCGGCTGACCAGCACGTCGATGCTGCGCTCGAACGAGCCCGAGCTGCGGCCCTGGGTGAGGTCGAGCAGGCTCTCGCGCGACAACACTCGGCCCGGCCGCTCGCAGAAAGTTCGCAGCAGGTCGAACTCGGCGCTGGTCATCGCCACCCGCGCGCCGGCCGGATTGCGCAACTCGCGGAGCCTGAAATCGATCCGCCATCCGAGAAACGTCAGCGCGGTCGCGCCCTTGATGGTGGTGACGGTTTGTGCCGCGGTCCGGCGGCGCAGCACGGCGTTGATCCGGGCCAGCAATTCACGCGGATTGAACGGCTTGGCGAGGTAATCGTCCGCGCCCATTTCGAGCCCGAGAATGCGATCGACGTCCTCGCCGCGCGCGGTGAGCATGATGATCGGCACCTGCGATTCGGCGCGAACCTTGCGGCACAGGCTGAGGCCGTCCTCGCCCGGCAGCATCACGTCGAGGATCAACAGGTCGACGCGATGATCGGCCATCTCGCGCGCCATCTCGCGTCCGTCGGTCGCGGCCGCGACGTTGCAGCCATTGCCTCGCAGATATTTTGAGATCAGCAATCGCGTCTCGCGATCGTCTTCAACGACAAGGATGTTGGGCAACGCCGTAGCCATGCGGACCTTTGACTATAATTCGAGGGGGATCGACCAAGGATCTTTGGTTTCCTGACATTTCCGGGACCATTCGGGTAACGCAACGCAACATCCTTGTAGGATGATTAAAAGGTCTTGTTAAGAATATTAACCTTACTCTTACATTACCTTTCAAGAACCTTTGGAGCGGTCAGACCTCTATATCGGCCGCTTCCGGCAGCAGCTACCAGCTTCAGTTGTTGCAGGCCGAGCGGTAGTCGGAAGTCAATTCGGGCATGATCAGTTCGTCCGGCCAGAGCGCGCTGTTCTCGCGCTGAACGAAATCAACTCGGCGTTGCAGGGCGGCGGGTCGGACAGTTCGGCCAGCGGCTCCAACGCGCAGAATCCCGACGCCGCCCGGCGACATCAAATCGAAGATCGATAGCCTGATCGCGAACGAGATCTCCGGCGACAAGCTGACCGCGCAGCAGGCGACCGGGTTGCAGGGGGCCTCACCTCGGCGCCTTCGCCCTTGGGGACACGCACACCGCGCAACACGCCGATCACTCTTCCCGGAAGGGAACAGGCATCGTCGTGCGGAGCCGTCTTTTCGGGAACCGGCTCGCCGCTGACGCGTTGTCTGGCCTCATCAACCCGCAAGGAGGGATGGTGACTGACGTCATGACCAAACCACACCCGTTGATAGCGAGCGATCGGGTCGAAGGCACTGCGGTTCGCCGGCCGAACGGCGACAGGATCGGTCACATCGAGCGGCTGATGATCGACAAAGTCAGCGGCAAGGTGTCTTACGCGATCCTGAGCTTTGGCGGATTCCTCGGCATGGGCACCAATCTGCTGCCGTTGCCGTGGGGGCGCCTCAGCTATAATCCGCGCTTTGAGGCCTATCAGCTCGACATCGACGAGGAGGAGCTCAGGCGCGCGCCGTCGTTTCGCGCCGATCTGGACTTTGATTGGGGCGATCGCTCGCAGGCCGAACTGCATCGCTATTACGGTGTCCCGCCATATTGGAGCGGCTTCTGACCTCTCCGGCGGCGCCGATTTATGGCGGCGATTCTGCAGGCGATCTGGGTTCCGTGGAACCTGAAAGGATCGCGCGCCACGGTCCTGAAAATACACGCGAGGATCCGGAACGGCCGTGGCGTCAGTTTGTTTTCTCCTGACCATTTCATTCAGGGAGACCATCATGTTTGCAAAATCTGTTGCGGCTGGCCTGGCCGGTTCCGCATTGCTTGTGACCGTTGCGTTTGCGCAAAACCCGACCACGACGACTGACCGCGGCAACATGGCGCCGGCGGCGACATCGAATACTTCATTCAAGGGCGACTGGCGCACGTCCAAGGTCGTCGGCCTCAGCGTATACAATGACGAGAACCAGAGCATTGGCTCGATCAATGATCTGCTCACCGACAAGAACGGGAATATCAAGGCGGCTGTAATCAGCGTCGGCGGCTTCCTTGGCGTTGGCGCGCATCTGGTGGCGGTGCCCTACGACAAGATGAAGTTCGTCAACGAGCCGGTGCCCTCCGGCACCGCAAGCGCGGGGTCGAGCACCGGCAGCAACGGGTCGTCGACTACCACAACGGGCGCGGCGTCTGGTACCACTACCAGCGCGCCCGCAAGCACAGGCACGGCTCCGACGGCAAAGTCCAATCCGTGGTACCCCGATCATGCCGTGTACAATGCAACCAAGGATGAGCTGAAGGCAATGCCAGAGTTCGCGTATTCGAACGACTAAAGCAAAGCCGGAAACAAGCTAAAGAAAAACGCGCCCGATTTTGCCGGGCGCGTTTTTTGTGGCTTCAACGTCGAGCATTCAACGCTCGCGGTCACGATCTCAGTTCGACTTGACCAGCGGGCAGCCGCCCTTGTCGAGCGGGCGAAAGGCTTCGTCGCCCGGCACGGTGGCAAGCAGCGTGTAGACATCCCAATCGCTCTTGGATTCGGATGGCTTCTTCACTTCGAACAAGTACATTTCGTGGACCATTCGGCCGTCGATACGGATCTTGCCGTTTTTGGCGAAGAAGTCGATGATCGGGGTCGCGCGCATTTGCGCCATCACCTTCGGCGCGTCGTCGGTGCCGATGGCCTCGATTGCCTTCAGGTAATGCATGGTCGCCGAATAGAGCCCGGCCTGGATCATGGTGGGCATGCGACCGACCTTGTCGTAAAAGCGCTTGGAGAAGGCTCGGGTTTCGTCGTTCAAATCCCAGTAAAACGCATCCGTCACGATCAGTCCCTGGGTCGCCTTCAGCCCCAGCGAATGCGTGTCGGTGATCTCCATCAGCAGTGCAATCATTTTCTGACCGCCCTGGGTGATGCCAAATTCGGCGGCCTGCTTCAACGCATTGGTGGTGTCACCGCCGGCATTGGCAAGTGCCACGATCTTGGCCTTGGAGGCCTGAGCCTGCAGCAGGAAGGACGAGAAGTCGGAGGTGTTCAGCGGAGCACGGACATCGCCCAGCACCTTGCCGCCGCTTTCCTTGACCACGTTGGCGGCATCGCGCTCCAGCGCCATGCCGAAAGCGTAGTCGGCGGTGACGAAGAACCAGGTATCCTCGCCGCGTTTGACCATCGCCTTGCCGGCGACGCTGGACAGTGCGTAGGTATCATAGGTGTAGTGCACCGTGTTGGGTGAGCAGGCGGTGCCGGTGAGATCGGAGCTGCCCCCGCCGGAATTGATGTGAATCTTGTTCTTATCGCGGGTCAGCGCCGAGATCGGCAGCGCGACCGAAGAGGTGGGAACGTCGAGGATCGCATCGACCTTCTCATTGTCATACCAGTTTCGCGCGATCGATACGCCAACGTCGGGTTTGTTCTGATGGTCGGCCGAGATGACCTCGATCGGCTTGCCCTTCACCTTGCCGCCGTAATCGGCAACCGCCATTTCGACCGCCGCAAGCGAACCCTTCCCTGTCGCGTCGGAATAGAGGCTGGACATGTCGGTCAGGACGCCGAGCTTGACGACATCGTCGGAAATCTGCGCGTTTGCCGTGGCGCCCGACCCGGCGAACGCGAGGCCTGTTGCCAATATGACTGCAAGTGACTTCATGGTTGTTCAACTCCCTCTTCCTCTTGTTTTTCTTGAAGGAGTTAACTTTAGCCATGTTCGGAAAGGCCCGCAAAGCTGACTTTTGAGCGCCCGTCGGCGACCGGCTCCGGGCGGCCGGTTGGCACATCACAAATATCGGGTGGTCCGTTTTCCGGTGCGCTCAGTTCCGTCGTTTCCGGGACGTGACCGGGACTCTTTCAACGCTGTCGAGGAAGTCCTTGACGGTGCTGACCTCGCCGATCTTGACGGCCCGGTAACCCGGTAGCGATGCGACGGCCTCGCGAAATGCCGGTCCTTTCACGACGTCGAGCAGGCGCTGCATCGGCTCGGTTTCGAGAAACGACCGGCGACAGACGAAGATGTAGTCTTCGGTCAGAAGCCGGATGAAATCGAGCCCAAATTGCCGCGCCGCGGCCTCGACGCCGAAGCTGACATCGGCCATGTCGCTCGCGACATAGGCCGCGACCGCGGCGTGAGTGAATTCGATCTGTTTCAACCCGTTGATCCTGGTTTCGTCGATCTTGTTCAACTTCAGCAACTGGTCGAACAGCAGACGGGTTCCGGAATCGTGGTCGCGGTTGACGAAGCGAGCCTGCTTTTCGGTGATGTCGCTCACCGACTCGATGTCAAGCGGATTGCCGCGCTTGACGATCAATCCCATCTCGCGGGTAACGAAGCTGATAATGCGATGTTCGCGCGCATCGAGCCATTTCTTGCTGGCTTCGATATTCTGCCGGCGCAGTTCGCCACGCGGCAAATGCACGCCCGCCATGTCACAGGCGCCCTGCGCCAGCGAGGCCAGGGAATTCTGGTTGCTGACATAACGAAGATCGATCGCGATGCCCGGTGTCTGGTCAAGCAGCTCGCGCAGCTTGGGAACGGCAAAGCCATGACTGGCGTGCACTCGGATGACCGCCGGACCCGTGCGCAGGAACGGCTTGATCTCGGTAGCAAGTTCCTGCGCCAGGTTTTCCAGTTGCGGACCCAGCCGGGCCTCGGTCCGCTGTCCGGCCCAGACCAGCTTCTCGCCGAACTCGGTGAGCTTGGTGCCCTTGCCGCGATGTGTCTCCACCAGCGGCACGCCAAAAAAATCCGACCATTGCTCAACCAGATTCCAGACATGCCGGTAGGAAAGCTGGGCATGGGTCGCTGCGCTGGTCAGCTTTCCGGTGCGTCGGATCTCGTTGAGAATGCCCAGCATCACCACGATGGTCTGTGGGCTGTCCTCGGTGTGAAATCGCCAGATCGTCTCGATCTCGATACGCAGCATGACGTCACCTGCATTCTTTCGATTGAATTAAGAAGTCAATTTCATTTGGTCAAATGCCTATCGGTGGATCATATCATATCCTGGAACGAACCAACCCTCTTATTTTTCGCAATAAAAATGGATGGTACATGATGTCTATTGCATATAATTACCCCATGAAACGCTGCCACTCGGCGACGTCGAGCCAAGGCTGTTGCTGATCGACGGCCAGCGCGTGCGTCGGCTTAAACCCTCAATCCGGCCACCGAACAGGTGTTCGCCAACGTCGCCGAAGGCGACGAGGCCGATGTGGACCACGCCGTTGCTGCCGCCCGTCGCGCCTTCGAAGGTCCTTCGGCCGCGCACACGGCTCCGCCGCGATCGAGAATTTCACCGAAGGCGGTGTGGATGAACCTGTCAGGGTGGGGCGAGACTGAAGAACGGGCCCGGTACGATCGGCGTTAACCAGTTACACGGGCTTTTTCATTGATCGCGGCAAGCCGTCGGTCGATCCGTCGCGATGTTTTCTCGGCCCAGATCACAGTTTCTTTGCTGGATCGCGGGCGTGCGGCGACCGAAACTGGTCACCAGGAAACGCAGCGCATGAGGGCCAAGCGATGGCTAATGCTTTGGCGAGCGATCCTTCCCGACGCCGTGTCCTGCAAGGCGTCGCCGGCATGCTGGCCGGCGCACTGGGTGGCCGGATCGAGCCGCTCGCTGCTCAGGCCGAATCCGCAATCTTCGCCAAGCCGATCCCTCATTCCGGCGAGCGGATTCCGGTGATCGGACTCGGGACCGCAAATCAATTCATGGTCAGCCCGCAAGGGGATGCCAGAGCCAATCTGAAGAAGGTTGTCGACGATCTGCTGGCGCAGGGCTGCAAGCTGATCGATACGGCCTCTTCCTACGGCGCGGCGGAGAGCGTGCTTGGCGATCTATTGTCCGACCAGGACCGTTCAAAGGTGTTTCTCGCGACCAAGATCGAGAACGGCGAGCGAAAGGCAGGCTCGGCCGAATTCCGGCATTCGCTGGAGCGGTTGCGCTATCAGCAGGTCGATCTCCTGCAATTGCACAATGTCAGGGATCGCCATCAGGATCTCGCGCCGTTTCGTGAATGGAAGGCGCAAGGCCTTTGCTGGTATGTCGGGATTACCACGACCTTCAAAAGCGATTATGGCGCCGCCGAAGCGGTGGTCGCGAGGGAGAAGCCGGACTTCTTTCAGGTCGACTATTCGCTGGCCGACCGGGAGGCGGAAGCGCGGCTGCTTCCTGCCGCGCGGGATGCCGGCGCAGCGGTGCTGACCGCGCTGCCGTTCGGGCGAAGTTCGGTATTCTCGGCGGTGCGCGGCAAGAGCGTCCCGGAATGGGCCCGCGATTTCG
>Ga0164307_10001052_pt1 | contig 12368 bp, 8 predicted proteins | sample Whisoiple_243_MG_FD_110214 | JGI IMG/M metagenome (GOLD analysis project Ga0164307, IMG submission 110214) | Soil microbial communities amended with fresh organic matter from upstate New York, USA - Whitman soil sample_243_MG | ecosystem: Environmental > Terrestrial > Soil > Unclassified >...
CGCGCGCGGTCAGCGCTACGACGAAAGCCAGAGCTTTCGCCGCCAAGCGCTGGTCGCCTCGCTCGAAAACCCGGACAACGGCTATTCGCGCCTTCGCCTCGAGCGCTATCGCCCCGACCAATGGGAAGCACTGCCGATTTGGGACCCAGCCGTTCGCGTCGTATCTCGAGCCGACATCGCCGGATCAGAACCGAGCTCAGGCTTCACAGCGCTCGAAATCGATAGCGTGCCGTGGGAGGAGGAGCCGTTGCTCGAACTCGGGCGGCGTGCATTTTACGAGTACCCGGTGCAAATCATGCCGGCCACCGTGGTCGCACTGAACGACGTCGCGGCGCCGGCGCACTACGGGTTGTGGGATGCCGAGGACCGACTTGGCGGCTTGGTGTGGACGGCGCTACCGAACAACCGCGTCTCGTTGTCCGTCACCTGCTCGACGTGCCATTCGAGCGTTCGCGACGGACATCTCGTCACCGGTAAGAATAACGCCCAGTTCGATATCGGCTCGATGGCTTCAGACTTTCGCGGTGGCGGCTTGCACCTCGGCTGGGGCCCAGGTCGACTCGACGTCACCAATGACGACAGCGACAACCCGGTTGCGATTCCCGATCTGCGGCCGGTTCGCCATCAAAAACACCTGCAACGCGCGGCGACGGTGAAAAATGACCTGATCGCGCTCGCCATCCGCACCGAGACACTGCTCATCACCTCCATGGGTGAATCGGTGCGTCCGCCACGCAAGTTGGCCTTTGCAATCGCGCTCTTTCTCTGGCGTCTACCGAGCACGCCGCCGCCTTCTGCCAATGAAAGCTCCGAAGCGGGCGCGCGCCTCTTCGAGCAGCGATGCGCGTCCTGTCATCAGCCCGACGACTACAGCGGCTCGCCCGTTGCGCTGGAGCTCATCGGTACCGATCCATTGGTCGGTGAAAGCACCGAACGAGGCACAGGCAGCTACCGCGTCCCGTCACTGCGCGGCGTGGGTGATCGGACGCCGCTCTTCGCATCCGGCTCCGTGCGCGATCTCCGCGAGCTGCTCGATCCGTCACGCACCGCTGCGGGTCATCCCTTTGGTCTCGACTTGGACAGCTCTCGACGCGACGACTTGATCCACTTCTTGGAGACTCTCTGAGGTTTTGCTTGATGGTCACGCGAGAACGTCGCGCCCCGTCACAGCCTTCGGCGTCGCGTTGCGAACGAGCGGGAGAAAGAGCTCCCGCTCAAATCCAATGAAATAGCGGTCGAGAAGCCGGCATTCCCGGCCACGGAATGCTCGATAAAATCAGGAGCAGCGCGATCCCGAAGCCCCAGGCGACGCGCTTCTGTCGTGCGCGCGAATCTCTTGCCCGCTTGGCGTATGCCCAGGCGCCGTGAGCCACGATCAGCGCGAGCAACATCATGGTGATGTGCTCGATGGCGAAGAAGCGCAATGCGCCGACGTGCATCGCGGCCTTGAACTCGCTGCTCGTCTTCGGAATCAGCGGGCTGAGCACGAAGTACAGCAGTAGCCCGAGCAATGCTTGCAGATCCAACGAGCCGATGAACGCGAGCGCCACCCGTTGGTTCTTCTTCGACCACTCCCTGCGAGCCGAGAGACCGCTGATCGCCGCCACGAGTGCGGCGACGGCGGTGACCAGCACCAGCCAACGGTTCCAGGAGTGCACAATCAGGATTACTCCATACATCTCCGAAGCTTGTACTCAATTCCCGCGCAGTGAGCGACTCCCGCGCGATGAGAAAATTGGCCTATCGACGGCGACGGTCGACCCGCACGAACTCCGGGGTTACTACTGAGGCGCTCCGGGTGTCCGATGGTGCGATCCAGAAGGCCTTGGTTTGGCGACCTTGCCGTCGTTTTGGCGGCTTCTGCCGTGTGCGCGTGTTCGAGCGCGCACAGCGCGCGATCGCCTGACGCCGCTGGCGATTCAGATGGCGACGTGGCGCGCGCGGGCGCGGACTCGAACTCGGGCGACGCCAGCTCGGGCAGCACGAACCGCGGTGATGTCGGCCAAGACGGCGAAGGCGGAGCGAGCGCTGGCAACGCGGGCCTGGGCGGCAAGAGTTCAGGCATGACCAGTTCGAGTGGCGCAAGCTCGGGCGGCGCGTCGAGCGCGACTGCCGGCAACAGCTCCGCAAACGCAGGAGCGAGCAGTTCGACTGCGAACGAGCTGCGTCGCATTTTTTACCTCGACGTTCAGGGCAGCGTTCGAACGTTCGATGAAGATCAACCGACGGCGCGCACGTTGGTCAAGTCCGCCGGTCAGGGCCCGGACGGCATCGCCGTGGACGTCGCGGGTGGACACATCTACTGGACGACCATGGGCGTGCCCGCAGACGATGATGGCTCGCTCCGTCGCGCAGAGCTCGATGGTTCGAAGGTGACCACGATCGTCCCTGCGGGCGGCAGCTATACGCCCAAGCAACTCAAACTCGATGTCGCGAGCCAACGACTCTATTGGTCTGATCGCGAAGGGATGCGCATCCAGCGCGCAGGCATCGACGGCTCCGGCCTCGAAACGCTGGTCACCGTTGCAACTGGCGACAGCGCGCGGAAAGATGCCAAAAATTGGTGCGTCGGGCTCGCGCTCGACGTTGCTGACGGCTTCGTCTACTGGACCCAAAAGGGTCCTGACAATGGCATGGTCGGTTCCATTCGGCGCGCGCACCTACGGCTGCCCGACGGCGAAACGGACGCCACGCGCACGGACATCGAAGTCTTGTTCGACAAGCTGCCAGAGCCCGTCGACCTCGATCTCGACGTGACTGCAGGCCAGATGTATTGGACCGATCGCGGAGACGATACCATCAACCGCGCGCCCATCGAGATCCCGAACGGTAAGACCGCCGCTACGCGTGCAGACCGCCAAATCTTGGTCCGAGGTGTGCGCGAAGCGATCGGCGTGTCGCTCGATCTCGAGCGCGGTCACGTGTATTACACGAGTGGCGCCAGTGGCCGCGTCGGCCGCGCCAACCTCGACGGGAGTGGCGCGGTCGATCTGGTGACCGGCACGGGCGCGCTCACGGGGATCGCAGTCGTGCCGGCGGCTCGCTGAGCCCGCTGGTGCTCAAAAACACGCGGTCGTGCAAATCTCCGGAGGCTGTCCCATCAGCTCGGTGCAGGTGGCGTTCTTCGTTGCGTCGACGCAGCCGGGCGCTTTGCTGGCGTCGAACCCGTTCGGGCAATAGGACGCAGTTTCGCAATCCTTGCCCGCAACGAGCTTACAGTTGGCGACGGTTCCGTATTGCGTCATGGCCGTGGGATCACATTCGAAGATGCGATCGCAGAGCACGTTGTTTTCGGCGTTACAGAAGTCTTTGCGTGTCGCAAGTGCTCCAGTAGTGCCGCCCGCGCCTGCGACGTTGCCGGCGCCTGCCGCGTTGCCGGCGCCTGCCGCGTTGCCGGCGCCTGCGATGTTGCCAAAGCCGCCCGTGTTACCCGCGCCACCGCCAGCGACCACACTATTACAAGCGAGTTCGCAACCACCGGAGGGCGCGAGCATCCAGATGGAACAGGTTTCGAGTTCGAGCGCTTCGGTGCAGGCGTTCGACAGATCAGTGTTCAGCTTTTTGCCGGAGCCGCAGCTCGGCCCGAACGCGTCACTGCCGCTCTGATTACTCATGCAGCGATTGGCGAGCGGTTCCCAACAATCATCCTTGCTCGCCCCATAGCGCGCGCGGAATGCCGCGTCTTGCGCGCTCGCGTCGACGCACAGGTACGCCAAACGGCAAACTTCGTTGGCCCACTGGGTACAAAAGGCTTCGGAAGCAGGGTCAGCCCCCGCGGTGCTCTTGTCCGAGCCGCTACTGCAGCCCAATCCCAACCCGAACATCAACCAAGCGAGACGCAGATTTCGCATCAATCCTCCAAGCTTTGCCGACTATCCCGCAGCTCGCTGGCTGTCAATGGCACCCTTCGCACAGGCTCATGTCATGAAGCCGACTCTTCGTCTTTCATCGTCTGTGGCTGCCGTCCTTTCCTGCCTGGTCTTCACCTGCCTGCGTTCGAATAGCAGTGAACGCCGGGAAAGGTTCCTCACCAAGTCGCGAAAAGCGCGAAGCCACCAAAACGCGAGCCTCGCTCGCGCGAGTTGCCGAGCTCAGGACTCTGAGCGAAACGAGTCGAAGCGGTGCGAGCGCGCAAGTGAAGTTTCGTTAAGCCGTCGTCATTCGCCGAGTGGCACGACTCGCACAGACGGGCCTGATACCACAGTCGATATCCGTCATCGCGCAGCGGACCGCTCCGCGCGATTGGCCAAGGCCACTTGCGCTTGATGAACTCGATGGTCGGCAAACTGTCATTTCTTGCTCGCGCCACATTTTATCTCTGCCAATTCCGAAAGACGGTCTTATGAAGTGTCGTGGGACGGTGGGGCCTTGGGAGGACCAATACCAATGATCATGAATCGAGTGACTACTTCAATGTTCGCACTGTTGCTGCTTGCAGGTTGCAGCAGCGACAATACGGACACGCCATCGCAGTCCGCCGAGCTGACCTACTACGATGACGTCGCGCCGATCCTGCAAGACCATTGCTTGCAGTGCCACCAAGACGGAGGCATCGCCGCCGAGTACCGCCTGGGCGACTACGCGACTGCTCAAAAATACGCCGGCAAGATGGCGGCGGACACCGCGGCCCGTTTGATGCCGCCCTGGTCGGCGACCTCCGACGGCTCTTGCGGCAATTTTGCCGGCTCGCTCGCGCTCAGTGATGAGCAAATCGACATCATCGGGCGCTGGGCCAAAGGTGGCGCCAAAGAGGGCAAGCAGCGCGAGCTCAAGCTGCCCTCGGTGCCGTCGATCGGCACCGGCACTCCTTACCAATCACCGAACTTCACCCCCATCATTCAAGGCGGGCCGCTGACCGCGTCGGACGAATACCGCTGTTTCGAGCTCGACCCGAACACCGATGCGCTCAAATACATCACCGGCTACGACGTGGAGCCCGGTAACAGCGCAATCGTTCATCACGTGCTCGCGTTCATCGTCGACCCCGACGCAAAGACCGAACTGCGCGACGAACCCAATCTCACCAATGGTGAGTTGATGGCGCGTTTGCACGCTGAAACGCCGAACCGCGACGGTTGGTCGTGCTTCGGCATGGCGGGCGACGGGGTGAACGTCAGCTCGGCGCCCGTGGTTTGGGCCCCAGGCCAAGGTCCCGTGGAATTTCCCGTCAAAAGCGGCGTTCCGCTCAAGCCGAGCGACAAGATCGTGATTCAAGTTCACTACAACATGCACGACATGAGCCTGGTCGGACAGAGCGACCAAACCACCGTCAAGTTGCGGCTCGCGGACGAGGTCGAACGCGTCGCCCTCTTCGTGCTCGACGATCCGTTCTTGAATACGTTGGGTGACGATACACCGGCGCAGCTCGCGCCCGGCAAAGCCTCCGTCAAATACACCTGGGACCAAAAACTAACGGACTTTGGCCTCGACAGGATCCCGGACCTACAGCTGAACGGAATCATGCCGCATATGCATCAGCTCGGCCGGAAGTATCGAATGCAAGTCTCCACGGCAAAGCCCAATGCATGCGCGGCGGACGTGCAGAATTGGGACTTTCATTGGCAGCGCATGTACTTTTACGACCGGCCGCCAGCGCTCGACGCGAGCACCTCGTTCACGGTGACGTGTGACTACGACACCACGAGCGTCAGCGAACCGGTATTGCCAGGCTGGGGCACGAGCAACGAGATGTGCTTGGCGACGCTTTTCTTTACGGCGCCCGTAGCGGCGTTCCAATAGCTCTGTCGACACGGCTTGCGCGCGCTCCTGCGCTGAGCGCGTGCAAGCTCAAACCGCTTTCAACTCAGTAGAGCGCCGCGGGCCAGAATGCTTCGGTGTCCAACTTGCGCTCGGGCTGAGTCAGCAAGCGCAACGCCGCTTCTTGGTCACGGGTGAGGCCATCATGCGGGCGGCCTGCGCGCCCGCGCATCCGCACGACGAGCGCGCGCAGCTGCTCCTCATCACTGAGCGTGGAAGCAACTTCGGCGGTGGGCGCAGGGCTGGGCGCAGGGCTAGGACTGACTGCAGCGCTGGGCGGCGTCGCTCGTTCAACCAGCAGTTTTTCGTTGAGAGCGACCAAGCGATCGAGGCGATTCAACAGCTCTCGATTTTCAGGCTGTCGCCCGTTTGCGAACAGGGCCGCCCCCTCGAGGCGAGACATGCGTGACTCGAGCGCTGCCGCGCGTGCTTGTTGTGCCGCAGCGTCTGCGCGCGCGCGCCCGAGCTCTTCACTCAGACGCAGTGCTTCGTCATGCTGCGCGGCGCAGCCGCTCAGCAGTCCGCCGAGCACCATCGTGCCCAGCCACGTTCGCCCCGCATCAAACGAGCCTCGCATAGTCAAATTAGGTTAGCACGCCGTTCCTCCCTGCCCAACGGCGGCGCCACGCTGCTGCGCCAAGCGCAATGACGCAGGTCAGCGCCGCCCCATGTGATTCTCGTCTGTCTCGACTTGTGCCAGTGAACGAACACGCCTGGGCGTCTACGTTGCTGGCCTTTTCTTGTGCTTGCGGCACTTGGCAAGCAACTCCCGAGAGTGGTCCGACATTGCCATAGGTATCCACGCTTGCGGCTGCGATATTGTAGGACACGCCATTGAGTAGCCCGTCCGCGACCGCAGTGGGCGCCCCCTTGGGTGCGCTGCCGCAGCGTAGGTGTTGCAAGGTGGTGGCAGGCGCGCCGGGCACGAGCTCAGCTGAAGGCGAGCAAGTCGGAACGAGCGCGCCGGCGTCGTCGGTCATCACTTGCGCGGTCGACGCTGCATTCGGATCGTCTGGTGCGGGATCGCAGAACAGTTGCACGCCGCTAAAAAACTGATCCGTAGCGTCGAGCGAGAATGTCGCCGCGAGCCGACGATCGCCGCTCTCCACGGAGAGGAGCGTCGGCGGCGGTGAACCCCTCAATCGATAGGTGGCTTTCCAATTGGCGGCCGCCGCCACGTCGGCGTTGGCGTCGACCAGCATGACGTAAGCCGTCAGAATTTGCGGCGCGATGACTGGGCTGGAACTTTCGCACGCGGGGTCGCCCATGGAAGCGCCCGCGTCGGTGGCGTCGTCTTCCGCTCGTGTCCGCCCGCGTAAAAAATCGCGAACCCCGAGCTCTAGCGTGGTGAGCGCGTCGCGGGGTTGCTCGCTGTGCACGAGCCAGCAGGTGGCGGTGGCACTGGGGGTGCGGTTGGTTCTGGTGTCGCAACCATCGCCCGCCCAGACTTCGAGCTCGAAGTTCTCGTACCCCTTCAGTTCGAGCGCCATCCTCACGGAGTCATTCGCCAGGCAGTCTGCGGAGTTGATTTCCGTCACGGCCCGATCGCCGCGAGGCGCTCCGCGCGCAACATCCAAGATCGTCACGCCCGGCGACTGTTGAGCCATCGCCGTTGCGGCAATCAGGCTCGAGAATAGCGAGGCAGCCAGGCCAATCGAAGACTTCCCCATTTTGGTCCCTATCCATCACCGGATCGCAGAGTACTCAGCCGGTGTTTCCCGAAGGTATCTCGTGGACAACGCGCTCAGCGGGTCGCGCATTCCAGGGCTCACCGCTTTTTGCTCGCGTTGGTTCGCGAGCCGACCTGAGTTTGGCTCTCAGCTCGCCCCCGCCCTCACGACCCCTGGGATGCCCGAAAACGAGAAGGGTTCGCCCTCGACCGTGAAGCGCGCAGTGAGCGCTCCTTCGTCACCCGATGAGGCACCCACTGTCAGCTCGAACTCGCCGGGTTCGACCAGCCGGCGCTCGTAGGCATCGACGAGCGAGAATCGATCTTGGGGAATGGACAAGGTGACGGTGCGCCGCTCACCGGCCGCGAGCGTAACGCGCGCAAAACCGACCAGCGCCTTGTTCACCCAGGTGACTGACGTCACCAAATCAGAGCCATACACTTGCGCGATCTCCGTGCCCGCGCGCGTGCCGCTGTTGTAGAGCTCGAAGCTGAGCTCGAGCGCTTCACCCTGCGCGAGCCTTGATTTGGCGAGGCGCAAACCCGAATATTCGAACGTCGTGTAGCTGAGCCCGAAGCCGAACGGGAAGCGCGGACTTTGATCGAGGTCTGCATAAGATTTGCCGTGCTGCCCGCGGATCTGGCTGTAAAAGCTGGGTTGTTGGCCGACATGCTTGGGGAACGAGATCGTCAATTTCCCTGAAGGATTCAGATCCCCGAACAAGAGCTCGGCGAAAGCCGTGCCGCCCTGCATGCCAGGATTGAAGCCGCACACGATGGCCGCGGCTCGTTCGCTCGAAGCGGGCAGCACGAGCGGCTTGCTGCACACGAGCGCGAGCACGACGGGTTTGCCCAAGGCGGTGATGGCATCGAGCAGTGCCGGCTGTCCACCCTGGAGCTCGAGCGTCGCGGTGCTCAGGGTCTCACCGATGAACGGCAGCGCATCGCCCAGCGCGAGCACGATGACGTCGGCATCGGCACAAGCATCGAGGGCGGCGGCGATCTCGCTCTGAGCCGTTGAATCGAGCGAGCAGCCGCGCGCATACGCGACGGACACGGATGCAGGAACGCGCGCTCGAATCCCGTCGAGCAAGGTGACCGTGCACGAGCGCGGGTGCTTGCCGGCGCTGGGCGGATGCTGCGAGCTGCCCAAGGACCAATCACCGAGCTGCGCCAGCGGATCATCGGCGTTGGGGCCGATCACGGCGACCTTTCGCAGGCGCTCAGCGGCAAGCGGCAAGAGGCCGTCGTTCTTCAGCAAGACCTGCGACTCACGAGCGACCGTCAGGTTCAGCTCGCGGTGCTCAGGGCAAGCGATGACGCGCGCTTGCGCTCGTCGATCCGGGCGACGCGGGTTTTCGAACAAGCCCATGCGGAACTTGAGCATCAAGATCCGGCGCACGATGGCGTCGATTTCGGCTTCGGCGAGCAGCCCTTCGCGCACCGCGCGCTGCGCAGCTTCGAAGAAGCTCGGTGTTGCCATGATCAAGTCGTTGCCACAACGCACCGCGACGACCGCCGCCTCCTTCGCCGAAGGCACGATGCGCTGTTCCCAATGTAGCCTGCCGACGTTGTCCCAGTCGGTCACGAGGATACCGGTGAAGCCCCACTCTTCTTTCAAAACCTGCGTGAGTAACCAACGGTTCGCGGTCGAAGGTAAGCCGTCCATCGATTGATAGCCGGTCATGAACGTCATGCAGCCCGCGCGTGCGGCGCGCTCGAACGGCGGCAGGAAGAAGGCGCGCAATTTGCGGCGCGAAATATCGGCCTCGGAGGCGTCGCGTCCGCCCTGCGTTTCGGAATAGCCGGCGTAGTGTTTGGCGCACGCGAGCACGCCGTCCGCGTCGGAAAGGCCGGTGCCTTGGTAGCCGCGGATCATGGCTGCACCGAATTCTGCGATCAAAAACGGATCTTCACCGAACGTTTCGCCGGTGCGTCCCCAACGCACGTCACGGCTCAAACACAGTACGGGCGAGAACGTCCAGTGCGCGCCGGTGGTTGCCATTTCGCGCGCGGTCACCCGCGCGGCCGCTTCGAGCAGTTGCTCGTTCCACGAACAAGCCATCGCGAGTTGGGTGGGGAAGATGGTCGCGCCGGGATGGAACGAGTGGCCGTGAATGCCGTCTTCGCCGATCAACAGCGGGATTCCGAGCCGCGTTTCGGCCGCCGCGTCCATGGCCTTGGCGAGCTCGTCGTTCAAGATGTGCAACAGCGAACCGGGTTGCATCTCACGCACCGTTTTCAGCGGCTGGATCTGCCCGTTGAGCTGCAACAATTGCCCGACCTTCTCCGGCAACGTCATGCGCGCGAGTAGATCTTCGACGCGTGATTCGAGCGGTGCGCTCGGGTCTTTGTAGGTAGGTATTTCGCTCATGTTCGACTCTGCTTGCGTGACGGACACGGACACGCCCGGCGAGGAATAGACTCGATCGTGCCGTCGTTCGCGGAAAAAGCGTCCCGCGTTGGAACGGAAATGACTCTCACCAACATCCCATTCCGAGCCGTTCCGAAAGCCTCATCGCTGCGATCCATCACCCAAAAGGGTGAGGTCGATGACAGCTTCGTCATAGCTCACGGGAATTTTGCGTATAAATGATCGGTTCTCGTGGCGCTCGGCACCATTGAAATGCATGATTGTGGGTTAGCGTGCTGATCAACATACTGAAAAATTGCGTTGTTGGTGCTTCCGTCTTGTTCGTCGCCAATGGCTGCGCGGGCGGCGCAGTGAATGACGACGGCGAGGCCGGAGCACCAGGCTCTGGTGGCTCGTTCACGGGCGGCGGCGCGTTCACCGCGGGCGGCAGCACGAGTTCGACCGCCGGCAAGAGCAGCACCGGCGCTGGCGGTAGAGCGGGCGCTGGCTCGACCGGCAAAGGTGGCAGCGGCTCTGGCACGGCCGGCGCGGGTCCAGGGCCGAGCACGGCCGGTTCAGGCTCTGCCACTGGCGGCACGACCGGCTCGGCCGGTGCAGGCAGCGGCACGAGCGTTGGCGGGCGGCTCGAGATTGGCGGGGACGGCCCGCAGTTCGTCGGCAACATCACCACCGGCTTCATGAACGGGATGGATCAGGGCACCCGCAAGTTTGCCACCTACTGGGATCAGGTGACCCCAGAGAATGCTGGCAAGTGGGGCTCGGTTCAATCCAACGCAGGAGCGGCCTTCAATTGGACGGCGCTCGACGCCATCTACGACTACGCCGAGAAGAACAAGATCATCTTCAAGCAGCACACCTTCGTGTGGGGGAGCCAACAACCCGGCGGCACCATCAGTCCGGAGACCGTGCAGAAGTGGATGACCGAGTTCTGCACTCGTTATCCCAACACCAAGATCATCGACGTGGTGAACGAGCCGCCCCCGCACACGTCACCCTCTTACGCGAACAACATCGGCGGCGGCACCAATGGTGATTGGAAGTGGATCGCCAATGCCTTCACCTGGGCACGCGCGGCTTGCCCGAACGCAATCCTGCTGTTGAATGACTTCAACAACATCGAGTGGTCGAACGACAACGCGCACTTCATCGACATCGTGAAGAAGATTCAGGCACAAAACGCGCCGATCGACGCGATCGGCGCGCAAGCGCACGACCTCGACAACGGCCAAGTCAGCTTGGCCACGGTGACCAAGCTGCTCGGCAATCTGAACAGCCAAACCGGCTTGCCCGTCTACATCACCGAAATGGACATCGACACCACGGACGACGCTCGGCAGCTCAGCTTGTACAAGCAGTACTTCCCGCTGTTCATGACCACGAGCTACGTCAAGGGCATCACCATCTGGGGCTGGATCTACGGTCAGACCTGGGCGTCCGCTCCCAACAGTGGTCTGATCAAGAGCGGCACCCCGCGCCCGGCCATGAACTACTTGATGGAGCAACTCGGTCGGCCAGCGCCGTGAGCTTTCAACGCGGCGGTTCGTCTGCGCTCGGCGCACTCAGGGGCACGAAGTAAACGGCCAATTGGTCTTGCCCCTGAGCTCCCACATCGGTGATGAAGGCGAGGCGCTGTGAATTGGCCACCAAATTCGTGATCAGCTTGCGCGAGGCTGGCACGACCTGTCGCGGCGTCCCAGTGGCCGAGAGCTCGAAGACGCCCTCCATCGTCGAGCAATACACGTTGTCGGCGGCGGTCATCGGTGAGCAGATGAAGTCTTTGGCGAGCGTGCGTTCGTCCTGCAGATCGCGTGACAGGGCGAGCACATTGCGGCGCGCGCCGTCGTAGTAAACCAGGTCTTTTTTTCCGCTGAGCAGCGCGGGCCAGCGCCCGGATTTGCCACTCGTGAAGAACGGCTCCCCGCCCGCGAATTTGACGCCGCCGATGCGCCAGCCTCCAGCGCTCGGACGCTCGACGAAATACAACGTGTCACCGAGCATCGTCAGTGCGTTGATGGGGCCGGTCGAAGTGTAGAGCGCCTTTACCCGCTTGTTTTCGAGCTTCGCGATGATTTGCTGATTGCCCTCGGGACGGGTGAGAAAAGCGAACTCATCTGCAGCAAGGTCGGCCACGACGCGCTGTGGTTGTTCGGCGAGCGCACCGAGCTTCGTCGCTCCGCTAGGGGTGGACGCACGCCGCGGCTCGCTCCAAAGTGCTCCCTGTGACCAGTAGACGTAGTTCTTTCGGGTCACTGTCGCCGCAAAGCCCAAGTCGATTTGCCGCGCGAGTGGCAATTGGCCCGGCAGCAAGCGATAGGCCGCAGAGTGGGTCAAAAGCTCGATGGCTTCGTCATCCGCGAACAGCGCGGCCTGGTAAGCAGAGCTCGGCAAGGTGAGAAGCTGCGTTGGTGTGTGCGCTGGCGTCTGTGGTGGCGTGATCGCAGGCCCAGCGCTGTTCGCGCCCTCGCTGTTCGAATCGCTCGCGGCGCTCGGCATTGCGGCGTGAGGGTGCTCATTCTGAGCCGGTTCTTCGACGCGCTTACAACTGCCGAGCGTCACCGACAACACGAG
>Ga0164307_10001053_pt1 | contig 12363 bp, 10 predicted proteins | sample Whisoiple_243_MG_FD_110214 | JGI IMG/M metagenome (GOLD analysis project Ga0164307, IMG submission 110214) | Soil microbial communities amended with fresh organic matter from upstate New York, USA - Whitman soil sample_243_MG | ecosystem: Environmental > Terrestrial > Soil > Unclassified >...
CAGGTAGCTGCGGACGATGTCCGCGGCAGTCCCAGCTCGAGCGCCCGCGCGCACGTGCGGTCCATCGATCCGTGCCCGGCGTCCCACGACCACTCGCTGTGCACATGACTGTCCGCCGGGAGCGTCATCCGGCCACGCTAGGCCCACCCGCCGCCATTGGCGCTGTCGAAGCCGCGCGCCAGCCGGCCCCGCCCGCCTGCGGGTCCTGCTCGACGCTGTCGGCCATCCCTTCTGCCTCACGACCGTCACCGGCGACTGAGCCCGGACCAGCCTCACTGCACCCCGTGCCCGCACCGCCGAGCCCAGCGGTCAGAAGGGTGGCGGATCGTCGGCAGTCTCGGCTCCAGCTGAAAGGCATCGAGGCGGTGGACCCGAGCCCGGGTCGCGGAGGGCTTCTCGCCAGTCCTTGGGATAGGTGATGTAGTCGCGACCGGCGAGCGAGGACCAGGAGATGCCGTCGTCGTCGACCCGCTCGACCTGCCAGACTCCGGCGGTCTTGCCGTTGTGGCAGCCCCGGCTCAGGGACTCGGAGTTGGAGACGTGGGTGGAGCCGGCCGGCCACGGGACGACGTGGTCGAGGTCGCACCGGTCGGCCGGCACCTGGCACCCGGGGGCCCGGCAGACGCCGTCGACGGCCCGCACGTGCTCGACCATCGCGGCGGTCGGGCGGTAGCAGTCGGTGGAGAGCTCGAGGGCGCGGCCGGTGTCGACGTCGACGGCGAGGCGCTGCCACACCGAGCCCGGTGCGGTCATGATCTGGCGGGCGTGGGCGGCGGTGACCCAGCCGTGGCCGGGCAGCTCGCAGGCGGCGTCGGACATCCCGACGGCGACCTCGAACGGGACGACGATGCGGACGGCCGCGGGCGCCGCGTCGGACAGCAGGCCCGTACGCGAGAGCTCCTCCTCGAGACCACCACCGAGACCGCCACCGGCACCGACAGGTCCTCGAGTGCCGGACGGGACGACGCCGAAGAGGGCGAGGTCGCAGAGCAGGTCGCTGCGCAGGTGGTCGAGGCTGCGGTCGTCGCCACCCGCGCGGGCGACCCGAGCCAGGGCATCGACCCGGTCGAGCACACCGACGACCCGCTCGGCCGGCGCGACGACGGTGAATGTCCCCATCCCGTCCTCGACGAGGCGGCCGTACGCCGTGCGACGCAGACGAGAGGACCGGCGGCGCTCCTCGGCGGCGCGGGAGTCGGCCGAGCGGACGCACCGCTGCAACCGCGTGGCGAAGAGGCGCTGAGAGGCGACCGCGCCGTCCGGAGCCGGCGCGAGCACCGTGGCCTCGAGGTCGGGGAGGACGTCGTCGCCCAGCGCCCGCGTCTCGACGACGACGCGCAGGGCTCGCTGGAGACTGACAGCACCGGTCCGCAGCCGCTCACGCAGCACCCGATGACGCCGGGGTGCTGTCGCGAGCTCGAGCCGGCGGGCGACCTCGGTCGCGCCCACCCCGGTCGCCCAGGCGATCTCCTGCGCGGCGACCTGGTCGGCCGTGATCGGGACGGGCGAGCTCGTCGTCCACCGGGCGAGCTGCTGCTCCTCGACGGAGTGCAGCGCGGCATACGCGTCGACGAGACGACCCTCGAGGCGAGCCTTCTGGACCTCGAGGCGCTCGATCTGCGAGAGCACCTCCTCGGCCTCGTCATCCAACGTGAGGGACGCGCTGCGCTCCTGCGCGCGATCGGCGCGGGCCTTCGCCTGACCGAGCAGCCAGACCACGCGGGGATCGAGGCTGCTGCCACCGTCAGTCGCGTCGGGCGCCGGACGCCCGGTGTCGAGGAATGGCACGAACTCACTCCTCCCACCCGGGTCGCCGACCCCTCTATTGGAACACACGTTCGATAGACTGTGAAGGTCTGTCCACACTGTGAGTCCATCCGATCCCGTTGCGTCGCAAAGGGATCGGAGCGCGCTCACTCCTCCGCGGTCGGATCCACTCGTGGCTTGCGCCGCGTCAGCAGGACACCGGCGATGCACAACGCCCCGCCGACGAAGGTCAGGGGCGGCGGCACCTCGGAGAGCAGCGCCCAGGCGATGAGTGTCGCGATGAACGGCACGAGGAACGTCGTCAGGGTCAGCGTGCCGGCATCGCTGCGCGCCAGCACGTAGGCCCACGTCGAGAAGGCGATGGCGGTCGGGAAGATGCCGAGGTAGGCGATCCACCACAAGGTGCTGGGCTCGCTGTCACGCACCACGGTGACGAGCTCGCCGCTCCACGGCAGGCACACGACGGCGCCGATGATGCAGGCGAGCCACGTGACCTCGGGACCCGGCAACCGCCCGAGGAGCGGCTTCTGCGCGAGGACGCCCACGGCATACGTCACCGCAGCCAGGACGGCGAGCCACACGCCCACCATGTCGCCGGAGTCGCCTGAGGAGAAGCCGCGCGCGATGACGACGACACCGGCGAAGCCGACGGCCATGCCGATGAGCAGCCAACGCGTCATCTTCTCGCCGAGGAAGACCGTGGCGAGGAGCGCGACGATGATCGGCCCGATCTGCACGATGAGCGCGGAGGTGCCGGCGTCGATGCGCCGCTCGGCCTCGTTGAGGGCGAGGTTGTAGATGCCGAACCAGCCGACCCCGCAGAGCAGCAGCAGGGGCCAGTCGCGGCGGGCCGGCCAGGTCCGCGGCCGTCGGAAGACGAGGACCCCGAGGGCGACCGACGCGACGAGCAGACGCCCGAGCGACAGCGCGCCCGGCGGCACGTCTCGGCCGAGGTGGCGGATCGCGACGAACGCGGACGCCCAGAGGAGGAGCGTCACGGCCACGGCAGCCAGGATGAGCCACCTTGCACGGCGAGCGCTGGACGGGGCCTGGGATGCAGTGCGGGAGTCCACGGTCACCCGACGACCGTAGGCGTCGACACCGACAGAGCGCCGCCGGTTTTCCGGTCAGATGTCCCCCACATCCCGCCACCACGGACGGGTGTCAGGCGTCCGGTCGCACAGGCGTCGACGCCCGCCGTGTGGCACGGTGGACGTGCCCCCAGCGCAAGGGTGCCGACCTGCCGCTGCCCGTCCCGAGAGGCCTGACCATGTCCCGACCCCGCACCATCGACGAGGTCCTCGCCGAGGCTCGCGGTCGCCTCCACCGGCTCACGCCCGAGCAGGCCGAGATGGCACGTGCGGACGGCGCGCTCGTCGTCGACATCCGCCCCGCCGCCCAGCGTGCGGCCGAGGGTGAGCTGCCCTTCGCGACGGTGATCGAGCGAAACGTCCTCGAGTGGCGTCTCGATCCCTCGAGCGACGCGTCGCTGCCGGTCGCGAGCCACGACCTCGAGGTGATCGTCCTCTGCCAGGAGGGTTACACCTCCAGCCTGGCGGCCGCCTCGCTCCAGGACCTCGGCATCCACCGCGCCACCGACGTCATCGGGGGGTATGCCGCGTGGCGGGCCTGGCTCGCCTCCGCCGAGTAGGCCCGGACCGAGGACGGTCGAGGGCGCAGCAGTCGTTCAGTGGCCCGGGCCGCTGACCATCTTGGCTCGCTCCGACTCGTGTGCCGCACCCTTCGCGGCCAGCGTCGTGCAGGCCTCCTCGATGTCGCGGGCCAGGGTGTCGACGTGCTCGCGGCTCATCGTCTCCTTGACCAGCGCGCGCATGATGGTGACGTCCTGGGCGTCGGGCGGCAGCGTGTAGGCGGGCACCATCCAACCGCGCTCGGCAGACAGCTGCCAGGCGATGTCGAACTCGTCGTACCCGTGGTCACCGGACAGCATGAAGGCGACGAGCGGGAGCTGCTCCTCCTCCCGGCCGATCAGCTCGAAGCGCCCCATCGCCTCGAGCTTGTCGCCGAGCATCCGAGCATTCGCCTGCATGTTGCGCATGATGTAGGTGTAGCCCTCACGTCCGTAGCGCACGAGGTTGTAGTACTGCGCCAGGACCATCGCCGACCCCGTCGAGAAGTTCAGGGTGAAGGTCGAGTCGGTCTTGCCGAGGTAGTTCTCCTTGAAGACCAGGTCGGGCGCCAGGTCTGCGACCTCCCGGAAGATCAGCCAGCCGATGCCCGGATAGACCAGGCCGAACTTGTGACCCGAGACGTTGATCGAGCGCACCTGCTCGAGCCGGAAGTCCCACGGCGAGTCGGGGTAGAGGAACGGCCACACGAAGCCACCACTGGCCCCGTCGACATGAAGCGGCACGTCGAGGTCACGCTCTCGCTTCATCTGCACGAGGAGGTCGTTGATGCCGACGATGTCGTCCTTGTGGCCGGTGAAGGTGGTGCCGAGGACGGCCGCGACTCCGATGGTGTTCTCGTCCACGTGCGGCGCGACGTCCTCCGGGCCGATGGTGTACTTCCCGGGCTGAAGCGGGACGATCCGCGCCTCGACGTCGAAGTAGCGACAGAACTTCTCCCACACGACGTGCACGTCGCCGCCGAAGACCAGGTTCGGACGCTCCGTCGAGCCGCCCGCGGCCTGGCGACGGGTGCGCCAGTTCCACTTCAGCGACAGACCGCCGAGCATGATCGCCTCGGACGAGCCCTGCGTACGAGCTCCCGTGGTCTCGCCCGGGGCGTGGAACAGGTCGGCGAGCATCCGGATGCACCGCTGCTCGATCTCGGCCGTGCGCGGGTACTCCGCGTGGTCGATGAAGTTGCGGTGCAGGTTCTCCGCGATGATCTGCTGCGCCTCCGGCTCCATCCAGGTGGTGACGAAGGTCGCGAGGTTGCGCCCCGGATCCCCTTCGAGGGCGAGGTCTTCGGCCACCAGGCGCCGGGCGTCCACCGCGCTCATCCCCGTGACCGGGAACTCACGGCTGGGCACCTCCTCGGTCACGAAGCGGTTGCCGTAGAGCGCTGCTATGGCGTTGATCTCGGACGGTGTGGACATGCGCTTCTCCTTGAGTCGGACGGAGGGGTGGTGTCTAGGGACTCGCGGGCGTGGCGGTCGCGATGGCACGACGCCAGGCCGGGAGCAGGAGTGCGGCGCCGACGAGGAAGCACACGGCGCCCCAGAAGGTCCCGGCCACGGCGATCCGCGTGCTCAGCACCTGGTCCGTGCTCGGCACGACGTAGCTGGCGATCGCGGAGGCCATGAAGAACACCGAGCCGAGCATGTTGAGCCATGCGATCCGCCACGGGAACGACCGGGGCTGGACGCTGAGGAAGCGGCTCGAGACCGCGAGCACGGCGCAGGCGCTCGCCACGAGGAAGAGCACCGACCCGTAGAGGTCGGGCCGCCACACGTAGCGATCGGACTCGGCGGCCGTCGCGTTGTGGGTCACGGCGGCGACGGTGCTGACGTTGAAGAACAGCGTGCCGGGGAGCTGCACGGCCGCGGCCAGCCAGTTGAGTTCGTGCGGCAGCCAGCACCACAGACGGGCCTGGACCGGCTGGTGCTGGGTGACCTCGTCGACGGCGGTCGTCGAGGGGTTCTGCGCCTGCACGAGCTGGCAGGACGAAGCGCTGGTGAAGAAGACCGAGCCGACGACGTAGGTGACGCCATCGACCCATCCGCCGACGGCATTCAGGTAGGCAGGCAACGAGCCCAGCACGAAGCACGCAGAGCCGGCCATGAAGAGCCAGGCGATCGCCGCGTTCAGGCGTTCTGGTCGTACCCTCATCCTCGGCTCGCTCCCGTCGACGGGTCGATCACTCCACTATCGAGCGGCCTTGGTCGCCGCGGCTCACCCCTTGCGGGTGACTGCCGACATCCGGATGGATCCCGCCACGCGCCGACTCGCGTCGGACCGTGTCGCTCAGCCGGTCGAGGTGCGCCGAGGGCAGCCGCCACCGCTGCCAGTAGAGCTGGACGTCGACGTGGTCGCGCGACCCGAGTCGCACGAGCTCACCAGCGTCGAGCAACGGCCCGAGCTGAGTTGTCAGGAGCGCACCCCAGCCGAGCCCGGAGCGGACCGCCGTCACGAAGCCACCCCCGTCGGGCACCTCGTGCGTCGGCGGCGCGACGTCCACGCCGCGCCGGTCGAGGATGCGCTGCTGGATGTCGTCCTTGTCGTTGAAACGCACGAGCGGCATTGCGGCCCAGTCGATCCCACGGCCGACCCGATATTGGTCCACGAGCTGCGGCGCCGCCGCTGGCAGGTAGCGCATCGTGACGAGAGGCTCGGTCGAGCAGCCCTGGACCGGCGTCGGGTCGGACGTCACGGCGCCGAGCACCTCACCCGACCGGAGCAGCCGAGCCGAGTGGTCCTGGTCCTCGACCCTCAGGCGCAGCACGACGTCGTCCCAGGCGGCAGCCTCGGTCAGCACCGCACCGAACCACGTCGACATCGAGTCCGCGTTGACGACGATAGGCAGGTCGACCCGGGACCGGCCGTCGGCGACAAGCCCGGCAAGCGCCTCCGACTCGAGCAGTCCCTGCTGCCGGGCGAGCCGGACGAGCGCCTCGCCCGCGCTCGTGGCGCGACACGGGGTGCTGCGCACGACGACGACCTGACCGACCTCGGCCTCGAGCGCCTTGACCCGCTGGCTCACGGCCGACGGTGTCACGTGGAGCCGTCGGGCCGCCGCGTCGAAGGTGCCGGTGTCGATGATGGCGAGCAGGGTCGCGAGGTGCTCGGGCTGGAGCCGCATGAAGCCATGCTAATGATGGTGAAGAAACCTTCGCTTCACTGAAGGTCGCGATCCCTCTACGGTCGAGGGCGTGACCTCCCTCGTGCCCGGCTTCCTCACGATGGCCTCGCTCATCGTGGCCATCGGCGCGCAGAACGCCTACGTGCTCCGTACCGGCCTCGCGCGTCACCACGTCGGGCTCGTCGTCGCCGTCTGCGCCGTGAGCGACGCCGTCCTCGTCCTCGCCGGCGTGCTCGGCGTGGGCGGTCTGGTCACGGCCCACCCGGGACTGCTGACGGTCGTGCGGTGGGTCGGGGCGGCATACCTCGTCGGCTACGGCCTGCTGTGCCTGCGCAACGCGCGCCACCCCAAGGGCCTCGAAGCCGGCGCCATCCAGCGGTCGCGCAGAGGCGTGCTCGCGACGGTCCTCGCGCTCACCTGGCTCAACCCGCACGTCTACCTCGACACCGTGCTGCTCGTCGGGTCGCTCGCCAACCAGCACGGTCCGGACGGACGGTGGTGGTTCGCCGGTGGGGCCGCGCTCGCCAGCGTCGTGTGGTTCACCTCGCTCGGCTACGGCGCGCGCCTGCTCGCGCCGCTCTTCGCGCGGCCAGCCACGTGGCGCGTCCTCGACGTCGCGATCGCCGTCGTCATGTTCACCATCGCCGCCACCCTCCTCCTCGGCTGAACGCCTGATTCGCTCGTTGGCCTGCGCGACGGAAGGGCTCGACCTAACCTCTGCTGCGTGAGCACGGGGGAGGTCGCCGACGTCGGCGACGACAAACGCATGAGGCTTCGGTATGCCGGCACGTGCCGACGGTGCGCCGCCGCGCTCCCAGCAGGGACGCGCGCCGTCTACGAACGGTCGAGCCGGACCGTGCGCTGCCTCGAGTGCCCGGGTGAGTCGGCCACGACGGTCGCCCCGGGGTGCGACGACGTCGGCGTGGCCGTCGTCCCCGACGAACCACGGGCCCAGCCGTCCCTCCAGCCCGAGCCGGCCCGGGAAACCAGCGGCCCGGCCGGCGGGTCGGCGCGGCGCGAGTTCGAACGACGGCGCGACGCCCGGGAGCGCCGCGTTCGCGAGCGCCACCCGCGCATCGGCGGATTCCTCCTCGCCATCACCGAGGAGCCGCAGAGCACCCGGGCCTGGGACACCGGCGCGGAGGGCGAGCAGTTCGTGGGCGGCCGTCTCGACGCCCTCGTGGGTGACGACCTCGCCGTGCTGCACGACCGGCGCATTCCGAGGACGCGGGCCAACATCGACCACGTCGTCGTCTCGCGCCACGGCATCTTCTTCGTCGACGCGAAGAAGTACAAGGGCAGGCCCGCTCTCCGCGTCGAGGGCGGCCTCTTTCGCCCCCGCACCGAGAAGCTCGTCGTCGGTGGAAGGGACTGCACGAAGCTCGTCGACGGGGTGCTGGGGCAGGTCGACCTCGTCCGCACGTCCGTCGACGACCCGACCGTCCCCGTGACGGGCGTGCTGTGCTTCGTCGCTGCCGACTGGCCGCTCATCGGCGGTGCCTTCACGACGCGCGGAGTTCACGTGCTGTGGTCCAAGCGCCTCCTGCAGCTCGTCACCGCGACGCCGTCCACCCGCGACACAGCGCCGCTCGCGACCGTGGACGTCGCAGCCGTGCGCGATCGGCTGGCGGCCGCCTTCCCGCCCGCCTGAAGCTCCACCGGGTGCCTACCTCAGACGGGTCCATACGGCATACGCCATCGGATCTGAGGTAGTCGGCGGGCAGGGATAGGGCGGTCGTCCGATGTGGGGGTCTACCTCAGCAACCGAGTCTGGAGAAGTCCAGAACGGCACGAGCAGAGGAAAGACCATGACCACTCAGTACATCGACTTCCGCACCGTCCAGGTCGAGATCGAGTCCCGCTACCCGCAGCGTCGTCGCGTCCGCCGCGACTCGTCGCTCGAGATCATGCGCCGCACCATGGCGCGGGTCTCCCGAGAGGAGAACAACCCGGGCCGCGCGCGGTGACGACGGCGACGCGACCCGTGTCGCCGACCGTCCCGCTCCTGTCGGCGGAGTACGCGATGATTCCGCGTATGCCGCTCAGCACGGGCCCCCTCATCGGGCGGGACACCGACCTGTCCCGTCTCGCCGACGCCATCGGACTGCGCCCCACCCCGGGTGCCCGGCCCGGTGGCGTCGTCGTGCTGTCCGGCGACGCCGGCATCGGCAAGTCCCGCATCGTGGGGCACCTCGTCGCCGAGGCCACCGCGTCCGACTGGTTCACCGCAGTCGGTCACTGTGTCGGCCAGGCGGGCAGCAGCCTCGCCTACCTCCCCTTCGTCGAGCTCGTCGGAACCATCGACGCAGGCCATCCCGACGTCGTCGAGCGGGTGCTCGAGACCCACCCGAGCCTCGGCCACCTGCTGCCCGGGCGCGCCGACGCACCCGACCGGGACCGTTCCGGACGCAGCACCGACCCCGGCCAGGTCGCCGAGGCCGTGCACGCCCTGCTGTCCGCGCTCGGCGACGCCCAGCCGTCCCTCCTCGTCGTCGAGGACGTCCACTGGGCCGACCACTCCTCGCGCGACCTCATCACCCTCCTGCTGACCCGTGGCTTCACGCACGCGGTCGGCCTCGTCGTGACCTACCGCTCCGACGACCTCTACCGCCGCCACCCCCTGCACGAGACGCTCGCCGTGTGGGCGCGCATCGCGGGGCTCGAGCACGTCGAGCTCGCCCCGCTCCCCGACGACGCCGTGCGAGAGCTCGTCTCCGGCATCGAGGGCGCCCCCACCGACGCCGCGACGAACGCCGAGATCGCCCGCCGCTCCGAGGGCAACCCGTTCTTCGCCGAGGAGCTCGTCGCGAGCGCCGCGGCCGGCCAGGGCCTGACCGGCGGCCTGAGCCGCGTGCTCCGCGCCCGCGTCGAGCAGCTCGACGACACCGCCCAGCGCGTGCTCCGGGCCATCGCCCTCAAGGGCGGGCAGTTCATCGGCCACGACCTCCTCTCCCGCGTCGTCGACCTCCCCGACGAGACGCTCGAGGCCGCGCTGGCCGCCGCGGTGGAGCACCACGTCCTCGAGGCCCGTTGGCCGCCGGCCTACACCTTCCGCCACGCCCTCCTCGGTGAGGCCGTGGCCGACAGCCTCCTGCCCGGCGAGCGCCTACGGCTCCACCGGGCGTATGCCGCCGTGCTGGCCGAGCGTCCCGAGCTCGCCCCCGCGTCCGAGCTGGCCCGCCACGCCGCCGCCGTGGGCGACCTGCCGACGGCGGTCCGCGCGAGTCGAGCCGCGGCCGAGGCCGCCATGGCCGTCGGCGGTCCGCAGGAGGCGCTGCTGCTCCTCGAGCGCGCGCTCTCGTGGCTCGACGAGGACGACCCCGAGCGCGACGAGGTGACCCTCCGGGCCTCGCGCGCGGCGATGGTCGCCGGCGAGCCGATCCGAGCCATGGACCTGCTGCGCGACCGGCTGGACCATCCCGGCACCGCCCAGGACCCGGGCGCGCGCGCCGACCTGCTCTCGACGCTCGTCATCCGCTCGCGCATCCTCGACCTGCCGATCGACTCCATCGCCCTGACCGACGAGGCCCTGTCGCTCATCGGCGAGGAGGCCGACGAGCGCCGGGTCCGGGTGCTCGTCGCCCGGGTGCAGGCGCTCGTCGACAACGGCTCGTTCGTCGAGGCGGCCGTCGTCGGCAACGAGGTGTCGCTGCTCGCCGAGCGTCTCGGACTCGGCGGCGCGCTCGCCGAGGTGCGCACCATCATGGCTCGCATCCTCGAGGCCCAGGAGGACCTCGACTCGGTCGAGACGCACCTTCGCTCGATCGTCGCCGACATCGACCCCGACGACCCTCTCCTCCTTCGCGCCCTGCACCAGCTCGCGTCCCTCGCGCACCGCCGCGGCGACCTTCCCGGGTCGCTCGAGCTCTACGACCGCGGGGCCGCCGTCGCCCGGCGGATGCACCGAGAGTGGGCACCCTGGGGGCAGGAGTGCCGCCTGCTCGGCGGACTCACGGCCTACGAGCTCGGCGACTGGGACGGCGCGACTCGACGCCTCGACCTCGCAGGGCGACCGGCCCCACAGCCGGGGCGCACGATCTTCACCGGCGCCGCCCTGCTCGTGCACGCCGGTCGCGGAGACCCCGTCGACCCCGACCTCATCGGCGCGATGCGGGAGTGGTGGCCCGTCGACGGCCTGTGCGTCGTGCTGACGACCATGCCCGCCGTCGACGTGCTCGGCCAGACGGGCGACCTCGGAGGGATGCTCGACCTCACCGAGGAGGCCGTCCGCGTCCTCGACGCCACGTGGGGCGAGTACCACGCCGTCGTGCGGCTCGCCGCGCTCGTGGCCGGGCAGGCTGCAGCGCTCGTGCCGCGGGCCGACCCGGCGCTCCGGGCCCGCGCCGTCGCCGTCGTCGACGAGCTCGCCGATCGCGGCCGCCGCATCAGTGAGCTGCGGCCCGCCGTCGAGAAGGCGAGCCGCCCGAAGTTCGAGCGTGCCGCCGCCGAGTCGCTCGAGGACACGAGCCGCGAGACGTGGGCGTGGACCGCACGGCTCGAGGCCGAGGTGCTGCGGCTGCAGCGGGTCGCCGGGGTCGAGGAGCCGCCGCCGGTGACCGAGCTCGTCGACGCGTGGCGCGAGAGCGTCGCGGCCTTCGAGCGCTACGGCCACGTCTTCGAGACCGCCCGCTCGCGGGCGCGGCTCGCCGAGGCCCTGCGGGCCGCGGGCGAGGACGTCGAGTCCCGCACGGTCGCCGAACTGGCCCGCGAGGAGGCCGTCAGGCTCGAGGCCAAGCCGCTCCTCGCCGAACTCGACGCGGTGCGCCCCGGCGGCGTGACGGTCGACCTCACCCCGCGCGAGCTCGAGGTGCTCGCGCTGCTGGCGCAGGGCCTGACCAACGGTCAGATCGGCAAGCAGCTCTACATCAGCACCAAGACCGTGAGCGTCCACGTCTCCAACCTCCTGGCCAAGCTCGGCGCCTCCGGTCGCACCGAGGCGGCCGCCATCGCGCGACGACGTGGGCTCGTGACCGAATGAAGGCGGTCAGGCCGGCGCGCCCTCGCGCACGGCGACCCCGGGTCGCGACCGGCGCAGACCGGGCGTGAGGGCGACCGAGACGACCACCGAGGCGACGGCCATGACGCCCATCGCCTGCGCGGCCGCGACCGGCCCCATCCCCAGCGCGGTCGCGACGACGCCCCCGAGCAGCGCCCCGAGGGCCTGGCCCACCATGAGGCCCGTGCCCTGCAGCCCGAAGACCTGGCCTCGCGCCTGCGCGTCGGTGTGCGTCACCAGCCGCTCCTGCAGGGGCAGGCTCGCCGAGTAGCCCACGGACGCCACGAAGGCCAGCGCAGCGGCATACGGAAGCGACGGGACGGCGAAGAAGGCGAGGTAGGGGATCGCGAGCAGGAGCCGCAGCGGGCCGATGAGCCGGTCGCGCACGGCCACGGCGAGGAAGCGCCCGACGACGACGTCGCCGAGCAGCATCCCTGCCGCGGTGACGGCGAAGAGGTAGCCCGCGCGCTCGCCTGCGAACGGCACGAAGAGTGCCTCGCACCCGACGATGAGCCCGTTGGGCACCCACAACGTCAGGTAGAGCGGACGGATGACGCGCGACCCGAGCAGGGCGCGGTTGACCTCGCGGGTGCGGCGCACGAGGGAGGTGGCCGCGTGCCGCGGCGGGTGGTCCTCGAGGCCGAGGCGGAGCAGCACGACCGCGACGAGGAGGGCGACACCCGAGCCGAGGAAGAGCTCGGTCGTCGTGAAGGTGATGAGGAGCAGACCGCCGATGCCGTAGCCGACGATCTGCATGCCGCCGACCGCGATGTTCATCGTCGCCCGGCCGAGGATGAAGCCGTCGGGCGGGAGGATGTCGGAGACGAGCGCCA
>Ga0164307_10001057_pt1 | contig 12354 bp, 15 predicted proteins | sample Whisoiple_243_MG_FD_110214 | JGI IMG/M metagenome (GOLD analysis project Ga0164307, IMG submission 110214) | Soil microbial communities amended with fresh organic matter from upstate New York, USA - Whitman soil sample_243_MG | ecosystem: Environmental > Terrestrial > Soil > Unclassified >...
ATGCCGGCATTGTTGACGACGACGTCGACCGAGCCGAGTCGCTGCTCCGCGCTCTTGACCATGCGCGTAATGTCGTCGGGTTTCGACATGTCGGCGGCGTCGTAAAGCGCGATCACCTTAAATTCGGATTCGATGGCGCCGCGGGTCTTCTCGATTTCCCCGGCATCGCCGAAGCCGTTGAGCACGACGTTGGCGCCCTCCTTCGCCAGCGCACGCGCCATGGCAAGGCCGATGCCGCTCGTCGAGCCGGTGACGAGGGCGTTACGCTTGGCAAGGGTCATGGGATTTCCCTGATGGAGTGGTAGTGGCCGCGAAGTCTACTCGAGCAATGGCGAAACTTTCGCCAGCACCTCGTTGACGATCATATCGGGCGCGCGCTCGATCTTTTTTCCGCCGCGCGCCGCAACGTCAAGGACGCGAGGCTGGTCGCAACGCACGACGCCCGTCGTTTTCGTGCCTGTCCCTGTCAACGACACTGCAAATCCTGCGGTGCGCGCAAAGTTGCCGCCGGTTGTAATAGGAACAATGATCGGCAGCTGGGTGAGCTGATTGAACGCGGTCGGAGAGACGACCAGGACAGGTCGCCTGCCCTGCTGTTCACGGCCATGCGCCGGATCAAGGGAGACCAAGTAAATATCGCCGCGCTGCATCAGATCAGTTCGCGGCCTACCGGCGGCGAACTTGCCCACTGCCGATCTTCCTCACTCGGCTCGGCGGAAGCATCACATTGCGCCAGCAGTTCCTCGAGCGTGTAGCGGGGCCGCATGCGTGGCTCAACGACCAGCCTTCCTTGGTCGACCGAGACGCCGACAGTCGAACCCGGGCGGAGCTGCAATATGTCGAGCAGTGCCGGCGGGATGGTCAACATGATCGAGCCGCCGACTTTTCGCAGATTGGTTGTGTGCATCGCAGACCTTCGGTTATACGGAAATATAACTTTTTTCTCGTCCCGATCAATGCGGGCTTAGCTTCGTCGCCAGATCAGCATATATCAGTGCGACCGTGTCGTTCTTTGTGTGAGACTCGCTCTGCAACGCGCCGAAGCTCATCCCTATCCCGAGCACGCCAAGCTCACCCCCGGCCGGCGACGCGCGCTCGACGTCCTTGAGGCGGCGGGGAAGCCGCTCGGCGCCTATGACATGATGGAGCTCTTGGGCAAGGACGGCCGCCGTCCCGCGCCGATTTCGGTCTACCGGGCGCTCGATTTCCTGGTGGAGCACGGCTACGTCCATCGCTTGGCTTCGCGCAATGCTTTCCTCGCATGTGCGCATCGCCATGCGGCGCACGACCCCGTCGCGTTCCTCATCTGCGACAATTGCGGGCGGGTCGACGAGGCCTCCTCCCCGGCGCTCTCCCAAAGCCTCGGAGAGGTCGCCGGTAGCGCCGGCTTCACACCGCGCGCCGAGGTGATCGAGATCGCCGGCCGCTGTTCACGCTGTCGCCAGGCTCCGGCTTGACGGCAGCCGCCGCCTCCAACAGCTTCGCTCAAAGTTCCGCCGCGCGCCCGTGTCATTGCCGGGTCACGCGCACCCCCCTATAAGCCGCCCCACATGACCATCGCCTTCCCCGCCCCCGCAACCACTCCCGCCCCGGCTTCCTGCCTGCCCGAGGCCCTAACCGCCGCGCCGGAGCCGCGCCGCCGCACCATCCCGGTCACCGTCGGCAAGGGCAAAGGCGCGATCCAGGTCGGCGGCGGCGCGCCGATCGTCGTTCAATCGATGACCAACACCGACACCGCCGACGTCGATGCGACCGTCCGCCAGGTCGCGGCGCTGGCCCAGGCCGGCTCCGAGCTCGTCCGCATCACCGTCGATCGCGACGAGGCCGCCGCCGCCGTCCCCCACATCCGCGACCGGCTCGCCCGCATCGGCGTCGCCGTGCCGCTCGTCGGCGACTTCCACTATATTGGCCATAAGCTCCTCGCCGATCACCCCGCCTGCGCCGAGGCGCTCGACAAGTACCGCATCAATCCCGGCAATGTCGGCTTCAAGGAGAAGCGCGACCGCCAGTTCGGCGCGATCCTCGAGAAGGCGATCGAGTACGGCAAGACCGTGCGCATCGGCGCCAATTGGGGCTCGCTCGACCAGGAGCTGCTCACCGGCCTGATGGACGAGAACGCCCGCTCAGCCCACCCGATTGAGGCGCGCGCCGTCACCCGCGAGGCGCTCGTTCGCTCGGCGATCTATTCCGCCGAGCGGGCCGAGGAGATCGGCCTTCCGCGCGACCGCATCATCCTCTCGGCCAAGGTCTCGGCGGTGCAGGACCTCATCGCCTGCTACCAGATGCTGGCGGCGCGCACGAACCACGCGCTGCATTTGGGCCTCACCGAAGCCGGCATGGGCTCGAAGGGCATCGTCGCCTCGGCCGCGGCGCTCGGCATTCTCCTGCAGGACGGCATCGGCGACACGATCCGCGTGTCGCTGACGCCGGAGCCCGGCGGCGACCGCACGCTCGAAGTGAAGGTCGCGCAGGAAATCCTGCAGACGATGGGCTTTCGCACCTTCGTGCCGCTGGTTGCCGCCTGCCCCGGCTGCGGCCGCACGACCTCGACCGTGTTCCAGGAGCTCGCGCGCGACATCCAGTCCCACATCCGCGACAGCATGCCGGCGTGGAAGACGAAATATCCCGGCGTCGAGACGCTGAACGTCGCGGTCATGGGCTGCATCGTCAACGGCCCGGGCGAATCGAAGCACGCCGATATCGGCATCTCGCTGCCCGGCACCGGCGAAACGCCGGCCGCCCCGGTCTTCATCGACGGCAAGAAGGCGATGACGCTGCGCGGCGAAGGCATCGCGCAGGAGTTCAAGCAGATCGTCGAGGATTACGTCGTGCGCCGGTTTGGCGGGGCGCAGACCGCGGCGGAGTGAGGGGCGGTCATTCCTGACGGTCGGCTGAGCCGATCCGTGCGTATTCGTGAGTGCTCACATCCGCATCCGCTAGCCGAATGCGCGCAACGGCGAGTGCAGGCAGATGCGCGATAAGTTCGCTGTTCACGGCCTCGGCGATTTTCGATCCATCGGCGATCGTAGAATTGTCCGGAAGCGCAATCGTCACGTCGGCATGGAGTCGATGGCCTAGCCAGCGCGCCTTCACCTCAGGCACGCGGCTTATCCCCGGCACGTGCTCGACCGCGTGGCGGATTTCGTCGATGCCGGAGGGCTCGACGCCATCGAACATACGCGTCAGCACGGCTTTCGAGGATTGCCAGACGATGCCGAAAATCGCGATCGTGATGATGAGGCCGACGAGCGGATCGGCCAGCGGAAAACCGAGATAGACGCCGAGCGCACCGACAACGACCGCGAGGCTGGTCAGACCGTCGACGCGCGCGTGATAACCGTCGGCGATCAGCGCGGCCGAGTTCATCTCGCGGCCGACGCGGATGCGGAACACCGCGACGATCTCGTTGCCGAGAAACCCGATGACCCCCGCGGCGGCGACCCAGCCGAGAATGCCGATCGGCTGCGGATGGAAGAAGCGGTTGATCGCCTCGTAACCCGCGACCAGCGCGCTGAACAAGATGATCCCGACGATGAGCAGTCCGGCAAAATCCTCGACCTTGCCGAGACCGTAAGTGAAGGTCTTGCTCGGTTTGCGCCGCGCCAGGATGAAAGCGATCCAAAGGGGGATCGCGGTGGTCGCATCGCCGATATTGTGGATCGTGTCGGCAAGCAGCGCGATGCTGTGGGACGCGACAACAACGATCATCTGCAGCGCAGCAGTGATCGCCAGGATCACGAACGACCACTTGATAGCCCAGATGCCGCGCTCGTTTGTCGCGAGACTTGCGTCGACAACGCCGTGCGTGTGGCCGTGGCCGCCGCCATCGGCATGATCATGATGTGAATCACCGTGATGCCCGTGATCAGCCGATCCGAAGCCGAACCAATCGCGTATTTTGTGGAGGGTGCTAGCGTCGCTCATAGATATTTCGCCAAGACTTTGAATTCGGTCAGAGCTCGATTACCCGTCGTTTCGCCTTCAGCGACAGCGTCGCGAGGCAATGCTCCATGTGATCCTGTACGAGCGTGCGCTTGGCGGTGTGGATCGCGTTCTCGACCGCCTGCAGCTGCTGGGCGAGATCGACGCAGGAGCGACCGGCCTCGATCATTGCGACCACCGACGTGAGGTGGCCGGAAGCCTGCCTAAGGCGCTTGAGGATTTCGGGATGCGAGCCGTGCTTCATGGCATCCCTACCTCCTAGGGGGTAGGATGCCAAGGGAACCCCGGGCGCGGTTCCCGCTGCGGTTCACAGCGGGAGCGTCGCTTCCGGTCGGCCGGCCTGGGATTGCCGCGCGTCTGGCGCGTCTTTGTCGCCGCGCCAGACTTCGCGCCTCCTCAGCATGAGGGGGGTGCGGCCTACCCCGGCCGATGCAGCGCGCAGAGCTTGTTGCCGTCGGGATCGCGGAGATAGGCGAGGTAGAGCTCGCCGAAGCCGGCCTTGCGCAGGCCGGGGGGCTCCTCGATCGCAGTGCCGCCGTTCGCGCATCCGGCTTTATGCCAGGCCTCCGCGTGCGCGGGGCTGTCGACGATAAAGCCGATCGTGCCGCCATTGGCGTGCGTCGCGGGCTTGCCGTCGATCGGCTTCGTCACCATGAAGGCCGCGCCTTTATGCGCGTAGACCAGCCGGCCCTTCTCGTCCTGCCGGCCGGGCTTCGCGCCGATCGCGGCAAACAGCGCGTCGTAGAATTGTTTCGAGCGTTGAATGTCATTGCTGCCGATCATGACGTGGCTGAACATTCCTTGGGGGCCCTTCCCGTTTGTTGTCGCTCGTGACGGCTTTATCGCGTCGGCGGGGAAGCGGGAAGAGAGCCAAAGATGCGGCGCGCCCCTTCTCCCTTTGCGTTCTCGGGGACGGGTTTCATGTCGATGGAAGTTGATTCCCGGAGGTGGATACGCTGTTGATATTGCTTGCGTCAATCGCGACGGACGGTCAGGCTCGATCCTAGAGTAACCCATGCGGTGCTACCTATTTGGTTGGAGGTAGCATCGCGGATCTTGCTAGAAACAAGGGGCCGAAGCGGAGTGAGTAGAGGTCGCCGTCGCATTCTCGTCGGCTGCTGCGCCGCGCTCGCGCTTGTCGGATTCTGGACATTCTCAACTTCCTTCTCCTCCTTCATCTCCCACGGCCGGTTTCCCTCGCCGCCGCATGTCTGGGAGGCCGCGCGCCAGATCGGCGGCGACGGCTATGCCGACGCCAACCTCTGGCAGCACGCGCTGCACAGCCTTCGCTTGGTCATCCTGGGCTTCCTCGTCGCCGTCGCAATCGGCGCGCCGCTCGGCATCCTGATGGGCGCGAGCCGCCGCTTCGATGCCTTCATCACGCCGGTTTTCTCGCTGATCCGGCCGATCCCACCGCTCGCCTGGATTCCGCTGGCGATCCTCTGGCTTGGGCTTGGCGATGGCGCCAAGATCATGGTCATCTTCTTTGCGGCTTTCGTGCCCTCGGTCATCAACTCGCATGCGGGAGTGCGCGCGATCGAGCCGCATTTCCTCGAAGCCTCGCAGGTGCTCGGCGCGCGCGGCTTCACGCACATTCGCGCAGTGCTCGTCCCAGGCGCCATGCCGATGATCTTCACCGGCTTGCGTCTCTCGCTGCAGGCATCCTGGACGACGCTTGTCGCGGCCGAGCTCGTCGGTGCGCTGGCGGGCCTTGGCCGCGTGCTCAACGTCGCGCAGCAAGATATCTATCCCGCAATGATTCTCGTCGCGATGGCGGCGGTCGCGCTGCTCGGCTGGGCAACGACGCGTCTGCTCGACGTGATCGAGAGCCGGGCGATGCCGTGGCTGCCGGCCAGAGCCTGAGATGAGCGCACGCTCGTCGCGTCGGCCTTCCAATCTGGAAATTTGGGCGCTGGGAATTGGCGGGCTCATCGTCTTCTTTGGACTATGGGCCGGCCTGTCGGGCTTCGGCCTCGTGCCGCCGCGATTTCTTCCCTCTCCGGCTGCCGTTGCGGCGCGGATGTTCTTCCTCATCGATCATCCCTTTGCCGGGGCTACGCTTCCGCAACATGTTCTTTCCAGCCTCGGCCGCTATGGGCTCGGCTTCTTGCTCGCGGCGGCAATCGGCGTGCCGCTCGGCCTCTTCATGGGCTGGTACGGTCTTCTCGACGATATCGTTTCGACGGTCTTCAATGCCTTGCGGTTCATTGCGCCGATCGCCTGGGTTCCCTTCGCGGCTCTTTGGTTTGGGACCGGCGTGGGCGGCCCAATTATGGTTATTTTCGCCGGTGCTTTTCCGCCCTGCCTGATCAATGCCTACCGAGGTGCCAAATTCGTCGAGCCGAAATTTCTCGAAGCAGCACACACACTCGGCGCAGGCAATCTGCGCATCATTGTCGAAGTTCTGTTGCCCGCCTCGATCCCATCGATCGTCTCGGGCCTGCGAGTCGGTGCCGGGCTCGGCTGGCAATCGCTGGTCGGCGCCGAGTTGATCGTCGCATCCAGCGGCGTCGGCTACATGATGGTTCAGGGGCAGAGCGCGGTTTCGACACCGACCGTCCTTTCCGGAATGATCGCGATCGGAATCGTCGGCTATTGCGTCGATCTCGGACTGCGTGAGATGGAGGCCTTCACGCGCCGCCGCCGGGGTCTTGTGTGAGCACGATCACCTTCGAGAATGTCGGCCGCAAGTTCGATTCCGTTGTTGCTCTTGAAAAGGTCAATCTTCACGTGCGCGACAAGGAGTTTGTCGCCATCGTCGGACCCTCCGGCTGCGGCAAGACGACCTGCCTGCGTATGGCGGCGGGTCTGGATTTCCCGTCGAGCGGCACGGTCCGCGTCGGCACTCGGGAAGTCGTTGCGCCCGGGCCGGATCGCGCGGTCGTTTTCCAGCAGTTTGCACTGTTTCCCTGGAAATCCGTCTACGACAACATCGATTTCGGCCTGCGCAACAAAGGTGTGCCGAGCGCGGAGCGCGCGCATAGGATCGCCGCCGTTCTCAAAGTGATGAACCTCGAGGGCTACGAGCGGTCGTTCCCGCATCAGCTTTCCGGCGGGATGCAGCAGCGGGTCGCCATCGCGCGCGCTTATGTGCTCGATCCCGTGGTGCTACTCATGGATGAACCGTTCGGGGCGCTTGACGCACAGACGCGCGTTCTCATGCAGGAGGAGCTCGTGCGCCTGGCGCGGGTCAATCCCCGCACTGTCCTGTTCATCACGCATGGTGTGGAGGAGGCCGTCTATCTCGCCGATCGCGTAGCGATCATGACGCGCCGGCCGGGGTGCATCAAGGAGATCATTGACGTAAAGTCCCTCCGTGAGGCCGAGCACTGGAACAGCCTGCCTCGGATCGAGGACGTGATGGACCTCGAAAGCTTTGTCCATCTTCGCACGATGATCTGGAAGAGCCTCCGCGAGGAAAAGGTCGAAGAACGGAATTGATCCAGCGCTTGTCGCGACCGGTAGATCATCAAGAAATCAACAGGGAGAGAAGGCAATGAGAAAGTTCGTTTGGGCCGCTTGTCTGACCGGCGGTCTTATCGCAGCGGCGCCGCAGATCGCCACGGCGCAAGCTTCGATCGGTGTGAGCTATCAGCCCTCGCTTTATTTTGCGCTGCATGTCTCCATCGCCACCGAGAAGAAATGGTGGGAAGAGCTCGGGCTGAAGCCGAATTTTTCGACCTTCCCCGCAGGCGCGCCGCAAGTCGCAGCGGCGCAGGCGAAGTCCTGGGACGTCGGCGGCACGGGATCGGTGCCGGCGGTGCTCGGCGCCGCGCGCTTCGGGCTTGTCACGATCGGCATCACCAATGACGAATCGAAAGCCAACGCGCTCTACGTGCGCGCCGGCAAATATGCGGAACTGTCGAAAGATCCCACAAAAATGAAGGGTGACAAGATCCTCATCACCACCAATTCGACCGCAGATTACGCTGCGCAAGGTTGCCTGAAAAAATGGGGTCTGAGCAAAAGCGACGTGCAGTTCGTCAATCTGGGACAGGCGCAGATCATATCGGCCATCACCTCCGGCAATGGCGACATCGCCGGCGTTTGGGCGCCGAATACCTACACGCTCGAAGAAAAGGACGGAGCAAAATACCTCTGTTCCGGCGCTGATACCGGCGCGATCGTTCCCGGCGCGCTGATTGCTCGCGCCGATTTCCTCAAGGAAAACCCCGATGCAGTCGCCAAATTCCTGGCCGTGTATCTTCGCGCTTGGTCTTGGACGAAGACCCATCATAAGGAAGCCGTCGCGATGATGAAGACGTTCTATACGCAGGGTGGCGTCGAGATTTCCGATCAGGCAGCCGAGACGGAGTTTTCAACGCGTCCGGTTTTCCTGCTCGATCAGCAACTCGCGATCATGGACCGCGCCAAAGGCGCGTCTGAAGTCGACGCGTGGTTCACGAACATTGCCGAGTTTATGAAAGGCAACGGCACGATTCCGACGGTGCCGGCTGCGGGCTCGTATATCGACAACGCACCGATGAAGCGCGTCGCTTCCGATCCCAAGCTGAAGGCGTTTGCGACAAAGGCGGAATGAGCCGGACATGGGCGTCGAATATCTAAAGCGCGCAGGCAAGACGCCCGAGACCGAAACCGCCAATGCGCAGGCGGTCGTGGTCGAAATGCTGGCCGCCATACGGCGCGGCGGCGAGCAGGCGGTTCGCGACTACGCAAGGACGCTCGACAAATGGACTGGCGACATCGTTGTCAGTGAAGCGGAGATCGAGCAGCGCACCCGCGACATCCCTGCGCAGGTGAAAGGCGATATCGAATTCGCAACCGCGCAGGTGCGGCGCTTTGCCCTTGCGCAGCGCGAGTCGGTGCGGGATTTTTCGGTGGAGATGCTCCCCGGCATGCAGGCCGGGCAAAAACTCGTGCCGGTCGATGTCGCCGGCTGCTACGTGCCGACCGGTCGATATGCGCATATCGCGTCGGCTTATATGTCGATTGCGACAGCCAAAGCTGCCGGCGTGCCCACCGTGATTGCATGTTCGGCACCCTTCCAAGGCGCGGGCATCCATCCGAAAGTGCTCTACGCCATCAAGGTCGCCGGCGCCGACATCGTCATGACCCTCGGCGGCGTGCAGGCTGTTGCGGCGATGGCCTTCGGACTGTTTACCGGCAAGCCGGCCGATATCCTCGTCGGTCCCGGCAACAAATTCGTCGCCGAGGCAAAGCGCATGCTGTTCGGCACCGTCGGCATTGATGTCTTCGCCGGGCCATCGGAGATTGCAATCATCGCAGATGCTAGCGCCGACCCGGCCATTGTCGCGTCCGATCTCGTCGGCCAGGCCGAGCACGGGCACGAAAGTCCGGCCTGGCTGATTACGATGTCGCGCGCTCTCGCCGACGAGGTGCTGCGTCTCGTTCCAAAGGCGATTGCGAAACTGCCGCCGGGCGCGTGCGATGCAGCCTCGGCTGCCTGGCGCGACTACGGTGAAGCGGTTCTCTGCGACACGCGGGAGGAGGCCGCGGCGATTTCCGATGGCTATGCACCCGAGCATCTCGAGGTCCAGGCGGCCGATCTCGATTGGTGGCTGGCGCGGCTGAAGAATTACGGCTCGCTCTTCCTCGGCGAGGAGACGACCGTTGCCTTTGGCGATAAAGCGTCGGGGCCGAACCATATCCTGCCGACGAAATTCGCGGCGCGGTATTCGGCCGGTCTCTCCGTGCATAAGTTCCTGCGGCCGCTTACCTGGCAGCGCATGGATCGCAAGGCTTGCAGGACAATCGCACAGGTAACGGCGCGCATTTCGCGTCTGGAAGGAATGGAAGCGCATGCGCGCACAGCCGACGATCGCCTGCGCAAATATTTTCCGGGCGAAAAGATCGATATGGGCGCCCCGGTCGAGGCGTGAGCAATCATGCGAGCGGCGTCTCTGTTCGACCTTACGGGCCGCACCGCGCTGGTAACCGGCGGCAATTCCGGCATCGGCCTCGCCATTGCGCGGGCGCTCGGCCTTGCCGGCGCGAGCGTTCTTCTGGTAGCGCGCCGCGCCGGCGAACTCGCAGATGCGACCGCCGGCCTGTCGAGGGACGACATCGCCGCGCGCTCGCTGAGCTGCGATCTCGCCGATGCCGAGGCGATCGATGCATTGATCGCTCAGCTACGGCAGCAAAAAGCTGCGATCGACATTCTTGTGAACGCCGCCGGTGTCAATCTGCGCCAGCCGTTTGCGGAGGTGAGCGCGGCGAATTTCGACTTGCATACCGCATTGCATCTGCGCGCACCATTTCTGCTGACGCAGGCCCTGGCGCCGGCTATGGCATCGCGCGGCTGGGGGCGCATTCTGAACATTGCGTCGCTCCAATCCGTCCGCGCCTTTCCAGACAGCGCTCCCTATGGCGCCGCGAAGGGCGGGATCGTCCAGCTCACCCGCGCAATCGCCGAGGAATTCTCGTGTGCGGGCGTCACCTGCAATGCAATCGCACCCGGGTTTTTCCCGACGCCGCTGACCGAGCCGGTCTTTGCCGACGAACGGCGCGCTGCCGCGAATGCCGCGCGCACCGCCCTCGGCCGCAATGGCGTGCTGGAGGACCTCTATGGCGCAGCGATTTTCTTCTGCTCAGACGCGTCCGCCTATGTGACGGGGCAGACGCTGTTCGTAGATGGCGGTTTTTCCGCGAAATAGCGCGAGGAACGAGATGAAGGCGCTGATCTATCGTGGGTCGCACGTCCTGGAATTTTCGGATGCGGCGGATCCTGTGCCACAGCCGGATGAAGTGCTGGTTGCGGTCGAGGCCGTTGGCATTTGCGGCTCCGACATGCATGCCTGGCATGGACATGACGAGCGCCGGCCGGCACCGCTCATCCTCGGACATGAGGCTGCCGGCCGCATCGTCACCGGTCCGCGCAAGGGCGAGCGGGTGACGATCAATCCGCTCGTCACCTGCGGCCGGTGCGATGCGTGCGTTTCAGGCCGCTCGAATGTGTGCGCGGCGCGCCAGATCATCTCCATGCCGCCGCGCGAGGGCGCGTTCGCGCAACTCGTCAGAATTCCCGAGCGCAATGTCGTGACGATCCCGCCGGGCATGCCGGTCGTGAAGGCTGCGCTCGCCGAGCCGGTCGCAGTGTCGTATCATGCCGTTGTCCTCGCGATGCGCGCGTTGCATCGGCCGCTGCCACGGGCGCGGTGTATAGTCATCGGCGGCGGGGCGATCGGCCTTGCCGCGGCTTTATGTCTGCGAATGTTTGGTGCGATGTCGGTAGACATCGCGGAATCGAACGTGGCGCGGCATGCTGCGATTGAAGCCGCCGGTCCGTTCAAAGTCTATGCTCTGGGCCCGCCCGATGATGCCGAGCCAGCCAGCACCGATCTTGTGATCGATGCAGTCGGGTCGAATGCAACGCGCACTTCCGCCTCGCGTCTGGTGCGGCCGGGCGGCGTCATCGTGCATACCGGTCTGCAAGGAGGCGGCGGCGGATTGAATATCCGGCGTCTCACCTTGCGGGAGGTGACGTTCATCGGCACGTATGCCTATACCATGGCCGATTTCCGCGAGACCGTCGCGGCACTGGCATCTGGACAGCTCGGACCGCTTAATTGGTTTGAAGAGCGGCCGCTTGCAGCCGGTGCTGCCGCGTTCAGCGATCTCGACCAAAGTCGCTGCGCTATGCCGAAAATCGTGCTGCGGCCCTAAGGGCGCGCGCTGGCCACCATGACGGCCGCGGCCGCAAGCGACTGCAGCTAACGGGCGGTTTTCGGCCACAGCAGTTTGCTCCGGAAATATCCATTTTGGCGAAGCGGACATTGATGAACTCACGTGAGGCGGCCGACCTTATTACTCGGTCCTATTCGGTCGGTGATGCTGTTCAGTTCAGATCATCCGAGAGTTTTTCACGTTCTAAATGCGAGCGGACTTGACGTTTTCGCAGCTGCCGTCACCGGTGATTGCATTCGAGTGGGCGACAAGCATAGTCATTAAATGGCACGGCTGCCGGTCAGTGGTTCGAGGATAGCTACGCCGCTTCGCACTGAGGCGGACCTTCGAACTGTGCTGACGCAATTGTGCCCAGACGAGCACCTCGGCAAATCAAACATCAAGGAGTTTCATGGCCGCCTGGGAATAATGATCGGGCAGTGGTCGGCGGAACAGGCCCGGCTAGACATCTCTCCCCTGGTGAAAATATTCAGGGCAATGCGTAGAAACCTTCAGCGGATCACCGCAATCCTGAGCGGGCGTGACGAAGGCATTCGCGAGAGCCGTGACATGGAGGTCGTGTCCCATTTAACGTCCCTCCTCGCGCTGAACCCCGAGGTCGGGTCGCGCGGGCAAGGGAACAAACTAATTAGTGCGTTCCGTGACGCCGACAAGTTGGGCATGCCTGCCTAATAGCCGCTTTCGAGCTTGAGCAGCAGGCCGTGCCGAGTACGCGCCATGTCGGCGTGCTAATGGATGGACAGTTTC
>Ga0164307_10001060_pt1 | contig 12344 bp, 11 predicted proteins | sample Whisoiple_243_MG_FD_110214 | JGI IMG/M metagenome (GOLD analysis project Ga0164307, IMG submission 110214) | Soil microbial communities amended with fresh organic matter from upstate New York, USA - Whitman soil sample_243_MG | ecosystem: Environmental > Terrestrial > Soil > Unclassified >...
CGCGAACGTCGGCGCCCTCGTATCGAACGGTCCCCGATGCCGGATCGGCCAGCCGGTTGAGGAGCCGCAGCAGCGTCGACTTCCCGCTCCCCGACGGCCCGGCGATGCAGCTCGCGCCCTTGGGCAGCGAAGCGCTGACGTCCTGCAGCACCGTCTTGCCGCCGCGCTCCAGCGTCACTCGGTCGAGCTCGAAGAGCACGCGGCGGATTATCGCGGGACCTCTGGCTGTGGCGTAGGCGTATACCGGCTACACGACCTCGGGAGGAACTCGTGAAACGCCGAATAAGCCTCGTCACAGCACTGGCAGCCATCGCAACTCCGCTTCTCACCGCCGCCCCGGCCCTGGCCAAGGGTGGCTCGAGGGACGGCGGCTATCTGGACGCGAAGGGCGTCGTGGCGGCAAGCGGCCTGCAGACGCCGCCTCGCGCGATCGTGGGACCGCCCGGGTCGGGCTTGCTCTATATCGCACAGCCGAGTGATGAGGGCGTCAATCTCGCGCGGGTGGACACTGCCGGCGGTGGGACCGTCACTGCCCACTCGAACTACGGCGGCTTCACCATCCCGACGGTCGCGCTCGACAAATCGACGAGCGGGCTGTCCGCGGATGGGAACACGCTGGTCCTCGCCGAGCCGTTGGCGGGCCTCGGGGCGGCATCGAGCCGGTTCGACGTTTTGAAGGCGAGGTCGTTGCGGGTTCGGGAGAGCGTCAGCCTGCGTGGCAGCTACAGCTTCGACGCGATCTCGCCGGACGGGAACCTCATCTATCTGATCGAGTACACGAACCCCGCGAACCCGAGTCAGTACCTGGTTCGGGCGTACGACGTTCAGGCAGGGCACTTGCTGCGGAAGCCGGTGATCGATCCGAGCGAGGCGGGCCAGCCGATGACGGGCAGACCTGTGACCCGCGCCATGAGCCCAAACGGGCAGTGGGCCTACACCCTGTACCAGGGGTCCGACGAGGGACCGTTCGTGCACGCACTCGACACCTCAGGACGCAGCGCCAAATGCATCGACCTCGATGGGCTCAACCTCCCAACAAACCTCTCGGGATCGCGACTCGTGGTGAGCGGCGATGGAGACCGGCTGACGATCCTCCGCCACGGCAGCGAGCTCGGAGCCATCGACACGGACACGTTCGCCGTCAGCCCGCCCTCGACGCCCTCCAATGGCCACGGGTTTCCCTGGGTCCTGATCGCAATCCTGGCCCTTGTCGCAGCCGCCGGGGCGGGAATCACGTCTCGCGTCGTGCGCCGTCGGCGGAGGGTCGCATCGGGTTAGCGACCAGCCTCGTGGTGGGCCTGCTCGCGGCTGGCGCCCTCGGGGCGCCGGCCGGCCGAGCAGCCGATCCGGTCCACGTCCGGGACCCCGTCACGGTTGGGCACTCGAGCGAAGGGCGTCCGATCCAGCTCCGCGAGTACGGGCCGGCGCGTACGCAGCGGCGCGTGCTGGCCTTCGGATGCATCCACGGAACCGAATGCGCTGCCTCGGACATCCCGAAATTCGGGCTACGAGCTGGGGCACTGACGGCCGGCAGCGTCTTCTATGTCCCAAACCTGAATCCAGACGGCCTGGCTGAGGGGACCCGCCTGAACGGGCGGGGAGTCGATCTCAACCGGAACTTTCCGGTCGCGTGGGAGCCCATCGGCGTGCCTTGGGACCTCCAGTACTCGGGACCACATCCGTTCTCCGAGCCCGAAACGCGCATCGCCGCGAGACTGATCCGCAGCATTCGTCCGAACGTGACCATCTGGTTCCACCAGGAGGCGGAGCCGATGGTCCGGGCTTGGGGTCCGAGCGTGCCGGCGGCGCGACGGTTCGCCCGTTACCTGCGGCCGGTGCGCTATACGCCCGTCCCGTTCCGCCGCCTGCCCTGGCTGCCGGGGACCGCGCCGAACTGGCAGAACCATCGATTTCCCGGGACTGCCTCGTTCGTCGTCGAGCTGCCACCCGGCCCCCTGCCCCACGATGACGCACTCCTGATCGGCGCGGCCGTCGCGCGGCTCGCCGATCGAGGCTGAGATGGACCTTTCGGCACCCGCGATACGTATTGGATGAATGTGGCGATCGGCGGCCGTTAGAGGGAAGATGGCCGTGCCCGGCGCGCGGTTGGCCGCCGCAGGCCCCGGGGAGGAGATCCAACTGGCAACCGACGGGAGCACGGAGAGCGTCGCGGTACCCCTGCGGGCGACGCGCACCAAATCCCCGTCGAAGGCGCTCGACCGGCGCCGGGAGAGGCGCTGGATCAGGGCCGCGCAGGGAGGATCGGACGAGGCGCTCGAGCAGCTCTACAGGCACCACTGGCCGTGGGCTCACCGTGCCGCGTATCTGGTCGTCCACGACGCTGCCGCCGCTGAGGACATCGCCCAGGAGGCGTTTCTCGCCGCGATCAGGTCGCTCGAGCGGTTCGATCGCCGACGACCCTTCGGGCCGTGGTTGAACCGGATCGTTGTCAATCGCGCGATCGACTGGGCTCGGGCACGATCGCTGCGCAGCGAGACGGCGGCCAATCCGGAAGTGGACTCGCCGACTTCCGGTCAGCCCGACCTCCCCGAGCTCAGCTCCGCCGTCTACTCCGACGACACCGTGGCGGCCCTGCGGACACTCTCTCCGGAGCAGCGCGCGCTCATCGTCCTTCGTTATCTCCTCGAGTACACGCCGGGTGAGATCGCCGACGTGCTCGAGCTGCCGAGGGGCACGGTGAACTCGAGGCTGCGACGCGGCCTCGACCGGCTTGCGACGGAGATGGAGGCCCGCTGATGGCGCGCGACCTTCAGGAGCGGCTCCACGACGCTCCGATTCCCGACGAGGACGGGGCATGCGAGCGCGGCTGGCAGGTCGTCAGCGCCGCGTACGCCGACCGCCGTCCCGTGACGCAGCCCGCCCGGATTCCGATGCGCGTCGCGGTCGCCGCCGGATTGGCCGCACTCATCCTGGCGCTCGTCTTGACTCCGGCGGGAGCGAAGGTCGTCGACTTCGTTCGTGACGTCGTCAAGCCGAGCGCCAAGGAGGCGGCGCCACTCACCGCGCTGCCGGCCCCCGGAGACCTTCTGGTCGAGTCCTCGCAGGGGCCTTGGGTCGTGCACCGCGACGGATCACAGCGGCTCTTGGGCGACTACAGGCAGGCGAGCTGGTCCCCGCACGGCTACTTCGCGGCGGTGACGAGCGAGCATCAACTGAGCGCCGTAGAGCCGGACGGCACCTTGAGATGGTCGCTCAATCGAGACCGGCCCCGTGACCCTCGATGGCTGCCGGATACCGGGGTCCGAATCGCCTACCGCACCGGATCGTCGATGCGGGTCGTCGGTGGGGACGGCGTCGGCGATCACCTCGTCGACCGACATGTGGCTCCGACCGCCCCAGCGTGGGCGGCACCGCTGCCGCAGGCCAAGCTGGGAAGCGGCACGGGCCAGTACGTGCTCGCCCTCGCGAAGCCCGACGGCACGGTGGAGGAGGTCGACGCCGACTCGGGCACGATGTTCTGGCGCTCTGGCTCCGGCCCCGTGCCGGAGGTGCTGGACTGGTCCGCCGACGGCTCGCGGCTCGCAGCGTTGTCGGCGACCGAGCTTCGGGTCTTCACCGCTCAGGGGGACCTGACACAGACGGTGCATCTCCCGAGCGGGCTGCGGGCCGCCGACGGCGAGTTCGCGCCATCGGGGAAGTCGTTCGCGGTGACAGCCACGAAACGCACGGCACATGGCCGGCGGAGCGAGGCGCTGATCATCAGGCTAGGCACCGCGATGCCCAAGCCGCGGGCCCTGCTCGCCGACCCGGGAACGTTCAGCAAGGTGTCCTGGTCGCCGGACGGCCGTTGGCTGTTATTCGCGTGGCCGGACGCGGACGCCTGGGTCTTCGTTCGACCTGAGCATCCCGGTCATGTCGAGACCGTCGGGGACATCAACCGGCAATTCAGCCCGGGCGCGAGTTCCAGCGGCGCCGGTGGGTTCCCGCGCCCGGCCGGCTGGTGTTGCACCGTGGCGGGCACCGGTTAGCGCACTGGGCCACACGCAAGATTCGTTCCGGCGCACCCCGGGCACCGAGGAAGTCGCGCTAACTTGCGAAACTGAAGGGAGCGATGAGTTTCGCCATGTATTGCGGTCTGAATGGTTGACGACGATGCCTAGAGCTATTTGGAGTGGATCGATCAGCTTCGGGCTCCTCAATGTGCCCGTGAAGCTGTACAGCGCCGTCTCACGCAAGAACGTGAGCTTCCGCGAGCTGCGCGAGAAGGACGGCTCGCGTATCCGCCACAAGCGCGTGGCCGAGGCCGACGGTGAGGAGGTGTCCTACGAGGACATCGTCAAGGGCTACGAGGTGGCGCCAGAGCAGTACGTGGTGATCACGCGGGACGAGCTCGAGGAGATCGACCCGAAGAAGACCCGGGCGATCGAGATCCAGGACTTCGTCGACCTCGACGACATCGATCCCATCTACTTCGACCATCCCTATTACCTCGGCCCCGATAAGGGCGCCGAGAAGGCCTACGCGCTGCTGGTAAAGGCGATGGGCGACGCGAAGAAGGTCGCTGTCGCGCGCTTCGTGCTGCGAAACCGCGAGCACCTCGCCGCGATCCGCCCGGCCGACAACGTCCTCACCATGGCCACGATGCGCTTCGCCGACGAGGTCGTTGCCCCCGGCGAGCTCGGCGAGGACGTCGTCCCCGAGGACGGCCGCAAGCTCGACAAGCGCGAGGTCGACATGGCCAAGCAGCTGATCGACTCGCTCACGGCGGACTTCGATCCGAGCAAGTACCACGACGAGTACCGCGAGGAGCTTCTGTCCCTGATCGACCGCAAGGCGCAGGGGAAGTCCGTGGTCGAGGCGGTCTCCGAGGAGCCCACGCCGACCAAGGCGCCCGACCTGATGGCCGCCCTCGAGGAGAGCCTCGCGGCCGTCCGCGGCGAGCCGCTGTCCGGCGGCGATGGTGACGGTGCGGCCAAGAAGCCCAAGCGCTCGACGGCGAAGAAGTCGCCCTCCCGCTCGAAGTCCTCCCAGTCCAAGTCGCGATCGCGAAGCAAGGCCAAAGCAGCCAAGTAGACGTCGACGGGCACCAGCTCGAGCTGACGAATCTCGACAAGGTGCTCTGGCCCGAGGTCGGCTTCACCAAGGGCGAGATGATCGACTATTACGCGCGGATCGCCGACGCGATCCTGCCCCACATCCGCGCGCGCCCGATGACGCTCAAGCGCTACCCCAACGGCGTCGCGGAGAAGCACTTCTACGAGAAACGCTGCCCTAAGCACCGCCCCGACTGGGTTGAGACGGCGCCGATCTGGAGCGGGCGCAACGAGGGTGAGATCGACTACTGCGTGTGCGACGACCGCGCGACGCTCATCTGGATGGCCCAGCTGGCGTCGCTCGAGCTCCATCCGTCGCTCTCGCGCTCGAAGGAGATCGAGCGGCCCACGGTCCTGGCATTCGACCTCGACCCCGGCGCGCCGGCGACCATCATGGAGTGCTGCACGATCGCGCTGCGGCTACGAGAGCTGTTCGGCGACCTCGGTCTCGAGAGCTTCCCCAAGACCTCCGGGTCCAAGGGCATCCAGGTCTATGTCCCGCTGAACACGAAGATCGCCTACGAGCAGACGAAGCCGTTCGCACGCGCCGTCGCGCAGCTGCTCGAGCGCCAGGACCCGGACCTCGTCGTCTCGCGGATGGCGAAGAACCTGCGCAAGGGCAAGGTGCTCGTGGACTGGAGCCAGAACGACGAGCACAAGACGACGGTCTCCGTCTACTCCCTACGGGCCAGAGAGCGCCCCACGGTCTCGACGCCCGTCGAGTGGAAGGAGGTCGAACGAGCGCTCAAGCGCGAGGACCCCGATCTCCTCAGCTTCGAGGCGGGCGACGTGCTGAAGCGCGTGAAGAAGTCCGGCGACCTGTTCGCACCAGTGGCCGAGCTGAAGCAGAAGCTGCCCGACCTCGAGCAGGCCGTCAGGTGACGGGCAGCGCCTCGCGCCGCGGGCGCGGGCGCACGGCCCGGACCGCCACCGCGAGGCGGCGCACCCCCTCGGCCAGTTGGTCCGGCTTGAGGCAGCCGAACGACAGCCTGGCGCAGCGACGCGGCCTGACGACGCCCGACTACAGGGCCTGGCGCACGACGGGGTGCCGGCTTGCGCTCGCCTCGTCCAGCCGCCGCACCGGCGTCGTATAGGGCGCCTTCCGGGCGATCTCCGGATCGCTCTCCGCCTCGGCGAGGATCTCGTCGAAGGCTTCGGCGAGAGCGTCGAGGGCCTCTCGCGTCTCCGTCTCGGTGGGCTCGACCATCAGCGCTTCGTCGACGAGGAGTGGGAAGTAGATCGTCGGCGGGTGGAAGCCGAAGTCCAGCAGGCGCTTGGCGACGTCCAGGGTCTTGACGCCCAGCTCCCGCTTCGCGGGCGCGCCGGAGAGGACGAACTCGTGCATGCAGGTGCGGTCGAAGGCGACCGGCAGGTAGCGCCCCGCGCGGCCCTCCCGAAGCTTCGCCAGCAGGTAGTTGGCGTTCAGCACCGCCGTCTCGGAGGCCTCGGTGAGCCCGTCGCCGCCGAGGCTCCGGATGTACGCGTAGGAGCGCACGAAGACGCCGAAGTTGCCCGCGAAGCCGCGCAGGCGGCCGATCGACTTGGGCTGCGCGTAGTCGAAGTCGTACGCCGGCGAGGCGCCATTGCCGCCCTCCGAGCGGACGATGCGCGGCACCGGCAGGTAGGGCTCGATTCGATCCGAGACGGCGATCGGGCCCGCGCCGGGGCCACCGCCGCCGTGCGGCTGCGAGAACGACTTGTGGAGGTTCACGTGGACGATGTCGAACCCCATGTCGCCCGGGCGGCTGCGGCCCATGATCGCGTTCAGGTTTGCGCCGTCGTAGTAGAGGGTCGCCCCGCTGGCGTGGACAACCCGGGCGATCTCGGTGATGTTCTCGTCGAAGACGCCGAGCGTGTTCGGGTTGGTGAGCATCAGGCAGGCGACGCTCTCGTCGATCTTCGAGCGCAGGTCGTCCAGGTCCACCCCACCCCGCTCGTCGGTCGCAACCTTCACCACCTCATAGCCGGCCATCGTCACCGACGCGGGGTTCGTCCCGTGTGACGTGTCCGGCGTCAGCACGCGGGTGCGCTCCTCGCCGCGGTCCTCGTGGTAGGCGCGGGTGAGGAGCAGCCCGGCGAGCTCGCCATGTGAGCCGGCCGAAGGCTGAAGGCTCACGTGCGGCAGGCCGCAGATCTCCGAGAGCGAGCGCTCCAAGCGCCACATGAGGTCGAGAGCCCCCTGCGCCCGCTTCGGCGACTGGGCGGGGTGCAGGCGCGCGTGGCCGGGCAGGGCCGCGACCCGCTCGTTGAGGCGCGGGTTGTGCTTCATCGTGCACGAGCCGAGCGGGTACGGCCCGGTGTCGAGGTCGAAGTTGCGGCGCGAGAGGCGGTTGTAGTGGCGGACGATCTCCGGCTCGGAGACCTCCGGAAGCTGCGGGGGGCGCTCGCGGCGCAGGTTGGCCGGGATCAGGTCGGCGAGGGAGCGCTCGGGGACGTCCGTCTTCGGCACCGAGCCGGCCCGGCGGCCCGCCACGGAGCGCTCGAAGATCGTGGTCGCGCGCTCGCGCTGCTGCGCCGTGGGGGTATCGGCGTTGGAAGGCGGTGAGAGGGCGGTGCCTGAGGTCACGAGGCGACCTCTTCCGGTATTGGCGCTTTTTGAACCGTATGGGTTCGTGAAGCGCCAATTGCGGCGCCGAGCGAGTCCGCCAGGCGGTCGATGTCCTCCCTCGAGCGGCGCTCCGTGATCGCCACGAGCAGGCCGTCCTCGTACTCCGGGTACTCGCGGGCGAGCGGATAGCCGGCGGCGATCCCGTCCTCTGCGACCCGGTCGAGTACCTCGTCAACCGGAGCGTCCAGCCGGACGGCGAACTCCCGGACAACCGGCGCCTCGTGGAGTAGCTCGACTCCCTCGACGCCCGCGAGGCGCTCGCGCGCGTACGCGGTGCGCCTGGCCATCAGCTCGCCGAGGTCGACGATGCCCTGCCGGCCGAGCCAGGCGAGGTAGATCACGCCGCCCAGCGCGTTCAGCGCCTGCGACGTGCAGATGTTGTGGGTCGCCTTCTCGCGGCGGATGTGCTGCTCGCGAGTCTGCAGCGCGAGCACGAACCCGCGGCGCCCGTCCGCGTCGGTCGTCTCGCCCGCGATCCGGCCGGGCATCCGGCGCAGGTGCTCCTCAGTGGCGGCGAAGAACCCGAACGACGGGCCACCGAAGTCGAGCCGCCCGCCCATCGACTGCCCCTCGCCCAGTGCGATGTCGACGCCGGACTCGCCGGGGGGCCGCAGAACGCCGAGGGTGAGCGGGTCGACGGCGGCGACGGTGAGCGCGCCGGCTTCCTTCGCGACCGCTGCCAGCGCCTCCAGGTCCTCGACCGCGCCGAGGAAGTTCGGGTTCTGGACGAACACGGCGGCCGTGTCCGTGTCGACGGCCTCGGCTAGCTCGGCCGCGTCGGTGACGCCACCGTCCAGCCCGACCTCGACCACGTCGGCGCCGAACCCTTTGGCGTAGGTGCGGAGCGTCTCGCGGCTGTGCGGGTGAACGCCTCGCGAGACAACGAGCTTCCGCCGTCCCTTGGTCGCGCCGATCGCCAGGTAGGCGGCCGAGGCCACGGAGGACGGCCCCTCGTAGAGCGACGCGTTGGACACCGGGAGCGCGGTGAGCTCGGAGATCGCGGTCTGGAACTCGAACATCACCTGCAGGCCGCCCTGGGAGACCTCCGGCTGGTACGGCGTGTACGGGGTGAGGAACTCGGAGCGCTGGGTGATCGCGTCGACGATCGCCGGCACGTAGTGGTCGTACATCCCGGCGCCGAGGAAGCAGACCTCGGCGTCAGCGTGGGCGTTGCGCGCCGCGAGGCCCGCCAGGTGGTCGAAGCACTCGGTCTCCGTTAGACCGTCCGGCAGGTCGAGCGCGCGATCCAGGCGCACTTCGGCCGGGACCTGGTCGAACAGCTCCTCGATGGAGCCGGCGCCGATGGCGTCCAGCATCGCCTGGCGGTCCGAATCGGTGGCTGACGTATACCTCGTCATGCCCGACTGAGCTTAGAGAGGGCCTCCGACTCCTACTCGTCCTCGAGCAGCTTGCGGTAGGCAGCCACGTCGAGCAGCTCGTCGACCTCCGAGGGGTTCGTGAGCTTCACGCGGACCAGCCATCCCTCGCCGTACGGGTCCTCGTTCACCACCTCGGGGCTGTCGGAGACCGCGTCGTTGACGGCCGTTATCTCGCCGGAGAGCGGCGCGTAGACGTCGGAGACGGCCTTGACCGACTCCACCTCGGCATACGCCTGGTCCTTGGTCGTCTCCGAGCCCACCTCGGGCGGCTCATAGAAGACGACCTCGCCGAGCGCGTCCTGGGCGTACCAGGTGACGCCGAACGTTGCCTCGTCGCCGTCGATCCGGGCCCAGTCGTGCTCGGGGTGGTACCGGAGGCCCTCCGGGTAGCTCTCGTCGGCCATCTGTTACTCGCTCTCCTTTCTGTACAGGGGTTTCGATTCGATGCGGGCGGGGCGGCGCTTGCCGCGGACGTCGATCTCCAGCTCCGTTCCCGGCTCGGACAGCTCCGCGGCGACGTAGCCCATGCCGATCCCGACGTCCATGCACGGCGACAGGGTCCCGCTCGTGACCACGCCGACCTCCCGGTCGTCGCTGACCACCGCGTTCCCCTCGCGGGGGATGCCGGCGGCCGTGAGGACGAACGGCGCAAGCTTCTGCTCGGTGCCGCTGTCACGAGCGGCGGCGACGGCCTCCGAGCCGATGAATCCCGTCGCCTCCTTGCAGCACCACCCGAGGCCCGCCTCGATGGCGTTCCGGCTCTCGTCCATGTCGTTGCCGTACAAGTGAAAACAGACCTCGAGCCGAAGTGTGTCCCGCGCGCCGAGGCCGGTCGGCTTCGCACGCGCGGCGAGCAGCGCGTCCCAGACATCCGTCGCTGCGTCGGCCGGCGGCAGGAGCTCGACCCCGTCCTCGCCCGTGTAGCCGGTTCCGCATACGAGCGTCTCCGCGCCGGCGACGCCCATGACGGCGGTGTGCATGCGAGCGGGCAGCTCCGCCGAGGCGAGGCCCGCCACGATGCGGCGCGCGTCGGGCCCCTGGACGGCCAGCATCGCGTAGCGGTCGATCGCGTCGCTCACGTCCGCGTCGAACTCGCCCGCGTGATCGGCGAACCAGGCGAAGTCCTTGTCGTGGTTGGCGGCGTTGGTGACGGTCAGGTAGCGGTCGTCGGCGAGCCGGTAGGTGAAGAGGTCGTCGAGGATCCCGCCGTCCTCGCGGCAGAGGACCGAGTACTGAGCGCCGCCCACCTCGAGCTTCGAGACGTCGTTGGACAGCAGGCGCTGGAGCAGGTCCTGCGCCCCGGGACCGGAGGTCTCGATCTCGCCCATGTGCGATACGTCGAACACGCCGCAGGAGGTGCGCACGGCAACGTGCTCCTGCCGCACTCCCTCATAGGAGACGGGCATCTCCCAGCCCGCGAATGGGACGAGCTTCGCTCCCGCCGCCTCGTGAGCCTCGAACAGGGGTGTGCGCCTCAGAGCCGTGGTGGCCACCACGGCAGCAGGCTAGCGGCGCGGGGTGCTAGTTGCCGCGGAGGAAGTCCGGGACGTCGATGTCGCCCTCGGAGACCTGGAGCTCGCGCCGCTCGCGGTCCTCGAGACCGCTGACGCCGCGGCGGCGTGCCCGGTCGCGGACCTGGATCGGCCGGCGCGCAAGGGTCTCGAAGCCCTCGAAGCCGGTGGCGATCACCGTGACCCGGACCTCGTCGCCCATCGTCGGGTCGATCACGGTGCCGAAGATGATGTTCGCGCCCTTGTCGGCGGTCCCGACAACGATGTCGGCCGCCTCGTGGACCTCGAACAGGTTGAGGTCCTCGGAGCCGGTGAAGTTGAGGAGCATTCCGGTGGCGCCCTCGATGGACTCCTCCATCAGCGGCGAGGAGACCGCCATCTTGGCCGCCTCGGCCGCGCGGTTCTCGCCGGCGGCGGAGCCGACGCCCATCATCGCCGAGCCCGCCTCGGACATGACGGCGCGGACGTCCGCGAAGTCGAGGTTGATCTGGCCCGGGGTCGTGATCAGGTCGGTGATGCCCTGAACGCCCTGGCGAAGGATGTCGTCGGCCATGCGGAAGGCCTCGCTGATCGAGGTGCGCCGCTCGACGACCTCCAGCAGCTTCTGGTTCGGGACCACGATGAGCGTGTCGACCTGAGAACGGAGCTTGTCGATGCCGTCGAGGGCCTGCTGCATGCGGCGCCCGCCCTCGAACTCGAAGGGCTTGGTGACGACGCCCACGGTGAGCGCGCCGATCTCCTCCTTGGCGATCTCGGCGATGACCGGCGCGGCGCCGGTCCCGGTGCCACCGCCCTCGCCGGCGGTGACGAAGACCATGTCGGCGCCCTTCAGCGACTCCTTGATCTCGTCGCGGCTCTCGGCTGCGGCTCCGCCGCCGATCTCGGGGTTCGCGCCCGCGCCCAGTCCCTTGGTGAGCTCGTGCCCGATGGGCAGCTTAATGTCCGCCTCACACGCCTGCAGGGCCTGAACGTCGGTGTTGATGGCGATGAACTCGACGCCGCGAAGACCGGCATCGACCATCCTGCTGACCGCGTTCGTGCCGCCGCCGCCGGCGCCGACGACCTTGATGACCGCGAGATACGACGATTCGACCATTGGCTTTCGCCTCTGTTCTCCCGTTGATCTGACCCGCTCGAGGCTAAAGCGGTAGTCGAGCGTTTCGACTCGGTTTCAGCCTCAAGCCCTACACGAAGGTAGGGCATCCGAGATTGTGTGTCAACGCACGCTAAGAGGAATAGCACGGAATCGTGCAAACGCCTTTACTCGACCCCGGGTCGAGGGTTGACAGTTTGCGGAGAGTCTCAGGTAGCGGTTGAGGAACGCCTCTCAGCGCCCGGTTCAGCCACCGATCGCGGGCCGGGCGGGCACGCGGACGTCGATGTAGCCCAGAGTCGTGACCTTCGGGTCGGCGAGGACCGCGGCGGCGGCGGCCCACTTCTGCGTCGAGTTCGATGCAGGGCCGAAGCGCAGGGCGATGCCGCCGTGAAGCGTGATCACCACGCCGTAGTCGTGTGTGGCCGAGACCCCCTCGATCAGCGGCGTCAGGGGCTTGGGCGCCGCCGCGATCGCGTGCGCCTCGTCGAGCGCCTCTCCCCCCAGGCGTCCGGAGGGTGGGAGCTGGTCGACCTTGGGCGCCGGGAGGTGGTTGCCCGCCACCGCGACGCCCGTCAGCAGGGATCCATCGGCGGCCACCGCGACCTGGTGGTCGCCGTCGCTCGCCGCGAGCACGGGAGTGCGCTCGGTCACGTGGACCGTGAGGCCGTGCGGGAAGCTGGCGTCGGCGGTCACCGA
>Ga0164307_10001066_pt1 | contig 12302 bp, 13 predicted proteins | sample Whisoiple_243_MG_FD_110214 | JGI IMG/M metagenome (GOLD analysis project Ga0164307, IMG submission 110214) | Soil microbial communities amended with fresh organic matter from upstate New York, USA - Whitman soil sample_243_MG | ecosystem: Environmental > Terrestrial > Soil > Unclassified >...
CCGCTTATGCGGGGAAGACCCTGCACGGTGTCGTCAGGTCCACCTGGTTGCGCGGGACGCGGATCGCGGCCGACGGGGTACTCGCCGAACCCACCGGCCGCCTCCTCGAAAGGAACCACTGACCATGACGGCCACACCGCACTTCACCGGTGACGCCAGCCCGTACGGGGGAGGCGACCCGTACGCCGACTACCGCACCGCCGACTTCCCCTTCACCCACCTCGTCGACCTCGCCGACCGGCGCCTCGGCGCGGGGGTCGTCGCCGCCAACGACGAGTTCTTCGCCGAGCGCGAGAACCTGGTGAAGCCGGAGCCCGCCGAGTTCGACCCCGAACGCTTCGGACACAAGGGCAAGATCATGGACGGCTGGGAGACCCGCCGCCGACGCGGTACCGGCGCCACCGAGCCGCACCCCACCGACGAGGACCACGACTGGGCCCTCGTACGCCTCGGTGCTCCCGGCGTGGTGCGCGGGCTGATCGTCGACACCGCGCACTTCCGCGGCAACTACCCGCAGTCGGTCTCCGTCGAGGCGACCTCGCTGCCCGGTTCCCCGTCCCCCGAGGACCTCCTCGCCCCCGACGTGCCATGGACAACCCTCGTCCCCCGCACGGCGGTCGGCGGCCACGCGGCCAACGGCTTCACCGTCGACGCGGGGCAGCGCTTCACCCATCTGCGGGTCAATCAGCACCCCGACGGCGGCATCGCACGGCTGCGCGTCCACGGCGAGGTGGCCCCCGACCCCGGATGGCTGTCCGCCCTCGGCACGTTCGACGTGGTGGCCCTGGAGAACGGCGGCCGGGTCGAGGACGCGTCCGACCGCTTCTACTCGCCGGCCACCCACACCATCGCGCCCGGCAGATCCCGCAAGATGGACGACGGCTGGGAGACCCGCCGCCGACGGGACAAGGGCAACGACTGGATCCGCTACGCGCTGGCCGCCCAGTCGGAGATCCGGGCCGTCGAGATCGACACCGCCTACCTCAAGGGCAACGCGGCGGGCTGGGCGGCTGTTTCGGTCCGTGACGGCGAGGACGCCGCGTGGGCGGAACTCCTGCCCCGGACCCGTCTCCAGCCCGACACGAACCACCGCTTCGTCCTGCCGGTACCCGTGCGGGGCACACACGTCAGAATCGACATCTTCCCGGACGGCGGGATCTCCCGGCTCAGGCTCTTCGGCTCGCTGACCGGCGCAGGGGCGGCGCGACTGGCCGCCCGTCACGAGGCGCTCGGCGGATAGCCGCCCCGCGCCCTCCCCTGCGGCGGGGGTGGGTGTGCCGGTTCCCGTCCGGCCTGCGGAGGTATGGGACGCTGGTCGGGACGTCGTCGTCCCGACCAGGAGTCGCCATGATCTTCATCGCCGTCAAGTTCACCGTGCGCAGCGCCGAGCGTGACAACTGGCTCCCCGCTGTCGAGGAGTTCACCCTCGCGACCCGTCAGGAGCCGGGCAACCTCTTCTTCGACTGGTCCTACAGCGTCGAGAATCCGGACCAGTTCGTCCTGCTGGAGGCGTTCGCCTCGCAGGAGGCGGGCGTGGCGCATGTGAACTCCGAACACTTCAAGGCCGCGATCGACACCATGTCGGAGCTCGTCAGCGAGGTTCCGGAGATCATCAACGTCGAGGTGCCCGGCGACGACTGGTCCCGGATGTCGGAGGTCACCCCGCGCAACCGGTGACCGTCGCGGCTCCGGCGGGTGAGGTCCGCCGCTCCGGAGGCTGACGGCCGCGCCCCGCACGGCCGATGCTCCCCGGGCCGCCGCGCGGCCGACCGCGCCCGGTGCCCCTCCGCCGTCAGAACTCCTCGTGGGTCTCGGGATCCCCGCCGAAGCGGTGCGTCGGCCGGGCCCCGATCCGGTCGAGTTCCTGCTGCGTCAGCCGGAAGCCGAAGAGGTCCAGGTTCTCCCGCTGCCGCCCGGGATCGGCGGACTTCGGGATCGGTACCGCTCCCTGTTGCGTGTGCCACCGCAGGACCACCTGGCCCGGCGTCACGCCGTGCGCCGCGGCCGCCGCGATCACCTCGGGGGCCTCCAGGACCTGGCGCCCCCGGGCCAGCGGGCTCCAGCTCTCCGTGACGATGCCCTTGGCGGTGTGCACCGCCCGCAGTTCCTCCTGAGGGAGCAGCGGATGCATCTCGATCTGGTTCACCGCGGGCAGCACCCCCGTCTCCCGCTCCAGCCGGTCCAGGTGCTCCGCCGTGAAGTTGGAGACGCCGATGGCGCGTACGAGGCCGTCCTCGCGGAGCTTGATCATCGCCTTCCAGGTGTCGACGTACTTGTCCACCCGGGGCAGCGGCCAGTGGATGAGGTACAGGTCGACGTACTCCAGCCCCAGGTTGCCCCGCGACACCTCGAAGGAGGCCAGCGTCTCCTCGTACCCGTGGTGACGGCCGGGCACCTTGGTCGTGACGAAGACCTCCTGCCGAGGTACCCCGGAGCGGGCGATCCCGCGACCGGTGCCGGTCTCGTTCCCGTAGTTCAGCGCGGTGTCCACGAGCCGGTAGCCGAGCCGCAGCGCTCCGGCGACGGCCTTCTCCGCAGCCTCGTCGTCGAGCGGCCAGGTGCCGAGGCCCACCGCGGGGATGGTGCTGCCGTCGTGGAGATTGCGGACCGGGGGCGGTGTCTGGCTCATGGTCTCCCATTTCGTTCGCGTACGGTCCCCGCCAGCGTAGGACGGGCCGACGGGCGGGGACGGGTCGGCGCGGCGGCGGGGTCCTGCCGGGCGGACCGATGAATTCCGCCCGAAGGTGGGGTCAGAACAGGTGGAAGCACACGGACTGCCGGGGCCCGTCCCCACGGCGTCGAGGCGGAAGGAGCAGGACCATGGCGAAACTGACCCTCACCACGTTCGTATCGCTCGACGGAGTGATGCAGGCACCCGGCGGCCCCGACGAGGACACCACCGGCGGGTTCGAGTACGGCGGCTGGATGGTCCCCTTCGCGGACGACGGCCTGGGGGCCTTCATCAACGAGGTCTTCGACCGTTCGGGTGCCTATCTCCTCGGGCGGCGTACGTACGACATCTTCTCGTCCTACTGGCCCGAGGTCACCGACCCGCAGGACCCCGTCGCCGCACGTCTCAACACCCTGCCCAAGCACGTCGTCTCCCGCACGCTGACCGAACCGGAGTGGGAGAACACCACCGTCGTCCGGGGTGACGTGCCCGCCGAGGTCGCACGGCTGAAGGAGCAAACGGCGGAAGGGGAGCTCCAGATCCACGGCAGCGGCACGTTGGCGCAGTTCCTCCTGGCGCACGGCCTGATCGACGAGGTGAACCTGATCGTCCACCCCGTCTACCTGGGCAGGGGCAGACGGCTCTTCGCGGACGGTGGGGAGCCGACGGCCTTCGAGCTCACCGGTGCCCGGACCACCGGCAGCGGCATCGCGATCCACACCTACCGGCCCGCGGGGCGAGCGCGGTTCGGCACCTTCGAGCAGGACGTCTGACAGACCTTCGAGCACGACGTCCGACGGGAGCCGGACCTTCCGCCCGGTCGGGCAGACGAGGTGGACGGACCGGACGCGTGCCCCCGACCCCGCCGGCCCTATCGCTGGACGAACGGATGTGCGGTCATTTCCGACCGGGGATCGCGGGCAGCGTGGAAGGGTCGGTGGCGGCGGCGTGCAGCCGCCCCAGGATGGCCCGCGCCGCCTTCGTGTAGCCGGGGTTGTTGCTGTGCAGCACGGACTCCGCGTTGGCCAGCTCCATGAACGCGATGAGTTCGAAGGCGAGCTGCGAGACGTCCGTGTCCGCGGCGAGCTCCCCCCGCACCCGGGCCTCCTCGACCGTCTCCTCCACGAAGGTGACCCAGCCCGTCTGCGTGGAAGCCAGCGCGTCGTGCACCTTGCCCTCCCGCGAATCGAACTCGGCGATGGTCGCGTAGAAGAAGCAGCCGCCGCTGAACACCCGGCGCTGCGAGTAGGACAGCCAGCTCTCGCACATCCGCCAGACACGTCCCAGACCGGGCGGGGCCGCCCTCGTCGGTGTCAGCACGTGCTCGACGAAGACGGTCACGGCGGCGCGCACCGTGGCGAGCTGCAGCTCCTCCTTGGAACCGAACAGGGCGAACACGCCGCTCTTGCTCAGCTTCAGCTCCGTGGCCAGCCGTCCGAGCGACAGCCCCTCCAGTCCTTCGGTCGAGGCGACGTGGACCGCGCGCCCCAGGACCAGCTGCCGGGTCTGGTTCCCCCGCTCGACCCGTCCGTCCAGCCGCGCTCCACCCATGTGCCAACTCCGTGTGTCCGAGCGTCCCAGGACCGACATTCTAGGAGGACCCGGCACGGTCGCAGGACCGCTTCAGGCCGGTACGAACCCTGCGAACACCTGGCCGAGTCGCGCTGTGGACGCGCGTTCCCGAGGGGGGTCCGCGTTCGATACGGTGAGCGCTCCCGTGTGAGCCGGCGAGGTCTCCACATCGTTCCCGTGGAGAACCAGGAGCACCAGGTGTCCTCTGCCGTCCTGCCCGCCCTCACCCGCCCCCGCCGGGCGTGGGTCACCGATCTGCCGCTCCTGCTCGTCGCCGCCGTGTGGGGTGCCAGCTACCTCGCGGCCAAGGGCATCACCACCACGCACACCGTGATCGCCGTCCTGGTGCTCCGCTTCGCCGTCGTGCTGCCCGCACTGGCCGTCGCCGGACGGCGCGGACTGCGCACCCTGAGCGGCGCGCAGTGGCGGGGGGCCGGTCTGCTCGGGCTCGTGCTCAGCGGGATCTTCCTGCTGGAGACCTACGGTGTGGTGCACACGTCGGCCACCAACGCCGGGCTGATCATCAGCCTCACGATGATCTTCACCCCGCTGGCCGAGGCCGCCGTGACCCGGGTCCGGCCGCCCGCCGCCTTCCTCGCGGCGGCGGGACTCTCGGTCGCCGGGGTGGTGCTGCTGACCCAGAACGGCGGCTTCACCAGCCCGTCGGCCGGTGACCTGCTGATGCTGCTCGCCGCCCTCGCCCGCACGGTCCACGTCCTGCTCATGGCGCGCATCGAGGCGGTCCAGGACGCCGACTCGCTGTCCCTGACCACGGTGCAGCTCGGCAGCGCGGTCGCGGTCTTCGCCGTACTGGCGGCGGTCCCCGGTACCGGGGCGGCGCCCTGGACCGTGGCCGCGGACTTCGGCGCCGCCGAGTGGGCGGGACTGCTCTTCCTCGCCGTCTTCTGCACCCTGTTCGCCTTCTTCGTGCAGATGTGGTCGGTACGCCGCACCTCCCCGTCCCGGGTCAGCCTGCTGCTCGGCACGGAGCCCCTCTGGGCCGCCGCCGTCGGCATCGCCATCGGCGGCGAACGTCTCGGCGTCCCGGGGGTGCTCGGCGCGGTACTCGTGCTCGCGGGCACCGCGTGGGGGCGCCGACGGGCCGACGTCACCCCTTGACCGAGTCCGCGGCGACCATCACCGCGCCGCCCGTCACGACCAGCACGATGCTCACGTAGATCCCGTAGCCGTCCAGGACGTCGAGCCTCGCCACCACGGCCCACAGCCGGAACCAGCCCGTCCATTCGTACAGGAGCCCGGCGACGCCCTGGACGAACACCAGGAAGCCGGCCGTCTCCAGGAATTTCCTCATGGCCCGAGCCTGCACCGGGCCGTGAGGCGTCCGCGTCGGCCGTCGGTCCCGGAGCGGCCGACGGAAGTCCACGATCGTGCGACTCAGGTATCCGTCCGGCCCGCGAACGGCCGTCGGCGCCCCTCGGCTGCGTAGATTCGTCCGTATGACACGTACGGAGTACCGCTGGCTGCTTCCCTCGGCCCTGGCCGACGACGAGCTGCCCGGCGACCGGGGCAGGTCGCGCCGGACCGTGCGGGACTGGGCCGTCGACATCACGGCCTTCCTCTGCGCCGCGGGCTTCGGGATGCTTGCCCTCGTGACGATCGAGGCGGACCCGACCACACCGGACGGGGTCCTCGTCGCCGACTCGCTCGTGGGCGCGGCGGCCTGCTGCGGGCTCTGGGCCAGGCGGCGCTGGCCGGTCGGGGTCGCCGTGACCCTCACGGCCGTCAGCCTCGTCGAACCCGTCGCGGCCGGCGCGATGCTGGTCGGCCTGTTCAGCCTCGCTGTGCACCGGCCGTTCCGACCCGTGGCGTTCATCGGCGCCGGAGCCCTGGTCGTCGCCCCGGTGCAGCCGATGCTGCGCCCGGACCCCGGCAGCTCGTTCCTCGCCTCCAGCGTCATCGGCGCCCTGCTGGTGCTTCTCGTGCTCAGCTGGGGCATGGTCGTACGGTCACGGCGCCAGCTGGTCGTCTCCCTGCGCGAACGCGCACGACGGGCCGAGACCGAGGCGGAGCTCCGCGCCGAGCAGGCCCAGCGCCTCGCGCGGGAGGCCATCGCCCGCGAGATGCACGACGTCCTCGCCCACCGGCTGACCCTGCTCAGCGTCCACGCGGGCGCACTCGAATTCCGGCCCGACGCGCCCACCGCCGAGGTCGCGAGGGCCGCCGGTGTCATCCGCGACAGCGCCCACGAGGCACTCCAGGACCTCCGGGAGATCATCGGTGTGCTGCGCGCACCGGGCGAGAGCGAGGACGGCAACCGGCCGCAGCCCACCCTCGTCACCCTGGACGCGCTGGTCGACGAGTCGCGCTCGGCGGGTATGCGGGTCACCCTCGACAACCGTGTCGCCGACCCGGCGCGGGCGCCCGCAGCGACCGGGCGCACCGTCTACCGCATCGCCCAGGAGGCGCTGACCAACGCGCGGAAGCACGCCCCCGGCGCCCCCGTCGGCGTGACCGTCGCCGGCGGGCCCGGCGACGGTCTGACCATCGAGGTCGACAACCCCGCTCCCGACGAGCCCTTCGACCCCGTCCCCGGGTCCGGCCAGGGGCTCATCGGGCTCACCGAACGAGCGAACCTGGCGGGCGGCAGCCTGGACCACGGGCCCCGGCCCGACGGCGGGTTCACGGTGCGGGCCCGGCTACCGTGGCCGGCATGAGCACTCCCACGTCTCCGGAGGCACCACCCGTCCGGCTGGCCGTCGTCGACGACGACCCCCTCGTGCGCGCCGGGCTCACCCTGATGCTCGGCGGTGCCGCGCGTGTCGACATCGTCGGTGAGGCCGCCGACGGCACCGAGGTGGCCGCCCTCGTCGACCGCACCCACCCCGACGTCGTGCTCATGGACATCCGGATGCCGGGCATGGACGGACTGGCCGCGACCGAGGAACTCCGGCGCAGGCCCGGTGCCCCCGAGGTCATCGTCCTGACCACCTTCCACGCCGACGAGCAGGTCCTGAGGGCCATCCGCGCGGGGGCGGCCGGATTCGTCCTCAAGGACACCCCGCCCGCGCAGATCGTCGAGGCGGTCCTGCGCGTCGCCGCCGGTGAGCCCGTCCTCTCGCCCGCGGTCACCCGCAGGCTCATGGCCCGTGCCGCCGGCGAGGGGACGGACGACGGTACGGCGCGAAGGAGACGCGCCCGGCAGCGGTTCGCCGGGCTCGGGGAACGCGAGCAGGACGTGGCCTCCGCGGTGGGGCGCGGCAGGTCCAACGCGGAGATCGCCGCGGAGCTGCATCTGAGCGTGGCGACCGTGAAGGCCCACGTGTCCCGGATCCTCGCCAGGCTGGGGCTCAACAACCGTGTCCAGATCGCCCTGTTGGTGCACGATGCGGGATTCCTGCACGAGGGCGACGACGGGGCGGGAGGCACCGCCCCGGACCGAACCGGTCGGACCGGATGAGGGAAGGGGACGATGCCGGCGGCCGATCCGCGTGACGCGCGGGACCCGGTGGGCGGGGGGATCCTGCCGGCCGCCCGGGCCGCCGCGGGGGCCCGTCATGCCGCCGACGACGCCGGAGCGCTGCCCGGGGCTGCGGCTCGACGCGGCTCCGTCCCGGTCTGCCTCGCGTACCGGCATGCTGATCCGGGGGCCGGTGAGTCTGCCGGTGGCCTGGTAGCGGGCTCAGTCCTCGGCGATCTCCGCCATCCGTACGGGACGGCGCCGTGCGCGCGACAGCTCGCACGCCTCGGCGATGCGCAGCGCGTGCAGCGCCTCCCTGCCGTCGCACGGGTTCGTCGTCCCGCCGCGCACCACGCCGAGGAAGGCGTCCAGTTCGGCCTCGTACGCCGGGGCGAACCGCTCCAGGAAGCCCGGCCACGGCTTGGCCGGCGCGGGCGGACCCTGCGGCTCGGCGGACGTGAGCGGCGTGCGGTCGTCGAGACCGACCGCGATCTGGTCCCGCTCGCCCGCCAGTTCCATGCGTACGTCGTACCCGGCCCCGTTGCAGCGGGTGGCGGTGGCCGTGGCGAGCGTGCCGTCGTCCAGGGTCAGCAGCGCCGCCGCCGTGTCCACGTCACCGGCCTCCCGGAAGATGCCGGGACCCCCGTCCGACCCGGTGGCGTACACCTCGGTCACCTCACGGCCCGTCACCCACCGCAGGATGTCGAAGTCGTGCACCAGGCAGTCCCTGAACAGGCCGCCGGAGAGCGGCAGATACGCGGCGGGCGGGGGAGCGGGGTCGGACGTCGTCGCCCGCACGGTGTGCAGCCGGCCCAGGGCCCCGCCGCGCACGGCGCGGCGTGCCGCGGCGTACCCCGCGTCGAAGCGGCGCATGAAACCGATCTGGAGCACACTGCCCGCCCGCTCGACCTCGTGAAGCGCGCCCAGGGTCCCCGCCAGGTCCAGCGCGACCGGCTTCTCGCAGAACGCGGGCAGACCGGCCCGCGCCGCACGGCCGATGAGGTCCGCGTGCGCCGAGGTGGCCGAGGCGATCACCACCGCGTCCACCCCCGCGCCCAGCAGCTCCCCGGCGGACGCGACGGCGGTGGCTCCGGTCCGCGCCGCGACGCCGGCCGCGCGGGCCGCATCCGGGTCCGTCACCACCAGGGAGGCGACGGCGGGATGGCGTGCGAGGACGTCCGCGTGGAAGGAACCGATCCGGCCCGTGCCGATGAGTCCGATGCGCATGGACCCAACGTGCCGCCCACCGGGCGCACTGTCAACTATATGTCCTGACAAATGGACGGGTGCGGCGCGACGGCGCGGGGTACGCTCCCTGCCGTGCCCAAACCCGCCGCCGACTCCGCCGCCCTCGGGCTGGGCGTGGACCGCACCAGTCCCGTCCCGCTCTACCACCAGCTGGCCCAGCAGCTTGAGGCGGCCATCGAGCAGGGGCGCCTGGCGCCGGGCAGTCTCCTCGGCAACGAGCTGGACCTCGCCGCACGGCTCGGGCTGTCCCGGCCGACCGTCCGCCAGGCCATCCAGTCGCTCGTCGACAAGGGCCTGATGGTGCGCCGGCGCGGCATCGGCACCCAGGTCGTGCACAGCCGCATCAGGCGCCCGCTCGAACTGAGCAGCCTCTACGACGACCTGGAGACCGCCGGCCGGGACCCGGCGACCCGGGTCCTGCGCAACACGGTCGAGCCGGCCACCCCCGAGGTCGCCGCCGCGCTCGGGATCGAGGAGGGCGGCGACGTCCATCTCGTCGAGCGGGTGCGGTACGCGTACGACGAGCCGATAGCACTCCTGCGCAACCACCTGCCGCCGCGGCTGCTCGACCTCGGTACCGAGCGGCTGGAGTCGACCGGCCTGTACCGGATGATGCGCGCCTCGGGAATCACCCTGCACAGCGCCCGGCAGTCCGTGGGGGCCCGCGCCGCCACCGCCGAGGAGGGCGAACTGCTCGCGGAGCCCGCCGGGGCGCCCCTGCTGACGATGGAGCGCACCACCTTCGACGACGGGGGCCGGGCGGTCGAATTCGGCTCGCACGTCTACCGGGCCTCGCGGTACGCCTTCGAGTTCCAGCTGCTGGTCCGGCCCTGAACCAGCCCGTCCGCCCTCCGGTCCCCGTGTTCGGACAAGAGCATTGACGCGGTCATGCTAGGTCGCTAGAACGTCGGGAGGGCGCGGCCCGCGCCCCTGCCGGGCCGTGCCGGTCCGGGCTCGGGGATACTTGGCCCGCCGGGCGGCGAGTCTCTCCCCGCCGGCACCACCAGGCAGCACAGCGAGCAGCACTAGAAGGGCACGGCGTCGTGGCAAGGGTTCGGACAGGGGTACGCGCGATGGGCGCCGTGCTGGCAGCGGTACTGGCGGCCTCCCTCGCGGGATGCAGCAGCACCGGCGGCAAGCGGGCGGAGGAACGCGCCGCCCAGCAGGCCGCCGAGGGCCGGTCCGCGGTGAACACGCCCCGCTGGACGTTCGCCATGGTCACCCACTCGGGTGATGGTGACACCTTCTGGGACATCGTCCAGAAGGGCGCCCAGCAGGCGGCCAAGAAGGACAACATCAACTTCCTGTACTCGCACAACGACGAGGGCCAGCAGCAGGCCGAGCTCGTCCAGACCGCGATCGACAAGAAGGTCGACGGCCTGATCGTCTCCCTGGCCAAGCCCGACTCGATGAAGACCGTCGTGGCCAAGGCCGTCAAGGCGGGCATCCCCGTCATCACCGTGAACTCGGGATCCGCCGAGTCGAAGGCCTTCGGCGCCCTCACCCACATCGGCCAGGACGAGTCCATCGCGGGCGAGGCCGTCGGCGACGAGCTGAACACGCGCAAGCGCGAGAAGGTGCTCTGCGTCCTGCACGAGCAGGGCAACGTCGGCCACGAGCAGCGCTGCGCCGGGGCGAAGAAGACCTTCGGCGGCACGATGCAGAACCTCTACGTCGACGGCACCAACATGCCCGACGTCCAGGCGTCCATCGAGGCCAAGCTCGACTCCGACAAGAGCATCGACGCGGTCGTCACCCTCGGCGCGCCCTTCGCCGCCGCCGCCGTCAAGGCGAAGAAGACCGCGGGGAGCAAGGCCGAGATCGACACCTTCGACCTCAACGCGAGCGTCGCCGCCGGGCTGCAGGACAAGAGCCTCGGCTTCGCGGTCGACCAGCAGCCCTACCTCCAGGGCTACGAGGCCGTCGACCTGCTCTGGCTCTACCGCTACAACCAGAACGTGCTCGGCGGCGGCCTGCCCGTCCTGACCGGTCCCCAGGTCATCACCCGCGACGACGCCGACGCGCTCGCGGAGTACACGAACCGGGGGACCCGATGACCGCGACCGGGCAACCGGCGGCGCCGCACACCGACGAACGTCTGCTGCGCACCTCCCCGCTGCGCAAACTGCTCGGCCGCCCCGAGCTCGGCTCGGTCGTCGGGGCCGCGGCCGTCTTCCTCTTCTTCGCGATCGTCGCGGACAGCTTCCTCCAGGCATCCAGCCTCGGCACGGTGCTCTACGCCGCCTCCACCATCGGGATCATGGCGGCCCCCGTGGCGCTCCTGATGATCGGCGGTGAGTTCGACCTCTCCGCGGGCGTGATGGTGACCAGCTCCGCGCTGATCTCCTCGATGTTCAGCTACCAGATGACCGCCAACGTCTGGGTGGGCGTCTTCGTGTCGCTGCTGGTCACCCTCGGCTTCGGCGCGTTCAACGGCTTCATGCTGACCCGCACCAAGCTCCCGAGCTTCATCATCACGCTCGGTACGTTCCTGATGCTGACCGGTCTGAACCTCGGCTTCACCAAGCTGATCAGCGGCACCGTCTCGACCAAGACCATCGGCAACATGGAGGGCTTCGAGTCCGCCCGCAAGGTCTTCGCCTCCTACCTCACCATCGGCGACGTCGAGCTCAAGGTCACCATCCTGTGGTGGGCCGCACTCGTCGCGCTGGCCACCTGGATCCTCATCCGCACCCGCTTCGGCAACTGGATCTTCGCCGTCGGCGGGGAGGCGGACGCGGCGCGCGCGGTCGGCGTCCCCGTGGTCCGCACCCGGATCGGGCTCTACCTCGGTGTGGCCTTCGCCGCCTGGGTCTCCGGCCAGCACCTGCTCTTCTCCTACGACGTGGTGCAGTCCGGCGAGGGCGTCGGCAACGAGCTGATCTACATCATCGCGGCCGTCATCGGCGGCTGTCTGATCACCGGCGGCTACGGCTCCGCGATCGGGTCCGCCGTCGGCGCGATCATCTTCGGCATGACCAGCAAGGGCATCGTGTACGCGGAGTGGAACCCCGACTGGTTCAAGTTCTTCCTGGGGGCGATGCTGCTCCTGGCCACCCTGCTCAACGCATGGGTACGCAAGCGCGCGGAGGCGACGAAATGACGGCCACCCCTGAAGACCCTGCCGGAGCGACCGCCGGACCGCTGGTCGAGCTGGATGACGTGTCCAAGTTCTACGGGAACATCAAGGCCCTGGAACATGTCTCGCTGGAGGTCCACGCGGGCGAGATCACCTGCGTCCTCGGCGACAACGGCGCGGGCAAGTCCACCCTCATCAAGATGCTCGCCGGTGTGCACCGCCCGGACCGCGGGCAGTTGCTGCTCGACGGCGAGCCCGTCGTCTTCCACGGGCCCGCCGACGCCCGCGATGCCGGGATCGCGGTCATCTACCAG
>Ga0164307_10001067_pt1 | contig 12284 bp, 9 predicted proteins | sample Whisoiple_243_MG_FD_110214 | JGI IMG/M metagenome (GOLD analysis project Ga0164307, IMG submission 110214) | Soil microbial communities amended with fresh organic matter from upstate New York, USA - Whitman soil sample_243_MG | ecosystem: Environmental > Terrestrial > Soil > Unclassified >...
GAGAAGAAGGTGACCGGCAGCCTGAGCAGGTGCCGGAAGAACCGCGCGCTGCCGAGCGTCGACGAGATGATGCGCCCGCGCAGCAGATTCGCCTGCTGCAGCCATGTCAGGACGGCGGTGAGGGCGACCGTGGCACCCATCGCCGCGAACAGCACGCCCAGCAGCGACGTCTGTTCACCAATCATGAACGTGTCGATGTAGGTGCGGCTCAGGGCCGGCAGTGTGGCCCCGACGGCGACCAGCAGCAGGCTGGCGAGCAGGGCGGCCAGCATCGTGCCGGTGGTGCCCCTGAGGCGGCCCGGCAGCGCGGCCATGACTCCGGGCTTCCGGCCGCCGCGCCGGAAGTCCTCACCCGGTTCGAGGACGAGGACGACTCCGGTGAAGCTGGTGTCGAAGTCCTCGGTGGGCACGAACCGGCGCCCCTTGTCGGGGTCGTTGATGTAGACGCCCCGCCGTCCCAGGCGGCGCCCCATGCCGTCGTAGACGACGTAGTGGTTGAACTCCCAGAACAGGATCGCCGGGGCGCGGACCTCCGCGAGGGCCGCCGGCTCCATCTGCATGCCCTTGGCCTGGAGGCCGTAGCCGCGCGCCGCCTTGAGCACGTTGCTGGCGCGTGACCCGTCGCGCGAGACCCCGCAGGCGATCCGCAGTTCCTCCAGCGGCACGTGGCGGCCGTGGTGGCCGAGCACCATGGCCAGCGAGGCGGCCCCGCACTCCAGGGCCTCCATCTGGAGCACCGTGGGGGTGCGCACCGTCCTGGTCCGCCCGGCCTTCGGCGGGGCGCCCGCCCGTCGCCGGCCGGACCGGCCCGCTTCCGGCCGGTGCCTGCCGCGGCCCGGGGGCGGCAGCTGCTGGGCGGTGGGGGACGGGTGCGGTGCGGTCACGGGAGCAGCCAATCGATCGGGCGCTGGTCGGCGAGCCGGACGGAACCGGTGGCCAGGGTCATGGAGCCGATCGCGTACGGCGGGCCGTCGGCCGAGGACCACCGGTAGCCGGACTTCGTGGAGTCCGAGCGCTCCAGCTTCACCAGGACGGCCAGCGGCCTGCCGCCCCGGGAGAACTGCCGGCCGAGCTGCGCGTCGCCGAGGAAGCGGGTGATCTGCTGCTGCGTCTGCGCCGCCCCGCCGACCGCTGCCACCGTGCCGCACAGCACGCCGTACTGCTGGGAGGGGACGGACTGGACGGTCAGGTCGACGGAGGCACCCACCGGGACCGAGGAGGCGCTGTTGCCGGACACGTACAACAGGACCACCAGCGGATCGTCGGCACCGTCGATCCGTTCGACGCTCGCCACGTCCGCGCCGGTGGTGACCACCGCGCCGATCGTCGCCGTCACGGAGGTGAGCCGGCCGGCGTCGATCGTGCGGACGACGCGCTCACCCCGGTCCGTACGGACCTTGAGCAGGGGGGAGTCGCGGGGCAGGGTCTCGCCCTCGTCGGCGAGCACCTCGGTGATCTGCCCGGCGACCGGGCTCTGCAGGAGGTAGCTGCCGCGCGCGTGGGTGAGGATGCCGGGCGCGTCGAGGGTGCTGGCGACGGAGCCCGTCACGGCCCAGAAGCAGGCCGCGGCCATCACGAGGACGGTGACGCAGAGGACGAGCAGGCCCTGCGGGCGGGCGAACCGGACCGGAAGATCGAGCTGTTCGGGCGACTGCAGCTTGGAAAGGGCCTGTTGGCGGAACTGCACGGAACTCTTCCCTCACTGTCGGCGATCGGCGCCGAGCCCCGGAACCGACGGGTTCCGGGGCTCGGACGGGTACTGCCGTGTCTCAGAGACCGGCGGTCAGGCCGGAGGCCAGGCCGGTGACCGCGCCGGTGTTCACGCCGGTGGCACCCTCGACGAGGCCGGTGACCGAGCCGACGACGCCGGAGACCGGGACGATGCCCTCGACGGTGCCCGTGACGTTGCCGACGAGGCCGCCCACGAGGCCGCCCGAGACGTTGTCGAGGTCGCTGTCGGAGATCTCGGCGGTCTCGACCTGGGGGGTGTAGTTCATGATGAGCGCTGCCCTTCGTATGGAAATTGCCTAAATACGGAAACCCGTACCGCGGCCTCCGTATGGGCCAGGATCAAAGCACGTCTTTGCCTCGGGCAGCCAATCCAACTGAGGTGTATCCGCAGTCGGGTAACCGTCGGAACCGACGTACGTGGAGAAGTGGTCATTCCGTGGCGGCAGTTTCTTCACGAGCTTCACCGGAAGAATTCGGCGTCGTCGCGACCTCACGCCCCTCAAGTGGGGCACTCCAGCCCTAATCGGCCCCGCGCAGCCGGTGGACCTGCGGTTCTTCGTCCAGTGGGGTGATCGGTGTGCGCACGCCGTGTGCAGATTTCCCTGAGTCGTCCGCTCCCCGATTCCGGGACGGGGTGAACGGGGTCGTGAGACCGGGTCGGAAGGTATCGGTATTCACGCCACTGTAAAACATGAGCGGCTCTCTATTTTCTTCGGACTGTTCCGGTGAATAGGCGGCGCATTTATGGAGCCTGTTTCGGTTTCCCGTGCCCGGTGCGTCACCTGGCCTTCGGATATGTGGAGAGGGTGTGCTGCCCTGCCGTCGCGGGAGGCCCGGCCGGTGGGTGTGCGACGGCCGGCGGGAGGCAGGGCTCGCGGCCGTCGCGAAAGGCGGCCGGTGAGTCATCCGATGAAACGGGTGCACCACTCTTCACTCGGGCGGCACGCGGCGCTACCATCGGGATGCCTTATGGGAGCGCTCCCATCTCTGTGTCAGTCCTGTACCGCCGCTGCGCGGCGGACCAGCTCGGAGAGGACGTTTCCGTGCGCTTGAGTGCCAGACCGATCGCCGCCCTACTGGCGGCATTTGCTCTTACCGCCGGGTTGGCGGTCGCCGGAACCCCGGCCGTGGCCCGCTCGGACGACGGTGCCGCCACGGCCGAAGCATCCGATGTGTCCCTCGCGGCGGACACCTATACCTGGAAGAACGCCCGCATCGACGGTGGCGGCTTCGTCCCGGGCATCGTCTTCAACCGGTCCGAGAAGAACCTCGCCTACGCGCGCACCGACATCGGCGGCGCCTACCGCTGGGACCAGGCGGGCAAGCAGTGGAAGCCGTTGCTGGACTGGGTGGACTGGGACCGCTGGGGATGGTCCGGGGTGGTGGGGCTCGCCTCCGACACCGCCGACCCCGACAAGGTGTACGCCGCCGTCGGCACCTACACCAACAGCTGGGACCCGACGAACGGAGCGGTCCTGCGCTCCTCGGACCGGGGCGCCTCCTGGAAGGCGGCCACCCTTCCCTTCAAGCTCGGCGGCAACATGCCGGGCCGCGGGATGGGGGAGCGGCTCGCGGTCGACCCGAACAAGAACTCCGTGCTCTACCTCGGGGCCCCCAGCGGCAACGGGCTGTGGCGGTCCACCGACTCGGGGGTCACCTGGTCGAAGGTGACCGCCTTCCCGAACCCCGGCAACTACGCGCAGGACCCGACCGACACCAGCGGGTACGGCAACGACAACCAGGGCATCGTGTGGGTGACCTTCGACGAGCGCTCCGGCAGCCCCGGCAGCGCCACCAAGGACATCTACGTCGGTGTCGCCGACAAGCAGAACACCGTCTACCGCTCCACGGACGGCGGCGCCACCTGGTCCCGGATCGCCGGCCAGCCGACCGGTTACCTCGCCCACAAGGGCGTACTGGACTCCGGGACCGGCTACCTCTACCTGACGCTCAGTGACACGGGCGGCCCGTACGACGGCGCCAAGGGCCAGGTCTGGCGGTACGACACGCGCTCCGGCGCGTGGAGCGACGTCAGCCCCGTCGCGCAGGCCGACACTTACTACGGCTTCAGCGGCCTCTCCGTCGACCGGCAGAAACCCGGCACTCTGATGGCGACCGCCTACAGCTCCTGGTGGCCGGACACCCAGATCTTCCGCTCCACGGACAGCGGCGCCACCTGGACCAAGGCCTGGGACTTCACGAGCTATCCCAACCGTGCGAACCGGTACACCCTCGACGTCTCCTCCGTACCCTGGCTCAGCTGGGGCGCGAACCCCTCACCGCCGGAGACCGCGCCCAAACTGGGCTGGATGACGGAGTCCCTGGAGATCGACCCGTTCGACTCGAACCGGATGATGTACGGCACGGGCGCCACCGTCTACGGCACCGAGAACCTCACCGCCTGGGACTCCGGCGGCCAGTTCAAGGTCACGCCCATGGTGAAGGGCCTGGAGGAGACGGCCGTCAACGACCTGGCGAGCCCGCCCTCCGGAGCGCCGCTGCTGAGCGCCCTCGGGGACATCGGAGGCTTCCGGCACACGGACCTCGACGCGGTGCCCGCGATGATGTTCACCTCGCCGAACCTGGACTCGACCACCAGCCTGGACTTCGCGGAGGCATCCCCCGGCACGGTCGTACGGGTCGGCAACGCCGACGCCGCACCGCACATCGGCTTCTCCACCGACAACGGCGCCAACTGGTTCCAGGGCTCCGAACCCTCCGGGGTCACCGGCGGGGGCACGGTCGCCGCCGCCGCGGACGGCAGCGGTTTCGTCTGGAGCCCCGAAGGCGCCGCGGTCCACCGCACCACCGGCTACGGCAACTCCTGGACCGCCTCCACCGGAATCCCCGCGGGGGCGACGGTCGAGTCCGACCGGAAGAACCCGAAGAAGTTCTACGGATTCAAGTCCGGCACCTTCTACGTGTCGACCGACGGCGGAGCCACCTTCACCGCGAAGGCCACCGGCCTCCCGGCCGAAGGCAACGTCCGCTTCAAGGCGCTGCCCGGCTCGGAGGGTGACATCTGGCTCGCCGGCGGCGCCTCCACGGGCGCCTACGGCCTCTGGCGCTCCACCGACTCCGGTACGAGCTTCACCAAGTTCACCGGTGTCCAGCAGGCCGACAGCGTCGGGTTCGGCAAGGCGGCCGCCGGGGCCTCGTACCAGACCGTCTTCGTCAGCGCGAAGATCGCAGGGGTGCGCGGCATCTTCCGTTCCACGGACGCGGGCACCACCTGGACGCGGATCAACGACGACGCTCACCAGTGGGCCTGGACCGGCGCGGCGATCACCGGGGACCCACGGGTCTACGGCAGGGTCTACGTCTCCACGAACGGCCGGGGCATCCAGGTCGGCGAGTCCTCCGGCACCGGCGGCGGTGGCACGGACCCCGGCACCGACCCCGGACCGGAGGAGCCCGCCGACGCCGACTGCAAGGTGACGTACAAGGTCACCAACCAGTGGTCCGGTGGATTCCAGGCGGAGGTGACGCTCACCAACACCGGCACCACGGCCTACGACGGATGGCAGCTGGGCTGGTCCTTCCCGGGGGACCAGAAGGTCACCCAGATGTGGAACGCCACCCACCAGCAGACCGGGGCGAAGGTGACCGCGACGAACGTCGGCTGGAACGGCAAGGTCGCGCCCGGGGCCTCCGCGGGCTTCGGATTCACCGGCACGTCGACGGGCGCCGCCACCGGACCCGGCGCCTTCACGCTGGGCGGTGAGGCCTGCACCGTCTCCTGACACCCGCCGGCCGGTGCCGGGAGCGGCTCTCCCGGCACCGGCCCAGGAGCGGAACGAAATGGACATACCGACCCTTGTGTGGTGCATTGGACGGAACGCGCCGCCCCAGGGAGGTACCCGTGGCCGATGTCGATGTGCTGATCGCGGGGGCGGGGCCCGTCGGGCTGACGGCCGCGTCCGAACTGTGCCGGCGCGGGGTGTCGTGCCGGGTCGTCGACCGTCTCCCGGAGCGGCTCCCCTACGCGCGGGCCGTGGGCGTCCAGCCCCGCACCCTGGAGATCTGGGACCGGATGGGGATGGTCCGTGAGGCGCTGGAGGCGGCCGTCCCGCTCAAGGGGCAAATCCTCTACGTCGACGGCGAGGAAGGCCCGCGTATCGACCTGGAACTCCCGCCCGAGGTGCCCTACGGCTTCGCCGCCCTCCCGCAGTACGAGACCGAGCGGCTGCTCGAGGACCTCCTGCGGAGCAGGGGAGGGCGCGTCGGACGCGGCACCGAACTCCTCTCCTTCGAGCAGGACTCCCACGAGGTCAGGGCCCTTCTCTCGCCGCCCGCTGGCGGGACCGAGGAACTGACGGCCCGCTACCTCCTGGGCTGCGACGGCGCCCACAGCGTCGTACGCAAAGGCCTCGGCCTCTCCTTCGAAGGCGCGGCCCTGCCCCAGGAGTACATGCTGGGCGATGTCGAGGTCGACTGGGACCTGCCCGCCGGATACGGGGTCCGTGCCTCGCGCTCCGTCGACGGACACGCGGACGACATCCTGGTGTGCATCCCGCTGCCCGGCGACCGCCGCTACCGGATGTCGATGGCGACCCCGCCCGAACTGTCCCGTACCGCCGGGCAGGACGGGGACGGCATCGCGCACGGCCTCAGCGGCGAGCACGGCCCGGTACCCGGCATCGAGCACATCCAGGAGGTGCTCGACCGGCTCTCCCCCCGCCCCACGACCGCCTCCTCGCTGCGCTGGTCCTCGGTGTTCCGCATCAGCCACCGCATCGTCGACCGGTACGGCCGCGGACGGGTCTTCGTGGCCGGGGACGCCGCGCACATCCACCCGCCCACGGGCGCCCAGGGGATGAACACGGGCGTACAGGACGCGTTCAACCTCGCGTGGAAGCTGGCCGCCGCGGTGCGGGGCCGCGCGGGTACGCGTCTGCTGGAGAGCTACGACGCCGAGCGCCGCCCGGTCGGTGAGGAGGTGGTGGCGCGCACCCTGCGCCATGTGCGCAGCGGCATCCGGGCCGATCCGGACGACCCGACGACGACGATGCTGCGGGAGGCGCAACTCCTCGTCGGCTACCGGGGCAGTCCGATCGTGGAACCGGACGGCTCCGCCCCCGACGGCCCCGCCCCCGGCGACCGTGCGCCCGACTGCGGCGGACTCGCCTATGCACTGGCCTCCTTCCCCGTCCGGCTGTTCACCCTGCTCCGGGAACGCGAGCACACCCTGCTCCTCTACGCCGGCCACGGGGACCCGGTGAGGGCCTTCGGCGCGGTGGCGGCGTCCGCCGAGCGGGCCGCGCCCGGGCTGCTGAACGCCTGTGCGGTGCTCGCCCCCGGGCTGGAGGCACCCGCTCCCGGGCTGCCCGTCGTCCACGACACGCGCGACGAGTTCCGGCGCACCTACGGTGCACGCGATGGTGAGGCCTTCCTCGTACGGCCTGACGGCCACCTCGGACTGCGCACCGTCCCGGCCGACGGCCCGGCGCTGCCCGCCCACCTGGCACGGCTTTTCGGCGTCCGGCCGGCCGGCGGGTAAGGCCCGCCGGGGCGCGCCGACGGGTGTGAAGGGAGCGTGGTGACCGGAGCCGAGCCGTGTGCGCGTGCAACCGTTCGACGGTCGCAACCGTCTGCCACAGCAGGAAGTGCCGCGCCGGAGACGGCCGTTCTTCTTCTGCACGCCGTCATGAGGGAACTTCGATGACTCACGCCTTCACCCGTCGCCGTCCGCCACGCTGACGTTCGTGACGAGGGCCCGGCCTGGGTCTACCGCGACCTGGGGCGGAGTGTCGCGACCGTCGACGTCAGGACCCCCCGGGGACCACGGTCGTGAAGGCGCACGACTTCTGCACCCCGGTCACACCGGCCCACTACAGCTGCGGGACCTCGCAGTCGTGGGTGTACGAGAAGCGCGGCGAGACCTACCCGTTCGTCCTGCGGATCGACAAGGCCGTCGAGTGCGCGACCGGGAAGATCTCCTTCGCGGGGGAGGGGCCCGGCCCTTCGACGGGAACGCGGCCAACGACACCGCCGCGATGGTGATCGACGCCGGGGGTGCGACCGGCGGCTCGTCGTCGGGTGGTTCCTCGACCGGGGGCACATCGGCGGGGGGATCCGCCTCCACGGGCGGCGGGATCTTCTACGCCGCGGCACGACCGCCCCCGCCGCGCCGGGGCATGACATGACGCGGGACCCGGCAGGAGTGTTCCTGCCGGGCCCCGCGCCGTCCGACGAGCCGGCTCCGCTCATCTCACCCCGGCTCAGGGAAAGGACACCACCTGGGACGGAATGGTCGACGTACCGGATGTGGGGGACCCGGTGTTGTTGATGACGTGGTCGTACTGTCCCTGGCCGCCCAGGGACACGACGAGCAGGTCGTGGAACTTCACCCCGGGCTTCACCGGGGCCTGGAAGCCGTGCTGCTGGCGGATGGTCGGGTCGACGTTGAAGTAGCAGTAGCTGCCCATGCCCCAGCCCTCGTGGGTCGTGACCGAGTCACCCACCTTGTAGGCGGCGTAGCCCTTGATGTCGCCGTTCTGGATGGCGGCCTGGTTCGGGGCGTCGTACGCCTTCTCGTTCTGGAAGAAGATCGTCTTCCCGTTCTCGCCGTACCACTGGACGTCGTACTTGTTGAAGTGCTCGACGAACAGCCCGGTGGCCAGTACGTCGTCACCGTTCACCCGGAGTCCGTAGTCGGACCGGTTGGTCTCCCAGCCGACGCCGTCCCCGTGGTCGGCGCGCCAGAGCCACGTGTGGTCGATGATGGTGTCGTCGCTGTTGACCACCATGCCGGTGGTCGCCTTGCCGGCCCCCGCGCCACCGACCCGGACGAACACGTCCTGGAGGCTCGTCGGGTTGGCCGAGTGGTCGGCCGCCGCACCCTCGGGGCCCACCTGGACGAGCACCGAGGAGTTCTGCGTACCGGCGTCCACGAGGAGTCCGGCGAGCTTGACGCCGTCGACGTCGCCGACCTTGATCGCGGTCACGCCGTTGTCCGGGATGATCGTGGCGAGGCCGAGACCGAGGACAACGGTGTTCGCCCGGTTGATCTCGATGGGCTCGTTCACGTGGTAGACGCCCGGGGTGAACAGCAGGTGCAGGCCCTGCCGGACCGCGGCGTTGATGGTCTGCGCGGTGGCGCCGGGCTTCACCACGTAGAACTGGCTCAGCGGGACGGACTCACCCTGGGGGGTGCCGTTCCACGAGACGCCCCGCGCGTTCGTGCGCTTGGCCGGGACGAAGACCTTGTAGGCGTCACCGTCGAGGTAGAGGAACGGCTTCTCACGGGAGACCGGGGTGGTGTCCAGCGTCGTGTACGGCGGTTCGGGGAAGCTCTGGGCCGGCGCGCCCTCGACACCGGAGAAGGTCATGTTCCAGACGCCGTTGCCCCAGCCGCCGACGGAGCTGTCGCGGGTGTACCACTGCTGCTGGGAGTAGGGGCCGACCTGTCCGTCGATCTTGCTGTCGGCGATGTAGCCGCCGCTGGCCCATCCGTAGCCGTCGGGCGCGAGGTTGAGTCCGCCCTTGACGTGCATGCGGCGGAACGGGGCGGCCTGTGAGACGGCCCAGCGGTTGGTGCCGTTGACCGGGTCGAGGGCGAGGTTCTCGGCCGAACGCCAGAAGTTCTGGGTGGCGTTGCCGTCGAACCAGCCGGCGTCGACCGTGACGTCACCGTTGAACGTCGTGTCGTCGGGGTTCAGGCCGAGGCCGGCGATCGACGTGTAGAAGCCGATCTGGGCGTTGATGTCGTTGTAGGTGCCCGGCTTGAACATCAGGGCGTAGCGGTCGCTGCCGAACTGCGCGGACTCCTGCTTCTTGAAGATCTCGTCGACCTTGCCCTGGATGTCGGGCGTCGAAGGGTCGAAGACCAGCACGTTGGGGCCGAGGTCGCCCCCGCCGGGCACCTCCCCGGTCTCGTCACCGAACGCCGACCGGGCCGTGGGGAAGGCCATGAGCAGCGACACGGCGAGTGCGGCGAAACCGAGTGCCTTGGAGCGGCGGCGCCGGTGAGGTGCGGTGGGGGCCGCTGGATTCGTGGGGGGAACGTGCATGGATGACGTCTCCTGGGTCGTGGTAGGGGCACGACGGAACCTCTGACATGAGAGAGCGCTCTCTCATGCGGCCGATGTAACCGCCATCGCCCTGGACACGTCAAGAGGTGTGCGTCAGGAGCCTCCGTCGGGGGCCGCGGCGGACAACCAGTGGCGCCGGACGTGAGCCGAATGGGCCGGTATGCGCGTGGATCGCCCGCCCGGTGCGTTCACGGGGTGACCTACCGGCCGCCGGATCGCGGCCGGCCGGCTCCCCGCCCGGTGGTGCGGGCCGCCCGCACGACCGGGTCAGTTCAGCAGCGCCCTGGCCGCCCGGGCGCGGTGGCGGATCGCCTCGGCGGCCGTCGGCTCGATCCCGTCGACGATCTCGGCGTACTCGTCCATCTCCGCGGCGCCCCGCAGGAACTCCCCGCGCTGCACGAGGAGCTGGGCCCGCTCGTAGCGGAGCCTGGCCGGGTGCGCGGGCAGCAGCAGGGAGAGTTCGAGCGCCCACAGCGCCACGTCCGTACGCTCCGGGCGGGCCGACGCCCAGGCCCGGACGTTGTTCAGGATCCGCAGCACCGTCTCCAGCGGCCGTGCGGGCACCAGCATCGACGACTCCAGGGGCGCGCCGGTCGCCCCCGTCACCATCAGCTCCGCGTCCTCACCGCTCAGCGGGGCGCCACCGGCGAAGGGATCGGCCAGGACCCGCTCGGCCGGGTCGCCGAAACCGACCACGAAATGACCGGGGAGAGCCACTCCGTAGACGGGCGCCCCGGCCCTCCGCGCCACCTCGATCCAGACCACGGACAGCAGGATGGGCAGTCCTCTGCGACGTCGCAGCACCTGCTGGAGGACCGACGACTCCAGCCGCTGGTAGTCGGGGGAAGAACCCCCGAAGCCGCAGCGTCCGCCCAGCAGTTCGGCGAGCGCGGACGCCCACGCGCGGGCTCCGCGGGCGCCGTAGGGCAGGAGGCCCGCCAGCCGGTCCAGCTCGATCTGCGCCGCGTCGACACCGTACGGATCGGCGTCCCCCGGCGACGGCGGTGAGGCCTCCGCGCCCAGCAGCAGACAGAGCAGTGCGAGGTCCGGCCGTTCGGCGCGCGCCTCCTCGGCGAACCGCTTGCGTCGTGCGTCCCTGCCGGCGTCCTCGGAGCTCATGTCTGACACGTGTCCCTGCTGCTGTCTCCGCTACGCGGACCGGAAGTGGTGGTAACGGTGATGGGTGGCGAAGCCCATGCGGTCGTACAGCGCACGGGCGCCTTCGTTGTCCGACTCCACCTGGAGCCACGCGGCCGAGGCGCCCTCGTCCAGCGCCGTGCGGGCCAGCGCCGTCATCACGGCGGTGGCGAGCCCACGGCGCCGGTGCTCCGGACCCACCTCGACGGCCATGAAGCCCGCCCAGCGGCCGTCCACCACGCAGCGCCCGATCGCCGCCGGCACCCCCGCCGGGTCGTCGCCCGGTACGGAGGCGAACCACACGGAGGGGCCGCTGCCCAGCACCGTCCGCACATGGGGCCCCGGCGTCCCGGAGCGCTGGTACCGGGACAGCCACGCCTCGTCCGGCTGACGGGCCGTCCGCACCTCGGAGACGTCCGCGTCCAGGTCGCCGACCGGGGCCAGCGCCGCGATCCGCACCTCGGCCGACACCTCCCGCCGCCACCCGTGCTCCTCCAGACCCGCGCAGAGCCGCTCCTGCGTGCCCTCCGCGCCCGTCGCGGCCTGCACGTAGGCGGGCAGCCCCCGGTCCTCGTACCAGCGCCGGACACGCCCGAGCGCCTCACCCAGCGGAAGACCCGGATCGCCGAGCGGCAGCACGGAGTTGGCGCGCCGGGTGAATCCGCCGGCGGCGCGCAGCCGCCAGTCGCCCAGGAGTTCGCTCTCCACGGGCTGCCAGGCGCGCGCGGTGACCAGGGCGAGTTCACCGAAGGAGGCGGCGGGACCGCGGCGGCGTGCCGGGGCCGCGGGCACCACCTTGCCCGCCACCAGCGAGGATTCCGCGATCCGGACGCTCCCGCCGCTCTTCGTCGTGACCGAGAGCACACCACCGTCCCACGATGTGAGAACCCCGACCGTGTCGGTGAACTTCGCGTCCTCGCCCGGGACGCCGACGACCCGCCGTACGGACACCCGTTTTCCCACGTCAGCGGGCGTTATGCGAACTTCGAGCCGTCCGCCCATGGTGAATTCCACAGCTCTCTCTGCCCCTCCTGTTCGGATCGTGCCCCGGAACGGAGATACTAGGGGCGGGCATCGACGACGCCGCGCTCCCGCGCGAGAGCCAACGCCCTACCGAGGAGGAACGACAGCGTGACCTACGTCATCGCGCAGCCTTGTGTCGACGTAAAGGACAAGGCCTGCATCGAAGAGTGCCCCGTCGACTGCATCTACGAGGGCCAGCGGTCCTTGTACATCCACCCGGACGAATGCGTCGACTGTGGAGCCTGTGAGCCGGTCTGCCCGGTCGAGGCCATCTTCTACGAGGACGACACCCCGGAGGAGTGGAAGGACTACTACAAGGCGAACGTCGAGTTCTTCGACGACCTCGGCTCCCCGGGTGGC
>Ga0164307_10001068_pt1 | contig 12283 bp, 13 predicted proteins | sample Whisoiple_243_MG_FD_110214 | JGI IMG/M metagenome (GOLD analysis project Ga0164307, IMG submission 110214) | Soil microbial communities amended with fresh organic matter from upstate New York, USA - Whitman soil sample_243_MG | ecosystem: Environmental > Terrestrial > Soil > Unclassified >...
AACTCGTTCCGGGACAACCGGGCGCGCAGTTCGCTCAGCGCGGTGAGGTACGCCTCCGACATGCCCCGGTTGACCTCGTGCACGAGGAGCCGGCAGTTCGGGCGGCCCTGCGCCAGCCATTTTTCGATCTCGGCGCGCGTGTTGTCGGTCGAGCCGTCGTCGACGACGACGAGCTCGTCGACGAGGGGATACAGCGCGTCGAGCACTGCTGCGACGGACGGTTCCTCGTTGTACGCCGGAACAACTGCGATCCGGCGCGGCCCCCCGGTCACGGAATTACGACCTCGCTTGTTGCGCCCGATACCACTCGAGAGTCTTGCGCAGACCCTCGTCGAATGTGTGCTTCGGCTTCCATCCGAGCTCGTTGTTCGCGCGGTCGCTGCGAACAATGCGGGCGCGGTAGTCGCCGGGCCGCGACGGGCCGAACGTGACTTCCGTGTCGCCGACCATCTCGCCGACGGTTTCGGCGAGGCGGCGGATCGAGATGGCCTCGTCGGACTCGAGGTTGAACGTGCGGTTGTTCGCCGCCGGCTTCAGCGCGTTGACGTGCGCCGCCGCGAGGTCTTCGACGTACACGAAGAAGCGCTCCTGGCTGCCGTCACCGTCGATGCTGAGCGGCTCGCCGCGCATCGCGCGGAGCAGGAACGCGGCGACGACGAGGTCGCTGCGCATGCGCGGCCCGAACGGGATGCCGTACCGCAGCACCGTGTACGGACGGCCGAACAGGTTCGCGTAGTCGCGGCAGAACATCTCGGCCGCGATCTTCTCCGACACGTACAGGTGACGGTCGGTGTCGAGATCGAAGGCAGGACGGTGGCGGCGGGGGACTCGTTCAGCATGGTGTGGGTATCGGCTGCCCGCGAACCGGATCGGGAACTGCAGGTCAGAGGCCCTTTTCGCCGTAGCGACACGTCCACGAAAGGTGTCGGTCGGCTCGTTGGATAGGTCGCCGCATCCGCGGGGGGTGGCGCCAGTGAGCAGAGGTGGCGAGTGAACACGTCAGAAGAGAGGGCGATGTCAGGGGAGACAGTCGTGACACCGACCGCCAGAGGGAGCGAGCGTGCCCGTGCCGGATGAACATCACTGCAGTGGCATCGGTTGCAGCCGGCGCGGGGTTCGCCGCGTCGGACTCGACCACACACCCTAGATGCCTTGCTGCGCGCCGCTGCCGGTTCCTGGGCTGCGCACCGGCGTCAGTCGCGGGTCGGGTGGATGACGATGTTGCCGTTCTCGTCGGCCTCGGAGTAGGACTCGCCCGCGGCAACGAACTCGGCCTCGAAGTTGAGTCCTTCCCTCAGCGCTATGGCCTTCTCCGCCCAAGCGGCACGGACGGTGGCTTGCTCCTGCCCACTCAGCAGGTCGTAGGAGCCGTCTCCTGCGAGCACCCTCGTCACGGCGCGGCGGTTCACCTCGGGTGACATCTGTACTCCTCGAGTGCCGTGGCAGGCATGTGCAAAGTGTTGCACCGTTCTGATCGGAGATCTCGGGCTCCCGAAGCGGTCGCACTAGGTCTCGAAGAGTTGTGGAGCCTCATCAGGCGAGGCGCGGGCCCAGAGCCCTTGGAGGATGGGCGTGGCGAACAGCACGGTTCGAATGAAGGGGCCGCCGAGAGCACTCTCTCGGGGGCCTCTGCCGTGCTCGCTTCGGCGGCCTTCGACGGCGGGTCTTAGCAGCGTGGAACGTCTGCTCCGCCGGTTCACTGAGTTCCCCGGGGTCAGCCTGTCGAAGTCAGCGGGCGTGCGCCCGGCTGCTGGTCATTCGACACTCTTGCGCGGACGACCGTGCGGCCGGATGCTGTCAACAAGCATCCCCTGGGTCGGGTGCGCTGTGGACAGGCGCACCCGACTGCCGGTGGTCCGAGTCGTTGTTGACAGGCGGCTCAGCCCATCGGTGATGTGTCCGGAGCGTTGTTGCAGGCGAGCCGGGCTGTGGCGGGGTCCGAGTCGTTGTGTCAGGCGGCTCGGGCTCCGTTCGCCGGTGCGCGAAGTCCGGCGAGGAGCGCGAGTTCGGCGTGGGTGGGCCGGGCGACGGGTGCGCGCTCGAAGAGTGTCGCCTCGCGGAGGCCGAACCCGGCGTTGATGTCGGTCTTCGCCCCGGACGGCCGCGGGGAAGAACGCGAGTAGTCGGCCCAGACGTTCAAGCTGACCTCGATGTTCTGATGATGGCGAGCGGACCGGTGCCCGTCCCCCGTGACATCCCAATTTCGCTGCGGCATTTCGACCGTGATGGGTACCGCCGCGGCCCGTTGCATCGGGTGCTGCGTTTGCTAGTCGTCGCAGGTGGACCAGAGCGAGACGCCGGAGCTCGCTACGCCACAACCAATTGTGTAGGCGGTCAGGACCGCCCAATCACGCAGTTTCTTCATAGACCCCTCCTCCTTCCACGCTCGATGCCTCGGTGTGTTGCGGCTTCTGAGACCGCGGACCAGTTGAACGAGCATCGGCAGCAAAGTGAGCAAGCCAATCAGTACCCAGTACAGGATGGCGCCGTTGATGCTGGATTCGAACCAGCCGCTAGCCCCAGACCTACCTGCGACGACTATGGAGTTGAGCGGGCGATCTTAGCCGACTGTTCGCCGGCCGCCTTCCAACGTCCGCGTTCCTCCTCTGCCGTCGGCAGTTTGAACCCTCCCGCGAGTGGTCAACATCGACACCCCGACTTTCCGCCGGCTCGACGGCACGACGGCACGAGGTTCTCGGGGTTGGAGCTGCGATTTCCGTCGGAGCAATATTGCTTGCTGTGACCTACCATGGAAGGCATGGCCGCATACGCGTCGACAAGCAATCTGAGCAAGTTGCTTGCTGCATCTGGAGGGGCGCGGTGAACAGTCGCGCCGCGGACCCGCGGCGCACCATGTCGACAACCGAAGCCGCGGCCCGGCTCGCCTGCACTCGCCAGAACGTTCAGGACCTCTACCAGCGGGGGCAACTCGAAGCCGCTGAACGCAAGACAGGCGGCCCGATTCGCCTCTATGTGGATTCGGTCGAGGCGTACGCACACAGTCGTCGCGGTCACTCCACGGACCAGGGACAGGATCCTGGGTCCGCGGCTCACCCGGGCGACCAGGCTGAACGTTTGCTCGAACGCTTGTCCGAAGCAGAGCGTCGGCTGGAGGAGGCTGAGGAAAGAGATCGTGACCGTGCGCGCCGCGTCGCGGAACTCAATGCGGCGTACATCTGCGACGTCGAGGCGGACGAGGAGCTCCTTGCCGCTCGCGCTGCGGACCTTGACGCCCGGATGGCCGAGCTGACCGCCGCACGCGCACACATAGACGCCGAGCTTGCTCGGATCCGTCGCAACAGGGTTACCTGGACACGCCTCACTGAAGAGTCCGCGGTCACGCACGTCCCGGGGTTGCTGCGATGACACTGATGGCCACGTCGCTGCGCCGACGTCTTCTGCACTTCACGCAATCCGGCGACGCTGAACTTCGGAGGCGGCTATGGCTGAGATGCCACCAATCCGCTCCGTAGAGGACCAAGACGTCGACGGCGACGTGGACCAGGTCGACTCGTCGATCTACCTGCGAGCGGGGGTCGAAGAGTGGCAGACGCCGGAGCACGAGCCTGCCGAGAAGCCTCACCAGGAGTCGAAGCCGCTACCCGGTGATCCCGTTCGAGCCGGCCCGTCGACTGATACCGAGCGGGTCAGCGAGATTGCCGCCACGTCTCTGGAGACGTTGCTAGGCCAATCTTTCGGTGGGGATGCCGGAAGGCGGGCACGTGACGTTGCGTACTGGGTGATTCGGTGGGGAACGGTGGTGTTGCTGATCGAGATCTTCGCGTGGGCGATCGCGGTGCCGATCCTGGTCGCTGTTGGCCTTGCCGGCGGGCCAGGTGCGGACGGTTTACGTGACGGGCTCGGATCATGGCTCGAAGGTCGGATCGTCGTTCTCGTGGTGGTGAACGTCATCACTGCGACCTCTCTCGGGCTGGTCGGCTTCCGATACCGCGCCTTGCGCGCGCGATAGTTCTGCGCGGGTCCGGTGAGCCGAGGGTGGCGTTGAGATCGGGCCGGTGGCGACCGCATCGTCGAGGGGTGGTGTGCAGTCGCATTGGTCGGGTCAGCAACGACGGCATCACCGGGCTCAACCTAGTTCTCGGTGACCCTGTAGGCGGCTAGGCACAGCCGGAGGTAGCGAAGGTCGGACCTCGCTTCGCCACGGTTGAATCCGCGAGTCTGTCGCGGTGGCAGTGCGAGCTTGGCCTCGATGTCGCGGATCTCGGCGAGAAGGTCTTGGCGGTGGTTGTGGGCGCGGATTCGGTGCTTGGTTGTGCAGTACTGAGGCTGTCGACCGGACCCCTCACTGTGACGCTCGACCACGGTCGGGCAGCCGGGCAGGAAGCAAGGGATGCCGACGACTCGTTTGCTTCCCTTCCATCGCAGAAGCCACGGGATGGCCTTCTCGACTGCGAGGCGGCTACTCTCTGCCATGGCACCTCTTCTGTGCTGCTGACCTGGGAGTATGAGTGTACGCGGCCCTCTAGGGCGAACGTAAAACGGTATCGTGGCTTGACATAGCGTATAACGGGCGCCGGGAAGCCTGAGACATGGCAGAACGAATTGGTTGACGCCTGCCCGAGCGGGAGGGTTACGCTGGGCGTCACGATCTGAGTCACCACCATGCAGAAATGCACGAGGACCCCCACCGTTCCCGCGGTGAGGGCCTCGCTAGGCGGGGCTCCTTCGTCCTGGGTTAGAGGTCCGAGTTAGGAGAGGTCCCGCTTGAGGTCCATTGTCGCTGGCACCACCGACACATCTCAACCTGAGCCACCGTCGGGCCGTGAGTCGATCGTGCCGCACATTCACCCGATGTCGCCCCGAGCGACCGCCATCCGTGGGACCCGCCGGTCGGCACCAGATGTTCGACGCCTGATCCCGCGCGCGCTTACACAGGACGAAGCGACAGCCGCGATCATCGACGGCAGGGTCAACATCGCCTCGGCGATGGTCCTGTGGAACGTGGACGACGTCGCGATCCCTCAGTTGATCCACGAGTTCGAGATCCCCGGCGACCTCTACTTGCGACCGGTTCGCCGGATCGGGACTTATCAAGGTGCGCCCTCACGCATGGGTGGGCTTCCCATCATCCGTGACGACCTCGCCATCATGCTCGAACTCGAGTCCCGCGAAGAGCACGGTTGGGCGCGAGCGATCACGATCGAGCCAGGCGTCACCTGGATGCACACTCAGCCGTTCGTTCTGATCTGGCCGGATGTCGACGACGGGTCGATCATTCACGTTCCCGACATCCTTGCGGTGCGGTACGACCAACCGATCGTCGTTGACGTCAAGCCTGCCGAAGTCATCGATGACTACGACCGACTGATCTTCCAACTGACCGCGACCACGCTTGAGAGCGTCGGCATCGAGTACCGCGTCCGAGGCGACATCTCCCTTCAAGCCAAGGCCCACCTGATCGGCGTTCGACGCCAGCGCAACATCAACCCCCGCTACGACCACTTGGTTCAGCTCGTACGACAGCACCGTCCAGCCACCGCACACCATGTCTTCACCCTCTGCGGCTCCGTGCCGGTCGGCCGGTTGGTTCTCTTCCACCTGATCGCGAACGCCGCATGCCGGATCGACATCGATGACCCGATGACACGGTCCACGCAGATCGAATGGGTCCTCGGAGCGTCATGACGCTCGGGCTGCGCGTTGGTACGACCATCGTCACCCCGATGGGGTGCGGGGAGGTGCTCGGTCGGCGCCGACACAGGAACCGCAACTTCATCGACGTCCTGATCGGGAACGACAGTTACTCCTGGACGATCAGCGAGCTCCTGGAACAGACCCGGCCGCGTGAAGCACCGTCAACCACGTTGCCGGCCGGGGACTACTGGGTCGAGTGGCTGACGCCCGCACAGCGCGATCGCCTTTACCAGAACCATGCGGACGTGCTCGCGGTCATCGTTCCTACCAAGTACGACCCGGCGGCGAAGCCGGACAAGAACGGCGACCCCAACCGCTACGCCGACCACGTCACCGAGGCGGAGCGGCTCCGCCGGATGGTCGAAGACAGCGCCGGACGGCGCCCGGGCCAGGGAAAGATCTGGAAGCGGTCGACCCTGTACACCAACATCGGCAACTACCGGAAGCCAGTAGAGGATGGGGGAGGGCTGCGGGCCCTCTTGCACGGCAACACCGATCCCGACATCGATGTCGTCCTCAGAACCGACAAGAACGTCGTCGCCGTCGTCCGGGAGTACCACAACGAGGCCCGGCGTGCGCCGAAGCGTCAGGCCCAGGTGCATTACGTCAACGTTTGCGATGCCCTCAGGACCAAAGGGCTCGCCGAACCGTTAAGCCTGCTTGTTCCTTCTGAGATGTCGGACCGGGATGCACACAAGGTGTTGCCTCGAGACCGGTTCGATCGGATCTGGCGGGTTCTCGAGAAGGGCGCCCCGAGAGAGCGGTCCGGCAAGACGGCCCAATCACATGGCCGCAGACCCGGTGACACCCGTACGAAGCACGACCCGTTCGAGTTCGGCGACATCCTCGAAATCGACGCGACCCCGTGCAACTTCATGGTCCGTGGCCCAGACGGGAAGCCGTTCAAGCCGCACGCCGTGTTCGCCGTCGACGTGGCAACGCGGTACGTCTGGCTACGCCTCATTCCCGACCGTCCCACCGCCTTGGACTACCGGCTCCTGTTCTTCGACATCGTCTGCGGCCACGACTGGGAGCCGGACGACCCCGACGTCGAGACCCTCCCCGTGGTTCCGTACCGCGCCTACATCAACGACGACGAGCCCCCACGCGTCCCACCGGTCATCCCGGGAGTTGTGGTCGCAGACCACGGCAAGGAGAACGAGAACCACCAGATCCTCGGTCTGTTCGCCCAGCTCGGCATCGAGGTCCACTGGGCACGTACCCGCGAACCCACCGACAAGCCTCGGATCGAATCACTGATCAGTAAGTATGCGTCCGCCGAGCAGCTGGTAGCCGGATACAAGGGCAACTCGGTGGCCAACAGTGCTGAGACGGCCGACTACACCGGGCTGGTGTCGTTCGAAGCCGCGGCCCACATCTTTCGTGGATGGGCGGCCTGGTACGCCGACCAGCCCCACAACGGTCTGCGGCACGGGCACTTCCGCAACCAACTACTGACACCGCACCAGGCCGTCGAAATCTCACTCACCCGGGTCCCGCACTGGCTCGCCGACAACCCCAACCTCGTCTTCACGTTCCTGCCGTACTTCATGGAGACACCAGAGGCAGGCGGCGTGTCTATTGACGGGGACCGGTACGCCCCCCACAAAAGTTACCGGAAGATCTGGGAGGCGTCCTTCAAGTCTGGCCGGGGTCGCCGCAAGCTCGCGTTCCACTACGACCCCTACGACCTCCGACGAATCTTCTTCAACTTTGCAGGCACCGCCGAGTGGATTCCGCTCTACCACTCAGGCGGCGACGATCAAGCGCTCCCGCCGTTCGACGAGATCCGCAAGGAGGTGCTGGAGTCGTTCCTCGGTGTCCGGCGCCCCACGAAACGGGAGCGGGTCAGCGCGCTCGAACGACTCAAGGCGCTGATCATCAAACCTATCGAGCGAGCGGATGCCGGCCGGCCGTCCCAGCTGCCGCGTTACGTCACGTCCCTGCCCAGAACGGCTGGGGAGAAGCAGGTCGCCGACGACTGGCTCAAGCACGCGACCGGCATCGATACCGACGCCCTCCGAAGCTTCAACATCAACGACCTCCCCGATGCCCCGGATCCTGCAACCGAAGAGGACCTCTACTGATGCCGCTGCCACGCAAGGTGAACTTCTCCCAGCCCTCGGTCTGGCCCGCAGTGCACCACGCCCGGACCAACCCGCCGGCAGAGAACCCGCAGGAAATCAAGTCCTGGATCCACCTCCAACACGTCCCATCCGTGTTCGACACGGCCGTCGCCAACAAGATCGACAAGGTCGTCGACGACCACCTCGGTACCACCGAAGCCTGGCTCGCGATCAGCGGCGAGCGCCATCTTGGCAAGACCAACGCCACCACCGCCGTTCTGGTGCGACGCTCGCTGACCGGTCACACGCCATGGCGAACCAAGCAAACCTCAGGCTGGCGATACGTCCCCTACGTGTTCGTCGAAGCAACGTCCAACCCGACCGCGAAGATGGTGATGCGGGAAGCATGCCGCTTTCTCGGACTCCCAACCTCCGGCGACGAAGGCGTCCTCAGAGCGAGGCTCTGCGACAACCTTCCCCAGATGGGCGTCATCGCGATAGTCGTCGACGAAGGCCAGAACTTCCGCCGCAAGAGCGCCACCGCAAAGGCCGTCGCCGACGGACTCCGCGGACTCCTCCACCTTCCAGTCCCCATGATCTACAGCGGCCTCGACCTCCGCGAGTCGGCGCTACTCAAGCAGTTCAACGACATCGACGACTCCGCCGGCCAACTCATCGAACGCGCTCAAGTCCTTGACCTCAGCAAGCTCGGAGACGCCCAAGGGTTCGCCGAGATCGGCCGCCTCGTCCGAGCGTTCGGACAGCGGCTCACCCTGATCGACGAATACACCGCACCCGCGCTGACCGACAACGATCTGGTCCAGACCCTGATCATCGACCACGAAGGGCGCCCCGGCAGCATCCTCGAAACGCTCAAGAAGGCAGCGGTCGAAGCGGTCAACACTGATCGATGTTTGACGACCGATCTGGTCGCCGCACGACTCGCCGACACACGAGCGGCCAAAGAACCCGGGGCCGCCGCGTGACTGCATTCGCCTACGCACCCGACCCCACACCAGACGAACCACTCGACTGCTGGCTCGAACGAATCGCAGCCGTCATGCTGACTCCCCGGCGGCGGCTCCTCAATGACCACGGCTTCTTCCGCGACGGAATGCTTGGTCCCGAAAGTTCAGTAATCCGAGACGCCGGCCCCGACGCCATCGCTCGCCTCAGCGACGTCACCGGCGTCGACACCGAACAACTGACCAACATGACCCTCCACAGGTGGGAATCTCTTGGTCTGGTCCCTCAAAAAGACCAGAGGGGACACCAGGGGGGCGCATGGGCACGCACCCACGTTGGTCGCCTCTGCCCCGAGTGCGTCGATGAACGAGACGGAGTCCACCGTCTGCACTGGCGAACCGTCTGGTCGTTCGCATGCGTGCGGCATCAAGCCCTACTTGCTGCCTACGATCCGGCGGCTTCGCCCTACGGCCAAATCACCCAAGTCCGACCAGCAGTTCGTCTGCCGCTCGACCACCCAGTTCTCCGAGCACAGCGCACCATCGACAAGCTTCTTGATGACCCCACTCATCAGGTCAACTCGCTGGGTCGCCCTCAGCATGGCTGCCACTACCTCAGCGATCTCGGGGCACTGACGCGGGTGCTCATCACGGCACCCAACTTCAGTACGTCCGACGGCCACGTCCAGGCTCTAGAAGAACGAACGGGTGTGGACTGGACGCCGCTCGTCGAGTTGTTCCCCTCTCCGCGCGTCGGTAACTCGTCAGCGTCGCAGCTTGCACACGCGGTCAGCTCGCCTGCTCTGACCGCACTCGCGGTAGCCAGCGTTCACCCGGCGCTCGCCCAGAGCTCCGCCCAAGCCTGCGAAGAACAACTCTGGTGGGTTACCGAATCCCAACGCCGAGGCTTTTGGCAGCGTGCCGGGCCCCGAGGGATCTCATACCCGTTGGCTCAGGTCCTCACCCCCGCCACGCAGAAGCGAGCTGGGGGCCAGTTCCTGATGCGCTTCACGCTGACCCGCCGCGACGAGCGCGGCCACAGGCTCAGCCCACTCGACCCAAGCAAGGTTCCCGGCAGCGCGTGGACGAGCGTCGTTCAGCGCCCATACGGGGCTTCGCGAGAGATCGAAGGCGTCGCGGCGTCGGCGGCGTTGCTGATGATCGCCTCCGATCGCACATCGAGCACGGTCCTGGAGGCACTCGGGCTTTCCCATCTACGCGTCCGAATCGCAACGGACTGGGACGACAGCTTCGGCGACACGCCTTCGGGCGAAGCGAACTTCCGCCGACTACTTGATCTCCAGAGGAAACTCGCGAGCACACCGGTCCCCATCAACTACGCGCGGCGGCGCCGGATCTTCCCGGCCGCGGAGCCCCTGGGCCGGAACACGCTCAAGCGTGTCTTGAGAGCACTGGACGTCCGCGAAGCCGCGCTAGTTCCGTACTGCATCTCCTGGTACGTACACGAGCTCCTCACCGGATCCGACTTCCTCATCGGACGGCAAGGGATCGACATGTTCGCCACCCACCGAAGCACCTATCGGAAGTGGCGAGCCCGCTGGAACGAGGAAGCGCCATCCATCCTCTTCGAGGTAGCAGAACACAAGCTCTATCTGAACAACATCGACGAGCCTGTCGTCTGGCAACCCCGGCGCTCAGACGATGCCTGGGAACTACTACCCGACGACGGAACTCGATTCCTCGATAAGTGGGAGACAACGAAGCGGCCCATCAGGCGCACATCGGTAACCCCCGCCGTGGTCGAGAGTGGCGCGTACAGCCTGGCCGAGGCAGTCGCATTCGGATGTCGGGGTGAGGGCCGCAACGCGGCCGCGGTACGAGAGCGTCTGAGAAGGTTCGCGCTCGTCGCCGAGTCGCCGACATTCGGAACAGCTGCGGCCACCCTCGGGATCGCCCAGTCGCAAGTCTCCGTAACCATGAAGAAGTTGGAACGCGAAGTCGGCTGTCAACTATTCGACCGACGCGGGAACCGGAATCGTCTAACTCAGGACGGCAGGAGACTGAAGCTCCTTCTGGCCAAGGAACCTATGTTTCGAGCGCCAGTTGGACCGCTGCCTCCAGAGCCGACGACCTTCGGGCTCGCCGAAATCGTCCGATATGCATACGAGAGCCGCGGCAAGAACGCACCCAAGATCCGCGAACTCCTCGAGTGGTTCGAGCGCGTCATCACATTGGGAACCATGCTGGCCGCCGCCAGCGACGTCGGCGTCTCACCACCTTGGCTCGGCATCCAGATGAGAAAGCTGGAGACCAAAGTCGGTCAAAGGCTCTGGGACCGCGGATTTCTAGACGAAGGCGGACGCGTCGTAACGCCGACCGCAGCCGCCCGAGAGCTTCACCGCCTGATCCAGGAGGCAGTCGGCGAACCGACCGACGGGCGCACTGCCCACTCGCGACCAGGCCGCTTCGATCATCCGACAACGCTCAAGAAGTAGCGACGGAAGCGAACGTAGGAGCCACGCGATGCACAAACGTCTCGACACTGATCCCACCCAAGATGGGACAGAACGAGATCTCCTGATCTCGAAGCCGACGTCCGCACCTCGCAAGTTCGCCGGCCCGATCGCGCCTCCCGACGAGGACCTCGCGTCAGGCCTTGGAACGTCACCTTGGAAGGCGCCCTATGACCGGTACGCCAGCGCACTCCTCGACACCGAAATCCCCTGGGACTTCGTCCGCCCTTGGGTCGACTACATGCAACATCGCCGCCTCCGGTACGGGGCGCTCTACGACGCCATCACCTACAGCGACATCGGGCTCACGCCGACACGCGCCATCGATTACCACGCCTCAGAAATCCACCCCGCCTACGCCCGCCCTTTCAATCGCCGCGACTGGCGCGGCTCGGACGCACGAGCCCTCATCCTCGCGCTGCGACGACTGGGAATCCGCGACGACTGGCTCGCACACATCGACCAGTGGCTTGAAATCGGCGCACCCCCTGAACGCGTCATCCGATATCTCCACGCCAACGTGTCAATCGGCGAAGCAGCCGAGCTCGAACACCGCCGCCGCGCTGACGGCGCAACCGCCGCTCATGAGATCGACGCCGGCCTCGACCTCATCATCGCCCTCAGTCACCCAGCCGAAGTTCAAGACCACTGAACGGAGAAACACGCCCGTGAGAGACCCCGACAAGTACCTCGCCGACGTCGCAGCGCGACTCATCCGTCTCACCGAACATGCCTACCCCGACCCTCGCGACCGCTTCGACATGTCCGAACCGCCCGGCATCACCGACAACGACTGGATCGGGCTGGTCACCATCACCTTCTGCAGCGTCTACGGCCTCACACCCGAATTCGCTCTCGACACGGTCGAGAACAACCGGGCCCGAATCCTCGCCTCACGCCAGGTGGGAGCAGACCCCGACGACATCGTCAGGTTCATGTGGCAGAAGCTCGGACCCCCACCTGCGCACGCGTTCAACCGATCACACCGCGCCGAGATGAACTAGTGTCCTGAGTCGCTAATTCGCCCGCAGTAGCGGGCGATGGAGTCGAGGATCTGTTCGCTGGTCTTGGTCCAGACGTAGGGCCGGGGGTTCTCGTTCCAGGTCTTGATCCAGTTGCGGAT
>Ga0164307_10001070_pt1 | contig 12281 bp, 8 predicted proteins | sample Whisoiple_243_MG_FD_110214 | JGI IMG/M metagenome (GOLD analysis project Ga0164307, IMG submission 110214) | Soil microbial communities amended with fresh organic matter from upstate New York, USA - Whitman soil sample_243_MG | ecosystem: Environmental > Terrestrial > Soil > Unclassified >...
CAGGGCCTGCCGGGGACCGCGGAGGATCCGGACGCCCCACACGACCCGGAGGTCCACGCATCCGCTGACGAGCCAGCGGTGTCGGGCCGGCCCGTGCGCGGCGCTCAAAGGTCGCGGCGCGCGAATGTCACCCCGGCGACCCCGAGGACCAGGGCCAGCCAGACGAGTACCCAGGCCAGGTAGACGGCGGAGACGGTGGCCTGGCTCAGGAATGGGAAGCCGTCGAAGGCGCGACCGAACTGGGCCAGCGCGGACGGATCCTGGAACGCGTGCATGGCCGCCCGCCACAGGCCGTCCGTGGGCAACACCATCCGGGATACGGTGCCGACCGCCGCCACGCCGGAATTGCCGAGGGCCTGGCCGACCCCGCCGACCACTCCGGCGATCCAGGTGGCGCCGAACAGGCCGATCGCCAGCACACCCGAGGCCATCGGCGACAGGAAGGTGGACAGCAGCAGGCCGAGGGTCAGCAGGACCGCGGTCTGGCCGGCCAGGAACGCCAGACCGAGCACCGGCTGTGGCGGCCAGTAGCCGACGGTGGCCCGCACGACGAGGAACTGGGCGAATCCGGCCACGGCCACGAAGCCCGCGCCGAAGGCGACGAGGCCCAGCCACTTGCCCAGCAGCACCGCCGAGCGGCGCACGGGCCGCGCGAGGACGGCCAGCGCGATGCCCGACTCGATCTCCCCGCCCAGCGTCGGACCCGCGAGGAACGCGGTGCCGAGCGCGGCGATCAGGCTCAGCCCGAACATCACCAGGTTGAGCACCTGGGAGGCCACCAGCTGGGCCTCTCCGCTGGTCAGCGTGCCGACCTCGGTGTCGGCGAGTTCGGAGAATCCCCAGGCGGAAAGGCCCAGCAGCACGACGGTCAGCGCGGCGAGCGCCCGCAGCACGCGCCGCCGGGCAGCCTCAACGAGGGTCAGCGCGGCGACGGTGAGCACGGTGCGGCCGTTCATCGCGGGTCGCCCGGCGAACCGGTCCGCAGGATGTCCAGCAGCCGTTCCTCGAGGCTGATCCGGCCGGGCTCGACGGCGTGCACCCGAACCCCGAGGTCGACCAGGTCGGCCACCAGGTCCGGCACCGCCGACTCGGCGTCCGCCAGGTCGGCGGCGAGCTCGACGGTGAACACGTCGCCGCTGCGGGTCAGCCGGCCGGCGGCGGCCAGCCTGGCCTCGGCCCGCGCGTCCACCCCGTCGAGCCGCATCCGCAGCTCCCGCCGGCCGAGCAGCTCGGCGAGGGTGCCGGAGGCGGCGATCCGGCCGCGGTCGAGGATGACCACCCGGTCGCACACCCGCTCCACCTCGCCGATGAGGTGGGAGTTGAGCAGGACGGCCACTCCGCGAACCCCCAGGGACAGCAGCAGGTCCCGCACATCCGCTCGGCCCAGCGGGTCCAGCGCGCTGGTCGGCTCGTCGAGGACGACGAGGTCGGGGCGGGCGACCAGGGCGACGGCCAGGCCCAGGCGCTGCTGCATGCCCTTGGAGAAGCCGCTCACCCGATCCGCGCCGCGGTCGGCCAGGCCGACCAGGGCCAGGCACTCGCGCCGCTGTACCGGCGGCACGTCGGCCCCGGCCAGCCGGACGTGCAGGTTGAGCACCTCGACGGCGGTCAGCCACGGCTGGTAGCGGAAGAGCTCGGGCAGGTAGCCGACGCGGGCCCGGGCCCGCGGGTCACGCGCGGAACGACCGAGCAGCAGGACCTCCCCCGCGTCCGGCCGGACCAGGCCCATCAGCATCTTGATCACGCTGGTCTTGCCGGCCCCGTTCGGTCCGAGCAGGCCCACCACCTCCCCGCGCCCGACGGTCAGCGACACCCCGTCGACCGCGGTCCGCCGACCGTACCGTTTGCGCAGGCCGGAGCACCACACCGCGGGTGAGGGCGGCAGCTCGGCGAGCAGCGCCGCGGCGGTCGCCGCGGCATCCTCGGCCGGCACTACCGCAGCCCCCGGGCCACCGACAGCACCTCGTCGGCCGTGAGCGAGCCCGCGACCGCGGTGACGGCGCCGTCGTCCACCCAGACCACACCCGCCATCGCGCCGTCCACCGAGGTGACGACGGTGGCCGGCACACCGTTCACGTCGGCGGTGGAGGAACTCACCTTGCCGGCGATCAGGAACAGCGGCAACGTGGTGCCGTCCGCCGCGAAGCCTTTCAGCTGCGTCGCGACGTCGTCGGGCAGGCCGGGCAGCGACAGCAGGTAGTCGCGGACCGTCTCGAACGGCACGCCCGAGGAGTACACCGCGGGTGGCACGGCACGGGCCACCGCCAGGGCCGGCGGGCCCTGGCTTCCCGACCAGACCGCGGCGAGGCCGGGGCCGGCCGTCAACCGGAACTGGCTGCCATCCAGACCCGCCGGTGGCGGCGGTCCCCCGCCGTTCTCGGTCTCGAACGCGGCCGCCTTCGCGGCCGAGAAGGTGAACAGGGCGCTCATCGGTCCGCCGGCGTAGTAGGTCGGTTCGCCGCTCACCCCGGGTGGCAGAGTGTCGACCCGGGGCGCCGTCATGCCGGTCGCGTCCGCCGCCGAGGCGGCGTCGGACACCTGGTGCACATCGGGCTGCTGGGTCACCTCGACCGACCCGAAGGCGGTCAGATCGGGCAGCTTGACCAGATCTGCCTCGCTCGCGGTGACCGGTGCGACCTGCTCGGTACGGAAGATCTGCAGCCAGTCGGCGGCGGCCGCCGCCCCGGCGCCGGCGACCAGCACGACGACACCCACTGCGACGACCACCGGACTGCGCAGCGCGGGCCGCCACCGCCGGCGTGGTGGGGACGCCACCCGCTCTGGCCGATCGGCCGCCATCGCCCGGGACAGGCGCCGCCATCCCGCATCCACGTCGGTGCCCACCTCCGCGCCGACCTGCGGGTCCAGGACGGAGTCGGCGGCCGCCGCGTCCCGCCGGGCGGCGGCCAGCCCGGCCAAGCACACCGCACAGCTCCCGATGTGCTCACGATCGACGTCGGCGACGCCGGCGGGCTCGTCCAGCAGCCGGCGCAGCGTGCCGTCAGTCGGATGACGCATGACGGTTCATCTCCTCCCGCAGGGCGGACTCGGCGCGGCGCACGGTGGTGCCGATGCTGCCGGGCGCCAGGTCCAGGGCGTCCGCGACCTCGGCGTAGCTCAGGCCGCTGTGCCGCAGGACCAACGCGACGGCCTGCTTGTGGGGCAGCCGGGCGAGCGCGGCCCGGACCCGGCGTCGCTCGTCGAGCGTGACGACCGCCTCGGCGACGTCCGGGGCCGCCAGACTGGATGCCGGGGTAGTGCTGTCACCCGACGCGTGCTCCCGGGATACGCGTCGACGGTCGGCGCGCAGGTGGTTCAGGGCGGTGTGCGCCGCGGCGACGCACAACCAGCCTTCCGCCTGGGCGGCCGGCACCGAGCATCGGGCGAACGCGATAAAGACCTCCTGCGCGACGTCCTGGGCCTCGTCCCCCGACCCGAGCACGCGCGCGGCGACGCCGACCACGCGCGGGTAGGAGGCGCGGAAGACCTGTTCGAGGTCCCCACGCGCGGCTCCCCGTCGCGCAGGAGCCGGCACGGCCACACCGTCCTCCCGCTCTGCGCCGGCTGCAGGCCGGGTCGCCACGCCTGATCCGTCCTCCGGTAGGGCGGCGGTCGTTGCGCTCCCACCGTGCACCATGTAGTCCACGTTCGTAGAGCACCGGCGGGCGGTGAGATGTGACAGCCCCGGTCCGACGCCCGTCCGATTCCCGCCGCATGTACGGCCGCCCTGCGCTCGGCTGTCGCCCCACTCAGCGATCGGCTCGCTCGCAGCGATCCACCCCCTGCATGGCGTCGAGCATCGCAGCGCGCAGCTGTTCCTCGTACACCGGCCGACCGTGCCGGTGCATCGCGACCCGCAGCGCGGGATCCCAGGGGGTCTCGGGCAACCATACGTCGCCGAACGCCGCGGTTCGGCCCTGCGCGGCCAGATAGTCGTCGGCCGACATCCGCCACGGGCTCGTTCCGGCGTGCCGGGCCAGCCACGCCGTGATGGACAGCCCGGCGGCGTCGAAGTCGGCGTGCTGGTGGGCCGGCGCGCCGCGCGCGGTCAGTTGCCGAATCATCGTCACGACCGCGACCGACGGTCTTCCGGAGCTGCACAGAATGGACGCGCCGGACCACCCGGCGGCTGCCGCGGCGCTCACCACCGACGGGTTCTCCACCACGTAGCAGCACTCGCCCGGACCAAGCGGCGGCACCGACCAACGGCGCAGGGTGGCCAGCGTCAGCACCACCGGCTCCACGGCCTCTCGGGCGCGTTCCAGCCACTGCGCCAGGGGGGTGCCGTCACCCCCCGGCACGCCCAGCGCCAGCACGGTCGAGGACAGCGCGTCGGGCACAACACCCACCGCCTCCCACAACGCCCTGGCCCGTTCCGCAATGTCGGGCCGCGGCAGGGACAGTGCCGCGGCCACCGCATCCAGCACGGCGGCGGCCACCGAGCGGCCGTGGTCCAGCGCGTGCGGGTCACCGAGCAGATCGTCCGCGAACGCGGCCAGCGAGATGCCGTCCTCCGCGGGCAGCGCGGCCAGCACGTCGAGCACTTGGACGTACCTGGCCCGCGCCGCCTCCGCGCCGCCGCGGGCACCGGCGGCCCGCTGCGCGATCACCCACTCGGCCAGGCGATCTCGGCCGGTGCCCAGGTCGACGACCGCCGCTGCCTCGGTCAGCCACGACCACAACGACTCCCGCGCCGACGTCGCGGCCGCTCGTTCCTGCGAACGATCGGTCAACGGGCCGCGAAGGTACTCCACGGCGCACCGCAGTTGGTCCGCGCCGGTCAACCGTAGGCCACCGAGCAGCCGGGCGACCGGCAGCCGCGCAGCCGGACCGGGCAGCCGGTCCAGGCCGAGCAGATCCGCGACCGCCGCCCGCGTCGCCGCGGGCATGTGGTGCAGCGTCAGGCGCACCGGTACGACGCCGGTCTCGAACCGGCGTACCAATTCGTCGACGACCGGCGCGAAGGCCGGCCGGCCCAACACGCTCACCGCGCCGGCGAGCGGATCAGGCGTTGCGGCGATGCCCATGATTCGCGCCTGGCTCCAACCCTTCCGCCCGCCCCTCGCTCATGCCGCCGTCCTCCCCGGGGCGCCTCGCATGCTCGGTCGCCCCGCTGGGCGCCGGCAGCTGTGTTGATGATTCGCTCGGCAAGCCTCGCTCATGCCGCCGTCCTCCCCGGGGCGCCTCGCATGCTCGGTCGCCCCGCTGGGCGCCGGCAGCTGTGTCGATGATTCGCTCGGCAAGCCTCGCTCATGCCGCGCCGGGATCGATGACCCGCCGTGTGCCGTCCCAGGTGAATCGCGTCGAGGTGACGGGCTCGTCACCGCCGGCGGGATGCAGGTAGTGGATGGCGATCCCGTCCAGATCCTTGTATTGGCACCATTCGTGATCGCTGGTGAAAACCGCGTCCAACCGCCAGGTGGAGAATGCGCCGAACAGTTGCGCGCGGTTGGGTACGTCCACGCCGACGAACAGCTCGTCCAGCAGGATGAGCCGCGGGCACGTGGAGGGGCCCGTGCCGTCGGATTCGTAATGGGCGGCGACTGCGGCGATCATCGGCAGGTGCAGCGCCATCGACCGCTCGCCGGTCGACAACCGTTGCAGCCGTGTCGATGTCGCCGGCTGATAGCCCTCCCAGTCGCGGTGCGCCAACTGCAGGCCGAACCGGTGCCAGGACCGGTAGTCCAGGGATTCACGCAGCCGGGCCTCCCAGGGCGCGTTCGCCTCCAGTTCGGCACGGGCCTGGTCCACCCGGGCCCTGACGAACTCCTGCAACGCGCGCCGTTCCTGGTCGGACAGCCCGGCGGGATCGCGCAGCAGCAGCGCCCGCGCACTGCGGACGGTCGGCGGCTGGTCCGCGCCGACCTCCCATCGCAACTGCACCCCGACACCGGCGGCGGCCGTCTTGACCGCGCGCAACTGCACGTTGATCGCGTCGACCAGGGCGTTGGCCTGCCGGATCCGGTCGGCCAGCGCCCGCCGCACGCTGCCCGCCAGGGTCTGTTCGAACAGGCGCTCCTCGTCCGCCGCGAGTTCGGCCCGGCCCTGTTCGAGCTGGCCGGCCAGTGCTTCGGTCGCCTCGCCGACCGCCCGGCGCAGTCCGTTGAGGGTCGCCCGCAACACCCACCAGCCGTCGTCGACGAGTTCCCGGTCGATGTCGACACGTGCGCCGAGCGCGGCCTGGGCGAGGTGCACCTGGTCGTTGACCCGCTGGGAATAGTTCTCCAGCGCGCGGGCGGACACGTCGGCCCGCTCGTGCGCCGCCCCGAGCGCGCGGGCCGCGGCGAGCACGGCCGTGGCCGATTCCGGTGGTTCGTCGCGGTCGAGTCCGGCATCGGCGCCGAGCGCAGCGAGCGCGGTCATGAACTCACGGTGCGAGATCTCGCGCTCGGCCTCCGCGGCGGCGCGGTGCTGCTCGGCTGCGGCAAGGTCGGTGCGCAGGCCGCCGAGCCGGCCGGCCAGCCGGTGGTCCTCCTGCCGCAACTCGTCGAGCGAACGCTTGGCCTTGCGCCGTTCGGCTCCGAGATCGTCGATGCGGACGATAATCTCGCGGTAGTCGGTGCCGACGGAGGACTCCAGCGTGCGCAGCCGTTCCGCCGCCTCCGCCGCGACCTCCTGTGCCTCCCGCAGCGCATCGGCGGCCAGGTCCGCGTCTTGACGGGCCTGGTCGGCAAGGTCGCCGGCCCGCTGCGCCGCCCGAGCCGTGCCGAGCAACTCGCGGCGCCGCCGCGCCCACACCTGCACGCAGTCGCGCAAGGCGTCCAGCTCGTGGTCCACGCGAGCGAGCGCGTCCGCCTCGGCGGGCAACGCATGACGGGTCGCCAGGGTGGACAGCTCGCGCAGGGCGGCCCGGACGGTCTCGTCGGCGGCGCGCCGCTCGTCCCGCGCCCGGGACAGGGCGCCCCGGACCTCATCGAGCCGGCTGGCGGCGTCGTCGACGAGCCGCACCGCGTCCGCCACCGGCCGCGGTGAGGGCACCGCGGCGAGTTCCGCCTCCACCGCTGCCCGGCGCTGATCCAGCAGCGCGAGCTCGCGGTCGAGAAGGGCCAGCCGCCGGCCGACATCGGCCAGTTCCGCGTCGATTTCGGCCAGCCTGGCGAGCCGCCGCCGTTCCCGGGCGGCCGCGCCGAGCAGCATGGCCGGACGGATCGGGCCGCGCCCGACTGCGGCGCCGAGCCGATAGGTGCCGTCCAGGCCGAGCACGACGTCCGACTCGACCGCGTCCGGCGAGCCATCCGGGTCGATCGCCGTGTCGGCCACCGCGAGCGAGGAGAGCACCGCGGTCAGCACGGTCTCGGGCAGCGCGGACCCGGCGGCCGGGCCGAGCAGGTCCCGTGCGGTCCGGCCGACAAGCGGACGGGCGGTGAGCTGGACATCGGCATCACCATCCGCCAGCTGGAGCCGACCGTACGGGGCTACCCACGCATCAAGCAGCCCAGCACCGGTGAGTGCCGCCTCCAGTCCGTCGATCGATTGCTCACCGACCCCGGGCGCGATGTCGACCAGCCGCCAGAAAGGAGCGCCGGATCGGGCGCCGCGGTCCGATCGCCAGTCGGGACCGGGCGGCTCGACCGTGATGTCGGACGCCCACCGCACCCGTTCCGCGATCAGTGCGGCCCGCTGTTCCTCGACGGCGGCACATTCGTGCGCGAGTCGTTCCCGCGCGGCGGCATCGGTCTGGGCGAGTTCGGTGGTGAGGGCGGCGGCGACGGCGACGACGTCGGCCGGTTCCCGGGCCGGTGCCGGGACCACGGCGCGCAGTCGTTGCGTGCCGACCGTCTCGCTCTGCAGCACCCAGTGCTCGACCGCCTGTGCGTAGGCGTCCCGGGCTGCGTGTTCGGCGGCCTGCGCGGCGGTGAGCTGTTGCTCGCGTCCGGCGAAGTCGCGCTCGCGCTCCGCCTCCTGCTCGTCGAGCAGATCCCGGCGGCGAACAGCGTTCTCGTGCGTGCCGAGCGCCTTGCGGACCTCGGCGAGCAGGCCGCGTCGTACCCCGATCCACGCCTGCACGAGTGACGTCACGCGGTCCGGTTGCGCCTCGTCGCGGGCCTGCACGACGACGGGTCCGGCGCCGACCAGGTCGGCCCGCTCGGTGAGCTCGTGGGTGGCCAGCTCGGCGTTGCCCTCGGCGGCCTTGTGCTCGGACCGCGCGACATCGGCGTCCTGCTCGGCCCGGTCGCGTCGCCGTTCCCGCTCGCGTGCCTCGACGATCGCTCGCTGCGCAAGTTCTGCATAACGGCGGGCCTGTTCGCGCAACTCGGACAGGCCCGCGCCGGCCCGATAGGCGTCGCTGTCCTTCAAAGCGTCCAGTTGGACGGTGATCTCGGTGTCTCTTGCCTGCAGGACCTCGATGGCGTCGGTCACCTCGGTGCCGCGCTGCTCGGCGGCGGTCAGCTGGTCGTGCGCCCGCCGTTCCGCCCTGGTGACGTCGTCCCGCACCGTCTCGGCCGACCTGACCCGGGCCGCCGATCCCAGCACGACGGTCCGGGCGTAGCCGCGCTGGTTGCGTCGCAGTTGCCGCATCTGCTCGACATCGCGTTCCAGCGCGATCAGTTCGGACCGGCGGCGATCCAATCGTTCGAAACCTTCTGCCACAGCCGCGATGTCATGATCGTCGAGGGGAGGCAACGCATCCGACAGCACGTCCGAAAGCTTGTCAGGGTCGAGCCGGTCGGAGAGTTTCTCCCGCCGCAGGGCAAGCAGGGCGGTGATCACCGAGGCGTATCGTTCGGCGCCGAATCCCGGGTAGAGCGCCTCCCGGACGGCCGCGCGGTGCTCGTCGGCGCTGCCGTGCACCCGGCCGCGCTCACCGAGCGCCTCGACCAGCGCCGCCCGGGACAATGGGGCGCGGGAACCGTCGAGCAGGTGCAGGTCCCGCCCGACGGCCTGGGTGGTGCTGAAAAGATCGATGTCGGTCTTGTTGGTCGCCCGCGACCCGCGGATCCGGGCACCGGCGGTGAAGATTTCGCCGCCCCGGGCGAACTCGACCCAGGCGAAACCGACCCGGGAGGACTCCTGGCTGCCAGCAAGCAGGCGATCCAGCAGCCGCCCTCGGGAACGGCCGGAGGAGGTCAACCGGTTCGGCGAGCTGTCGCCGTCGAGTAGAAAGGGCAGCAGCAGCTCCAGGGCCATCGATTTGCCCGAACCGTTGGGTCCACGCAGCAGAAGCCGGCCGTTGTGGAACGCGAACGTCTCCTCGGCGTACCGCCACAGCCCGATCAGGCCGGCCCGGGTGGGGCGCCAGCGGTCCGGACGATGCAGCGGGACAACTCGCGGGTCAGTCATCGGTGTCCTCCTGGAACGGGGTGGACGAGAAGAGTGTGGTCTGATCGTGGACGACCGGTTCCGCGATCCGGTAGCGAGCCAGCGCGGGCAGGGCGATCACCGATTTGTCGGGGTCGCGCCGGACCAGTCCATGTGCGACGAGCAGATCCACCGCGTCGGCGGCGATCCGCATCGGTCCGTCGCCGTCGCGGCTGCCTCGCGCCCATGCCGGGTAGCGGGCGAGTATGCGGTCGACCTCGGCGCGCAGATCCTCCGGTTCGAGGCGGGCCAGGATGCGCCGGTCGTCGACGCCGGTCGGCACCAGCCGATCCGCCAGCAACAATGCCAGCTGGAAGGCGTTGCCGTGTGGCGCCGGGAATCTCATGTCCGTGGCCACCGCGTCCGGGTCGGCGGCGAGCAGACCCTCGCTGCGTTCCTCGAGGTCGAAGCCGGCCTCGGCGGCCCGGTCACGCAGCCATCGCCGGCCGCTGATGCTGGCGGCGTAGTCCCGTTCGGCGGCGGTGAGATCGTCCAGGTACAGCACCGGGTCGTCCAGCAGCCGGCGGCCGAGCCGGTGTCGGGCCCACCGGTTGCGCTGCTCGTCCGAGCTGCCGTCGGGGTCGCCGGCCGCACCGTACCGGGGTTCGGCGGCCAGCCGATCGATCGCCGCGTCGGTGGAGATGCCCTCGGCCAGCGAACCCGGCGCGGCCGCACTGACGATCAACCGATGCAGTCGCGCGGTGTCGGCCGTGAGGATGGCGTTGGCTTGCGCACTGTCGGCGAACGCGTCGATCTCGCCCGAGCTGACCCGAAGGATCCCCCAGCCGACCAGCACCCGCACGGCGTCGACGAACGCACTCCGGTCCCCGTACCGGCCGGTGTCCAGGCCGGCCTCGGCGAACACCGATGCGGCGAGCAACCCGACGGTGGTGACCGGGTGCCGCACCAGTTGGGCGCACACCCCGAACAGGAGCTGATACCTGCGCCGGTCGAACGGCGCGCCGTCGCCGCGGCTGCGGCGCAGCGGGCGGGGACGGTCGAGATCGACCGCGCGCTTGGCCAGCCGGACGAAGCCTGCCGCCGCGTCGATCGTCAGCGTCCACCCGCAGGTCTGCTCGAAGTAGTTGGTCAACCACGACCCGTGCCGTACGACCAGCAGGAACAGATCCCTGTCGGCCTCGGCGTCCAGCAGCGGCCGGGCCAGCAGACCCCGCACGGCCTGTGCGCGTTCTCCGGTGAGCTGGTCCTCCAGCATGACGTCAACCACCGGTCGCCTCCTGTGCGACGGCCTCGGTCAGTGTGATCGAGACGAGGAAGTTGGGACCGCGGAACGTCCCGGTCCCGGTCCGCAGGGTCGCGACCGCCCCGTCCGGTGGTAGTCGCAGCGTCACCTCCACGCCCCCGTCCGCCGAGAGGCCGTTGCGGCTCCCGTCGAAGGCGGCCGGCGCGTCCAGCGCGACCGAGAGCAACGCCAGCAGCTCGGTGAAAGACTCGGCGTCGAGCTGGTGAAAGGCGGTCAGCCTGACGAACCCGCCCGTTGCCAGGGATGACCGCAGCGCCTCGTGGGCGGCGAGCCTTTCGGCCTGCTCGCGCTGGCGACGGGCGCGCAGCAGCGCGGGGTCCGCGATGGGGCGCGCCTTGCCGCGGTTGACCAGCGTTCCGGTGCTGCGAAGCGACGGCGCGACCTCCACCGGCTCGGTCTGCAGCCAGGACTGGTTGGGCAGCCGGGCCTGCCCGTCGACGGGCGGTAGGTGGGCGTGCCGGGCGGGCCACAGACCCACCGCCGCGGCGAACAGCCGGTGTGCCTGGTCGTCGGCTGCCGCCGACGCGAAGAGCCTGGCCAGCGCCCGGAAATCGCCGGCGATCGAAGCGGCACGGCGACGGGCGTCCCAGCGGCGCTCGAGCACGCGCAGCAGCTCGATGATGGCGGTTCGGGCCACCGTGATCAGCCCGCCCACCAGCGGCGCCGCCGCGCTGTCCGGGGCGAACCAGGCGCGCAACGCGGTCCACCGTCGCTCCCGCTCGGCCAACCAGGCCGGGCCCGGATCGCCACCGGCCAGCGGGGCCAGGTTCGCGCCGATCAACGCCCGGTCGAACACGAGTGCGAGCCCGACTTCTTCGACCGCGGCGAGACCGGAGGCGATGCGCCGCTGGGGTCGCTCCACGCCCTCGACGTACTCCTCGAGGTAGCTGACGGTCCGGCGCTTGACGTCCGCGAACACCTCGTCATCGGTGCCGTCGTCGCGCAGCAGCCGCTGCAGGTGCCCGTTGAATTGCCGGACGCTGGCCACCAGCGCGGCCAGGTGTCGCTCGATCTGCGCCAGCATGACGTGCAGTTGCCCGTCGGACGCGGCCGATCGTGGGGACTGCGCGAGCGCGGCCAAGTCGTGGAGATTGTCGCCGATGGCGTCGAGCACCGCCGTCTGCAGCCCCACCGCTGAGCGCAGCGCCTCGAACGCGTGCAGGTAGCCGGAGACCGCGGCGTCGCCACGCGGCGTGAGCGACCACTGCAGGTTCCGGCGCTCGAACTCCTCCGGCGTGCTGTACCGCGCCGAATGGTCCTGGGTCGCCTCCAGCAGGTGCCAGTCGTCGGTCAGCGTCTTTAACGCGCGCTGCAGCACGTCGTCGGACAGCGGTTCGTCCCAGCCGACCGCCGCCAACGCCGAGCGCACGTGGTCCAGGTTGAGCGCCGGCGCGAGCACGGCAGCCTGATCGAACGCGGCGAGGATCGCCACATAGAGGTCGCGCAGGTCGGTCGTGCTGAACCGGAACAGGTCCGCATCGACGCCGCGCCAGACTCGCCCTGACATGCGCCCGACTGTAGAGCGCACCTCTGACAGTGCCCGGGAACCGCGCTGACGGCCCGCACCGGGGCACGATGGAATCCACCGAGACCGTCGTCCGTGAGGGAGCAGCAGATGACCGACACCCGGCCGCCGTCCACGCCGTCCTACGCCTCGGGCACCTCGGACGTGCCGCTGCTCGGCGACACGATCGGCGACGTCCTGGACCGGATCACC
>Ga0164307_10001071_pt1 | contig 12266 bp, 10 predicted proteins | sample Whisoiple_243_MG_FD_110214 | JGI IMG/M metagenome (GOLD analysis project Ga0164307, IMG submission 110214) | Soil microbial communities amended with fresh organic matter from upstate New York, USA - Whitman soil sample_243_MG | ecosystem: Environmental > Terrestrial > Soil > Unclassified >...
ACGCAGGAGATGGCAAAACGACTTGCGGCTTGGCTTTGGCGGCCGCGCTCGCCGCCGACGGTAAGCGCGTCGTCTTGATCGACGCTGATCTGCGCAAGCCCAATCAGCCGCCTCCGCCCGGGCCGCGCGACGCGGAGATCCCCGGCTTGGGCGACGTGCTGCGCGGCGCCTGCGCCTGGAACGAGTCGCTGCGCCAAGTTCGCGTGCCTTTCGGCCAGTTCTACTCGATCGCGGCCGGCAGCAGCACCGCGCCCGAGCTGCTCTCCAGCCCGAACATGAGCGAGCTGCTCGGTCAGCTCCGCCAGCACTGCGACTTCGTGCTGCTCGATGCGCCGAGCTTCCCGAGCGCTGCCGACGCGATGGTGCTCGCGCCGAGCGCGGACGGAGTGATCAGCGTGCTGCGGCTCGACAACACATCGCGCAAGGCCGCGCTCGAGCATCTGCGAGCGCTGACGCTGTCCGCGCGCAGCTTCGCGGTCGTGCTGAACGGCGTTGGTATCAGCGAAGACGCGCCGGGCACCGTCGCGTTGGTCCAACCCGATCCGATCCCCAGGCCGACTTCGTTGCAGTCGCGCAAGCGTGGCAGCACGGCGACCGGAACTCCTGCCCCCAGCTCCCCTCACGCGAGCTAGCCATGCCGAAAACTAGCGTATTGGTCGTAATTCCCACGTTGAACGAGAGCCTGCACATCCAGCAAGTTCTGGCCACGCTGCTCGCAGATCGTGACGCGCTCGACCTGTCGATCGTCGTCGTCGACGGCGGCAGCGACGACGGCACCCAGGCTCTGGTCGAGCAGATGAGTCGGCAGCACCGCGAGGTGCGGCTGATGCACAACCCGCGACGGATCCAGAGCAGCGGCATCAACCTGGCGGTGCGCCGCTACGGCCGCGAAGCCGACGTGCTGATCCGCTGCGACGCTCACGCCATCTACCCCGAGGGTTATTGTCGCCGGCTGGTCGAGACGCTCGAGCGCACCGGCGCCGACTCGGTGGTGGTGCCGATGGACTCGTTCGGCAAGGCGCCGTTTCAAAAAGCGGTGGCTTGGGTCTCCAACTCTCCGGTCGGCACGGGCGGCTCGGCGCATCGCGGCGGTCATCGCAGCGGCTTCGTCGATCACGGTCACCACGCCGCTTTTCGCATGCAGATGTTTCGCGCTTGCGGAGGCTACGACGACAGCTTCACCCACAACGAAGACGCCGAGCTCGATTGCCGGCAGCGCGCGCTCGGCGCCCGCATCTACCTCGATAGCGAGATTCGCTTGGGGTACCACCCGCGCGACGAGCTAAGCTCACTCTTCTCGCAATATTTCAAGTACGGCGCCGGCCGCTCGCGCACGGTGCGCCGCCACCCTACTTCGCTGCGCTTGCGGCAGCTGGCGGTGCCGGGGCACCTGGTCTTGTCGGTGATCGCGCTGTTGACGTTGCCGTGGAGCCCGTGGCTGCTGATCTGGCCGGCCGTGTATTTGAGCGTGCTCGGGGGCTTCGCGGTCTTGCTGTGCGCGCGGCATCGCGACTTTTGCGCGCTGTGGTCGAGCGTGGCGGCTTTGGTGATGCACACCGCGTGGGCGCTCGGCTTCTTCGTCGGCCTCATCAACCATCGCGAGCGGGTGTGGATGCGTGACATGGCGGTGCCGCTCCGCTTGCAGGTCGCGACCGGAGCCGAGTCGTGAGCGCGGCGCCAGTGCGAGTGCTGCTCGTCGATCCATCGCTGTTCACGGCTCCCTACGACGCCGCGTTGACGCAAGGTTTGGTCGACGCCGGGGTCGAGCCGACCTGGGCGGTGCGACCGGTGCGGCCCGGCGATCGCGAAGAGCTGCCGCAGCGCTACGTCGAGCCGTTCTTCTACCGTTGGGTGGAGCGCGCCGGCTGGCTGCCGAAATCAATGCGCAGCGCGGCCAAAGGCGGCGCGCACGCGTGGGGCTTGCTGCGCCTGATTTGGCGCAGCGTTCAGCTGAGGCCGGACGTGATTCACTTTCAGTGGGTCGTCGTCCCGCCGCTCGACAGCTTGGCGATCTGGTTTTTGCGCCAGATCGCGCCGGTCGTGCTCACCGTGCACGATACGGTGCCCTTCAATGGGCAGCGCATGTCGCGCTGGCAGAGCCTCGGCTTCGATCTGCCGATCAAGCTCAGCGATCGCGTCATCGTGCACACCAAGGCCGGGCGCGAAGCCCTGGTCGCCCGCGGGGTCGACGAGCAGAAGCTCACGGTCATTCCGCACGGGCCGCTCTCACTACCGGTTGCGCCATCGCCGGCGGCGCGCGCGGCCACCGAAGATCGCTACACTTTCGTGATGTTCGGCGAGATCAAGCCGTACAAGGGCTGCGACGTCGCGGTCGAGGCGTTGGGCTTGCTGCCCGCCTTGCTGCGCAAGCAGGCGCGCGTGGTGATCGCGGGCCGGCCGCGCATGGATCTGTCGCCGCTGCTCGAGCGCATTCAGGAGCTGGGCCTATCGTCGGTGGTCGAGGTCAGGGCCTGGCGACACAGCGAGCAAGAGATGGCGGACCTCTTCGCCGAGGCCGACTGCTTCGTGATGCCTTACCTGCAGATCGACGCCAGCGGCGTCTACTTCTTGGTCAAGTCGCTCGGCAAATGGCTGATCGCCAGCCAAGTCGGCATCTTCGCAGAAGATCTGCGAGAGGGCGCGCAGGGCTGGCTGCTGCCGCCCGGAAACCCGGCGCCGCTGGCGGTCGCGATCGCGCGAGCCATCGTCGAACGGCCCGAGGCGCGCGGCATCGAAAGTGGCGCGGCCTGGAGCGCGATCGGCGAAGCTACGCGCGATCTTTATCAGCAGCTGGTGCGCGAGCTGGACCTCGAGCACGAGGAGGAGCTCGCGTCCGATGTGGCTCCTCACGAGGAGATCGTTTGACGTACGCGGCGGCGCTGCCGAGCAGCCCGCGCCCTGGCACCGTGCTGCGAGCGGCGACCATCCTGCTCTTGCTGTCGGTGACGGTGCTGGAGCGCTTCGGGCTCAGCGCGGGCGCCCTATCCGCCACCGCGGCGCTGCTCGCGATCTATCCGTTTTTGACCGTCGCAGGTTTGGCGGGCGCGCTGTCGCTCTCCCTCGAACGCACGTTGCTCTACGGTGTCTGTTTGCTCGTCGCGTTGGCGAGCTCGATCGTCAACGAAGCCAGCGCCTCGATCGGCTCACTGGCGTTGATCGCGGTGATGTATCTGCCGTTCATCTTCGTGCTGCGAGAGGGCTCGCTGGCCGAGCACGACGCGACCTGGATTTACCGAAGATTTCTGGATCTGGCCGCGGTCTGCGCGCTGATCGGCGTGGTGCAGTTCGGCGCGCAGCTGGTGATTCACGCCGATTGGCTGTTCGACTTCACGCGTTACATTCCCGCGCCCCTGCGCGCGGCCGGCTTGTTCAACACGGTGATTCCGATCGGCTCGCTCAATAAGTCGAACGGCTTCTTCTTTCGCGAGCCGTCGGGCTTTTCGTACCTGATGGCGCTCGGCTTGGTCGCCGAGTGCGTCTCCTACAAACGGCCGCAACGCGTGGCTTGCCTGGGCCTGGCGCTTTTGCTGACTTACTCGGGCACCGGCATTTTGGCGCTGCTGATCGCGACCCTTCACCCGTTCGGGGTGAAGACGGTGCTGCGGCTCTCGATCATCGCCTGCGCCTTCGGCCTCGTGTTCTTCCTGTTCGGCGACGCGCTGAACCTGTCGTTCACGCTCGGGCGCATCGGCGAGTTCAACGCCGAGAGCAGCAGCGGCTACATTCGCTACGTTGCGCCGCTGCGGCTGGTCTCGGAGACGCTCGGCTCGAGCGCGGCTACGATTTGGCTGGGCCATGGCCCGGGCACGATCTTGCGCACCGCTCGCTCGTACGAGTTTCACGACCCGACCTGGGCCAAGCTGCTGTTCGAGTACGGGGTGCTCGGCTTCGCGGCGTTCGTGGCGCTGTTCATGGTCACGCTGCGGCGGCGCTCGCTGCCGCTGCAGGTGCGCGCGGCGTTGTTCTGGGGCTGGCTGATCATGGGCGGCCACCTGCTGTCGCCGGAGCAAAACTTCCTCACGCTGGTCTTGATCGGCCTGACTCCGTTCGGCAGCGCGTTGGCCGGCTTGCCGCAGCGCGAGGCTCGTTCGACCTCAGCGCCGCTTCGTGCGCCAGCTCTATCGGTCTGAGCCATGGAAAACGCCAAGCCCCTCATCAGCGTCATCGTCACCTGTTACAACTACGCTCGTTACGTGGGGCGTGCCATCGAGTCTGCGCTCGAGCAGACCTACGACAGCGTCGAGGTCATCGTCGTCAACGACGGCTCGCAAGACGAATCGCTGGCGGTGATTGGCCGCTACGCCGAGCGGGTGCGGCTCATCGACCAGCACAATCAAGGCTCGATCGCCGCCTACAACGCGGGCTTCGCGGCGTCGCGCGGCGACATCATCGTGCTGCTCGACGCCGATGACTGGCTGGAGCCCGAAGTGCTGAGCCGCGTCGCGAAGGTGTGGTCGCCCGGCGTCGCCAAGGTGCAGTGGGATCTCAAGATCGTCGACGAGCGCGGGCGCGACTTGGGGCGTCGCTTTTGCAATTTCGACGCGAGCTACGACGCCGACCGAGTGCGCAAAGACTTCCAGCGCACCGGTACGTATCGTTGGCCGGTCTCGGTCGGCAACGCCTACTCGCGTTGGTTCGCCGAGCAGCTCTTTCCGCTGTCGAAGTTGCACGGGCCCGACGGCGCGCTCAACACCGTGGCGCCGGTTTACGGCGCGGTCGTCACGATTCCCGAGCCGCTCGCCGCCTACCGCGTCCACGGTCAAAACTTGTGGTCGAACACGGGCGGCGACGCCGGTCGTCTGCCCGAGCGCATCGGCACGCGCATGGCCGAGTTTTCGCTGCTTGGCCGCCACGCCGCCGAGCGCGGCGTCGAGCTACCCGAGATCTCTCCGATCGAGCACGAGGTCGCGTTCGTCAATTACCGCATGCTGGCGCAAAAGCTGAAGCTACCGTACACCGGCAGCAGCGCTGACTCGCCGCGGCGGCTGCTGGGCAGCGCATTTCGGCTACTTTGGCGCGAGCGCTACCCGTGGCGCACCACGGTCTCGCACGCGCTGTGGTTCGGCGCGCTCTACCTCAGCCCACAGCCGGCAGCGCGCGGCTTGATGCGGCTGAGGTTCCGGCGCGGCGTCGCGCAAGGCGCTTGGTCGGACGCCAAAGCGCGGCTGCTGGGGCGGCTGCGCGGAGCGCGCGCATGACCGTCAGGCTGCGCTGGTCGCTCGCTATCGCGCTGCTGCTGGCGTCGCCGTCGGCTTGTCAGATCGCCAAGTCCAAGCAGCCGGAAGTCAGGCTGCCCGCGGTGAAGACGGCGCTGCCGATCGCACCAGTCGAGAGCTACGATGTCGACGCAGCCGAGCTGGCACCCGCCGCGCTTCGTCAGGAGCCGGACAAGCCATTCGACGGCTTGACGACGTTCGAGCTTCCGCCGTCGACGCTCACGGCCGCTCGCGCCTACCGGCTGGTGTTTCGGGCCAAGAATGGCGCGCCACGTCCGGCGACGGTGGCGGTGAAATTTCGCGAGCCCACCAAGAACAATTCATTTCGCACTTACAGCGTGACGGTGAGTGAGCCTGCCTGGCGCGACTACACGCTGGAGCTGACCGCGCCCGCTTACGCGACGCGCGCCGAGGTCGTGATCGACGCACGCTCGGCGCAGCTGTCGCTAGCGGCGGTTTCGCTGAAAATGCGCGGCCCCGTGAGCCGCACCGAGCCCGTGACCTCGTGGAGCGGCTCGTTCGTGCCCGAAGGCTACGCGCTGGTCTTCAACGACGAATTTTCGGGCAGCGCGCTGAATCGCAGCAAATGGTTCACGCGCTACATCTATTCTTCGGAAACGCTCGATCGCCTCAACGATGAGAACCAGCACTACACGGACGACGACACGCAGCGCGTGTCCGGCGGCGTGCTCAAGCTCGTCGCCAAGCGCAACAAGCTGAGCCGGCCCTCGGGCGTCAACTACGAGTCGGGCATGATTCGCTCGGATTTTACGCTGCGTTACGGGTTTTTGGAGGCCCGGGTGAAGATGCCGGGCGGGCTCGGCGTATGGCCGGCGTTCTGGATCAACTCCGACGTGTCGGAGACGGGCCAGCTCAGCCACCCACCCGAGATTGATTTTTTCGAGTTCGTCAACAACGGCAAAGACGACAAGATCAACGAGATCCACAGCGCTGGCACCAAAGACCCGACGGCGACGACGAAGTATTCTTACGAGCACCCGAGCTTCTGGAAGAGCGTGCAGAAGTACCGCGCTCCCTTCAACTTCAACGACGGCTTTCACACCATCGGCGCCGAGTGGACCAAAGACGAGTACAGCGTGTACGTCGACGGTCTCAAGATTTACGCGCGGAATTTTCGCTGGGTCTACAACGACGGCAGCGTCGCGGGGCCGGCGCACGTTCTGCTCAACCTCGCGATCGGCGGGCAATGGGCGGGGCGTTACGGCATCGACGACCGCGCGTTCCCGCAGGCGCTGGCCATCGATTGGGTGCGCGTTTACCAGAAGCCTGGCCAAGCGCCGTAGCCGCAGCGCCGCGCTATTTGCTGCTGGGGTCGAACAAGCCGCGGATGGTTTGAGGTAGGCGCATCACGCCCGATTCGCGCATCACCGGTTGCGAAAGGGTGGTGGCGATCGTGACCACCATGCGCAGCGCCACGCGCTTGCCCGGGGTACTTTGCAGCTCGGCGCCCAAACCGAGCCGCTGCATCACGCTCGCGAAGGTCTGCTCGATCTCGAGCTCGGTCGGTGAAGGTAGGAGCCGTTCCAGCTCCCCCGCGAGCTTACCCAGCGCCACGGCGTCGAGATTCGAGCCGACGATCGCGGCTTCGAGCTTGATGAACACCAAGCTGGCAGGATCCGAGTAGTAAGCGCCGGGTACCAGACGCCCACGATCCTTACAGCGGGGACAAGTGGGGCTGGCTGACGGTGCATCTTGCGTGGCGACGAGCCACAGGCGCTTGCAGTCCGAGCAATAGGCTGGGTAGTGGCGCATGGGCCGGTCTCGGGCGAGCATACTACGAAGCCCGCGCCTCAAGGTTGCTCGTCCCCCTCCGTTCAGGAGGCCTGAGAGCCAGACATGGTGGAGCTGTTCAATCCCGCGGGTCTCCGCATGCTCGAGGACCGTCAGGGGGCCATCGCCTACGGTTATGTCGCGCCGCGAGTCCTTTACGCGCGCTTCGTCGGGTGCTTGTCTGCGGAGCTCGGCGTCACTTTTGTCGACGAGCTGGCGGGGGTGGCCTGCGAGGTGGCGTCGCTGGCCTATTTCGCGGACGCCAGCGCGCTCCGCGGCTATCATCCTCTGGCCGGCGTTCGATTCAAGGCCTTCATCGTCGCGCAACGTCAGCGCTTCGCGGCGATCACGATGCTGACCTCCGAGGTTCGCGGCGGGGCGGCCTGGCGAGCCCTATCCGAAGCGGCCGGTGACGCCGCGGAGCTGGTCTACGAGCCGCTCGAGTTCGAGCGAGCGCTGTGCAATGTCGCGACCTTCCCCCATCGGACGGTCAAAGACTGGGCGCACGTGTGGCAGCTTCACGCACCACGCTGAGCGAGCTTTCGCGGTGTGGGTGAGCTACGCACCAGCATGCGATCCCTGTGGCGCGTCTTCGCGACGGCTCTGTTCGTCGCGCTCGGCGTCGGTTGTGCGAAGAGCGAACGGCGCGCCGATGCTGAGCTCGCTTCGGGACCAGTCGTGCGCTCGGCGCCGCAGCGCATCGTCGTGCTTGGCTCTTCGACGTCGGCGGGCACCGGTCCGCGAGATCCCGAAGACGCCTACGTGCCGCGCTACCGCGCGCTGCTCGCTCGACGCTTTCCCGATTTTACGCTGAGCAATTTGGCGGTGGGCGGGCAGACGACGTACGAGATTCAACCGACCGGCTTCGTTCCGCCGCCGAATCGCCCGGCGCCCGTCGTCGGGCACAACATCCGCGCGGCGCTGGCGCAACACCCCGCGGCCATCATCGTCAACCTGCCGTCGAACGACGCGGCCGAGAATTTTTCGGCGACCGAGCAGCTGGAGAATTTCGCTCGCGTGGCCCAGGCGGCTGCTGAGGCCGGCGTGCTGCTTTGGGTCACGACCACGCAGCCGCGCAATTTTTCTGCCGCACAGATCGCGATCCAGCGCGAGGTGCGGAGCGCCATTCTGAACCGGTACAGCCCCCGCAGTCTGGATTTTTGGACGCCATTTGCCGCTGCCGACGGCACCATCAAGCCCGAGTACGGAGCGGGTGACGGCATTCATTTGAACGCGCAGGCGCACTCGATTTTGCTCAAGCTCGTGCTGGCCGCCAAAGTGCCGGAGGCGGTGCTTGGCGCTGCCAAGTAGCGGCGGCCTGTGCTACGGTCCGGCCCGTCGCTCGGGGCGCGGTCGCCTGTCGGACCGCTGAGAAGCACCCGTTGAACCTGATCCGGTTTGCACCGGCGTAGGGAAGCGTCGCCCAGGCTCTTTTCGTGGCGCGGCGTTCCCTCTTCATAAACGAGAGAACAAGCTGATGGCACAGAGAATCCTCCCCCTGCGTGGCGCTGCGAATCCTTCGAGCGCACGCGAAGGCACCAACCCTGGCTCGTTCGCCAATCGACCGCAGATTGGCGGTCCGCTCAGCTTCTCTTCGCCGGACACGCCCGGCATGCCCGCGGCGAGCGAGCAAACGGCTTGGGACTTCTTACCGCAGGGTTGGAAGCGCGATGGGGCGGGGGCGACGCCGCCCGCCGGCTTCAGCCCGGTGACGCAGCTCGAGTCGGCGCGCCTGGGCATCGTCACCGCCGAGATGCGCAAGGTCGCGGAGCGTGAGCCGCACCTGTCGGCGGAGCAGGTCTTGGCGGAGGTCGCGGCGGGCCGCTTGATCATCCCCGCCAACCGCGTCCACCTCGGCTTCCAGCTGGAGCCGATGGCGATCGGTCGTGCGACGAAGACGAAGATCAACGCCAACATGGGCGCCTCCCCGGTCTCTTCGTCGACCAACGAAGAGGTCGAGAAGCTGCACTGGTCGGTGCGCTGGGGCGCCGACACGGTGATGGACCTGTCGACTGGCGGCAACCTCGACGAGTGCCGTGAGGCCATCGTCAAGAGCTCGAAGGTGCCGATCGGTACCGTGCCGATTTACTCGATGATCATCGGGCGCAAAATCGAAGACTTGACCGAGTCGGAGATCATGAAGGGCTTGCTCCATCAAGCCAAGCAAGGCGTCGACTACTTCACGATCCACGCCGGCGTGCTGCGCGAGCACCTGCCGTTCGTGCAGAAGCGCTTGATCGGCATCGTTAGCCGCGGCGGCTCGCTACTCGCGAAGTGGATGCTCGTGCACGGCAAGCAGAACCCGATGTACACGCACTTCGACGAGATCTGCGACATCATGCGCGAGTACGACGTCTCGTTCTCGCTGGGTGACGGCCTGCGCCCCGGCGGCCTCGCCGACGCCAGCGATCAAGCGCAGCTGGCCGAGCTCGACAGCTTGGGCGAGCTCACCGAAAAGGCTTGGCGCAAAGGCTGCCAGGTGATGGTCGAAGGGCCCGGGCACGTGCCGTTCGATCAGATCGAATACAACATGAAGCTGCAGCGCGCGGTGTGCCACGGCGCGCCCTTCTACGTGCTGGGCCCGCTGGTGACCGACGTGTTCCCCGGCTACGACCACATCACGAGCTGCATCGGCGCGACCGCGGCCGCCTACCACGGCGCTTCGATGCTCTGTTACGTCACTCCCAAAGAGCACGTCGGTCTGCCCAAGAAAGACGACGTGAAGCAAGGCTGCATCGCTTACAAGATCGCCGCTCACGCCGCCGACGTCGCGCTCGGCATCCCGGGCAGCCGCGATTGGGACGACGCCTTGACCAAGGCGCGCGCCGCTTTGAACTGGGAGAAGCACTTCGAGCTCGCGTTCGACGCGGACACCGCGCGCGCCTTCCACGACGAAGATTTGGACGTCGACACCGATTTTTGCGCGATGTGCGGCCACGACTGGTGCTCGGTGCGCATCTCCAAAGAGATCAACGAGTTCACCTCCGGCAAGGCGGAGGGCTTCGCTCGCGAAAAGGTGATGAAGTCGCCTGCCCTCACGCCCGACCAACGCGAGATCCTCGAAAAGCGCGGCGTGCTGCCGCCCGAAGAGCTGCATCGTCTGGCGTCGAAGACGGCCTCGGCCGTCGGCGCGGGCAAAGGCAGCAAGGCCGGTTGCCACTCCGACGTCGCCGACGATTCGCGGGCGCAGCAGATTCAGGAGCAGCTCGTTCAGCTGCGCGTGAAGCAAGCGCCCACGGCCGCCGAAGATTGAGCGCGCTGGTTTGGCGGCCGTTCCCAGCTATGCTCCCGCCGTGTTTTCGCTGCCTCTGGCCGAGCCCCCTCGCGAGCCGCCGCGCGTCAGTCGCGCGCAGGCGTTCGGCCTGACGCCAGACGAGCTCACGGCGCTGGGGGTGCCGGCCGCGGCGGCGACGTTCGAGAGGCTGCAGCGACCGTGGCTCTGGCAGTCTGGCGGGCCAGAGCTGAGCCGGGCCGCGCGCGCCGTGCTCGAGTCGCATGGGCTCGAGCTGCCGCGCGTGCGTGAGCGTCGGCAGTCGCAAGACGGCTCGTGCAAGCTGCTGCTCGCGTTCGGCGCTGACAGCGTCGAGGCGGTGCACATGCCGCGTGCGGTGGCTGGTGGTCGCGTCACGCTCTGCATCTCGAGCCAGGTCGGCTGCGCCATGGGCTGCGGCTTTTGCGCGACGGCCAGCATGGGCTTTCATCGTCACCTGAGCGCCGGCGAGATCGTCGCTCAGGTGCTGTGCGTCATCGCCGAGCTCGGTCCCCGCAATCCTGGCGCCTTGACGTTGGTGTTCATGGGTATGGGCGAGCCGCTGCACAACTTGTCGCAGGTAGCGCAAGCGGTGCGGCTGCTGTGCCATCCGCGCGGCTTGGGCCTGTCGCCGAAGCGCATCACCGTCTCCACGTCAGGGCTCGTGCCCGAAATCGCCGAATTGGGCGAGCTGACGCCGCGCCCACTGCTCGCCGTCAGCCTGAACGCGACGACCGACGAGGTGCGCCGCGAGCTGATGCCGATCGCCAAGCGTTATTCGCTGGCGGACCTGAAGACCGCGCTGACTTCGTACCCGCTGCGGCCGCGCGAAAGGATCACCGTCGAGTACGTGCTCTTGGCCGGCGTGAACGACAGCGCTGACGATGCGGCGCGCTTGGCGGAGTTTTGTCGGGACTTTCCCAACAACATCAACCTGATCCCCTACAATGCGCACCCGCTCGCCCCGTACGGCTCGCCCAGCGAGCCCGCGGTCGACGCCTTCGCCCAGGCGCTGCTGGCTCGGCGCCCGGCGTTGGTGACGGTGCGTCGCTCGCGAGGACGCGACGTGCACGCAGCTTGTGGGCAGCTGGTGCAGAGCTGACTCCGGACGCGCACCTTGTTGTCGAAGATCTTTCTGGCCGGACTTCTGCTGCTCCTCGCGAGCAAGCTGGGGCTCGGTATCAAGTTGCGACAGTTGAAGCCGCGCATCGATCGCGCGGTGAACATCACGATCGCGGTGCTGGTAGTGGCTTACGTCGGTCAGCTGCTGTGGTTGCTCGTGCAAAAGCACTCAGCTCGCTGAGGCAAAAAGCCTCGTCAGATCGTCTGTCCGTGCAGCTGTGCGAGAACGCTCAGCGAGCTGCGCTCACGCGCGTGCGCGCCTAGCGGAGCCGTCACCCCTACCGCGGGGGTGATTGCGCAGCTCGGCTCACTTAGGTGTTTTCTCAGTCGCGGGTGATTCGCTCTTTCCACCCTATCGGGTGTGTAAGGCAGACCGTATTGCTGAGAGTCTGATTGAGACGGCGTGCACGCGCATCGCGCGCGGCTGACCGTCGGGGTGCGGCACAATCAAAATGTCTAGACGTTACGGCGTTAGCGATCCCATCGAGGAACGCGGGGCAAATGGGTTCGGTTCTCAGACGAAGCTGCGCGCGGCGCCGCGCAGCGTGCAGGTGTTGCACGAGGTCGTGGTGACCGGCGTCGGCGTCGTCTTGCCCAACTGCGATACGCGCGCCGCGTTTTGGCAACAGCTGCGTGACGGCGAGTCGCAGCTGGCGATCGAGCCCGACCCGGCTGACGGCATTCCTTGCGCGATCGGCCGCGTGCGCGACTTCGATTGCTCGCGCTACTTGGAGGGCGTGCCGGAGCGCTTGTACAAGTCGTGCCTGCGCGAACAACAGCTGTATTTGGCTTCGATCGTGCAGGCGGCGCGCGACGCCGGCTTGCCCTTGTCCGCCTTCGCCTCGAGCGGCACGGGCTTGTTCGACGGCACGTCGCGCGGCAACTTC
>Ga0164307_10001074_pt1 | contig 12251 bp, 11 predicted proteins | sample Whisoiple_243_MG_FD_110214 | JGI IMG/M metagenome (GOLD analysis project Ga0164307, IMG submission 110214) | Soil microbial communities amended with fresh organic matter from upstate New York, USA - Whitman soil sample_243_MG | ecosystem: Environmental > Terrestrial > Soil > Unclassified >...
GATCGCGCCCTCGGCAGCACCAGCCCCGACGAGCGTGTGCAGCTCGTCGATGAACAGGATGATGTCGCCGCGGGTGCGGATCTCCTTGAGCACCTTCTTCAGGCGCTCCTCGAAATCACCGCGGTACCGCGAACCGGCCACCAGCGACCCGAGGTCGAGGGTGTACAGGTGCTTGTCCTTGAGGGTCTGCGGGACGTCGCCGCGGATGATCGCCTGGGCAAGGCCCTCGACGACCGCGGTCTTTCCGACGCCCGGCTCGCCGATCAGCACCGGGTTGTTCTTGGTGCGACGGGACAGCACCTGCATGACCCGCTCGATTTCCTTCTCGCGCCCGATGACCGGGTCGAGCTTGCCCTCCCGGGCCGACTGGGTCAGGTTGCGACCGAACTGGTCGAGCACCAGCGAGGTGGACGGGGTCCCCTCGGAGCGCCCGCCCTCGGCGGCCGCGGTCTCCTTGCCCTGGTAGCCGGAGAGCAGTTGCAGGACCTGCTGGCGGACCCGGTTCAGGTCGGCACCCAGCTTGACCAGCACCTGCGCCGCAACGCCCTCACCCTCGCGGATCAGGCCGAGCAGGATGTGCTCGGTGCCGATGTAGTTGTGGCCGAGCTGCAGCGCCTCGCGCAGGCTCAGCTCCAGGACCTTCTTGGCCCTGGGGGTGAAGGGGATGTGCCCGGACGGGGACTGCTGCCCCTGGCCGATGATCTCCTCCACCTGGGCACGGACGCCCTCCAGCGCGATGCCAAGGGATTCCAGCGCCTTGGCGGCGACGCCCTCGCCCTCATGGATGAGGCCGAGCAGGATGTGCTCCGTGCCGATGTAATTGTGGTTGAGCATCCGGGCCTCTTCCTGGGCCAGGACAACCACACGTCGCGCTCTGTCGGTAAACCGTTCGAACATCTGCACTCCTTACGGGCGTGCGCGGCTATGCGGTCGATTGCTCCACTCGTCCCGCTGCCACCAAATCGACGCGCCCGCCGATCGTCCGACAGTGGTTCTACCCACTGTAGTCGGAGCAGCGGGTCCGTCGAAGCAGAGTCACGGACCGGTGACGACACTGCGCACCGTGCCGTCACTGCTGTTCAACGCTCCCCCAGCGGGTCTCGTTCCGCCAGATCGACTGCTACGCCGTGGGCGAACAGCGGCGCACCGGGCGGCGTCGACAGTGGCGCGCGCCACCCCGCAGGTCGTCCGAGTGGCGCGCGCCACCCCGCAGGTCGTCCGAGTGCGGGCAACACAGATGGACGTCGGGGCGAAGAGACACCTCCGGCCCCTGTCCGCAGCTGCGGGAGGGGCCGGAGGTGACGGGCGGTCTCGCCCGATGGTGCTGCGATCAGTGAGCTTCCTCGAATGCGGCGAGGACGCTGGCCGACAGGCGACCGCGCTCGGACACCTCGTGGCCGTTGGCGCGGGCCCACTCGCGAATAGCGGCGGTCTGCTCGCGATCCGGCGCGGTACGCGGGCCCCGGCCGGCCTTGGCCGGCTTCGCCGCCTTCGGACGTCCCGGACCGCGGCGTCCGCCGTCGACCCGACGCGCGCTGGCGACGTAACCGGCGAGCGCATTTCGCAGCTTGTCGGCGTTGCCGTCGCTCAGGTCGATTTCGTACGACGCTCCGTCAAGGGCGAACGAAACGGATTCCGATGCCTCGGACCCATCGAGATCGTCCACGAGTGTGACGGTGGTCATGGTTGCCATGCCTGTTCCTCCTAGAAAGCCTTCGTTTTTCCCCGAACACACAGAGTAGTGCCAATTTCCGGCTGTTTCCACCAGCTACGCCGATTCTTCGCGAACTGTCGCTGCGAACGTCGGCCAAACGCAGATCCATTGCCGTTGACACCCCAAACGGTTGACCGGGCCGGGGCTTGATCGGCGACTCACGTTCGCACCGACAATCGCCGGTTCGATAATGTTCTCCAACGTCCGTTTTTGGTTTCCGCGGGGGTGGGCGCACCGACCTGAATCACCGCGAAAAGTCGAATATTCAACGCAGCGCGGAGGAGAGAAACTCAGTCCTCGGGGCGCACGAAGGGAAAGAGGATCGTCTCCCGGATCCCCAAACCGGTCAGCGCCATGATCAATCGGTCGATACCCATTCCGATTCCGCCGGACGGCGGCATTCCGTACTCCATCGCCCGCAGAAACTCCTCGTCGAGCACCATGGCCTCGGCGTCCCCCAGGCCGGCGAATCGAGCCTGATCGACAAAACGCTCACGCTGCACGACGGGGTCGACAAGTTCGGAATAACCGGTTGCGGTCTCGATACCGCGGATGTAGAGGTCCCATTTTTCGGTCAGCCCGGGGGTTTCCCGGTGATCGCGGGTGAGCGGCGACGTTTCGACCGGGAAATCGCGGACATAGGTCGGTGCGACCAGTGAATCGACCACCAGTTCGTCGAACAATTCCTCGGCCAGTTTTCCCGGACCGTAGTGCGGAGCCACCGGAACCCCGACCCGTTCGGCCAGCGCCACCAGGGTGGACATCGGAGTCTGCACGGTCAACTCTTCGCCCAGCGCCTCGGACAGCGCGCCGTACAACGTGATCGACGGCCAGGTGCCGCCGAGATCGAACTCCGTCCCGTCGGCGTGGACGGCCACGGTCGAGCCGTGCACGGCGATGGTGGCCTGTTGGATCAGGGCCGTCGTCACCTCGGCCATCCCGTTGTAGTCGGTGTAGGCCTGATACGCCTCCAACATCGCGAACTCCGGTGAATGCGAGGAATCGACCCCCTCGTTGCGGAAGTTTCGGTTGATCTCGAAGACCCGATCGATTCCGCCGACCACCGCACGCTTCAGATAGAGCTCCGGCGCGATACGCAGATAGAGGTCCATGTCCATGGCATTCATGTGCGTGACGAACGGCCGGGCCGAGGCTCCGCCGTGCAGGGCCTGGAGCATCGGCGTTTCGACTTCGACATAGTTACGCTCGTGAAGTGTCGCTCGCAGCGATCGATTGACCACGCTCCGCACCTGCACCGTTCGGCGGGCCTGCGGCCGGACGATCAAATCGACGTAACGTTGCCGAACCCGGCTCTCTTCGGACAGCGGTTTGTGCGCCACCGGAAGCGGCCGCAGCGCCTTGGCCGCGATTGTCCAGGAATCGGCCAGCACCGACAGTTCACCGCGCCGGGAGGTGATCACCGTCCCGTGCACGAACAGATGGTCGCCGAGGTCGACAGTGCTCTTGAAAGCAGCCAATGAATCAGCACCCACGCTGGCCAGCGACACCATGACCTGCAATTCCGTGCCGGTATCGCCCGCGCCACCTTCGCGCAGAGTGGCAAAACACAACTTGCCCGAGTTGCGCAGGAAGATGACCCGTCCGGTGATACCCACAATTTCCCCGGTGTCGGTATCCGGCGGCAGGTCCGGGAACGACTCCCTTAGCGCCGCTAAAGTCGACGTTCGATCGACGACCACCGGGTACGGCTCCGCCCCCTCGTCCAGCAGGCGCTGCCGCTTCTCCCGCCGCACTCGCAGCTGTTCGGGCAGGTCGTCGCCCTCGCTCACGGCAGGATTCGTCGGTCTCGTCACGGCTGATGAGCCTACTTGCCGGCGGCTCACCGGCCGACCGATGTCCCCACCCACCGCAGGTTCTCGGGTCAGCGCGCGAGCGGTCCGTTCGGCAGGCGTCACAATGGTCGAATGGCGGCGGGTGCAGCGGGGACAGGGGAAAGCTGGGCCTCGCAGTTCGACAGACGCTCCGGGGCTACCTCGTTCGACCTGCAGGCAGCCGAATATGCCCGGCTGCGACCGGGATACCCGTCCGCGGCACTGGATGCCGCCGTTCCGGAAAACGCGCAGGTGGTGCTGGATCTGGGCGCCGGAACCGGAAAGCTGACCGGCGATCTGTTGGCCCGGGGTTGGGAAGTTCTTGCTGTCGAACCGCTTCCGGGCATGCTGGCCGAACTCCACCGGCAATTCTCGGAAGCCCGTGCGATCTGCGGTGAAGCGGAGAACATCCCGCTGGCCGATTCCACCGTCGACGCGGTTGTGGTCGGTCAGGCGTTCCACTGGTTCGACCCCGATCGTGCGCTGAGTGAGATTGTCCGCGTCCTGCGTCCAGGGGGCTCGCTGGCACTGTTGTGGAACCACGACGACGAATCCGACCCGTTCGTCGCGGAGATCTATGCGGCCATGACCGATGCCGGTCGGCCACCCGGGGGTGCCACCCGGCGCTCCGGTGGTGCGACGACCGCGGGCGGCGAAGCCGAACCACCCATCCCGCCGTTCCACGGCCACCCGGCCCTCACCGATCCGCGGGTGGTCAGGGTCGGCTGGCTGCGCCACCAGAGCGTCGACGACCTGATCGGGCTGGTGAACACCTACTCCTACGTGATCCGCGCATCCGACGAGACCCGGGCCACGCTGGCTGCTGCCATCCGGGCGATTGCGGATCGCCGTGCGCCCGGCCAGGACTTGTCGATCCCGGGGAGCTGTGAGGTCTGGCGGTCGACATGCCGATGACCTCGACAGAGCACACCGTGCTCACCCGTTCCCAGTGGCGCGAGCGGGAGCAGGCGCATGCCGAACGGGTCGACCAGCTGACCCTGGCCCATCGGGAGCGGGTCAGCGGTCAGATACCGCACCCCGTCGAGGATTTCCTGTTCACCTACTACTCGCTGCGACCGGGTCAACTGCGGCGCTGGTACCCAGGGGCCGGGGTCGCCCTCGCCGACGCCCCCGAGCGGGTCGACTGGCGCTTCCACCGGATCCTGGACGCGACCACCCCGTCGGCGCCATCGACGGAGGGACCGACCGTCGCGGTCGACATCGAGGCGTTCCGGTCGGCCCGTGGTGCGTTGTTGACGTTCACTGCCCGGCTGCTCGACGCCACTTCCGCTGCCCCGGCGCAGTTCGGCTGTTTCGGCCTGCACGAGTGGGCGATGGTGTTCCAGCAGGACACCGGAGCGCAGCGGCACTCCGGGCGTGCGCTCCGGCTCGGCCAGGACGGCACCGACGAGGTGGTCCGCACGCATCAGATCCGCTGCACCCACTACGACGCGTTCCGGTTCTTCACCGCGCCCGCCAGACCGCGAAATCTGTTGCAGCCGAACCTGGATTCGCGGCCGGACCTGGAGCAGCCCGGCTGCCTGCATGCGTCCATGGACCTGTACAAGTGGGCGTACAAGCTGCTGCCGGCAGTACCGAGCGAGCTGCTGGTCGATTGTTTCGTGCTCGCCAGGCAGATCCGCGAGTTGGACATGCGGGCATCGCCCTACGACCTCACCGACCTGGGGTACCTGCCGGTCCGGATCGAAACCGTTGCCGGGAAGGCGGAATACGTCGCCGCTCAGCGGGACTTCGCGGCGCGGGCGCAGGTTCTTCGGCGTCGACTGTCCGACGTCGTCACCGGGATCTTGACCTGACGACCGGGTCAGCGATCGAAACTCGGTGCCCGGCAGCAATACTCCAGGAACAGTGCGCCGCCTACCATGATCACCGCGCCGACCAGACCGATCACCGCGGTGATTCCGTCGGCCTGTGCGGCCAGCACCGATGACCAGGACGGCAGCACATAGAGCAACACCCCGGCCCACAACCCGGCGACGGCCGCCCCCGCCAACGACGACGCCTTCGCGGCCATCACCGCCCTGGCGGCGGTGAGCGGCGGCACCGGCTTGCGGGTCGACGCCCCGGTGGAACTCTGTTCCCTGGGCCGGATTCGGCTGCGCAGACCGAGTCCGACCACCGCCTCACCGATCCCGACGAGGGCGGCGGCGAATCCGGCGAACCGCGGCAGCGGCGGCATCCGCTGATAGTTGAGCCGGACGACGACGTAGGCCAGCACGAGCGCCACCACGAAGACGGCCAGCAGGTCGCGGGGTCTGGTGAAGCCCATCCGGTCGCGATCGGCCGTCATCGCGGTCCGCCCACGCAGACGTCAGTGCACATGCCCGACCCTGGTGATCCCGGTGGTGTCCAGCCCCTCCAGCAGATCGGCGATCGGTCCGGCCCCCGGAAGGTCGGCGGTCGGGTCGATCTCGGCCCACGGCAGCAGCACGAACGCCCGCTCGGCCGCCCGCGGGTGCGGCAGGATCAAGTTCGGATCGTCGCTGATCACCGGATGGCCGTGCACGTCCACGGTGATGACATCGACGTCCAGGGTCCGCGGGCCCCACCGCACGTCCCGTTGCCGGTCCGCCGCCTTCTCCAACTCCTGGCACCGGGCCCACCATCCGGCGGGGTCGTCAACCCCGGCGTCCTCGGCGATCACCGTGATGTTGTAGAAGTCCTCCTGCGGGACGCCGCCCCACGGCGGGGTCCGGTAGATCGACGACACCGCGCGCACCGTTCGCCCGAGGGCGGCGACGGCCGTCTGCAGGTGGGCCTTCCGATCACCGAGATTGGACCCGAGGGACAGCACGGCGCGGCTCATGAACCGGCCTCTCCGGATCGGCGCAGGGATCTGCGGATGGTCACGCTGACGTCGGCGAAGGTCAGCGGGATCGGTGCGGACGGTTTGTGAATGGTCACCTCGACGGCGTGCACCGGATACCGCCGCATCACCTCACCGGCGATCTCGCCCGCCACGGCTTCGATCAGGTCACGGGGTGGACCGGCGACGATCCCGGCCGCGAGTTCGGCCAGTTCGCCGTAGTGCACCGTTCTGGTCAGGTCGTCGGTCCTGGCGGCCTCGGTCAACTCCAGCCAGAGCGTGATGTCGACGAGAAAGGTCTGCCCGTCCCGCTTCTCGTGGTCGAAGACACCGTGGTGACCGAAGACCTGCAGGCCGGTGAGGGTGATCCGGTCAGCCACGGCGCACCTCGGTCGTCCCGCGTGGGGCGAGGCTACCCACCGGGCCGTGCCCGGCCATCGTGGCGGCCACCCGGACGGCATCCAGCGATGCGGACGCCTCGTGCCCCCGCACCCCCCCCGCGCCCGCCGCCGCGGCCAGGGCGGAGATGGCCGTCGTCGCCGCAGCCCGCCCGTCCGGCGGGCGGAGGCCGGCGGAGTCGGCGAGCAGGGCGCCGAGGAACCGTTTCCGGGATGCGCCGACCAGCACCGGGAACCCCCAGCCCGGACCGGCAACCCCGGTGATCTCCGGCAACGCGTGCAGCAGTGCCCAGTTGTGCGCCGCGGTCTTGGCGAAACCGAGACCGGGGTCCAGGACGATCGACGACTCCGCGACGCCTGCCGAGACGGCCGCATCGACCCGGTCCAGCAGCTCGGCCCGGACGTCCTGCACCACGTCCCGATAGTGGGCGAGCGCATCCATGTCCACACTGTGGCCGCGCCAGTGCATCAGGATCCACGGGACACCCGCGGCGGCCACGACAGAAGACATCTCCGGGTCCGCCAGACCTCCGGACACGTCGTTGACGATCGCGGCGCCGGCGGCCAGCGCCGCGGCGGCAACGTCGGCGCGGGTGGTGTCGACGCTGCAGGTGATGCCCGTCCGGGCGAGCTCGGTGATCACCGGCACCACCCGGCCGGCCTCCGTCGCGGCCGACACCCGGTGCGCGCCCGGCCTCGTCGATTCGCCGCCGACATCGATGATGTCGGCGCCGTCCGCCGCCAGCGCGGCGCCGCGGGCGATCGCCGCGGCCGGATCGAGATACCGGCCGCCATCGGAGAACGAGTCGGCGGTGACGTTCAGCACGCCCATCACCAGAGTGCGGTCGGCCGGTTCAGCCATCTCGCCTCACCGGCCCGTGATCAGGCTCATCGCCTCGGCGCGCGTCCGGTCCTGCGATTGGAAGATGCCGCGCACTGCGGACGTGGTGGTCACCGCGCCGGGCTTCCGTACGCCGCGCATCGCCATGCAGAGGTGCTCGGCCTCGATCACCACGATCGCCCCGGCCGGCTCCAGCCGGTGCACCAGGGCGTCGGCGATCTGGGTGGTCAGCCGCTCCTGGACCTGGGGCCGCTTGGCGAAGCCGTCGACCAACCGCGCCAACTTCGAGAGCCCGGTCACCCGGCCGTCCGGGCCGGGGATGTAGCCGACATGGGCCTTGCCGAAGAACGGCACCAGATGGTGCTCACACGTGGAGTACAGGTCGATGTCCCGCATCAGGATCATCTCGTTGTGGTTCTCGTCGAACGAGGTGTTCAGGACCGTCGACGGGTCGGTGTGCAGCCCGGAGAACTGTTCGGCGAACGCCCGGGCCACCCGCCCCGGAGTGTTCAGCAATCCGTCCCGGTCCGGGTCCTCCCCCACCGCGATCAGCAGCTCGCGAACGGCCGCCTCCGCCCTGGCGCTGTCGAACCGCGCGCCACCGTTGGTACTGACGGTGTCGGCAAGGGCGCTCCGCTGGTCCGTCACGACCGGTGGTCCCGCGGGGGCAACCACGGGTCGATGGGCTCCTGTTGGTTCGGATCACCGTTGGGAATCGGGGGGCGTTCGCCGTGCCGGCCCTGCGGCGCGTTGTCCGGCCCGGTCCAGTACGGATTGACGCCGTTGGGCGCACCGTTCGGTCCACCGTTGACGGGGCCCTGTCCACCGTTGGGCGGACCGGCGGGATGTCCGCCGTTGGCAGGCCCGGCCGGATGCCCGCCGTTGCCGCCCCGGTATCCGCCGAGCGTCTTCTGCGGCCCGGACTGGTCGGGTCCCTGCTGCCAGCCCGGCATCGGGGCGAGCGGTCCCGGCAGCACGCCGCCGGTCCAGTTGGCCGGCGGTGGCTGCTGTTGCCCAGGCGCCTGCCCGGCCATGTTGTCCGGGCTGCCGCCCTGCGGGAAGCCCGGCCCGGTGTTGTAGCCGCTCTGGCCCGGGTAACCGGAGACCGCGCCGACCGGCACCGGCGGTGCGTCGACCGCCTCGGGCAGCCGCTCCGGCGGCGGCCACGGCTCGCCGCGCTCGATGGCCAGTTCGCCGGGGGTTTTGATCGGCGGGCGATCGGACGGCAGCCGCGGGCCGAACTCGTCGAAGGTGGTGATCCGCGGCCGCTTCTCGACCTCGGCAAAGATCACCTCGAGATCTCTGCGCTCGAGCGTTTCCTTCTCCAGCAGAGCGGTGGCCAGCGAATCCAGGATGTCCCGATAGGTGTTGAGCACCGCCCAGGCCTCGGTGTGCGCGGCCTCGATCAGCGCTCGCACCTCGCCGTCGATCTCGCTGCCGACCTCGATCGAGTACTCGGGACCGCTGCCGTAGGTGCGGCCGAGGAAGGGTTCGTCGTCGCCGTGGCCGTACTTGACCGCGCCGAGCTTGGCGGACATGCCGTACTCGGTGACCATCGCCCTGGCGATCTTGGTCGCCTGCGCGATGTCGGAGGACGCGCCGGTCGTCGGCTCGGCGAAGACAAGCTCCTCGGCGGCCCGGCCACCCATCGCCATCACCAGCCGGGCGATCATCTCGGACCTGGTCATCAGCGACTTGTCGTCCTCTGGAACGACGAGGGCGTGCCCGCCGGTCCGCCCACGCGGCAGGATCGTCACCTTGTAAACGGGCTCCAGGCCCGGCATCGCCCAGGCCGCCAGCGCGTGTCCACCCTCGTGGTAGGCGGTGATCTTCTTCTCCTTCTCGGAGATGACCTTGCCGCGGCGGGCCGGTCCGCCGACCACCCGGTCGACCGATTCCTCCAGGGCCGCGTTGGTGATCACCGTGCCGTGCTCGCGCGCCGTCAGCAGCGCGGCCTCGTTGATCACGTTGGCCAGGTCGGCGCCGGACATCCCGACCGTCCGCTTGGCCAATGGCAGGAAGTCGACGTCCGGTGCGAACGGTTTGCCCTTCGAATGCACTGCCAGGATCGCCTGCCGGCCCTTGAGGTCGGGTTGGCCGACCGGGATCTGCCGGTCGAACCGGCCGGGACGCAGCAGGGCCGGATCGAGGATGTCGGGCCGGTTGGTCGCGGCGATCAGGATGATCCCGCCCTTGGCCTCGAAGCCGTCCATCTCCACCAGCAGCTGGTTCAGGGTCTGCTCGCGCTCGTCGTGACCGCCGCCCATCCCCGCACCGCGGTGCCGGCCGACGGCGTCGATCTCGTCGACGAAGATGATGGCCGGCGAGTTCGCCTTGGCCTGCTCGAAGAGGTCACGGACCCGGCTGGCGCCGACGCCGACGAACATCTCGACGAAATCCGAGCCGGAGATCGAGTAGAACGGCACCCCGGCCTCGCCCGCGACGGCCCTGGCCAGCAGCGTCTTGCCGGTTCCTGGCGGCCCGTAGAGCAGGACACCCTTGGGGATCTTCGCGCCGAGCGCCTGGTAGCGGGCGGGGTTGGCCAGGAAGTCGCGGATCTCGTCGAGCTCCTGCACGGCCTCGTCGGCACCGGCGACATCGGTGAACTTGGTGACCGGCATGTCCTTGGTCAGCAACTTGGCCTTGGACTTGCCGAAGGAGAGCACCTTGTTCCCGCCGCCCTGGGCGTTGTTCATCATCCAGAGCAGGAACAGGATGATCAGGCCGACCGGAATCAGGTAGATCAGCAGAGAGAACAGCGTGGATTCACTGGTGACGGTGGTGTTGTAGCCACCGGAGACGTTCGCCGCCTGGACGTCGTTGAAGATCTCGTCGGTGGCCTGCGCCGGGTAGGACGTGTAGATCTTGGTGGATTCGTCGACGGCGGTGTTCAGGTCGAGTCGGAGCCGCTGCTCCTTGTCGTCGATGGTCGCGAGGTTGACGTTGCCGTCCTTGAGCTGGGCCAGTGCGACGGAGGTCGGTTGCGCGGTGTAGCCGCGGGTCTCGTCGGCGAAGTACGAGTAGGCCAGGTACATCACCAATACGGCGGCTATCCACACCAACGGCGATCGGACGAGTCGTTTCATATCCATCTGGTTTCCGGCCGCGAGCGGCCTCGACCCTCCCTGACGTTCTCGAGTGTGGTCGCCCGGAAGTCCGGATCACGATCCGGGCAGCACAGGGCGCCACCAGTGGGTTCAGACTACCGCGCAGCACTACGCCGACTGGGCGGCGTTCGCTGTGGGGACAGCCCACTGCAGAACTCCCGCCGAACCGGCCTTGTTCCCACCGATCGGGTGGTCAGCGGTACATGTGCTCTCCGAGCAGGCCGACGAACGGCAGGTCGCGGTACCGCTCGTTGTAATCGAGCCCGTAACCGACGACGAAATCGGTGGGGATGTCGAACCCGACGTACCGCACGTCTACCTCCACCTTCACCGCCTCCGGCTTGCGCAGGAGCGCCACGATGTCGATCGCGGCCGGACTGCGGGTGGCCAGGTTCTTCAACAGCCACGACAGGGTGAGGCCCGAATCGATGATGTCCTCGACGATGACCACCCGGCGGCCGGTGATGTCCCGGTCGAGGTCCTTCAGGATCCGGACCACGCCCGATGACGAGGTGGCCGAGCCGTAGGACGAGACGGCCATGAACTCCAGTTCGGAGGGGATCGGCATCGCCCTGGCGAAGTCGGTGACGAACATGACCGCACCCTTGAGCACGCAGATCAGCAGCGGCGGCGTGTCCAGGTCGTGGTCCGCGGCCACCGCCGCCGCCAGCTCGGCGATCTTCGCCTGCAGGGTGGCGGCCGGGATCAGCACCGCGGACAGCTCACCGGGATACCCGTGGTCGGTGCCGGGGTCCAGCGTCGGCGTCGTCGGGACGGCATCCGCGCTGGTCACGTGGGTTGTCATCGACGACCAACCGACCGTCTCGGTGGGCACTCCATCGACTGACGTCGACGGCTCAGTTCCAGTCACGGCTCTCCCCGGGTGGCTCCGACGTGCCATCTGCTCGCTCGTCACGAGCTTGCCATCCAGCCTCCCCGACCCCGACGCCGGGGCGGGGTTGCCCCGACCTCGTCCGGACGCCCTGTCTCGACCCACCCTGCCCAGGCCCCGCGCCCCCGACCCCCGCGCCGAACAACAAGCTCGGCGCGGATCATCGTTGCGGTTGTGGGACGGATGTGACGGGAGTCGACGATTTCGTCCGCGCTGACGGAGATGATCGGCGCCAACCCCTGGGCTGAACTAGCTGGCAGCGCCCTCGGGCCGGCTGGGTGCCAGCCGCAGGGCGGGGCCGTCGCGAACCACGTCGAGGCCACCGGGCACGCGGACCGGACTGCTTCCCCGTGCGGCCAGCTGGGAGTCCATCCGGGTCAGGTGGTCGAAGGTCAGTGGGCCCGCCCCCCCGGCGGTCGGCCGCTCCCGCAACACCCGGGTCCGCACGGCGGCCGGTTGCTCCGCGAGGGCGGCGATGTCCAGCGAACCGTCCGCGTGGCACGCCTGCATCGAGACGGCAGCGGCGATCGCGTCCAGCGCGTCCAGATCCTGCGCCAACAACTTCGCCGTCCGGCCGAGAGCCGCCCGCACCCCGCCGCCCAGTACCTCTTCCAACAGCGGCAACACCTCGCGACGGAGC
>Ga0164307_10001076_pt1 | contig 12242 bp, 12 predicted proteins | sample Whisoiple_243_MG_FD_110214 | JGI IMG/M metagenome (GOLD analysis project Ga0164307, IMG submission 110214) | Soil microbial communities amended with fresh organic matter from upstate New York, USA - Whitman soil sample_243_MG | ecosystem: Environmental > Terrestrial > Soil > Unclassified >...
GGAACTGCAGGTCCTCGGGTTGCTCGCCGGCGAGTTGAGTGGTCCCCAGATCGCGCGAGAGCTGTTCGTGTCCGACAACACCCTGCGCACCCACACCAAGCACATCTTCGCCAAACTGGGCGTCACCAGCCGCCGAGCCGCGATCCGCCGTGCCGATGAGCTCGGCCTGCTCTGACCCACCCGGCTTCTGCTCACCCCGTCGGACTCACCCAGTCGGTCACATCGTTGGGTGACGCCAGGTCACCGACCACGGTCCTAACTTGTGGATCAGTCCCGAGGCACCGGCCACGGATCACCACGAGGAGCAGGACATGACCATCACATCGACCACCCTCACCCGCGCTTCCGGTGTCGCCGCCGCCGTCGCCGGACTGCTGTTCATCGGCGTGCAGATCAGCCATCCCACTCTCGATTCTGAGTTCGCCACCACCACCGAATACACGTTTCGCGAGAGTGTCAAAATTCTGATGGCTGTCCTGTCGCTGATCGGCATCACCGGCATGTACCTGCGGCAGGTGACACAGTCCGGCGTACTCGGGCTGCTGGGGTACCTGGTGTTCGGCGCGGGCTATCTCGTCCTGTTGAGCATCCAGATCATCGGCGTGTTCGTGCTGCCGTTCCTCGCGACAACCTCGCCCGATTACGTCAGCGACGTTCTCGTCGCTGCGGTCGCGCCGACCGATGGTGACATCGGCCCGATGAAGCTGCTCTTCCAGCTCTCCGGAATCACGTTCCTCGCCGGTGGGTTCCTCTTCGGGATCGCATTGTTCCGTGCCCGGGTTCTCGCCCGTTGGGCTGCTGCACTTCTCGCCGGGGCCGCCATCGCAACCGTTGCCACGTCGTTGATTCCGCAGCTCAATCCGCGATTGTTCGCGATCCCCGTTGGTATTGCAATGATCGGACTCGGGTACTCCCTGTGGCGCAGGTCCGGCAACGCCCAGCGAACCGAGCTCAGCTCCGCGGTCTCCCCCCTCGACCCGGCCGGCGCCAAGTGACCGTCCGGCCATCCGCGCCACCCACCGGGTCGACCTGGTCGCCCGGGTGGGTGCCGTTCTCGTTGATGGCGATCGTGCTCATTCCCGCGGTGGCGGGAGCTCTGAGATTGATCGAGATCGTCGGTGGGCCATCATTGATCCCGGCCAACGAACGCCTGACCGTCTCCCCCGCACCGATCATCGTTCACATTGTCGCCGCCATCGGGTATGCCGTCCTGGGCGCCTTCCAATTCTCCGCTTCACTTCGCCGCCGTCACCCCTCCTGGCACCGCAGGACGGGTCGACTGCTGGTGATACTCGGTCTAGCGGTGGCGTTCTCGGCGCTGTGGATGACCCAGTTCTCGCCGCGCCAACCCGGCACCGGCGAACTGGCCTACCTGTTCCGGCTTGCGTTCGGCGCCGGGATGGCTGCGTGCATCGTTCTCGGTTTCACGGCCATCCGCAGTGGAGACGTCCCCCGTCACCGGGCATGGATGACCCGCTCCTACGCGCTCGCCCTCGGCGCAGGCACCCAGGTCATCTCTTTCGGTGTCGGTCACGCAGTTTTCGGCGCCGGTGAACTCAGCACCGATCTGAGTCTGGGCGCAGCGTGGGCCATCAATCTCGCGGTCGCCGAGTACGTCATCCACCGTCCCGACCGCCGGTCGCGGAAGGGCCAGGCGCCGGCCCGATTGGCGGCGACATGAACGGATCCGAACGACGACGGGCACCCGGCGGCTATCTACTTCGGGTTGACGGTCACCTGGGCCAATGCTGGTCCGCCTGGTTCGACAACCTCACCGTGACCGCGGAAAGCGACGGCACGACCAGTCTGAGCGGCGCGATCGCCGATCAGGCCGAATTGCACGGGGTGCTCTCCAAGATCCGGGATCTCGGCGTCACTCTGGTCTCCGTGGAGATGATCGGCCCACCGACCGAATTGCCCGGCGATCACTAGCTTCATCCCACACCGATGGATTCCCCGGGCACAGCCGCATTGGTGAACCGCGCCGACTACCGGATTGCGTCGGCGTTCACGCGTTCGGTCACGTCGGTTTGGGTGCCGATGAAGTGGGTGATCTGGTTACTCGGGTTCCGGATCGGAGAAATGGACACCTCGTTCCAGAACAGGGACCCGTCGCTGCGGTAGTTGCGCAACACCGCGCTGGCTTCCCGCCCGGTGCGCATGGCCCGGCTCAGGATCGCGGTCTCCTGGTGGTCGATGTCCGCACCTTGCAGGAACCGGCAGTTCCGGCCGAGCACATCACCGAGTGGGTAACCGGTCAGCACACTGAAAGCATGATTCGCATACACCAGTGGCTGATCCGGGGAGTTGTCGGCAATCGTGATCCCTGGTGACGCGGTGGCCACCGCGCGTGCGGTGAGCTGCGGCAACTCCTCGGCTGGAATTGCGGTGATCCGGGCGGGTTCCGCTGCCTCGCCTTGAAGCTCCGCGGCTTTCGGCAACGGACTGGAGGTTCGATGAAGCTGCGATGTCACGTCGGTCAGAAGCTGGTCGAACCGGGTAATGGCGTCGGTTCTGGTCGAACTGGTGCTCAGCAGGGCGGTCAGGTGGTCGGCGATGGCACGGATCTTGACATTCCCATGCTGCGAATGAAATCGGAGCAGATCGAACGCTTGATCGGCCGTCAACCCGTAGGCGGCCATCAAGGCGCCTTTGGCCTGTTCGATCGCGGGGAGTGATTCCAGTTTGCCCTGAAGCGCCACGACCTGGGCCAGCAGCTCGGCCCGAGTGGCGTCCTCGACGTTGGCGTGCTGATCCGTGGTCGTCATCCTGGATTTCCTCCCTGCGTGTCCGCGGCATCATCGTACTAGCGAGTACTCAGGGACCGTCTGCTCAGCACGTCGGCGAGCGAATCCAACGCATCGGGGATGAGGGTGAAGCCATTGAGTCGAGGATCTCATCGACGGAACGCATCGGGCCGACTGATTGCGCTATGCCGTCGGCACGATGGTGAACCACGTTGACTGGAGGGCGATCTTTCCCTCGGCGAACACGAAGGTATCGACGCCGTCATCGACCCGCCCGGCGGAAGCCCGTCCGGTCCACCGCACTTGAAGTGCGTCAGCGCCGAACACCTTCGAAACAATGGTGAAGTCGATGTCCGGAAGACCGGCCAGGGCCTGGGTGTAGAAAGCTTCGACGCCCGCCAAGCCTTGCAGCGGACCCTGTGGGCTGATGACGGTGGCATCTTGGGCGAAATCCTGCAGGATCAAAGGGACATCCTTCTTCGACAATGCCTCGAAATGATCGGAAAAGATCTCCTCAGGCGTGCGGATCATTTCTTCCCTCCCGGTGTCATGTTGACGTGGACCGATAGTCCCCTCGCTCGTTGAAGCCGTCAATCAAACCGCGAATACCGGAGGCAGAATCGTGGTCCACTCAGGTCTCATTCAGTCGCATTGTTAGTGAGGGTTGCTTCATTCGCGAGCGCACCATCAAATGCCCGTCACCCATTTCTACATCGTGTAGTCGGCGGCACTCCCGATATCCTTGAAGATTCACTTTCCGGTGCGGCGATGTCGGTATAGCCTTTCCGTCTCCGCCCACCACCAGGGAGTCGTCGATGACCCTCCAGACGCTGAGCGCCGTCCATGCCACCCACGACATCCGGCGGGGCCGGCAGATCGTGGTCAAGCACGGCTCGGCCGGGAAGGTGGTCGACGCGCATCCGACGTGGTCCGGGACCACGTACACGGTCGAATTCGAGCCGAAGGGCAAGAAGCATCGCGGTGACACCGTGACCGTTGTGGGTGTTGCCGAGGGTGACCTCGCGGCCGAGTAGCCTGCGCAACTCCGCTCGTCCCGACGATTGGCCGGGCGGATGTCGAATGACGATCTTCGGCGGCGGCCATCTCCTGGTCGGGGCAGTGCCGCGGCATGGCATGCTGGGCGTCCTGGTCCAGGAAGGAAGCTCTCAGCGCTGATGTCGGGCACCGTTGATGTCGTTGCACTCCCGGACGAGCCCGGGCTTGCCGAGGCACTCGCCTATGGTGACAGCTATCTCGCGTTCCGCCAGCGATTCGACCGCATTCCCGGCGTACAAGCCGCAGTCCTGGCCGAGGGTGACATCCGGCTCAGCAGCGCGCACGGCCTGGCCGACGTGGCGACCGAGACGCCGCTGACCGACAAACATCTGTTCCGGGTCGCCTCACAGTCGAAGACCGTCACGGCGACCCTCATCTTCCAACTCGTCGAGGACGGCGTCCTGCGGCTCGACGACACCGCAGGACAATTGATTCCGGAGCTGACCGCCTCGCCCGTCGCCGATCGGTCGATCCGGGAATTGTTGTCCCATTCGGCCGGGCTTTTCCGGGACGGCGCAGACGGGGACTTCTGGCAGCTGAGCCGACCATTCCCGGCCCGCGCGGAGTTGATGGAATCGCTGCATGACCAGCGCGCCGCCGTCCTGCCGGCCAATGAGCGATTCAAGTATTCGAACATGGGCTACGGGCTGCTGGGTCTGATCATCGAGGCGGCATCGGGATCGAGCTATCAGGATCTGGTCGACCGGCGAATTGCCGGCCCGCTGGGCCTTGTCGATTTCGGGCCGGAGCTGAACCCGGATCGGGCCGCCGAGCTTGCATCCGGTTACAGCTCGCTGGCCCATTCCGAGCATCGCTCCCTGATCCAGCACGTCGATACCGGGTCCCTCGGAGCCGCCACCGGCTTCTGTTCGACCGCAACCGATCTCGTGCGCTACTTCGCCGCGCACCGGCTCGGGGACACCTCCCTGCTGACCGATTCGTCAAAGCGACGCATGCAGCAGTCGCAGTGGCAGGTGGGATCCGGCGCCGATCGTCGCTACGGGCTGGGTCTCGCCCTGACCAGGATCGGCAAGCGTGAGTTGATCGGCCACGGTGGCGGGTACCCGGGTCACTGCACCTGCACTGTTGTCGACCCGCAGACCGGACTTGTGGTCAGCGTGCTGACCAATGCGATCGATGGGCCGGCGCAATCGTTGACGCATGCCCTGGTCAAGCTGATCGATCTGGCCGGCGCCACAGCAAGGCCGGAGCAACCGTCGATCGATCCGGCGCGGTTCACCGGGCGCTACGCCTCGCTCTGGGGTGTTGTCGACATCGCCTCGCTGGGCGGCCGGCTGTTCCGGATACATCCGGCTCAGGCGGACCCGACCGACGGCGTCGCGGAGCTCCGCATCGTCGATCAAGACACACTTCAGGTGGCCGGTGGTGATGGATACGGTTCATTCGGCGAGCAGCTCACCTTCACCTTCGGCCCCGACGGAGCCGTCGCCGGCGTACGCGGTGAGAGCCGGGTCAGCCTGGTTCCCTGGGAGAAGTTCACTGTCCCCGCAGTTGTCCAGGCTCCCTTTCGAAGCTGACCGGGTGGCGGTGCGTCCACCCGACATATCGCAGCAGTACCGCTTCACTGCGTTGACGTCAGGGCGAGTCGTGTCCGATTCGTTCCCTATGACGATATCGCGGAAACAACTTCGGCGAAAGGCACTGCGAATTGCAGGTTGCGATGTGCATCCGGAGGACGCCACCTGCGCGTATCAACGTCAGAGGCTGGCGAACTCGTTCGGAGGCGGACTTGGCGGGTGGTGAGGCCCCGGAGGGCGTGGATCTCCCGGGAACGGTCGTCGAAGAGATCGTCCGGAATGCGGTAGCGCGCCGAGATCTCGGTGAGTCGTTGCGAGCGGCGCTCACCAGGCTCACCGACGGGAACGTGTGCGACAGCGCGTCGATCACTGGGTTCGGCGCCGATGGCCGCCCGGAGTCCGTTGCATACTCCGACGACATCGCCCTGAAGGCCGACCGATTGCAGTACGAGCTTGCCGAAGGACCGTGCCTGGAGGTGCTCCGGACAGATGAAGTGTCCCTGGTGCCGGACCTGACTGCGGATTGCCGGTGGCCCAGATGGGCGCCGAGCGCGGCCGGGCTGGGCATCGGGGCCTCGCTGTCGCTGCATCTGTTCGCCGACACCGCGCTCGGTGCGCTGAATCTGTACTCGTTCCGCCCTCGAGCATTCGACCGTCAGGCCGTCGAGGCCGCGGAAGTCGTTGCGGCACAGGCATCGGTTGTTCTGGCCTATGGGCGATCACAACAGGAGTTGGAGCGGGCCATCGATTCCCGCCGAGTGATCGGACAGGCGCAGGGCATGTTGATGGCCCGGTACGGGCTGACTCCGGCTCACGCATTCGCCTTGCTGCGTCGCTATTCTCAGGATCGCAACCTCAGGATCTCGACCCTGGCCGAGGAATTGACCAGCACCGGACAGCTCCCCGGGCTGGACCGCCGATTCATCCGATGACGGCCGGTTCAGTCCTGCAGAACCTGTGCCCGGCGTTCCGGCAGCCCCAACGCTCCAGCGGCCGCGACGAGAAATACGGCGCCGAAGATCGCGAACAGTAGCGCCGTGCCACCCAGGTCGCGGATCTGCGGTACCGCGAGCGGCGCGAGCACAGACGCGATCCGCCCGACACCGGCGGCCCAGCCGGAGCCCGTTGCGCGCAGCGCCGTCGGGTAGATCTCCGGCGTCACCGCGTACAGCGCACCCCAGGCACCCAGGTTGAAGAACGACAACAGGCAGCCGCCGACCAGCACCATCGTCTCGGTCGAGGCACCGGCGAAAATCGCGGCCGCGACGGCCGAGCCGACCAGGAAGGCGGCCAGGGTGCGCCTTCTCCCCCATACCTCCACCAGCACGGCCGCCGCCGCGTAGCCGGGTAATTGCGCCAGTGTGATCACCAGGGTGAAGCCGAACGAGCGGACAAGTGAGAACCCGTCGGCCACCAGCAGTGTCGGCAACCAGATGAAGGCGCCGTAGTAGGAGAAGTTGACACAGAACCAGACCAGCCAGAGCGCACCCGTGCGTCGGCGCAGCTGGTCGGACCACAGGGCACCGACCCCGGTCGCCCCGGGCGTGGCCGGCGGGGGCGGTGGCGGCAAGGCCTCTTCCGGAACGGCCGCGGCGGGCCCGACCTGCTCCGCGGAGAGCTCGAACCGACGCACCGTTCGTTCGGCCTCGTCGTGTCGGCCCTTGGCCTCCAGGAAGCGAACAGATTCCGGCAACCCCATCCGCACCACCGCCGCGTACAGGGCGGGTACCGCGCCCAGAGCGAGCGCCCAGCGCCAGCCGTTGTCGCCGGCGGGTACCACGAGATAGCCGATGACGGCCGCCACCGTCCAGCCGACCGCCCAGAACGCCTCCAGCAGCACGATGATCCGGCCTCGGATGCGGGGTGGCGCGAATTCACTGACCAGCGTGGAGGCGACCGGCAGTTCGGCGCCGAGGCCAAGACCCACGACGAACCGGAGCACCAACAGCGAACCCACCGACCAGGCCAGCGCCGATGCTCCGGTGGCCACCCCGTAGATCACCAGGGTGAGCGCGAACACCGACCGACGGCCGATCCGGTCGGCCAACAGACCGCCGAGGCTGGCACCGATGGCCATTCCCACGAAACCCGCCGACGCGATCCAGGACAGTTCCCCAGGTGTCGCCGACCAGGTCACCGCCAGCTGCGCGAGGATGAACGAGACGAGCCCCACGTCCATTGCGTCGAGTGCCCACCCGACGCCGGAGCCCAGCAGCAGCCGCCGGTGTTCGGGGGTGAACGGCAGGGCGTCCAGCCGCTGCATCCGGGTGCGGGCACCGGTGATCCTGTCGCCGGGCACGCGGTCGCCGTGCCGCTCGTTCGGCTGCGGAGCGTCCGTCACGCGCTGCCCCTGTCGTCGTGCTGGCCGCCTGGTGCAGTAATCCTGACACGCCTGGCAGAGCCCGGCCCAGGACCGGTGATGGTCGTCCGGTTTGTCGACTGCTGGTGGCAGCCCCCTGCCCGATCAGCCCGGGAAGTTGACGATCGACAGCGACATCGGCAGTTCGTCGGTGCGTGGCTCCGGCGTTGCCAACCGGCCGGACGAGAAGGTTCCGGCCAGGTAAGCGTCCGCCGCCCGGTACTCCGTCAGATCGACCTGACCGGCGTACTCAAAGACATCGATTTCATAGGGCAATCCGTCGCTGCCCAGGGCCGACGGACCGTTCATCAGGTGGAAATGCATGTGCGGCACACTGGAATTACCTGTGTTTCCGAGATTGGCGATGACCTGGCCTTTCTTGACCTTGTCGCCTGGCTTGACCAACAGCGACCCCATTTGCAGGTGCGCATAGAAACCGTACTGGCCCTCGCCGATGTCCTGGATGATGAAGTTGCCGTCCACATTGTTGATGGTCAGCTGAGCTGCCAGCACGGGGTCTTCAGAGTTGAGCACCCCGGGCGTGTTGGGCACGAGTTCGTCGAGCGTCGAGGTGATCGTTCCGTCGGCAACGGCGATGACCTCGGCGCCGTAGTCGGCATAGCTCTCGTTCTTCGTCTGGTCACCCTCGAAGAAGGCGCCGGACTGGTTCAGCTGCTTCCAGTCGATCGCGAATCGCTGGCTGTTGATCAGCATCCCGTTGAATTGCGCCATCGACCCTCGATGAGCGAACCCCGGCATGCAACAACCGTTGACGGCGACCCATCCGTCACCCTTCACCGGCGGCCCGATGACCCGCGGTGTTCCCGCCGACACGTCGAACAGGCCGGCCAGGTAATCGACAGCGACCGGCATCGCCTTTGGCGTCGGATTGTCGATGGCCGTGCCGTACAGGTGATGCATGACCGCCTTCGGCAATTGATCTTCGGTGTCGAAGGCCAGGTCGATGTAGACGATGCGCGACTCCTGGGGGCCGATCTCGGTATTCGTTGCGCGCGTGCGCGGCAGCAGGCGCAGACGATTGCAGTCGTCACCCTTCAGACACGCCGGGTCGACCAACCGCAGACCCGAGTATGTGTCGATCACGGTCGTCGGCGAAGCTGCGTCCACGACGTCGATCTTCTCGATCACCGCCGGAGAAGATGTGGCGTTGGTGAGTTCGATGTCGTAGGCGATGTGGTACTTGCCGTCCGAGCCCTTGAACGGGTACGTCGGCGTACTGAGCGAGCGCACCGTGACGGCGGTGAAGGCGTCAGGGACCCTGATCGTGTCGATCGACCCGCCACCGTTTGCTGCGGTACTGGCCGACGCTGTTTCGGCTGCTGCCGTTGACACCTCGGCTGTGGTGAGGCCTGGCGGTGTCGAGGTGCTCGTACCGGAGTCGGAACTGCAGGCAGCGGCGGCCAGTAGCACCGCCGCGGTCGCGAGCCCCCCGATCTGCCGAAACGGGTTTCTGTTACGCATATTGCCTCCACCGTCTGGTCCGCCACCGTCGACGGGTCACCCGGTGGTGACATCGAGGACGAATATCGCAAATCAACCTTTGCCGCCACAGCATCCCTTACCGGCGCTGACACTGCCATCAGAGACTCCGTCGATGGTTCACCGCAGTGCCGACGTCATGGAGGCGGTTGGGCGGACCGACCGTTAGCGTTGCTCGATGCACATCCGTCAACTTGCCGACGACGAGACCGTGGTGTTGGTGTCCGACCTGCATATCGGGGGGTCGGGCGGCGACGAGATCTTCGCCTCTGCACCGGAATTGACCGAATTCCTGGTCGAGCTGCAGCGCACGCCGGGACCGGTTCAACTCGTCATCGTCGGCGACTTCTTCGACGTGGAGCGGATGGGCGACCCCAGCGCTGCCCGAGAAGGCATCTCGCACACGCTGTCCCGCGCCGACTACCGAGACCTGTGGGAGGCGTTTCGGCAGTTCCGACAGGTCGATGGCCACCGTGTGGTCTACCTGATCGGCAACCATGACGTGGCAATCTGGCGTGACCGGACCCTGCAACAACTGCTCCTGTCGAACGACATCGTCGATGAGATCGCTCTTTCCTATGCAGCGCAGTACCGCTCGCTGCCGGGTCGACTTGTCTATGCCGAGCACGGCAACCAGTTCGATGCGTCGAACAGGTTCGCCGACTACGACAATCCCCTGGACAAGCCCATCGGTGACTACGTGGTCTCCGACATCGTCAGGCCGATCGGCGGCCGGGCAGAGGTGGGCTCGACCGTCGACCTGGCCCAGATCAATTTCGTCTTTCCACTACGAGCGGTTCCGGAATGGTTGACCGGGCGGGTGTTCTACCGTTTTCTCACCGACATCGCCTACTGGCTGATCATCCCGGTGCTGGTGATCAATGCTGCGAGCGCGGCGATTTCCTACTTCTTCGCAGGCAACGACGAGCTGACCGCACTGAGAACCCTTTTCGGTCAGGTTTCTTACGGCGCGCTGCTGCTGATTCTGATGATGGTGGTGGTGTTCGTCATCGCCCGGCGCGTCGCCGTGCGGGCCGTGTCGGTCATGACACCGCGATTCGGCGGCCGCAAGACCGAGCCTGAACTCATCAGGGAGCTGCTGCTCTCGCACGACTCTCCGCCGCAGGGACCGGGAATCGACGCCCGCGACATTGCGGTGTTCGTCTCGGCGCACACCCACAGCCCTGCGATGACCGCTCTGGATCGTCCCGATGGTCGGCGAGTGGCGGTCGTCAACACTGGGTGTTGGCTGCGTCAGCTGCATTCCGTCCGGGCGCACCTGCATGCGCCGCGGGTGTACGTCCCCGTCTACGTGCAGTCGCACCTGGTGGTGCGTCGGGCGGCCGACGGCCTGACGGTTGAGCTGTGGAATCGTCCGAAGCCCGCGGAACGTCAGCTGCCCTGGATGGAACGCCTGGCCATCGCTGGCCGGGTGCCGGCACGAACGACGACAACGGCGCCAACTCAGCTATCGCAGGAGGCGGTCTGACGCAGTGCGTCAGTGGACCATCGACGACTCGCTGTGATGGTCGGGCTCGGGCAGGATGAGCGGATGGCCGGCCTGAGCGCTGCGGTGCGTTCGGGTGGACGGATGGTGTTCGCCGCCGCGATCACCGGAGTATTGGCAGGTCTCGGCGGCCTCGTGCTGACCCTGTTGCTGCATGCGGTGCAGCACGCCGCATTCGGTTACACCGAGGACACCTTTCTGATCGGGGTCCAGCAGGCGCCGGGCGGGCGGCGGGTCCTGGCGATGGCGATCGGCGGCCTCGTGGTGGGGCTCGGCTGGTGGGCGTTGTGGCGGTACAGCAAGCGATTTCCCGCCGTCGGCGATGCAATGACCAGCCCGCAGAAGCGACTTCCGCTGCCGACGGTCACCGCGGACGCTGCGCTACAGATCGTCGCGGTCGGGTTCGGTGCCTCACTCGGCCGGGAAGGTGCACCCCGGCAGCTCGGCGCCGCCCTCGCCGGGAAACTGTCGGAACTGCTCCGGCTCGACGACGGGCAGCGACGAGTCATCATCGCCTGCGGGGCGGGCGCCGGGCTGGCCGCCGTCTACAACGTGCCGCTGGGTGGCGCACTGTTCACCCTCGAGGTGTTGTTGGTCTCGGCGGCCGCCCGCGACGTGATTCCCGCGCTGGTGAGCTGCGCCGTTGCCTCGGCGCTTGTCTGGCCGGTGCTCGGGAATGAGCCGACATACGTTGTCCCCCAACTGAACGGCGGCAGCACGTTGCTGGTGTGGGCAGTTCTGCTCGGACCTCTCGCCGCGCTGGTCGGGCTCGCCTTCCTCCGGCTGACCAGCTGGACCAGACGCATCGCGCCGAAATCCGGCTGGCGGCTGCCGGTCGCGACAACGGTGATCTTCACCTTGGTCGGGGTGGCTGCGATCTGGTCACCGGCGCTGCTGGGCAACGGAAAGGGCGCGGCGCAACTCGCCCTGGACGGTGCGATGGGTCCGGGCAGCCTGATATTGCTGTTGCTGCTCAAGCCGTTGGCCACCGCAGCCTGCCTGGGCAGCGGCGCCCGTGGTGGTTTGCTGACCCCGGCCGTCGCGACGGGTGCGGTGCTGGGCGCGCTCACCGGTGATCTCTGGACGCAGTTGTGGCCGGGAGCCCCGACCGGAGCTTTCGCGATGATCGGTGCGGCTGCGGTCCTGGCGACCACTCAACGGGCTCCGCTGTGCGCGATCGTGCTCATCCTGGAGTTCACCCACACCGGGCTGGACCTGTTGGTGCCCATGCTGATCGCGGTGGCCGGCGCCATGGCGATCAGTCGATGGATCGGCGGGCCGCAGGAGCCGGAGCAGGACACCACCCACATCACGATGGCATGACAGCGGGTCGGCATCGAGTGGGCTGCTTCCGTCAGGCGCCGTTGAAAGTCGCCCAGGCCTTTGGCGTCAAGCGGGTGTTTGCCGTGCGTCGGAACACCTCTGCGGGACGCCCGAAGTCGGTGCCCGTCTCGCCGGTGCGTTCCAGGTTCGGGGTGACCAGTCTGCGAAAGGTGTCCTTCATCAATGCCCGTCCGAACACCGCTTGATACACC
>Ga0164307_10001077_pt1 | contig 12239 bp, 15 predicted proteins | sample Whisoiple_243_MG_FD_110214 | JGI IMG/M metagenome (GOLD analysis project Ga0164307, IMG submission 110214) | Soil microbial communities amended with fresh organic matter from upstate New York, USA - Whitman soil sample_243_MG | ecosystem: Environmental > Terrestrial > Soil > Unclassified >...
GACACACGGAGGCCCCTCATGAAAAGACTGCTCATCGTCACCGCAGGCGCGGTCGGCTTCCTGCTCGGCTCGCGGGCCGGGCGGTAGCCATACGAACAGTTCATGCGCGCGATCGGCCAGCTGAAGGACGACCCCCGCGTGCAGGAGAAGGCCCACCAGGGTGCCCAGCTGGTGCGCGAGCAGGCGCCGGTCGTCGCGGACAAGGTGGCCGATGCCACTAGGACGGCGACCTCAAAGGTCACCGCGGCCGTGTCCGGATCATCGGACTCCGGCTCAGACGACAGCTCCGCCCACGCGTCGCGTGAGGCCGGGGACGACGCCATCGAGGAGGCCGTGCAGTTCCAGAAGGACCACGGGCCCAAGGGTCCGCTGCCCGGAGAGCCCCCACCTCATCGCGGCGCCGGACTCGGGGCCCGACTCTGCCAGCGACATGACGCCCATGAGGCCGGCCAGGTCCGGGACGTCGTCCAGACCCAGCCTCCTGCGACCAGTGGGATACGCCTTCATGCCGCAGACCGCGCGCGTCGTCATCCCCTCCCCTAGGGGGCAGTGCGGACTCCTCGCTGTACTTCATCAAGTCCAGTTCGGAGCTCGCACCCGATGCGCACCCTCACATGTCCGCTAGGACGCCGGCGTGATGAAGACGACTGAGGTCCCGACCCCGTGGAAGGACCCTGTGGGGGTCGCACGCACGAAGTCGAAATGGCAGGTCACGAGATCTCCGTGGACGTGCGGCTTGGATGTGTCGAGCTGCTGCACGACGAAGGGGTCGCCACCGGTGGGCGTGAACGTCGCTGTCGCCTGAAGGGACTGAATGACGAACGTTTGCGTGCTGCCGACAACGTGCCCGGGAGTGAAGTCCCCGTTTCCGTTGAAGGCTGCCTCAAGCGTCTGACCGTTGTCGCAGGTCAACGGGATCGTGGTGGTCTTGGGATCCGCTGATGCTGCGGGCGCAAAAGCGATCATCGCGACTGCTCCGGCGATGGCTGTGGCAGATAAGCGCTTGATCATGACGTGCCTTCCTCCGAGTACGAGATTGCAGACGGGCTGACAGGCCCTCAGGACTCTGCGCGTTTCAAAGCCCAAGGTCCCGGCCTACTCCTCATCGGGTCGCTGCGCAGCACAACGGCCGAGAGTGGGTCGCTTCACCTCATATGTCCCTCGTGCCGCGTTGAGGGCGTGACGCCCGACCCTCCCGCGTGGCGCCGCGGGTCTGCACAGGTCGTGGCGGGGGTCCTTACCGTGTCGCCATGCCCACAATGAGTGACTCAGAGACCATTTACGGGGTTCCAGAGCTCGCGCCATTTCCGGATGTGGCGCTACGGCGGCGGCCATGCGCAGTTGCTTCTGCGCAGCGTCAAGGCCGACTCCAACGCCTCACGAATCGAAGGGCTCTTCAAGGCCGTGAAGACTATCGATTTGACGAGTAGCTGCGACGGACTCTGCCTACGCCGTGAGGGCGACCTCTTCCTGGCGCCGAGCACCGTGATTGGGGCTGGGCGGGCTACAGGTGATCTCGACGCGAGGGCCACGTTCAGGTCATGCTCGATATCGCGGGGGGCGAGCGCCAGCGCGCTGCCCACGTCAACGAGCCGGGACTCGTCGAGGCGAACCGTCGGCGTCGGGCCGCTCGTCGGTGCGTCCATCCCAGCGGTCGGCGGCATACAGCCCGGCCCGCTCCTCTACCGTGAGATCGGCGACCGTGAGCTTGCCCCCGGACGTCAAGGCGGCGGGGACTCCTCGACCGAACATAGAGTGGTGGTCACCGGCTCAACTCGACACCTTTCTTGCGGACCACACGTAGGTGCCGCCCTGCGCAGCAATGCGTCCGCCGTGCCGATCGATGATGCGACGCACGGCGTGCTGCAACGCGGTCAGGCGTTCTTCCCCCAGCCGTTGATGGTCGCTGAACGTGCCCAACATCCCAGTCCAGTCCATGCCCTCGAACTCGCGGACCCACCGGTAGGTACGCGTCTCTCCCGGCGACAACGATGGGAGGCCGCGGAAGGGGTCCGCGTCCTGGAGCCCGCTGGGATCCTGACCGAGGACGGACAGGTCAGGCGCATACGTCTCGTAGGCGGTTCGAACCTCTGCCAGCAGGGCGTCGTCGAGCACGTGGTAGTTCCAGAACAAGGCGATGACTCCGCCGGGGCGAAGAAGCGACGCTGCCTTGCTCCCGCCGATGAGCGGATCGATCCACTGCCACGCATGACCGCAGGTGACCAGATCGAACGTTTGACGACGGCTGTCCCAGTTCTCGAACGAGACGACATCAACCTCCAACCCCCGCGCGCGCGCCACCTCGGCCATCCGTTGGTCCGGCTCCACACCCACGACGCGGAAGCCGCGGGCGGCGATAGCCGCCGCCACCTTGCCGGTGCCACACCCGACATCCACTGTGTTTGAGGGGCGGCCGACGAGGAGATCGTCGATGAGCGCGTCAGGATAGCCGGAGCGAAACCTGTCATAGGCCTCCGCTGCCGAGCCGAACGACTCTGCGCGTCCTCGGTCCTGGTGCATCCCCTCCAATGGCACACCACGATGTTGCCATGCCACGCACCGCCCGAGCCGGCACCGACGGTGAGTCACCTCCGCATCTGCCGGGCGATGCGCGTGGTCCCACGCATGCGGGCGCGCCGCCCTGTTCGGTACCTGAACTCGACGAGGCGCACGAAGTCTTCCGAGCTGACGACCCGACTGCTGTCGGCCACAGCAAGGCCCCGACCGCCGGCTCCACGTCGGGCGAGACAACGAGCGCGAACTGGCCATCCGCTACGAGCGGCTCATCCTGAGATGAGGCGCTGCGACGACCTCGCAATGCTGCACGTGCACGCAGCCGTGGCGTCGGAGGCGGCGACGGCTGGCCCACCGAGCGGTTCCACTCGCGGCTGCCGCCGCGGCGACCGCCAGGGTCAGAGCCGTGAGGGCCAGGTCTCCCTTGTTGTGGTCGCGTAGACGCATAGCTTCCATGTGCCCGCTATCACGTCCCTGCAAACGCCCTCGGGTGGGTGGACCGGGCGCGTTCTCTTGGGGCCGACGCGATTCTTCGCACGTTGGCCTTCACGGTCCGGGCCCCGAGGCGCTGCACGGGTGCAGGCCCGCGGCTACACCAAAGGACGTAGACCCCACTACTGCCGCGAGCGGACGTGCTCAGCGCAGCGCTTTCGCAGAGTAGGGCTGTCACCTACGCAACTCGGGCAAGGGGAACCTGATGAAGCCATTTCTGAGGACGCGCCAACACTCCAGCTCGCCCATGATCGGAAGACAACTCGTCGCCGGTGTCACGGCCGTCAGCCTCATGGGCCTCCTGGTTCCCGTCGGCGCCGCGAGCGGGGCACCGACGTTTCTTTACGTCCGCTCCACAAGCTGCTCTGACTCAGGGACGGGCACCGCGACTCTGCCGTACTGCACGATCGTCAAGGCAGCCAAGGTCGCTGTCGCCGGCCAGACCGTCGTCGTCGCTGCCGGCACCTACTTCGGGGAGGTCTCCCTTTGGCACTCAGGCGTGTCGGGCCTGCCGATCATCTTCCGGCCCGCCACCGGCGCCACCGTCGTCATTTCGGGTCCGCGCCACGGGTTCACGATCTCCAACCAGAGTTGGATCACCGTGTCCGGGTTCCGGATCCAGAACACGACCAGCTCTGGCGTCTATGTGTCCAATGCCAAGGGGCTCAGCATCACCGGGAACACGGTGCAGACCTCAGGACGGCGGATCTCCGGGGCGGCGGCGTACGGGATGTACCTCAATGCCATGACGTCGTCGTCGGTCAAGGGCAACTTGGTCACCAACAACGCCGGGTCGGGCATCCTCATGGCCGGCGGCTCTACCGGGAACCAGGTCGTGGGCAACGAGCTCTCCTTCAACGCGTACGGCTACGTGCGCAACGCGGTGGGCATCGACCTGCGCGGGCCGGGCAACATTGTCAAGGCCAATCGAGTGCACCACAACGAGGATTCGGGCATCCAGGTCTTCCCGGGCGGCGACCGCAACCAGATCATCAACAACATCGTGTACGCAAACATGGGCTTCACGACCGCCGCGCAGACCAACTGCGCCCACCCCAGCAGCGGAAACACATCCGGCTGCATCACCGGTGACCATGGCATCGACAGCCTTGGGGTCACTGGCGGCTCGATCGTCGGGAACACGGTGTACGGCAACGCGACCTCGGGCATCAACCTCGAGGGACTTGCTGCAAGCACAACCAGCGGCGTCACGATCGCCAACAACATCGCGACCGACAATGGAATCCGGTGCCCGAATGGCGTCGGCGGGACCGTCAAGTGCCCCAGAACGGGGGGCAACATCCGGGTGGACGCCACCTCGAGGCTGGGCACGAGCGTCAACTTCGACCTCGTGAACCTCAGCGCCCCCGGCACCATGATGGTCTGGGGCACGACCTCCTACAACACCCTGGCGAGCTTCCGCACCGCGAGCGGCCAGGAGGCGCGGGGCCTGCAGGCCGACCCGCGCTTCACCAGGGCGGCCACGGGCACTTTTACCCTCGCGGCTCGGTCACCGGCCATCGACTCGGCCAACTCGGGCGCGCCGGGCCAGACCACATCCGACGCGCCCGCCCGCCCACGAGTGGACGACCCCGCTACTCCGAACATCGGCATCGGCCCTCGAACCTTCGACGACCGGGGGGCTTTTGAGTACCAGCCCGCAACGTGAAGCGGTGGCCGTCACCGACGTAACGCACCAAACCTGAGGCACCGCGCCAGCCGCAGGATGTCCCGGTCGATCGCGTGCGACTGCGCAACGCAGAAGGTCACCGACGCGGAGGGCCCGGACAGGGCGGGTCATCCTGCGCGCATCGAGGCCGAAAGTCCGGTTAGTTTCGGCTGATCCGTGCGGCTGACCACCTATCGTCGGCGACGAATGAACCGCCGAGTGCCACCTGCGGATTGAGGTACTCCTCTGTGGCTGGGCGGCAGAGTCTGGTGACAAGAAGGGCGTTGCTAGGCCTCTCGGTACTGGGCGCTCAAGCCACCACAGGGACCTCGAGGCGGGAACTACGACGCGTTTGGGGCGAGCAGGTGGCGGTTTCGGGCATCACCCGCGGCCCTCGAATAGCCCACGGAGGTCCACCACGGTCCGCCACGGACAGTCGCCACACCGAGCACGGCGACCGCCTGGAGCCCGGGCCGCGTCATGCTCTCAGCCTTCGAGCGTCTACGAGGGTGACGACGGCGATCCCCCTCCCCCTTGAACCGTCGTCGGGGGCCCCGGGCCGGCCTGACGGCTTCCGGGGCCCCGCCAGCCATCACCAACATGTGCCCTCGACGGAAGGGACGCGGCACGCCGAGTCTCGCCGAGCCTGGCAGCGCCGGACCGGCGGGTCCGTCGGGGCGGGCGGATGCGCCAAAGACACGCTCACTCCAGCCCGGGCAAAGATGTCCGACCATCAGCGTGACGTGTACAGCGCCACGAACGCCCAGCAGGCGCAGCATGGTCCTGCCCACGCCCGTTGGCCCCCTTCCCCACGCATGGGTCGGGTGGAAGGCACAGTTGGGTACGTAGAGCGCGTGAGCGCCACCGAACGCGCAGGGAGCCGCTCCGGTCACAGCGCTGAGGACGTCGCGGACCTGATACCCATGGTCCGCCGGATCGTTCACGCCCGCGTCGGCTCTCACCCGGCCGCGGAGGACCTGGTCCAGGAGACGCTCACCCGCGTCCTGGCGGCCAGCCCCACCATCGAACCGGGCATGCTCGAGCCGTACGCGATCGTGACAGCCCGCAACGTCGTGGCGTCAATGTGGCGCGACGTGGACCGCAAGCATCGAAACCAGCATCGCGTCGTCGACCTGAGCACCCCCGATCCTCCGGAGACGCAGGTCCTGCTCGACGAGGAGCAGTCCGCGATGGCCACCGCTCTTGCCCGCCTGACCGAGCGCGAGCGCCGCACCCTGCTGGACCACGAGGTCAAGGGCACGGACACGCGCACTCTCGCTGCGCGCGAGGGCAGCACGGCCGGGGCTGTGGCAGCCCAGCTGAACCGCACGCGTGCTCGACTTCGTGTCGAGTACCTCTTGGCTGCGGCGCAGATCGAGCCTCCGACCGAGCAGTGCCGGGCGGTCCTCTTGGCGCTGAGCAGCGGCGACCAGCGACGCCAGCGGGAGGTTCACGCGGCCCAGCACCTGCTCGAGTGCGAGCCCTGCGCCGGGTTGAGCCAGCCGCTGCTCGAGCGGGGCCAGCCACGCGACGACCGTCTGACCATCCCGGTCACCACCGACCCCGACATCGTCACGGCCCGTGGGGCCGCGCGCGAGCTCGCGTCGCGCCTGGCCTTCGGGCCCACCGACCTCACGGTCATCGCCACCGCCGTGTCGGAGGTATGCCGCAACATCGTCCGTTTCGCCGGCACCGGCGAGGTCGTGGTCAACCTGCTCGAGGTCCCGCGCCGCGGCATCCAGATCGTCGCCCGCGACGGCGGACCCGGGATCCCCGATGTCGAACGCGCGCTCGACGACGGGTTCAGCACGTACGGCGGACTCGGCCTGGGCCTCCCGGGCGTCCGTCGCCTCATGGACGAGTTCGCCATTGCGAGCGAGCCCGGCCACGGCACCACAGTGACCATGACGAAATGGGAGAAGGCAGACCATGAATGACCGCACCACCGACCACCAGCCGGTGCACGCCGCACCCGAGCACGACTCCGCCAGGTCCGGACCGAGCGGTCACCTGCTGTCGCAGCTCGTGGCACATCTTCGGGAGCACCGGACCCGGCTCCAGGAGGAGTGGTCACAGCGCATCCAGCAGGCCCACCTGCTGACGGCGATGACTCCCCAGGAGATGGCCGCCGAGACCACGTCCGTCTACGACAACTACGTCGAGGTGCTCGAGACGGGGAATGTCGAGGCGCTGCAGCACTACGCGAGGGACCTTTCCGAGCGGATCATTCCGCGCGGGGTCGAGACCCACGAGGTCGTCGGGATCGTGCTGCTGCTACGCGACGTCCTGGCGCGTTCGCTCTTCGAGAAGTACCAGCGTGACTTCTCGATGCTCAACGAAGTGCTCGACGCTTACGAACCGGCGGCGAACCGCATCGCCAACACCGTCGCCGTCAGCTTCGTCGATGAGCGGGAACGCGTCATCCGCCAGCAGCAGGACGCCATCCGTGAGCTGTCGACCCCGGTGCTACCGGTGCGCGAGAGGCTCCTCATCCTGCCCATCATCGGGGTACTGGACAGCGAGCGCGCGAAACAGCTCACCGAGCAGCTGCTCTCCGGGATCCGCAAGCACCGCGCCAAGGTGGTTGTCATCGACATCACCGGCTCCCCGGACGTCGACGAGGCGGTCGCCAACCACCTCGTGCAGACGGTCGACGCGTCACGCCTGATGGGTGCGAGCGTCATCATTACCGGGCTCTCCCCCAAGATCGCGCAAACCCTCGTGACGATCGGGGTCGACCTGAGCAAGATGAACACCATCGGCGACCTGCAAGGTGGGCTCGAAGAGGCCGAGAGGCTCCTCGGATACGCCGTGACTCGGAAGGAGGTCGACTCGACCTCGTGAACGGCGGACCAGCGCTCGTGTCCATCATGCGGCAGGGATCGACCCTGATCGCGTCGATCCACACTGCCCTGGACGACTCCGAGCTGGTCCGCTTCGAGCACGACCTCGTCAAACAGATCGGGGAGCACCGCTCGCGCGGAGTCATCATCGACGTCGCAGCTCTCGACGTCATCGACTCGTTCGCCGCGCTGACGTTGCGCCGGATCGCCGACATGGCACGACTGCGCGGCGCGCTGACCGTGCTTGTCGGGATCCAGCCGGAGGTAGCCTTCGCGATGGTCCGGCTCGGCATGGGCACGGGTCAGATCCCTACTGCCCTCGATCTCGAGGAAGGGGTGCAGCTCCTCGCGGAGGTTGCCGCGACCCGGAACCTCGGCTCTTCTCGGTCCCAGCCCCAGAAACGCACGTGAGCCCCCATCGAGCGGCGCGGCTCGTCGTCGACGACCTCACCCAGGACTACCGCGCGACGCTGCGGCGCTTCCTGCCCCGCCGCGACGAGGCCGCCCGGGAATCGGCATACGAGCTGGGGCGGCACGCCTTCACGGGCGGTATCAGCCTGCTGGTCATGACGCGCATCCATCAGAACGTCGCCACCGAGGTCCTTCGCGAGACCGCTCCGGACGATCGAGTGGACGTAGCCGAGCGGTCGGGCGAGCTGCTGCTGGAGGTGCTGGCCGCATACGACATGAGCCACCGCAGCGTCCTGGAGCCTCGACACGACGACCGGACGCCTTGACGGCGATCGCATGACGCGGGATCCATAGCCGATATCCGGACTGATCGGACCAGTTCGTGCTCGAACTTTGTGCAGGGCATCTCCCATAGGTCCTGTCAGCTCGCATCATGTGATGCGTGAGGCGTGCTCTTCAGAGGTGACCGACGGCCCACGAGGCCGCCCGTACGCCGATGAAGGAGTCACACCCATGAAGCTCACCTACAAGCTCTGCGCCGCCGGAGTCACCCTCGCCACCACCGCGGCCTTGGGCCTCGCGCCGGTTGCCAGCGCCTCCGCGGCGCCCGCAGCCGCCGCAGCCGCCGCAGCCGCGCCCGCGGCCGCCACACCGAGGACGACGGCGTCGTCGCCGATCAACCAGGTCCTCGCCGGCGTGGGCACGTTCACCGGCTCGTTCGCCCCGACGTCGTTCAGCAACCAGAACGGCCAGCTGGCCGTGACCGGAGTCGTCACCGGCACCCTGACCACCTTGGCCGGGGCCACGACCCCGGTGACCCAGACGGTGACCACGACGGTGGCGAGCGCGACCGCTGCCGGCACGTGCAAGATCCTCAACCTCGTGCTCGGACCGCTGCACCTCGACGTGCTCGGCGTCGTCGTCGACCTCAACCAGGTGGTCCTCAACATCACGGCCCAGTCAGGCGCCGGCAACCTGCTCGGCAACCTCCTGTGTGCAGTGGCTGGACTCCTCGACGGCAACGGCATCAATGGGCTGGCCAACCTGCTCAACCGCCTCCTCGGTCTCTGACGCGGTTCAGCTCGCCCCGCTGCACCCCCGGGTCTGATCTCGCTCGGGAAGGAGGGGCTCCGGTCCGGCGAGGGACCGGAGCCCCTCCGGCGACCTGGGCGCGGTCTGTCACGACACGCAAGTGTGAGGCAGCGCGCTTAGTGGATCAGGCCTGAACGACGACACGGTCGGGGCCGTGTCTGCCGGAATCCCGGCACCATTGAAAGGCACCCATGCTCGCCCTCTCCCTCACCTCGCCGCTGGTCGGCTTGGCGCTGATGCTGGTCATGCAACGCATCGAGGAGCACATCGTCCCTTCAGAGCGTCGCTGAGCCCAGGATCCAGGTCCCCTCGACGACACTCCACACGCGGCCCGTCGTACACGCCAAGTACGGCATCGTCACCTTCGCCGCGCTCATCCTGTGGGCCCGCAGACCGCTCAGCCGTCGACGCCGGTCGAGCCGTGCGGCTGCCCCACGGGTTTCGACTCGGGTGAGCCCCGCTCTCGCAGGTAGATGCTCAGCACGACCATGCTCGCGACGGCCAGGAACTCGGACTGCCAGTTCTGAAACGTGCGGTTCCAAAAGTCAGGGGCAGCCGCGTACGCAGCCCAGTCGAGAGGGGCCTTGAGATCCTGGATCTGGTCCGCGTTGTATGCCGAGCGTCCGGCGATGAACTGCGCCAACCATGACAGCAAGAAGATGGCCGCCATCGTCAGTCCGAGTGACCGCGAGAACAGCCGCAGGCGCCACCCGCCGGCCTTCACCCAGGTTGGCGAGTCCCGTTGGGCGTACCGGCCGACCTTCTGGTCCTTGTCCGACTCTCGACCCAGCGTGTCCAGCGGCTTCGATTCGGGAGAGCCCTTCTGGGCCAGCCAGACGGTGAGCAGGATGAAGAGGAGGAACTGCAGGTACTCCGACTGCCAGTTCTCGGCCACGTCGACGGCGAACTGCGAGGACGTCACGTACCGGAGAAGCGTCATCAACGGAAGGCCGGCGTCGGCCGCCTGCCGGTTGTAGGAAGCCAGTCCCGTCAGCGCTTGCCCGACAAGCGCCGCGACCAAGAGGGCCGTGAACGCCAAGGTCAAGCCCTGCTCACGTACCCGCTTCATCGCTGCGCCAGCCCGACGAAGATGCAAGCAGCCAGCACAGCCCCGATGAACAGAAGGATGCCGATGAATGCAGCGCGCACGATCAAGCTCCCTTGAGCTCACACGAGAAGGGACGATCTTGTTCCTGGGGGGTGCAACCAGCAGCAGTCACACGCCAGCCGGAACCGAACCGCGCCAAGAACAGGGTGTCGTGCTCGAGCCGCACCATGGCGTCCTGGCCATACACGTCCACGGAAATCACCCTCCCGGCGCTCGGCAAGTTGGCGTCCTTGATCCCCTGGGCACACGGACCCGAGGAGTTTTCGAGTTCTTGACGGGTCTGTGGAGCCAGCAGCGCACAGGCTGCCTCTGGCTGCGCGTCGACGGACGCGGTGAAGCTGGTGGCGGCCCGGGCAGCAGCCGTCGCTGCGGGCGAGCTGTCGCCGGAACAGGCTGCCAACACCCAACAGGCGCACACCGCCAACACGGTAGGCACGCGAAGACGAGTCATGGCGCGACCCTACGGTCTTGACGCGTCCACGTGAGGCACCGGCGCCTGGTTGCCAGAGATCTCCCAGCCGCGCAACCACACGCCTCCGCGCGACAGGAACCCAACAGCCGTCCGTCACCACCGAGGTGGTCAGCGTTCGCTCTTTCAGCCACGCATCGGGCGGGACCGCCGCGCCAGATCCGAGATGGGATGCACCGTCTCCCCTCACACGCCGCGCCCTGATCACTCGGGCGCACCGGACGGCTGTAGGTCAGAGACGTAGGGCAGCAGCGAGCGCCTCCGGGTCAGCGACCGTCACCGTCGCCGCGGGGTGCCGAAGAACTCCGGCGGGTTCGATGGCATGGACTGGCTCGACGAACGCTATGCACAGTCCCTGACGCGAGTTCGTCGCGAAGGTGACGCCGCGGTCGGCGAGCGACAGATGGGGCGGACCAGCCGTCCGGTGAAAGGCATACCCCCTGCTGACCTCGGTGCCGGCGACGTTGGCGAGCGCCGTCCGCAGTCGCCAGGGCCCGAACCTGACAAGCAGCTCATGCGCGGTGACGACGACCTGGGCGGTGGCCGGAGTGATCCCGAACGCGAGCGCGGGCAGTCGGTAGCGACCTTCGAAGGCGAACTCGAATTCGCGCGTCACGTCGTGCGCCTCAAGCTGGACGGCTGGTCGAGGAGCCCTGCGACGCCGCGTTGCTGCTCGCCGAGGTAGGCATCGAGCACGAGGAGCCCCGCGGTGGCCGCGGGGGTGGCCCATCGCAGCCAGCTCATGCGGTGTGTGAGTCGGTGGGCCTTGTCCGCCACCGCAGGATCCCCCTGAGCGTGCTCGAGCGCATCGTCGAGCTCGGCACTGGATCGGTAAGCCTCGGCGCTGACCATGATCGCCGTCCCTGTCAGCGCCGTCTTGAGGACGACGGCCGCCGCCGTAGGAGGGTGACCGACGACGCGGCGCCTGTTATCGGCCAAGATCGCGAGGCCGCTCAGGAGGTGCAGGCCGATAGCCACACCCTGAACTGGACCCCAACGGCGCCACCCCTCGTCGGCGATCTCGGCTCGGTCGCGGGCGTCATCACTCTTGCGGCTGGCTGGGTGCAGCGCGACGGCACCCGCCAAGGAGCCGCCGAACCATGCTGCGTTGGTGAGCACGTGCGTGGCACGAACGAAGGTGCTGTATGCCGTCATGCGAAGTCCTGGTGCATCTGGCGCACGCGGCGCGGTGTTCGGTGGGGACTTGGCCGTACCCGTTTCCCACCCCGAGACACCTTGGCTCCGCCGCTGTACGGCGTTACGCGCGCACGTCGTCGACACCGGTCCGGCTTCGGGGCTGACTGATCTCGCGACCAAGGCCGAGCCGTTGGCCTACGGCGGTGCGCCCTGGAGGCTGCGCCCCGCAGCGTCCGAGGGACTCGAGCAAGGAATCGCTCGGACGACGCCGCCTGCCCACGTGTGGTTCGGGCAGTGTGCGATGGGTACGAGACGGCTGGACGGCACAGTTTGCTGGTCGTCCCCGCCCCGCTGCTCGAAGGAGCGCCTGTGTCAACCGATGCCATCGTCCTGCTCAAGCAGGACCACAAAGACGTGCGCGAGCAGTTCCGCGCCTTCCGCAAGCCCGGCCAGACCGCGGTCCAGAAGCAGAAGGTCGTCGACACGATCCTCGAGCTGCTGACC
>Ga0164307_10001078_pt1 | contig 12225 bp, 8 predicted proteins | sample Whisoiple_243_MG_FD_110214 | JGI IMG/M metagenome (GOLD analysis project Ga0164307, IMG submission 110214) | Soil microbial communities amended with fresh organic matter from upstate New York, USA - Whitman soil sample_243_MG | ecosystem: Environmental > Terrestrial > Soil > Unclassified >...
CTCGTGCGGCGTGGTGGGCGATGGTCAGGAGCCGGTCCGCCTCCTGTCTCCAGGCGCGAACGCCGCGAGCGTCCCGGCTGGCGTTGCTGAGGGCCGCGAGCTCGGCATGGGCGCGGAGTCCCTTGGCACAGAACCACACTCGCAGTTGAGCCCTTTCGAGACCGGGTGCTCGAGCCAATGCGTCGTCGACCAGGCGCGCGGCGTCGGTCCATCGCCGTTGCCAGAGTGCGAGCTCGGCCTGGTACACCTCGTAGACGCCGAGCCCGTGGTCTTCTCGAAGGGTGGCCCGGGCCAGGTCGAGGTGCGTTCGCGCGGCTTCGAAGTCCCCACGGCCCATTTCAAGGTCGGCCCGGTTCATGAGCAGCATGTAGGGGAAGCTGCCCGTGATGCTGCGTAGCGCCGCGGCCGATTCGGTGTCGGCGGCGTCCCAGTCGCCGATGATGAGTAGAGCCTCGATCCGGTTGGACAGCAGGACGCTGCTGTGGATTCCGTAGCCGCGCAGGAGGACCAGAGCCTGCTTCGCGGTGCGGGCTGCTTCGGTGGGGCGTCCGAGCATGGTGAGTGAGTCGGTGAGGTGGACGTAGGCGCGATGCAAGCCTGGGTGGTCGCCGACCGCCTCGGCGAGCTCGATGGCGAGGTGCAGCTCGCGCAGACCCTGGTCGCTGTCGCCCAGGTACGTCAGGTCGGAGCCGAGAACCGTGCGGGCGCGGACGGTGGCCTCGTCGGCAGTGACCTGCCGAGCGAGCGCTAGTGCCTCGGTCGCCACCTTCCGGGACTCGCCGTGCCGCCAGGCGGTCGTGAGCCCCCCCGCCAGAGAGGCCAGGCAGGACGCCAGCTCCGGTGACGGCGGTTCGGCCGGGACGACGTCCACCGCCCTCGTGAGGGCGCGGAGCGCGGCGTCGGTGTGACCGGCCTCGTGTAGGTACTGGCCGAGTCGGACGCGCACGAGCCCGGCGCGGTGTGGCTCGTCCACAGGGATCAGCTCGATCGCCCTTCGGGCAAGCTCCACGGCGCGCGGCGCGGCCCCGACGAGGCTGGCCAGTTCCGCTGCCCACGCGCAGACACTCGACAGGTCGGTGTCGGGGCGTTCTCGGGAATCTGGCACCCGATGCCAGAGGGCGATCGCCCGCTCGAGATGTGAATACGCTTCAGCGAGACCGAACACCGCTTGCGCCTCCCGGGCTGCGGCCATCGACGCGGACAGCGCTTCCGCGTGACGACCGGCCGCCGCCCAGTGCGGGGCCACCTCCGCCGCGGTGGCGTCTCCACGGGTGCGGAGGGCTTCGGCCAGTCGGGTATGCGTCTCCTCCAGCTCGCCCGGAAGGACCGTCGCGTAGATCGCGTCCGCCAGCAGTGCGTGACGGAAGCGGAACCGGCCGCTGTCGCGGTCGACGACCAGCACCTCATGGTCGACCGCCTCGCGCAACGCCCGGCGTGTCTGGTCCACCGACAGGGCGGCGGTGTCGCGAAGAAGGGACGGGTCGGCATCCCGGCCGGCCGTGGCTGCCACCCGCAGCAACGCCTGCGTCTCCGGACCGAGCTGTTCCACCGTACGCAGCAACAGCTCGCGCAGACTCAGCGGGAGCTGCCGGCCAGACAGGTCGGAGGACGTCAGCAGCTCCTCGGCGAAGAAGGGGTTGCCCTCCGATCGGGTCGCGATCGCCGTCGCTACGGAGGCAGGCACGGGACGACCGGTACGCGACGCGACGAGTTCCGCGATCTCGTCGGCCGTCAACGGTCGCAGGGCGACGGTGACACCCCCGCCGCGACGGATCCCCTCTTCGAGCCGGTATCGGCGGTCACCTCCAGCATGGTCAGTGCGGCTGGTCCCGACCAGCAGCACCCGAGTGCCGGTGAGGTTGTTGGCCAGGTAGACGGTCAGGTCGACGGTCGTGGCATCGGCCCAGTGCAGGTCCTCCAGGATCAGCATCAACGGCGTAGACGCCGCCTGCCCCGACAGCAGGGCGACGACGTCCTCGAAGACGAGCAGCTGAGACGCCGCCGTCGCCCAGGGGGGCCGGGACGACTCGGGCACAAGCGGGCGAAGGGCGGTGGCGAAGGGCGCATACGGCAGTTCGGATCCCACCAGGTCGATCGCTCGACCAATCAGCACCACGAAGCCCGTAGCCGCTGCCCTCGAGGCCACCTCAGCGACCAGCCGGGACTTTCCGATACCCGCCTCGCCGGTGACCAGGACGGCCTGGCCATGGCCTGCTTGCGCCGCCGCCAAGGCGCGCGCGAGCTGCGTCATCTCGGGCGCGCGACCGACGAGAACGCCGGCGGCCTTCACCCCCGCAGTATCGCGCACAGCGCCGGGTCGCCACCGGGTTGACCCGAATCCCTGGCGCTGACCAAGGTGCGCCTCAGGGGTGGCGTGACGATCCACGGTGGTCTACGGAGGCCCGAAGACGGTGTGGATACCTACCGTGGCGCTCGATCTACGCATACCTGGACCCGAAAGATAAGCAGCCGATTACGGACGTGCCCACCCACACCCACCGGTCACGATCCGAAGACCAGAAACCTACGAGGAGGAGGATCACCATGACAACCCTGACCCAGACCGACGCGCCGGGCGCCGCACAGACGACGATCCACGCGGTGCGCGGTGGCGGCGGGCTGTCGTTGCATGTCCGGGAGTGGGGCAATCCGACCGGGACGCCGATCCTGTTCCTGCACGGCTGGTCCCAGAGCCACCTCGCGTGGCGCAGGCAGTACGACAGCGACCTGGCCGATGACTTCCGGCTCGTCGCCTGCGACCTGCGCGGTCACGGGATGTCCGAAACCCCGGCGGACGCGGAGCACTACACCCAAGGCCAGCGGTGGGCCGATGACGTCGCCGCCATCCTCGGTGAGCTGGATCTTGACCGTCCGGTCCTCGTCGGCTGGTCGTATGGTGCGTTCGTCATCGGCGACTACGTAAGGGCCTACGGCCAGGACCGGATCCGGGCCGTCAACTTCGTCGCCGGCGCGGTCAAGCTCGGCGAGACCGCCTTCGGAACCCTGATCGGCCCCGGCTTCCTCGACCACTTCGCGGACGCCACCTCCGACGACATCCCCACGAGCATCCGAGGCATGCGTGGCCTGGTCGGCGCCTTCGCCGCCAGCCCGTTGCCGGCCGCAGACGAGGAGACCCTGCTCTGCTCCAGCATGACCGTCCCGGCCGAGGTCCGTGCCCACCTCGCCGCGCGCCAGCTCGACTACGACGACGTCCTCCACACCCTCCGGTTTCCCCTCCTGGTCAGCCAGGGACGCGACGACACCATCGTCCTGCCCGCCATGGCCGAGCACATCGCCAGCACCTGCCCCACCGCCGAGACCTCCTGGTACGAGCACACCGCGCACGTCCCACACCTCGAGCACCCCGACCGCTTCAACCGCGAGCTCGCAGGGCTGGCCGGTCGCAGTACGTAATTTCGGCGACCGACCTCTTCACGAGCAAGGCCTTCTCTCGCCGACCACCGAAGTCGCCTTGCTGTGCGCTCCCTCCAGACCCGCTGTCGACGGCAGGGCCGAGAAGCTCCGAAGTGACCGTCCGCGGCGTTCAGACATTCCGCCGCTGGGCGGACCACCTAAAGACCGACGCCCGGGGCGGGGCGTTGTTCCGGGGGGATCTCCTGCTGCGTGGCGCGCGCATTCCGCCTCATGAACCGCGGCGCTGCGTGTCCTCGATCGAAGACCTAGTGGCCGTTGGCGCGGGCTCATTCCCTGCCTCGACCACCTGATCCTGGTCGTAGCCGCGCCCAGTCGGGCGGCCGGTGCCGGAGCGCAACCCGCCGCTCTTGCAGGCGGTGCTCGCGGAGCGATGGAGGGGCCTTCACCGGCCTTGTCGACGGTTTTCATGGACAGCTCGATCTTGTGACCTTCGTCTGCTGGCGCGTCACCCACCAGGGTCTTCGCCTCCTCACGGCGAGCGGGCGCAGTTTGGATCGTGCTCCGGCGGGCGGTGGGCTTTAGCCCGATCGTCGGTGTCCTCGAGCCAAAGTCGACGGTCAGCGCATCGACAGGTTCGAGCCATTCTTCGGCCGGTTGCCCGCGCTGTGGCCGCCGGGACTGTCCGGTGAACAACCTGATGACATGTCCGCAGGGCGGGGGCTAAGGGGCTCACCGCTCGATCTGAGGTGTCCGCCCGATTCGACCGGGTCGATGATCCACGAGGCTGAATGGCAACCGGCCCGCCACCTCGAAATGGGTCTCGGAGAACCAGCCTGAGGGGGATCAATCATGCTTGTCCACCACACGTTCTGGGGAGCTAGCACCCGCGCGGACCGCACCCAACGGAACGCCGGCAGGCCACGCTGGTTCTCCCACCCAACCCTGGTCACCCTCGCGGATATGTCCTACGAAAGCTCGCAGTTGTGGGCAGTCGACAGCGTCCCTCTGGACCTCCCCCCGATCGCCGGACTCTCCGTGGCAGGGGACACCCAACCGATGAACCTCAAACAGCTCGAGCCGGCCCATCACCAACCAAGACAAGCTGGCCACGTCGTCGCCAACGATCGGCTGCGCCGTCTCGCCAGTCCAGAACCCTCCAGGGCAACGGCTGAACCTGCCGCCCACGCCATCGCGCGCGGGACGAGAGGTAGCTGATGCGCATCCTTCTGGTCTGCTCGGCGTTCAACGGTCTCAGCCAACGGGCGTGGATCGAGTTGAGGGAGTCGGGTCATCAGGTAACCGTCCAGATCTCCGACGGCGACGAGAGCATCCGATCAGCGGTGGCCGCCACCGACCCGGACTTAGTGATCTGCCCGTTCCTTCGCGAACGCCTCCCGGAGGATGTCTGGCGCAGCCGACCCACGATCGTCGTCCATCCCGGTCCGCAGGGCGACCGGGGACCGTCCTCATTGGACTGGGCGATCTTGGGCGCGGAACCCGTATGGGGTGTGACGGCGCTCCAGGCCGTGGACACGATGGACGCCGGTCCGGTGTGGGCCACGGAGACGATCGCGATGCCGGCCGATCCCCCGCGTAAGAGCGACCTCTACAACGGTCTCGTCGCCGACGGGGCCATGGGTCTTATCCGAAAGGTTCTCAGCAAGGCCCCGGACCCCGACTTCCGCCCGGAACCGCAGGACTACGACCGTCCCGACGTGTGGGGCCGCACCCGACCCGGCGCCAGCCAGTTCGACCGCCATTTCCGGTGGGCCGACGACACGGACCACATCCTGCGCCGCATCCGTGCCTCAGACGGATCACCCGGTGCCCACACGGTCCTCTGCGGGGTTCCGGTGGCCGTCTATGACGCGCACCGAGGGACCGTGCGGCGTGGAGAGACAACCCGGCCGGGCATGCTCATGCGGCGTCGACACGGGGCGGTCCTCGTGCGAACCGGCGACGGCGCCGTGTGGATCGGCCACCTCCGGGCTCTGGACGACCCGCGTAACGCAGGCCTGAAACTGCCCGCCACGTCGGTCCTCATCGGGCACCTGTCCGACGTTCCGGAAGGCACGGATGACACCGGCTACCGCGAGATCGGATACCGCCGTGACGGTGACGTCGGGGCCGTGCAGTTCCGCTTCTACAACGGCGCCATGTCCACGGCCCAGTCCCGACGCCTGGAGGCGGCACTGCGGCACGCCGTCGCACAGGACACCAAAGTGCTAGTGCTCCGTGGAGGGCAGCCATTCTCCAACGGCATCCACCTCGGCGTTATCGAAGGGGCGGCGAACCCAGCCCACGAGGCCTGGGACAACATCGTGGCGATCGACGACGTATGCCAGCGAATCATCACCTGTACCGAGCAGCTGATCGTCGCAGCCGTCGGCGGGTCCGCCGGCGCTGGCGGCGTCATGCTGGCCCTCGGCGCGGACCGGGTCCTGCAACGTGACGGGACCGTCCTCAACCCGCACTACAAGAATATGGGCCTGTATGGGTCGGAGTACTGGACATACCTTCTGCCCGGCCGGGTGGGTCGGAATGCCGCGCTCTCGCTGACGTCGGAGTGCCTCCCCATCGGTGCCCGCGAGGCGCGACGGATCGGGCTGGTTGACCAGACGCTCAAAGGAGTAGTTGACGACTTCGAGCCAGCAGCCATGATGTACGCCGCCCGGCTAGCCGCCGCTCCCGACTACGCCGACCAGCTGGCCCGGAAGCAGCAACGACGCGACGCCGACGAGCAGCGAAGCCCCCTGGCCGGATACCGCCAGCGGGAATTAGCCGAGATGAGGTCGGACATCCTCGAAGACCGCCATGGCTTCGCCGACGCACGACGCGCCTTTATTCGCAGGCAAGTCCAGCGGCGCTCTGCAGCCTGAACGCGCACAGCCCCACATGCCGCCGCGATACCCCCATCGAACCGCCGCCACGAAACGTCTATCTGGGGCGAAGTGCAGTGGGGCAGCGCTGCGCGCAGGCTGGCAGCCGGGACTCCAATCCGGCCGTTGGTCGGATGATCGAGAGCGGCCTGGTTGATCAGGCTGGTCGCGCGACGAGCTGGTGGGCGTGCGGTCCGGGGGAGACAGCGGCCGAGGTGGGCGCTTCTCGCGCGCGATTTGCCGTGCGAGGTGATCAATGTGGGGTGAACGCTTAGTATCGGGTCGCCAGGTCACGTCGAGAGCACGGCGGGGGCCGCCTGGCCAGTACATGGACAGGCAGTCCCGTATGAGCACGCAATCCACCGTGGTTTCGTCGGCATGATCGGCTCTTCCGACGTCGAGGGCCAGGTAGTCCTTCGGGCTCTGTTCCCGGGAGATGACGAATCAGCGGTGTTGGCGCGGGCAACGGCGTGGGGTCGGACATCGTTGGGGGACCCGGCGGGCTGGAGCCCGGAGTTGTGCTCAGCGGTGCGGACGGTGATGCCCTCGCGGATCCCGATGCTGCTGTGGTGGGGCAGCGACCTGGTCCAGATTTACAACGAGGCTTACCGTCCACTCCTGGGGTCGAAGCATCCGGGCGCGATGGGGCAGCCGGCCGCCGGGTGCTGGGCTGAGGTGTGGGATGACCTCGGGCCGAAGGTTGCCCAGGTGTTGGAGGCCGGTGAGGCGACGTTCGATGAGGATCTGCTGCTGTTCATGGAGCGGCATGGCTATCTCGAGGAGACGTACTGGACGTTCTCCTACAGCCCGGTCCGGTCGGCGGCCGGAGACGTCGTGGGCGTCTTCGTGGCCACGACCGACGTCACCATGGCACGGGTGGAGACCCGGCGGCTGGTCACCATCCGCGATCTGGCTGTCTTGTCGAGCGCAAACTTCGCGTCACCCGGCGAGGCCCTGGCCCGGGTCTGCGACATCCTCGCAGCCAACCGGTGGGCGGTCCCGTTCGCGGCCATCTACGTCGCCGACCCGTCGGGGCAGCTGGTCGTCCAGCGCGCGTACGGAGCCCCGGTCCCGACGGCGGCGCTGCCCGACCGGGTGGCAATACGGTCGTCGCATCCGATCGCCACTGTGGTCCGAACCTCGGAACCCACGCTGATGACCTACCGGGCTGAGGAGCTTCGCGCCGACCCTGGGCCGCTGGGACCGCAGCTGCCCACCGCCGCATACCTGATGCCGCTGAGGGGAACCGACCGCGACCACGACGTCGTTCTCGTGCTGGGGCTGAACCCCTACCGGCATGTCGATGAGCGGTACACGACCTTCGTCACACTGGTCACCCGCCAGCTCACCGCGTTACTCGCCGACGTCCGTGTGACTGCCGCCGAACGTGCCCGGGCGACGGCCCTGGCCGAGCTGGATCGGGACAAGTCCGCGTTCTTCGCCAACGTCAGCCATGAGTTCCGCACCCCGATCACCGTCGCCCTCGCGGGCGCCGGCGAGCTGCGCGACTCTTCTCTGTCGGCGGAGCAGGCCGGACACGTCGATGCGGTGAAACGCGCCGCCGAACGGCTCAACCGGCTGGTCGACACCCTCCTGGACTTCGCCCGGGCCGAGGCCGGCGCGCTCACGCCCGTCCTGGAATCGGTCGATCTCGCCGAAACGACGCGGGACGTGGTCAGCATGTTCCGCAGCGCGATCGAGGCGGCTGGGCTCCGCCTCACCGTCGACGCCGACGACTTCGGGACGGTAGTAAGCGACCGTGAGGCGTGGATCAAGGTCGTCGCCAACCTTGTCTCCAACGCGTACAAGTTCACCGAGCACGGCTCCATCGAGATCACGTTGCGGCGGAACGGCGACATGGTCACGCTCACGGTTGCCGACACCGGAGCAGGGATCACCGCGGACCAGGCGGAGCGGGTGTTCGACCGGTTCCACCTGGTAACCGGCCAACCGGCGCGTGGGATCCCGGGCACGGGCATCGGACTCGCACTGGTCAAGGACCTGGTCGAGGCCCAGGCCGGTCGGGTCCGCCTGGAGAGCACTCCTGGAGTGGGCACCACCGTCACCGTGTCCCTACCGGTCGCGGAACCCTCGCGCCCGGAAGACCCGATCGCCAGCACTGACGTCGCCAAGGCGATCGGCGGGTTGACCGCGCAGCTTGAGCTGCCTGCCGACGGGGTTGAGACACCGCCGAGCCTCGCCAATGACCATGCCGCGCATGTTCTGGTTGTGGAGGACAACGCGGACCTTCGCCAGTACCTGACCCGGCTGCTGACCTCCGATGGCTGGAGCGTGACGGCCGCGGCTGATGTCAGCAGCGCACTACGCGTCGAGCGGCTCCCGGGCATCGTCCTGTCCGACGTGATGCTCCCGGGTCGAAGCGGGCTGGACCTGGTGCGCCTCATCCGCTCCCAAGAGCAATGGGCGCCGATCCCGGTGGTGCTGCTGACCGCGCGAACCGGCGCCGGTGAGGCGGCCGAAGGCCTCTCCGCCGGCGCGGACGACTACGTACGCAAGCCCTTCGAGCCGGTCGAGCTGTTGTCCCGACTGAGAACCCACTACGAGCTCGCCCAACAACACAGCCGCCGCTTGGTCCACGCCCAACAGACGGCAACCCAACTCCAGACTGCACTGACGAGCAACCGCCAGATCGGGGTAGCCGTAGGAGTGTTGATGTCTCGCGAGAAGATCACCAGTGAGCGCGCCTTCGACATGCTGCGGCTTCGCAGCAACAACACCAATCGCAAGCTGCGCGACGTCGCCGAAGAGGTCGCCCAGACCGGGCAGCTGCCCCAGCCGCCGAGCCAAGATGGCCCCCCGTCATCCGCAGGGTCGCTTCGATAGGACCGCGGGACACTTGGGTCGGTCCGGTCTGATCAGCCGCGTCCTCCGGGGGACCCATGAATCCGCGTGGTTGGTGTGCTCGGGTCAGGGGTGAACGATGCCAGGAGCCGCGTCCCAGCTTGTTCGCAGACGCTGACGAGGAACAGGTGAAGGAGGCCGTGATCAGTCCTCCGCAGCGGCGAGTCCGCAATATTGCCAGCGCGGTCCTCAGCGAGCTGCGTGATCCGGCATCGAGGCGTCAAAATGCCGAAGGCACATCCGAGCCTCAACCCTTCCGGTTCAGAGAGGCGACAGGCGGCGAAAGACTCGAAACAGAGCTAGATGCCGTGGAGCACCGGTCCCGCCAGCCCTGTCCTGGACCGGCGGGACCTCCAACACGCAAGGCTGCGCAACCTCCCGTGCTCGTGCCTGAGGTCTACCCCAACAGCAGGCGGCCATTCCCCATTACCCCGACGTGCCCGGCAGATCCTGGCCATACGAGTTCATCCACAACGCCCGGAAGGGAGTGGCGTCGGCAGCGTCGGCACCCGGGCCTGGATCCTGCTGCTGCTCGGCCGGGACGGCCAGGACCCGCTGTTCCTGCAGGCCAAGGAAGCCCAAGAGTCGGTACTGGAACGTTTCGTCGGATGCAGCCCGTACCAGAACTGTGGGCAGTGGGTGGTCACCGGTCGACGGCTCATGCAGGCGGCCAGCGACACTTCCTTGGCTTGCAGCGCGTTCCCGTGTTCGACGGCAGTCCCGTGACTTCTACATACGCCAGCTGTGGGACTGGAAAGGCTCGACCGACGTCGACGCCATGACCGCCTCCGCGATGGCGGTGTACGCCCGATGGTGCGGGGCAACCCTGGCCCGCGTCCACGCCCGCTCCGGCGACCGGATCGCCATCGCCTCCTACCTGCTTACCAGCGACGTCTTCGACAAAGCCATCGCCGACTTCTCCGCCGCCCACGCCGACCAGAACGAACGCGAGTACCAAACCCTCCGCGACACTGTCCGGTCCGGCCGCATCACCGCCCAGACCGGTCTTGAGCCGGAGGCCGACTCCATCGCAAACGCCCGACACTTGGCGCCCGCCGCCGCGAACCACGTCCCAAAGAAAACGCCGTCCACCAGCATGAATCGCCCCGGCGTGTCTGGAGACTCCGAACCTTGGGAAGGTTGGAGTCATGCCAGGAGATACGCACAAGCGGTACCCGCCTGAGCTGAAGGAGCGGGCGGTGCGGATGGTCGCCGAGATCCATGCCGAGCACGAGTCGGAGTGGGCGGCAATGACCCGGGTGTCGCAGCTGCTGGGAATCGGGACGCCGGAGACGGTCCGTAAGTGGGTGCGCCGGGCCGAGGTCGACCAAGGCGCCCGGCCGGGAACCACCAGTGAGGAGTCGGCCGAGGTGCGCCGGCTCAGACGTGAGGTCGCTGAGTTGCGCCGAGCCAACGCGATCCTGGGGTCGGCCTCGGTTTTCTTCGCGGCCGAGCTCGACCGGCCACAGCGGTGATCTGTCGTTCGAGTGACTTCATCCGCATGCACCGCGACCACCGCGAGGACGGTGGCCTTCGATGGGGGGTGGAGCCGATCTGCGCCGTGCTGAGCCAGCACGGGCTGCCGATCGCCCCGTCAGCCATCGACACGTACTACGAACACGTCGCGAAACAGCCGACCGATCGCGACCGTCGCGACGCCGCACTGATCAACCAGATCCGCCGCGTGCACGCCGACAACTACGGCGTCTACGGGGCACGGAAGGTGTGGTTGACCCTGAACCGTGAGGGTGTCCCGGTCGCGCGCTGCACCGTCGAGCGGCTGATGCGCCAGGAAGGTCTGGCCGGCGCGGTCCGCGGGAAGGTCAAGCGCACCACCATCCCCGACCCGACGGCTGAACGGGCCCGGGACCTGGTGCGCCGAGACTTCGCGCCACGTGCCCCGGACCGGCTATGGGTCGCCGACATCACCTACGTCTCGACCTGGAGCGGGTGGGTGTACGTCGCGTTTGTGATCGACGCCTACGCCCGCCGGATCCTGGGCTGGCGGTGCGGGTCCACGATGAGCACCCAGCTGGTCCTCGACGCGCTCGAGCAGGCGGTGTGGACCCGACAGCGCACCGGGGCATCGCTGGATTCCGTTGTGGCACATACCGACCGCGGGTCGCAGTATGTGTCCATCCGGTACACCGAACACCTGGCCGCGGCGAACATCGCGGCGTCGGTGGGCTCGGTCGGCTCGTCCTACGACAACGCGCTGGCCGAGACCATCAACGGGCTGTTCAAGACCGAGCTGATCAAGCCACGCGCACCCTGGCGCACCCTCGACGTCGTCGAGATCGCCACCGCCGAATGGGTTGACTGGTTCAACAACCGACGGCTCTACGAGCACTGCGGCGACATCCCACCGGCCGAGGCCGAGGACCACTACTACGCTCAACAAGCAGCCCAGCCGACCGCTGAGCTCTCACACCAGTATCGGGGCGCTCGGCTACGGCCTGGGTGTCGGCGTGAGCTGCGCCGAGTGGCTTCCGTACCAGCAAGGTTCGGTCCTGTCCGAAGGCCGGCGCGCGTTCCCGTCCTATCCCGCTTCGGTGCTGACTCCGGCCCTACACGTCGCGTACACACCCGACTTCTGCACGGTGTGGCCGGTTCCCAAGGCGCCCGCCGAGCAGCGCGCGGCCACACCGAGCACGATCCCGACGCTGCTGTTCAATGGCAGTTTCGACAGTGTCACGGCGACGAGCTGGGAACGGATTGCGGCGCGGACCCTGCCCAATTCGACGGTCCTTGAGTTTGCCGGGATCGGCCACTTCGTGGTCGGTGCGTCGCCCTGCGCGCAGCAGGTCTTCGCGTCCTTCCTCGCCACACCGGTCTCGCCGAACACGGCCTGCGTCGCGGCGGTCACGCCACCGACGTTCACGCCCGCACCGACTGGGCACAAGGGCAACCGGAGCTGACGCCGCCGCCATGTCGGGGCACCAAAGCGGGTCGAGCAGCTCGAGATGGCGGTCAGGCCGCTTGGGTGCGCCGAACCTGATGACAAGCACAGGCACACGGGGCGGTGTGACTCACCTGTTCCCGCGCACCACGAACTGACGCGCTGGTTGGCCTGGCGCCGTCCTTGGAGCAAATCAGTCAATCGGCACTC
>Ga0164307_10001079_pt1 | contig 12223 bp, 10 predicted proteins | sample Whisoiple_243_MG_FD_110214 | JGI IMG/M metagenome (GOLD analysis project Ga0164307, IMG submission 110214) | Soil microbial communities amended with fresh organic matter from upstate New York, USA - Whitman soil sample_243_MG | ecosystem: Environmental > Terrestrial > Soil > Unclassified >...
CCGTAGGCTGGGGCACCGTGAAGAGTTTTGAGCAGCTGTATGCCGAGCTGGCCGAGAAGGCGCAGACGCGACCCGAGGGTTCGGGCACCGTCGCGCAGCTCGACGCCGGCGTCCACGCGATCGGCAAGAAGATCGTCGAGGAGGCGGCCGAGGTGTGGATGGCCGCCGAGTACCAGTCGAACGACGAGGCCGCCGAGGAGATCAGCCAGCTCCTCTACCACCTGCAGGTCCTCATGCTCGCCAAGGGCATCTCGCTCGACGACGTCTACTCCCACCTCTGAGGACTGTTCACTCCATGCTGCGAATCGCCGTGCCCAACAAGGGCTCTCTCTCCGACGCGACCGTCGAGCTGCTGCGCGAGGCGGGCTACCGCGTACGCCGTGACGCCAAGGAGCTCGTCGTCGCCGACGCCGAGAACGACGTCGAGTTCTTCTACCTGCGCCCCCGCGACATCGCGGTCTACGTCGGGTCCGGCACGGTCGACGCGGGCGTCACCGGTCGTGACCTGCTGCTCGACTCGGGCTCGAGCGCCGTCGAGGTCATGTCTCTCGGCTTCGGCGCCTCGACCTTCCGGTATGCCGGCAAGCCCGGCCACGTGGCCACCGTCGACGACATCGCGGGCAAGCGCGTCGCCACGTCGTATGCCGGTCTGGTGCGTTCCGACCTCGCCGCTCGTGGGCTCGCCGCGGAGGTCGTGCGCCTCGACGGTGCGGTCGAGACGGCCATCACCCTCGGGGTCGCCGACTGCATCGCCGACGTCGTCGAGACCGGGACGACCCTGCGCCAGCAGGGCCTCGAGGTGTTCGGCGAGCCGATCCTGCAGTCCGAGGCCGTCCTCATCCGCGGCGACCGCCCAGGCGAGGACCAGGCCATCGAGGTGCTCCAGCGGCGCATCGCCGGCGTCATCACGGCCCGCACGTACGTCATGCTCGACTACGACTGCCCGAAGGACCTCGTCGACCGGGCCTGCCGGCTGACCCCGGGCCTCGAGTCGCCCACGGTCTCGCCGATGCAGGACGAGGCGTGGGTCGCCGTGCGTGCCATGGTGCCTCGCATCGGGCGCAACCGACTCATGGACGAGCTCTACGACCTGGGCGCGCGGGCGATCCTCGTGACCGACATCGCCGCCTGCCGGCTGTGACGCACGACGGGGACGACGGACGTGAACCGATGACGCAGCAGCCCTCCTCCCGGCCGGAGCACGACCCGGCCGCCGACTCCGCCGCGTGGGCGCCCTTCCGGCCCAAGCGGGGACGGGGCGTCGCCCTCGGCGTGGTCTGGTCCTCGCTCGCCGTCTTCGGCATCATCGCCGTCGTCATGCCGGCGCAGGTCGACGGCCGGTGGGGGCTCGGCGACCGCCTCATGTTCTTCGGACTCGGTGTCGCGATCGCCTTCCTCGCCTGGCGGTACGCGTCGATCCGCGCGGTGCCGAGCCGCGCCGGGCTCGTCGTGCGCAACCTCGTGCTCACCCGCACGCTCGAGTGGCCCGAGGTCGTCGGCATCCAGTTCGGCGGGGGAGAGCCCTGGGTCACCCTCGACCTCGAGGACGGCGACACCGTCGCGGTCATGGCGATCCAGAAGGCCGACGGTCCGCTCGCCGGCCGGGAGGCCTCTCGTCTCGCGGCGCTCGTCCAGGCGTTCGGCGAGGCGCGTGAGCCCGGTCCGCGGCAGGATCCGGCATGACGGCTGGGCAGACGGGTGAGCCGACGCCGGAGCGGATGCGCCACGCACTCGGCCATTTCGCCACGGGGGTGACGATCGTGACCGGGTTCGCCGAGGGCGGTGAGCCCGTCGGGTTCGCCTGCCAGTCGTTCGCGTCGGTCTCCCTGCACCCGCCGCTCGTGCTCTTCTGCGCCGACCACCGCGGCCGGTCGTGGCCGCGCATGCGCGACGACGGGCGCTTCACCGTCAACGTGCTCGGGCACGAGCAGCGCGACCTCATCGCGCGCTTCGGCTCGGCCGGCGGGGCCCGGTTCGACTCCCTGGACTGGGAGCCGTCGCACCATGGTGGCCCGAGCCTCCCGGGCGTGCTCATGCGCGTGCACTGCTCGGTCGAGCAGGTGCACGTCGCCGGGGACCACGACGTCGTCGTCGGCAGGGTCCTCGACCTCGAGGACGGTGAGTCGGGCCGGCCGATGCTCTTCTACCGGGGTCGTCTCACGGTCACCGAGCGGCGTACGTCTGCCGGCGGCGACGAGGGACCCGCGGCGATCGACGACTACTGGGGCTGAGCCGACGAGGCCGTCGCCCGGGAGTCGGTGCCGTCCACCAGGCCGTCCCACGACCACTGCGGCACGGTCAGGCCGTCGGGCACGTCGTCGGCCGACCCGTGGTAGGTGCCCATGTAGCCCACTGCCCAGCTGAAGTACGCGACGAGCGCGTCGCGCACGTCCGGGTCGTCGGAGAGTCCGGCGTCCTCGACGGCTCGCTCGAAGCACTCGAGCGCCCGCTCGTCCATCTCCTGGTGCGGACCGTTGCCCGAGTGCAGCCGCACGACCGTCGACTCGGTCGCCACGGACCCCGTGTAGGTGGGCGGCCCGCCGAGCGCCTCGCCCCAGTACGCCGCGAGCCGCGTCGTGTGGTCGGGGTGGAAGCCGTGCGAGAAGGCGTGCGACACGACGGGGTCGGCGAGGACGCGCTCGTGCCAGGCGTGCGCAAGGGCGACGAGGGCGCGCATCCCGCCGACGGCGTCGTAGATGGTCCGTGTCACCGTCGCAGGCTCCCATCCCGCGGGCAACGCGACAAGGCCTCGGGACCGCACGGGGTCCCGAGGGCTCTCTGTCAACGGAAGTGGATGAAGTTCGAAGGCCAGGAGTAGCTGCCTCGCTCGAGGATGCGCCGACCGCTCATCGACGTGTACGTGGCGCCGAGGACCGTTCCGCCGTAACCGCTCTCGGAGATCGCGACGGTGTCGCCGTCGGCACTGACCCAGTCCACGTACGCGACGTGGTTGGAGTTCCACTGGGCGATGTCGCCGACGCGGGGCTTCTGGTCGACGGCGAAGCCCTTGGCCCGGGCGTTCGTGTCCCAGTTCGTCGCGTTGCCGAGGTTGCCGGGGTTCTTGACCCCGTCACGCGAGAGGCGGTACGCGGAGAAGTTCGTGCAGTTGTTGCCCCACGGGTCGACGGGGTAGTTCCACGCGCGCTGGCCGTAGTAGCCGAACCGCTCGATGCAGTCCTGGGTCGCACGGGAGTAGCACTTCCAGCCGGTGGGTGCCGGCCCGCCGGTGATGGCCCAGGTGACGGTGGTGGAGCGGTAGATGGCGACGTTGGCGTTGCCGAGCACGCGCACCACCGACCCGCTCCCGCTCGTCCGGGTCGACCACAGCGTCACCCCGCGCGAGTTGCGCACGACGAAGTTGCCGTCGGTCTGCATCGTGGCCGTGCTCCCGGCGCCCGTCGTGAAGGCCGCCCACTGGCGCACTCCGGCGGCGGAGGTCAGCACGAGGTTGCCGTCGGTGCGCATCGTCAGCAGCCACGCCTTGCTCGTCGACAGGATCGACTCGCCCGAGCGCAGCACCTGGCCGGGCAGCATCCGGTCGTAGCGGTAGCCACGGTGGTCCCACACGGTCGTCGTGCCCTGGCGCACCTGGAGCAGGCCGTCGTTGGTCAGCGTGAGCAGGCCGCCCGTCCAGCCGGTGGTCCCGCTCGACCACGCGACCGTGCCGTTGGTGCGGAGCATGACGACGTTGCCGTCGGCCCGGACCGCGAGGCGGTTGCCGGCGCCGGGCGTGGCGCTCGTCCAGCGTCGGACACCCGCCGAGGTCGTGATGACGAGGTTGCCATCCGCCTGCATCGTTGCGAGGTACGCGCCGGTGGATGACCGCAGCGCCGTGCCGGAGGAGAGCCACTGTCCGGACTGCAGCGTCGCGCCGGCGACGTAGGTGAAGCCGTCGGTGCGCACGACGGTGCCGGCGCGTGTCGTGACGCGGATCGGGATCGGGCCGGTGGCGATGCGGGCCGGGACCACCGCGGTCAGCTGGGTGGCCGAGACCCGGGTGAACGAGGTCGCCGCGACCCCGTTGAAGAGGACGTCGCGCACGTCGGTGAACGACGTGCCGCGCAGGGTGACGACCGTGCCACCGGCCAGCGGACCTGAGGCCGGCGAGACCGAGGCGACGACCGGCGGGTCCTGGAAGCTGAAGCGGCCCCCGGGAACGACGGGCGAGGTGCCACCGGGAGTCGTGACGCGCACGTCCACGTCAGCCTCGGCGTGGACCGGCAGGGTGACCCGCAGCTGGGTCGCCGAGAGGCGCGTCACCGCGGTGGCGGCGACGCCTCCGAACGTCACGGACGAGACGCGGTCGTAGGCCGTCCCGCTGAGGACGACGGTGCCGCCGCCCTTCGTGGGTGCCAGGGTGGGGGAGACCGAGGTGACGGTCGGCACGGCCTGGTAGGTGAACCGGACGGCAGCGGCAGCCGGTGACACGCCGCCGGGAGTCGTGACGCGGACGTCGACCGTGCCGACGGCCTGGGCGGGTGCCGTGACCCGCAGCGTCGTATCGGAAACCCGGACGAGCCCGGTGCCGGCCACACCGCCGAAGTCCACGCCCGTCGCGAGGCCGAGGCGGGTGCCCGTGACGGTGACGACGGTGCCGCCGCGCAGCGGCCCCGCCGGGACGGACAGGGCGGACACGGCGGGCACGCCGACGTAGGTGAACCGCCCGCCGGCGGACTCGGGGCTCGTGCCGTTGGGATTGGTGACGCGTACGGACACCGTCCCCTCGGCCTGCGCCGGGGCGGTGACCCGGAGGCTGGTGTCCGAGACCCGCACGAGACCGGTGGCGGCGACGTTGCCGAAGCGGACCGCGGTGGCGTCGGACAGGTGGGCGCCGGTGATCGTCACGACCGTGCCGCCGCGGAGCGGGCCCGCCGTGGTGGACAGCGCGCCGACGACCGGAGGCGAGCCGTAGGCGAAGCGGGCGCCGACCCCGGTGGCAGAGGTGCCCCCCGGGGTGGTGACCTGGACGTCGACGGGTCCGGAGGCGTGGCGCGGCGTCGTGGCGCGCAGCGTCGTTGCTGAGACGCGGACGAGGTTGGTCGCCGCGACCGAGCCGAAGCGGACGGCGGTCGCCCGGCTCAGACCCGTGCCGGTCAGCGTCACGACGGTGCCCCCGGACGGAGGACCCGTCTGAGGGGACAGGGCGGTGATGGCCGGGACCGGGTCGAACGCGAAGGTGCTCGACGTGTGCTCGGGCGACGTGCCGTACGGGGTCGTCACGGCGACGGCGACCACCCCGGCAGCGTGGGCGGGTGTCGTGGCCCGGATGCTCGTGGCCGACACGAAGGTGAAGCGTGCGGGCGTGCCGCCGAAGTCGACACGGGTCGCGCCCGTGAACCGGGTCCCGGTGAGCGTGACGACGGTGCCACCACGGACCGGTCCGGCGGTGGCCGACAGCGACGCGACGGCCGGCGGTGCCTGGTAGCCGTAACGGGCTCGTGAGGTCACGGCCGAGGTGCCGCCCGGGGTGGTCACGCGTACGTCGACGGTCCCCACGGGACGGGCCGGCGTCGTGACCCGGAGCGCGGTCGCCGAGACCGGCACGACCTTCGTCGTGGCCGTGGAGCCGAACGCGACGCGCGTGGCCCGGCTGAGACCGGTGCCCGTCAGGGTCACGGTGACCCCACCAGCAGTGGGGCCCGAGGCGGAGGAGATCCCCGTCAGGGTCGGGACCGCTTCGTAGGCAAAGCTGTTCGCGGAGTAGCCGTACGAGATGCCGGCGGCGGTCCGGACGTGCACGTTGACGAGGCCGGCGGGGCGGGCCGGTGAGGTGACGCGGACCTGGGTCGCGGACAGCACCGTGAAGCGGGCCGTCGTCGCGCCGAAGGTCACCGCGGTCGCGCCCGTGAACCGGGTGCCCGTCAGGGTCACGACCGTGCCCCCGCGCAGCGGACCGGCGGAGACGGAGAGGCCCGTCACCGCCGGCGGGGTGACGACGGGGGGAGCGGTGTAGGTGAAGCGGGCGCCGGAGGCCACCGGGGAGGTGCCGCCCGGCGTCGTGGCGCGGACGTCGACGGCGCCCGCCGCGTGTGCCGGGACCGTGACGCGGACCTGCGTCGCCGACAGGCGGGTGAGGCCCCCCGCGGGGGTGGCGCCGAAGAGCACGGCGCTCGTGCGGTAGAGCCCGGTGCCGGTCAGCGTCACGGTGGTGCCGCCGCGCGTCGTGGCGGAGCGGGACGACAGGGAGGACACGGACGGGACGGCGTCGAAGGCGAAGGTCGCGCGTGACGAGACGGGCGACGTGCCGGCCGGGGTGGCGACGCGGACGTTGACCACGCCGAAGGGGTGGGCGGGGGTGACGACCCGGACGCGGGTGCTCGAGACCTTCGTGATGCGGGTGACGGCGGTCGAGCCGAACCAGGCCGTCGTCGTCGCGCCCACGCCGGTGCCCGACAGCTCGACGGTCGTGCCGCCCCGGGTCGGGCCCGCCACGACGGACAGGCTGATCGCCGTGGGGGCGGTGCCGGTGACGGCGGCGAGGGACGGTGCCGCCGCGACGGCGGTGACGGAGGCCGCGGATGCCGTCGGCGCGGTCGCGAGTCCCGGCACTGCTGCGAGGAGGGCCGTCACGACGAGGCCGGAGAGCAGGCGCCCGGTCGTCCTGCGGTCGACGTCGCGGTCTCGCTCGGGCAGCGGGGTGGGGCGGGGCAGCATTCGTCCGTCTCCTTGCAGTCAGCACGTCCGGCGAGCATTCTGCACAGGCAAATCGTCCTTTGTACGCCGTTTCGCCCTAATTGGCTCGTCCCAAGCGCACCACGAGCCCCAGATGTGGGGGTCGGGAGGCGAACGACCGGTTCGGTCCCGGCGTCACCCGACCCTCACGCGGCGCTCACTCCACGCGGCGCAGGTCGGGCCGCAGACGCTGGACGACGAAGAGCTGGACGACCCCGATGGCGGCGAGGATGCCCCAGACGAGCGACAGGCTCCCGGTGACGTCGCGCACGAGCCCCATCGCCAGGGGTCCGATCGAGGCGAGGCCGTAGGAGATGAGGAACGCCATGCCGGTCAGGCGCCCGCTCGCCTCGGGGGTGCGGGCGTAGCGCACGAGGAGCACGAGCGCGAGGGAGAAGGCGGCGCCCTGACCGAGCCCGGTGACGACCGCCCACACCCACGGCGCCGAGAGTGGTGCGACCCAGATCCCGACGGAGCCGGCGATCCCGAGCACCGCGGCCGGCCACAGGAGCCGCCTCATGTCACGGGTGCGGTCGCTGACGACCGGACCGAGCAGGCCCGAGACGATCTGGGCCCCGCTGAAGACCGCCGCGAGATAGCCCGCCGAGCCGCGCGACCAGCCGTGCTCGACGTAGGTCGGGGCGAGCCACGTGACGGCCGAGTAGAAGCACCACGACTGCAGGGTGAGGTAGCCCGCGACGAGCCAGGCCGTGTGGTGCCGCCACGGCAGCCGGCCCGGGCCTTCCTCGTCCGGCGCGTGGTGCGGGTTGGCGCGCATGGTGAACGGCGCCCACGCGAGGGCACCGACGAGGGCGATGACCGACCACGAACCCAGCGAGGCCTGCCAGCTGCCGAGTCGGTCGGCGAGCGGCACGGCGAGCGCCGAGCTGAGGGCCGCCCCACCCATCATCGCGAGCATGTAGAGGCCCGTGACGAGACCGGTGCGCTCGGGTGGGAAGAAGGTCTTGACGAGTCTCGGCAGCAGTGTGCCGGCGACGGCGATCCCGACGCCGCAGAGGAAGGTCCCCGCGTAGAGCACGACGACGTGGTCGCCGGCGAAGCGGCTGGCCGTGCCGACGAGGATGCTGATGACCGCTCCGAGCACCGCAGCGGCCGCCCCGGTGTGGTGGGCGATCCGGCTCGCGACCGGCGCGAAGAGCCCCATGCAGAGGACCGGCAGGGTCGTGAGTGCCCCGGCCGCGGCGTGGCTGAGGCCGAGGTCGGCGGAGATCGCGTCGAGCAGCGGAGGGACGCTCGTGATCGCGATCCGGAGGTTCGCGGCGACGGCGACGAGCGCGAGGGCCATGACCCAGACGGGCGGCAGGGGGCGGAGCGGTCGGTCTCGTCGAAGCACCATCAGAGACTAGATGTGTCGAGGACGAGGTCCGCGCGCTCCCTCGTCGCGTCGGCGCTGAAGAGCGCCGACTCCTGGTCGGCCCAGCGCTGCCACTGGGGTCGGTAGGCCTCACCGTCGCGGTCGATCCCGCGGCGCATCCGCAACGCGGTGTCGGCGTCCACGAAGACGGACACGGCGGCATACGACCCCGCAGGCTCCACGCTGGAGCCGCACCCCTCGACGACGAGGAAGGTGCACGGAGGCACGTCGCGCGTGCCCGACCACTGCTCGCGGACCCAGCTCCACAGCCGGTAGGTCGCCCGCTCGCCGCGCGCCATCGGCTCGAGCACCTGCACCGTGAGCAGCCCGGGTGCCTGGGCCAGCCCGTCCCAGCCCGGGTAGAGGTGGTCCATGTGGACGACGGCGACGGGACCCCTCGGCGCCAGCGCGAGCTCGATCCCGCGGGCCAGCGTCGTCTTGCCGGCGCCGCTGGGCCCGTCGAGGGCGATGACGACGACGTCACCGCAGCGGGGCTCCGCCACGAGCGCGAGGGACACGACGGCGGCGACGTGATCCTCGCGCGGCGGCCGCGTCACCTCGTCCCACATGGGCGTGACCCTACCGACCCGTGACCGTCACCCGGGCTGCCCTAGATTTGTCGCATGCCGGTCGCCACGAGAGTCATCGCCTGTCTGGACGTCGACGCGAGGGGCGTCGTCAAGGGCGTCAACTTCGAGAACCTCCGAGACGCCGGCGACCCCGTCGAGCTCGCGAAGCTCTACGACGACCAGGGCGTCGACGAGCTGACCTTCCTCGACGTCACGGCGAGCAGCGGTGACCGAAAGACCACCTACGACGTCGTGCGCCGGACGGCCGAGCAGGTCTTCATCCCACTCACCGTCGGAGGTGGCGTGCGCACCGTCGACGACGTCGACCGCCTGCTGCGCGCCGGCGCCGACAAGGTCGGGGTCAACACCGCCGCCCTGGCCCGACCCGAGCTGATCTCCGAGATCGCGGCACGGTTCGGCGCACAGGTGCTCGTCCTGTCGGCCGACGTCCGCCGGCGACTCGGCGACGACGGCCGGCCCACCGACGACTTCGTCATGACGACGCACGGGGGCCGCACGCCGGTCGACCTCGACGCCGTCGAGTGGTGCGCGCGGGCCGCGGAGCTCGGGGCGGGCGAGATCCTGCTCAACTCGATGGACGCCGACGGCACGAAGGACGGCTTCGACCTCGAGCTGATCCGGCGCGTGCGCGCGGCCGTGTCGGTGCCCGTCATCGCGAGCGGGGGCGCCGGACGCGTCGAGCACTTCGCACCCGCGGTCGCCGCTGGCGCGGACGCCGTGCTCGCCGCGAGCGTCTTCCACTTCCGCGAGCTCACCGTCGGCGACGTCAAGGACGCCCTGCGCGCAGCCGGTGTGACGGTCCGCTGATGCCGTCCGGCCGGTTGCCGGTGGGTCAGCTGATGCCGAGGGCGGTCTTCTGGAGCGCGGCGATGTCGTCCGCGTCGCCCTCGAACTCGACGCGCGCCACGCTCTTGCGGCCGTAGGCGTAGAGCACGAGCTCCGCAGGCGTCCCGCGGAGCACGACGGTGCCGTGCTCGTCGGGCAGCCTGGCGGCGTAGCGGCCCTGGCCCTCGGCGATGAGCACGATCCCCGTCGGCGCCTTCCGGAACATCAGGCGTGACGAGCGCTTGAGCGCCGACCAGAGCTTGCCCGACAGCTGGGGCGACAGCTCGCGCGGCTCCCAGCCGGGCTGGGCGCGGCGGGCGTCCTCGTGGTGGACGAAGAACTCGATGAGGTTGGTCACCTCGTCGACCTTGGGGTGCGCCATGGGGTTCCACACCGGGGCGCCCCGGCGGACGCGGTCGACCAGCGCCGAGTAGTCGCCGTGCGCGATCTTGCCCTGCTCCTTCTCGAGGTGACCCGCGAGGAACGGGACGAAGCGCCCGGCCGTCAGGTCGGGCCGGTGCTCGCGGACCAGCAGGTGGGCTGCCAGGTCACGCGTCTCCCACCCCTCGCACAGCGTCGGCTGGTCGGGTCCGAGCCGGTCGAGCTCGTCGCAGAGCAGGAGGCGTTCGGACTGGGCGTGGCGCGTCATGACGCCATCCTCTCAGGGCGTCGGCCACGACCGAATCTCGGTGGCCGGGGCGAGGGTCTGTGCCTAGGGTCGGACGGTGATCGAGCTCGTGCGCCCCACCGTCGACCTGTCCGACTCGTGGTGGGAGATGGTCGACGACTTCGCCGGCGAGACCATCCACGGCTCGAGCTACCGCTCGGGCGACCGCGACCTGCTGCGCGACCGCGAGGCCTTCGAGGAGTGGGTCGACTGGCTCGGCCGGATGGAGCGGTCCGACGCGGCGCTCCCGGAGGGCCGCGTGCCGTCGTCGAACCGGTGGGTCGTCCGTGACGGTCGCGTCGTCGGCACGATCGCTGTGCGCCACGCGCTCACCCCGTCCCTCGTCGCCGAGGGTGGGCACATCGGGTATGCCGTGTCGCCGGCTGCCCGACGCCAGGGGATCGCCCGCGCCGCGCTGGGTCTCGCGCTCCGCCTCGCCGCGTCCCGCGGGATCGACCCCGTCCTCGTGACGTGCGACGCGACCAACACGGCCTCCGCGCGGACCATCACGTCGTGCGGCGGCGTCCTGGAGGACGAGCGGGAGGGCGTCCTGCGGCACTGGGTCCGGACCGACGCCCCGGCGCAGCCGATCGGCCCCGGACCGATCGAGACACGGGACGCCAGGCTCGTGCCGGTGACGGCCGAGGAGGCCGCGGCGATGCGCGCGGGGGAGCGACGGGCCGAGTGGGCGAAGGGCTACCCGCGTGAGGACGACCTCGACGCCATCGGGATGATGCCCTCCGGCCCCGACGCGTGGTCCCCGCGCCACATCGTGCGCAGGAGCGACGGGCTCGTCGTCGGCTCGATCGGCTGCTTCGGGCCACCGGAGCAGGGCGTCGTCGAGGTCGGCTACGGCCTCGTCGCGGACGCCCGACGAGGGGGCCTGATGACCGACGTCCTGTCCGGCTTCGTGCGCTCGCTCGAGGCGGCCGGACTCTCCGTGGTCGCGCACACCGAGCCCGACAACGTCGCGAGCCACCGGGTCCTGGCGCGCCTCGGCTTCCTGCGGCGCGAAGCGCAGGACGCCGCGGACGGCGCCGAGTGGCTCTGGGTCAGAGGGACTGGTGCCGAGGGTGTCGCCGGCACGTGAGAGGCTGAGGGGTCGACCACAGAGCACGTCACCAGGGGAGCAGCACACCGTGAACGTCCCGCCCACCTCGACCCTTCGGGAGGGTCTCGCCGTCATCGGCCGGGGCATCAAGGGCCAGCCGCGCTGGTTCTCCCTCGCCGTGGTCGGCAGCGTCGTCTACGGCGTCATGACGAGCCTGACCGCGGCGGCCATCGGCTTCGTCGTCCAGCACGCCGTGTCGCCCGCCATCGAGGCCGGGTACGTCACGGCGTCCCAGCTGTGGTTCATCGGCGGCGTCATGGCGGCGGTCGTGCTCACGACGATCATCGGTGTCATCGGCCGTCGCATCGCCGGCGGCGTCGCCATGTACAACCTCGGCGCGATGTACCGCGGCCAGGTCACCCGCCAGTACCTCCGGCTCCCGCTCAGCTGGCACCACAAGCACCCGTCGGGTCAGCTGCTCTCCAACGCGAACGCCGACGTCGAGGCGACGTGGAACATCTTCGCGCCGCTGCCGATGGCCCTCGGAGTCGTGGTGATGCTCGTCTTCGGCATCGTCCAGATGGTCATCGTCGACCCGTGGCTCGCCATCGTGGGGCTCACCGTCTTCCCGATGCTCTTCCTGGCCAACGTCGCCTTCCAGCGCGCCATGTCGCCCCGGGTGACGCGCGCCCAGCAGCTGCGCGCCGACGTCTCCGAGGTCGCCCACGAGAGCTTCGAGGCGGCCCTGATCGTCAAGTCGCTCGGACGCGAGGACCACGAGGCCGAGCGCTTCCGCGTCGTGACCCACGAGCTGCGCGACGCCAACATCGAGGTCGGCCGCACCCGTGGCCGGTTCGACCCCGCCATCGAAGCCATCCCCACGATCGGCACGCTCGCCGTGCTGTTCGTCGGCACGCTGCGCGTGAGCAGCGGCCAGCTGACGGCCGGCGAGGTCGTCCAGATCGCCTACCTCTTCTCCATCCTCGCGTTCCCCGTGCGCGCGCTCGGCTGGGTCCTCGCCGAGCTGCCGCGGGCGGTCGTCG
>Ga0164307_10001080_pt1 | contig 12214 bp, 10 predicted proteins | sample Whisoiple_243_MG_FD_110214 | JGI IMG/M metagenome (GOLD analysis project Ga0164307, IMG submission 110214) | Soil microbial communities amended with fresh organic matter from upstate New York, USA - Whitman soil sample_243_MG | ecosystem: Environmental > Terrestrial > Soil > Unclassified >...
AGATCCTGGCGTCCTTGTCGATGGCCATCATGACGATGACGAGGCCGATGAACGCGAGGGCGAACCAGCTGCTGAAGGGCGCTCCAGGTGCCTTGAAGCTGGACTGGGGCAGTTCGCCGCGGTCGGCCTTGGCGCGGAAGCGGATCTGGCAGACGAGGATCATGATCCAGGCCCACATGCCGGAGATGGTGGCGAAGGAGACCACGTAGTTGAACGCGTCGCCGGGCCACTGGTAGTTGATCCAGACGCCGACGAGCATCAGCGCGGCGGAGAAGGTGGTGCCGACGAGCGGGAGGCCGTTCTTCGTCAGCTTGGTGAAGGCCTTCGGACCCTGGCCGTTGATCGCGAGGTCACGCAGCATGCGGCCGGTGGAGTACATGCCGGAGTTGCAGGAGGAGAGCGCGGCGGTGAGCACGACGAAGTTCACGATGGCGGCACCGATGCCGAGGCCCATCTCCTCGAACGCGGCGACGAACGGCGAGACACCCGGCTTGAAGGTGCTCCAGGGGACCACCGAGAGGATCATGATCAGCGCGCCGACGTAGAAGACGGCGATGCGCCACGGCACGGTGTTGATGGCCTTGGGCAGGACGGTCTTGGGGTCCTTGGACTCCCCGGCGGTGACGCCGACGAGCTCGACGGCGAGGAACGCGAACATCACGATCTGGAGGGTCATCAGCGTGCCGCCGATGCCCTGGGGGAAGAAGCCGCCGTCGTTCCAGAGGTTGGCGACGGTCGCGGTGTCACCGGCGTCGGAGAAGCCGACGGTGAGCACGCCGGCACAGATGAGGATCATGCCGAGGATCGCGGTGACCTTGACCATGGAGAACCAGAACTCGAGCTCACCGAAGAGCTTCACCGAGATCAGGTTGGCGCCGTAGAGAATGACGGTGAAGACCAGTGCGGACAGCCATTGCGGGATATCCCACCAGTACGTCATATAGGTGGCTGCCGCGGTGACTTCGGTGATTCCGGTGACGACCCAGAAGAGCCAGTACGTCCATCCGGTCACGAATCCGAAGAAGGGGCCGAGGAATTCGCGTGCGTACTCCGAGAAGGAGCCCGACACCGGGCGGTACATGAGGAGTTCGCCCAGGGCGCGCATGATGAAGAAGATGACCAGGCCCGCGATGGCGTAGGCGAGGATGAGGCTGGGTCCGGCCCTGTCGATGGCCTTGCCCGCGCCGAGGAAGAGTCCTGTGCCGATGGCTCCGCCGATGGCGATCATCTGGATCTGGCGGGCTCCCAGGCCACGCTGGTAGCCCTCGCCCGCCGGGGCGTCGACGGCCTTCGGGCCGTCCGCCTGTCCGTTGTCGACCTGCGCCGATGTCATGGTGGTGCGCCTTTCTCCACGCCGATCCGCGCCGTCTTCGGCGTCGGATCAGGTCCTGATCCCCCCGGATATGGATGGAGTGCCGCCGGCGTTCGGCCGGCTTGTAGCGCCCCCGGGGACAGGGGTGGCGTCCCCGGGCGGTCGTGAAGATTTATCACGGCCGCCCGGGCGACCCGACGGACATTATGTGGCGCACGCCACAGGAAAAAGCGGACAAGCGTTTCCAGGCGCTGCAAAGAACGCCGTTCAGGTGACGGGATCGTTATTCGGATTTGAGCATCCGTTGAGCGAACCCGGGGACCCGGCGAACCTCAGTCGGGCATCATCGTTTCGATGAGGGTTTCCTGGAGCGCGCCCAGCCAGAGATAGGCCATGACCATGGGCTTGCGGGGGTCGCTGTCCGGGAGCCGGTAGAGCGATCCGTCCTGGCCCTCGTCCTCGTCGGACACCTCGAGACGGGTGCCGATGGTGAGTCGCAGGTCGTTGAGGGAGCCCAGCCAGTGGCGGCACTCGTCGGCGGCGAGGGAGAGCACCGCACCGTCGTCGGGTACGGGTGCGAGCGCGTCGAGCGAGCGGACGACGGCGAGGGCGTCCTCACGCTTGCGGGTGCGCAGGTCGTTCTCGGTGAAGCGGCGGAACTCGGCGGACGCCTCGCGCAGCTCCTTGTCCTCGTCCCCGTACGCCTCGGGGAAGAGCCGGGCCAACGCCGGGTCGGAGGGCGGTTCGCTCGGCCCTTCCGCGAAGAGCGCGGCAAGCGGGTCCTCCCCCTCGGCGGGTTCGGCACCGGGGCCGATCAGTTCGAGCAGCTGGACGGCGAGGGAGCGCAGGATGGCGACCTCGACCTCGTCGAGTGCGACGGACGCGCCGCCGCCTGGGGTGGCCTCGAAGTGGCCGGCCATGAATTCTCCGATGGTGGGTCGGACGGAGGGCAGCGGTGGTGGGTCAGTTCCGGTCCTGGGTCAGCGTGGCCCAGAGTCCGTATCCGTGCATGGCCTGGACGTCGCGTTCCATCTCCTCGCGGCTGCCGCTGGAGACGACCGCGCGGCCCTTCTGGTGGACGTCGAGCATCAACTTGTGCGCCTTGTCCTTGGAGTAGCCGAAGTAGGCCTGGAAGACATAGGTCACGTAGCTCATGAGGTTGACCGGGTCGTTGTGCACCAGCGTCACCCACGGGACATCGGGCTCTGGGACGACGAAGGTCTCCTCGGCCGATTCGGGACGTTCGATCTCTACGGGGGAAGCAACGCTCACCCACCCCATGCTGCCACCAGAGAGGGGCCCGCGCACAAACGGCGCCCCCATCTCGTCACTTTGACGAATAGGGAGTAGCATCCCCGGCATGAACTCAGCGGACCTTGGGCGACGGGTCGGTGTGCCGTCGACCGCACTCTTCACCGACCAGTACGAGCTCACGATGGTGCAGGCCGCACTGAAGGCGGGCACGGCGGACCGGCGCTCCGTCTTCGAGGCCTTCACCCGCAGGCTGCCCGAGGGGCGGCGCTACGGCGTCGTCGCGGGCACCGGGCGCGTGCTCGACGCGGTGGAGAACTTCCACTTCGACGACGAGATGCTCGCCTTCCTGCGCGACCAGGACATCGTGGACGCCTCCACCGTCGACTGGCTGGCGGACTACCGCTTCAGCGGCGACATCTGGGGCTACCCGGAGGGCGAGGTCTACTTCCCGGGCTCCCCGCTCCTGCGGGTGGAGGGCTCCTTCGCCGAGTGCGTGCTGCTGGAGACCGTGATCCTGTCGATCCTGAACCACGACTCGGCGATCGCGGCCGCCGCGTCCCGGATGTCCGCCGCCGCGGGCGGACGCCGGCTCATCGAGATGGGCGCCCGGCGCACGCACGAGCTGTCGGCGGTGGCGTCGGCCCGTGCCGCGTACATCGGCGGCTTCCACACCACCTCGGACCTCGCCGCGGGCTTCCGCTACAACATCCCGACGGTCGGGACGAGCGCGCACGCCTTCACCCTGCTGCACGACAGCGAGCGGGACGCGTTCCAGGCCCAGGTGGACTCGCTGGGCCGGGGCACCTCGCTGCTGGTCGACACCTACGACGTGACCGAGGCGGTCCGTACGGCGGTGGAGATCGCGGGCCCGGAGCTCGGGGCCGTACGGATCGACTCGGGCGACCTGCTGCTCGTCGCGCACCGGGTGCGTCAGCAGCTGGACGAGCTGGGTGCCACGGAGACGAAGATCGTGGTGACCTCCGACCTGGACGAGTACGCGATCGCCTCGCTGGCCGCCGCCCCGGTCGACGCGTACGGCGTGGGCACGCAGCTGGTGACCGGCAGCGGGCACCCGACGTGCTCCATGGTCTACAAGCTGGTGGCGCGTGCGCGGTCCGCGGATCCGGCCGATCCGCTGCTGCCGGTGGTGAAGAAGTCGCTGGGTGCGAAGTCGTCGAAGGGCGGCCGCAAGTGGGCGGCGCGCCGGCTGGACGAGTACGGGGTCGCGGAGGCGGAGGTGATCGGCACCGGTGACGTCCCGGCGGAGCTGGCCGACCGGCAGCTCCTGGTGGAGCTGGTCAAGGGCGGCGAGGTCGTCGCCCGGGAGCCGCTGGAGGCCGCTCGGGAGCGCCACAGCGCGGCACGCGCCGGGCTGCCGATGTCGGCGATGCAGCTGTCGCGCGGGGAGCCGGTGCTGCCGACGGAGTACGTCTGAGGTCCTCGGGGTACACGAAGGACCTGCCCACCCCGTCCCCGGGCGCCGGTCCGGTTCCGGGGAGCCCGCCCGACGGTGCTCCCCGGGACCGGCGCCGCACCGCCGGGCGGGCCAAGGGGAGAGCCGATGCGTGCACCCCCTCCCGCAGGGTGCGCCGAGTCTCTAGGCTCGGTGGCATCCCCACCGCCACGGTCCGCAGAACACGCCGAACCCCCACCGAAGGACAACCGTCATGCATCGCGCCTTGATCGTCGTCGACGTTCAGAACGACTTCTGCGAGGGTGGCAGCCTCGCGGTGGCGGGCGGCGCCGATGTCGCCGCCGCCATCACCGACCTGATCGGCGACGCCCAGCCCGGCTACAGCCACGTCGTGGCCACCCGGGACCACCACATCGATCCCGGTGACCACTTCTCCTCGGCCCCCGACTTCGAGCGCTCCTGGCCGCCGCACTGCGTCGCCGGCACGGAGGGTGTGGGCTTCCATCCCAATTTCGCCCCCGCGGTCGCCTCCGGGGCGATCGACACCGTTTTCGACAAGGGTGCGTACACCGCGGCGTACAGCGGCTTCGAGGGCGTCGACGAGAACGGCACCGGGCTCGCCCAGTGGCTGCGGGACCGTTCCGTCACCGCGGTCGACGTCGTCGGCATCGCCACGGACCACTGTGTGCGGGCCACCGCCCTGGACGCCGCCCGCGAGGGTTTCGCCACGCATGTGCTGCTGGACCTGACGGCCGGTGTCGCCGAGGGGACCACGGCGCGGGCCCTGGAGGAGCTGCGCACCGCGGGTGTGGAGCTGTCGGGCAAGCCGGTCGTCTGAGTCCCCCGCGGGCGCGGTCCCGGTGCGCTTCGCGCCGGGCGTGCCGCGCTCAGGCCGCCGGGCGGGCGGGTCCGGCGTATCCGGCGGACCCCAGCAGTGCCCGTATGGGGTGCCAGAGCTCCTGGCCGGTCTGGGGAGCGGTGCGCCAGAGCAGACCGTCCGGGTGGTGCAGGACCGCCGTGACCTCGTCCGGGGTCGGCGGCTGGGCGTTGCCCCTGAGGTAGACGGCGCGCATGCCGAGGTTGCGCAGCCTGGTCAGGGCGCGCGCCCGGTTCGCGGCGTGCACCAGCACCCGGACCTGTGCTCCGGGCCCCGCTCCGGCCGCCGGGCCGTTCAGGGTGAGTGCCACCACCACGGTGCCGTTGGGCAACCTGCAGAAACCTCCGCCTGCCATGCTTCGCGCTCCCCCCGTAAGACTTCGTGTCAATAAGGATCCGGTAGGACGCACCTAAACACGATCGGCCGCCGCCCGCTAGAGGGCGACGGCCGATCATGCTGTGACCTGGCTCTTTATCGACTACTTGCCCGAGGGGCCGACCTTCACGGTCATCGTCGAGCCGCTGAGCGGCTCGTTCACGATGGAGATCCGGGTGTTGGTGTCAGAAACCTTGACGCTTCCGGTCGGGTTCTCCTCGTACCAGTAGGTGCCCTTGCGGTCGTCGAAGACCGGGACGCCCAGCGACGGCTTGATCTTCAGCGCGACATCCGCGTTGTGCAGCGTGAAGCCCTTGTTCGGGTACCAGCTGAACGGCGCGTCGAAAGGCTGGATCTTGTTGCGCAGGAGCGAGCCGTTCGTCCACTTCAGCGGCTTGGCGTGGGAGTCCACCGGAAGGATCAGGCCCTGTCCGGGGTGCGCGGACGTGTTGTTGTCCTTCTGGGAGGTGTCCCAGAGCCACACCATCAGGCCGTTCTGGTACGAGTAGTGCTCGACCCAGTCCGGACGGGTGGTGGAGAAGCCGAAGTTGTACGGGCCGACCTCGAGGGTCTTGTCGTACGAGACGTACTGGCGGTTCTCGGCGATGTAGTACTGCGGGTAGTCGTTGGTGAACGACTCACCGATCCGCGAGAAGCCCTTGGCGGTCCATCCGTTGTCGTCGCCCTCGGCGTCGTCGGCGAAGAGGACGGCGCCGTCGGCGGTGACGGTGATGGCGTCGGCGGTGAAGCCCTTGCCGCCCGCGCCACCGTCCGTCTGGTAGCGGAAGCGCAGGTCGATCTTCTTGCCCGCGTAGGCGTTCAGCGGGTACGAGAGCTTCTTGACCGCGCCGGAGACGTCGGTCAGGGCCGGCTTGTCGCTGGCGTCACGCGGGATGGCCTTGCCGTCCGCCGTGCCGTCGAGCGCGGTCCAGCTGGTGCCGCCGTTGTCCGAGACCTCGGTGTAGAGGTAGTCGTAGTCGGCCTCGATGTCGTACCAGCCGGACAGGTCCAGCGACGCGGAGGTCCTGCCGGTCAGGTCGACCGAGCGCGTCAGGGTGTTCGACAGGTCGTCGCCCATGTCGCTCCACCACTGCTTCGAGCCCTGCGCGGGCTTCGTCACCGTGGTGGTGACTTCCTTCTCGGGCAGCTCGACGACGAGCGCCTGCTTGTCCTTGGTGTTGTACTCCGACACACCCAGCTTGTGCGTCGACCTCGTCGCGGCCTTGGCCGTGTCGTAGTCGAGCCAGCCGAGCTGCAGCTTGTCCCAGGCGGTCATGTCGCCGGGGAGGTTGCCGATCTCGCCCTTGCCGGTGCCGAGCCAGGAGCCCGCCGACATCAGCGACCAGAAGCCGACCGAGTTCTCGCCGCCGCCGGACGTGTCGTACAGGTCCGGGAGGCCGAGGTCGTGGGCGTACTCGTGGGCGAAGACGCCCAGGCCGCCGTTCTCGGGCTGCGCGGTGTAGTCGCCGACCCAGATGCCCGTGTCGCCGACCTGGGCGCCGCCGGCCTTGTTGTTCGCGGGGCCCGTCGCACCGGCGTTGGTGCCGTAGGCGTACCAGCGGTGCGCCCAGATGGCGTCGGTGCCCTCGGCGCCGCCGCCCGCGGACTCGTCCTCGCCGGCGTGGACCAGCTGGAAGTGGTCGATGTAGCCGTCGGGCTCGTTGAAGTCGCCGTCGCCGTCGAAGTCGTAGCGGTCCCACTGGGCGTACTGCGCCAGGTCGGCCTTGATCTGGGCCTGCGTGCGGCCCTTGGCCTTCTGGTCGGCGACCCACGTGTTGACGCCGTCGCGGACCGCGTCCCAGACGTTGGCGCAGTTGGTCGAACCGCAGTAGTTCGAGCCGTAACGGGCCTCGTTGTAGGGGACCTTGACCCAGTCGGAGACCTCGCCGTCGACGGAGTAGCGCCCGGAGGACGTCTTCTCGTAGTACGTCTTGAGCGAGTCCTTGCCCTTGCCCTCACCGAAGTAGAGGTCCTGGAAGTGGGCCTGGTCGTAGTCGGCCTGCCAGGCGGTGCTGTTGTCCTTCGCCGGGTCCGGCTCGGCTATCCGGTTGTGCAGCGGGCCGGGCGTGCCGCCGTACTTCTTGACCGGGGGCTTCGGGCCGTCGCCGTCGGGGTCGAACATCGTGGTGTCGTCGACCTGGTCGCCGAACTCCACGAGGATCGTGAAGATCTTGTCGGTCTTCTCCCGGCCGAGCTCGACGTACTTGCTCTTGCCGAGCTTGACGACCTTGGAACCGCCCTTGGCGGTCACCTTCTTGTCCCCGGACAGGACCTGCTCCAGCGCGGCCTGACGCTGGGCGTCCTGCTCCTTGCTGAAGGGGCCTTCCAGGTCGTGCTCGTGCGCCTTGGCCGGTGCGGGGTCGCGCCGGTCCACGGTGGTGGCGCCGGATGCCGGCGCCCTGTCGTCCGCCTGCGCCGTGGCGAAGGCGGAGGCCGTCGCGGCAGTGGCGGCCAGGCAAACGGCTACGGCGGTTGCGCGCAGCGCCCGTCTCTGAGTGGTCACTTGATGCAGTCCTCCCCGGCGTTCGCGTCCGCGGCCAGGGGTGATTACGGGGCCGCGCGCGTTCAACGCGTCACAAGTGACGACATTTGATCGGAGTTATGAGAGAAAAGACAGACCTTGACTTGCACACACCAAGTGCACTATGCGGGAGTCGTCTTCCGGTATCCGGACGTGGCTCACGGGCCCTTCGATCCGTCAACCGGCGCGTCCGGAGCCCTTGTCGGCAGGAGCGTGACTCAGTGCGCCCCCCGTGCACCGGTACCGAGGGTTAGGTCACGCTTACTGCCGGTTCCTCACGGGCATCCACCGTCGTAGAGTCGATTGACAGTGCGAACGTGTTGAGAGACTTCCCTATCCGACGCCCCGAGGACGGATACCGCCATGCCGCGTCCGACTGCCGCACAGTACTCCTACGGTTCGGCCACCGTCGTCTTCTCCGCCCTCGCCATGCTGCTGCTGTTCCGCACGGAGTCCGGCATCGGTGTCGCCGCCGTCGGGACCGCGGCGATGGTGCTGGGCCTGCTGGTGGCCATGGCCCTCCCGGCCCGCACGAGGCCGGTCCGGAGAGCGACGCCGCCGCCCACCGCCGCCCGCACGCACCGCACGATCGAGGACATCGAGATCGCCGCCGCTCAGCGCCGGCACGTCGGTGAGCACTCGCTGCGCCGCTGAGGAACGGCCGCTCACGGGACGCTGACCACCACGGTCTTGCCCGCCTTGTCCTGCAGGCCCTGCCGGTAGGGCTTGTCGGTGAACATCAGCACGATGTTGATCAGCCACCACAGGCAGGGGCAGCACAGCAGCGCCGGGAGCCAGAGCACGACGGCACGCATCAGCGAGGAGCTCGTGTCGGGGACCGAGCCGTCGTTGAGCATCGCGACGCGCATCTTCAGCAGCCGCTTGCCCGGCGTCCGGCCGTCCTTGTGGGTGAAGTACGTGTCGTAGGCGACGTACACCACCAGACCGATCAGCGACCAGACGAGCTGGTGCCCGGTGTAGGCGTTGCCCACCGCGTTGCCGAAGTCGTCGTTGCCGTCGTCCGAGACGTCGACCGCACCGCCGAAGGGCAGCGAGATCAGGTACAGCGGGATCGAGATGATGAGGAAGTCGATCAGCCGCGCGAGGATCCGCTTGCCCGGTTCGGCGAGCGGCGGCATGCCGGCCAGAGGATCGGCACCGCCGTAGGGCCCACCGCCGCCGTACGGGTCGTTCGGCGGCGGGGGCGGAGGCGGCCCGCTGTCGTAGGGCGAACCGCTCGGAGGTCCCTGCGGCGGCCTCTTCGAGAAGGGGTCGTCGTCAGGGGGCGGAGGCGGTGGTTCAGTGCTCATGGGGGCAGTGCACCCCGGCCGGTGAAGGCCCGCAACGGCTCAGGGCCCTTCGGGGGACGGGGTGTCAGCCCACGGGCGTAAAGAGGCCCTTACCGGCCCGCGACGAAGGTGCGGGCCGCCTTGTCGTGCCAGCACTGGCGCCACGGACGGTCCACCAGGCACCAGAGCACGTTGACCACGCCGACGACGGCAAGGCCGAGCACCCCGTACACCAGCCACCGGCGCAGGGCGGCCCCCAGGCTCGGCGCGTCGTGGGACTCGATGTCCCGCACCTCGATCCCGCACAGCTTCTTGCCCAGGGTGCGGCCCCACCGGGAGGTGGGCACGGCCTCCAGGAGGAAGCCGAGGACCAGGAACGCCGCGAGCACCCCGCCGAACAGGCCGGCCGTGGTGGAGTCCAGGAGCCAGACCGTGACCGTCTCACCGGACGTCTTCGCCGCTTCGATCTTCTCGTCGATGTGCTCCAGCGCCTGGGTGACCAGCGGGAAGCCGACCGCGCCGACGACCGCGCCGAGGACGACCGTGTCCACGATCCGTGCGGCCAGCCGCTTGCCGAGCGCCGCGGGCCTGGCGGACGCCTGGGACCGTGCGAGCTGCTGGAAGGGGTCGTCCGCCACGGGCTTCCAGGGCACGACGGGCTGCTGCTGCTCCGGCCCGACGCCCTGCTGCTGGGCGAGCACGGGGCTCTGCTGCGGCAGGGGCTGCTGGGGGCGCGCGGTCTGCTCGGGCTGGGCGAGCTGGTGGACCTGCTGCGGCCAGGACGCGGATCCGCCGCCGGGGCCCGGAGTCAGAGGGGTGTTCAGCCCCTGCGGCTGCGGGGCCGGCGCGGGGGCGGGACGCGCGGTGCCGCCGGGCTGCACGGCGCGGATCGTCAGCGTGCCGTCGGGGTGCCCGGGACCCGCGGGCTCCTCCGCACGCGGACGCGGAGGACGGTCGGCGGCGGGGCCCACCGCGCGGATCGTGACCGTACCCTCGGCCGGCGGACGGCCGCCGCTTCCGGGCCGGTCCGCGCGGATGGTCACGGTGCCGTCGGTCACCTCGTCGCTGCCGTCGCGCATACCGGGCAGGGCGCCACGCGTCGGGTCGGGGCCGGCGGGCGCGCCGTCCGCGGGGGCGGAGGCGACGGGCGGGGTCGTGGGGCCGGACGTACGGGCCTCGGGGGTGCGGGCCTCGGGGGTACGCGGGTCCTGGCCGCCCCACGAGACGCGGTTGTCGCGGTCGCCGCCGAAGCCGGTCTGCCGGGAGGTGTCCGCCTGCCAGGCCGTCGCCGGCAGGGATCTGCCGGGTGCCGCGTCCGGCTGACCGGTTCCCGAACCACCGTCACCGCGCGCGGTGTCCGCCCCCTCGACCTCGTCGAGGTACATCGGGCCCGTCTCGTCCACCGGGGCGGGCGGCGTCGCGGGTGTCGTCCCGCCCTGGGGCGCGGGCCGGCTGGTGCCGGGGACCCACGCGGCGCCGTTCCAGTACCGGACGTATCCGGGGATGGACGGGTCGGGGTAGTAGCCCTCGCGGGGGCTTTCGTCACCGGGTGCCGGGGTTGGGGCGCTCATCACCGTGGTCCCGTATCTCTTCGAGGCCTCATACAAGGGTCCACATCTATCAGACCACCGAGCACCCCCGGGCCCGTCCTGCCGTTTGGACCACTTTCAGGGTCCGGACAAGTTTTTCTGGGAAGTCGCGTCATAGACGTCCGGCAGGGCGCTCTCTCCTTGTGAGGACCGGTCGGAGGACCGGCCCCTACGAGCATCGGAAGGTCGTGCACCCTCATGCAGAACGCCGTGGAACGCGAGCTCGAAGTGCAACTGGTCCTGTCGCCCGAGCGGTCCGTGGCCGTGCCCGCCCGGCTGGCCTACTTCACCGACGACCCGTACGCCGTGCACATCACCTTCCACATCGGCTCCGAGTCGCCCGTGCACTGGACGTTCGCCCGGGAGCTGCTGGTGGAGGGGGCGTTCCGGCCGTGCGGGCACGGGGACGTCAGGATCTGGCCGACGAAGGTGGAGGACCGGGGCATCATCTGCGTCGCGCTCACCTCACCCGACGGCGACGCCCTGCTGGAGGTGCCGTCGGTCGCCGTCACCGCCTGGGTGGAGCGGACCCTGCGGGTGGTGCCCCCCGGGACCGAGAGCGGACTGCTGGGCCTGGACGGGGCGCTCTCCGAGCTGCTCACCCCCCTGCCGGCCGACGACCTGTGGCTGAGCGATCCCTGGTCCAAGGACGAGCAGCAGGACGGCGAGGGGTGAGCGGTGGTGCTCCGCCTCAGAACAGCTTGCCGGGGTTGAGCAGTCCGAGCGGGTCGAAGGCGGACTTGATCCCGCGCTGCAACTCAAGCCCCACCTCGCCCAGTTCGCGGGCGAGCCATTCCTTCTTCAGGACGCCGACGCCGTGTTCGCCGGTGATGGTGCCGCCCAGTTCCAGCCCCAGCGCCATGATCTCGTCGAACGACGCGCGGGCCCGGCGGGATTCGTCGGGATCCGTGTGGTCGAAGCAGACGACGGGGTGGGTGTTGCCGTCGCCCGCGTGGGCGCAGACACCGATGGTCAGCCCGAACTTCTCGGCGATCGCGGCGGTTCCCTCGATCATCGCGCCCAGCCGGGACCTCGGCACGCACACGTCGTCGATCATCGTGGCCGACTTGACGGTCTCCAGGGCGGGCAGCGCCGAGCGGCGGGCCTGCAGCAGGAGTTCGGACTCGGCGACGTCGTCGGCGGGCACGACCTCGGTGGCTCCGGACGCCTTGCAGAGCTCCCCCACGGCGGCGAGGTCCGCCGCCGGGTCGGGCGTGTCGAACGCGCAGAGCAGGAGGGCCTCGGTGGATTCGGGGAGGCCCATGGAGGCCATCGCGTTGACGGCGCGTACCGTCGTACGGTCCATCAGTTCGAGGAGTGACGGGGTGTGTCCCCGCTCCATGATCCGGCACACGGCGTCGCAGGCCGCCGCCGCGGAGGGGAACTCCGCGGCGAGCGCGAGCTGCTGCGGCGGCCGGGGCCGCAGTGCGAGGACGGCCTTGACGACGATGCCGAGGCTCCCCTCGGAGCCGACGAAGAGCCGGGTGAGGTCGTACCCGGCGACACCCTTCGCGGTGCGCCGCCCGGTGTTCAGCAGCCGCCCGTCGGCCAGGACGACCTCCAGGCCCAGGACGTACTCGGCG
>Ga0164307_10001082_pt1 | contig 12183 bp, 12 predicted proteins | sample Whisoiple_243_MG_FD_110214 | JGI IMG/M metagenome (GOLD analysis project Ga0164307, IMG submission 110214) | Soil microbial communities amended with fresh organic matter from upstate New York, USA - Whitman soil sample_243_MG | ecosystem: Environmental > Terrestrial > Soil > Unclassified >...
GCCGACGGGTTGCCAGCGGCGGAGCGAGGTGTTTTGCAGCACCGACGGATTGACGCAGCTTACCGGCCACATGCCGGAAAGCACGAGTGACAATTCGTAGCCAACGCGACGTTTGCGCGCCTCATCGAAACGTGCCGAGGCGGAAGCGACATGCGCGGTCAGCGTCACGTTTTCCATGCCCAGCATCGGATTGTCGTGCGAGGGCGGCTCCGTCTCCAGCACATCGAGCGCGGCATGCGCGATCCAGCCTTCCTGCAACGCCTTGATCAGCGCCGCTTCGTCCACGGTCGGGCCGCGGCCGGTGTTGATGAAGATGGCGTTCGGCTTCATCTGGCGGAAATGCTTCTCGCCGAGCATATGGTGGGCTCGGGGCGCGCCGGTGCGTGCATCGAGACGAAATCCGATTGCGTCAGCACTTCGGACAGCGTCGCGGGCACGACGCCATGTTCGGAAATCAGCGTCTCCTGGATAAAGGGATCGTAAGCCATCATCCGCAAGCCAAACGGCGCGGCGCGCCTGGCGACCGCGCGTGCCACCCGGCCGAACGAGATGAAGCCGAGCGTCTGTCCCATCAGTCGCGGAATCTTCAGCAGCGCCGGCCGTCCCTCCGACCAGCGGCCCTCGCGAACCATCCGGTCCTGCTGGATCAGGCGGCGAAAGCCGGCCAGCAGCAGCAGCATGGCATGGTCGGCGACTTCCTCGATGAAGGTGTCAGGGATGTTGGTGACGGGGATGCCGCGCGCGGTGGCGGCCTTGACGTCGACGCTGTCGACGCCGACGCTGCCGAGCGTAATGACCTTGCAGTTTTCCAGCGCGTCGATGATTTTCTTGGTGATCGGGATGCCCTTGGCGTAGATGGCGTCGGCGGTCCGCGCGGCGTCAATGAATTCGGCCTCATCGGCCGGCGCCTCGACGATGTCGGCGTCGATCGGGTCGAGCGCCTCTTTCTCGAATGCGTAGCCGCCACCGGCAACGGTGAAACTCGCGCCCTTCGGCGTCACCACTTTGAACTTGGGCATTCGATTCTCCCGATTTGACGTTTCGGTGTTGGTTTGACCGCGACAGGGCACTGCCGCCTTCCGACTAGCATCCCGATCACCGTTCCCGGCCATTGCGGCAGGTGTTCAGCGCGAGAACGGGGAGCGGTAACGAGTTATATCGTGCCGCGACTTCTTCCGCCAATCGCGGCGCCCCCACAACCGCTTTGGTCGGGAGAGTCTTTGGCGACTTCGCTTTCGCTCGCGGCTTTTGCGTCAGGAGGATGGCGCAGGAATTGTCAGGAATTGTCAGGGTGCTTTGGTCACGGGTTCGAACGCCGCGATCAATCCGCCGACGCAACGCCGTGATGCCTCAACCGGCACATACAGCCGTTGGTCGGATCATGCGCGGGATCTCTTGAACGTCGAAGATCTCAAGACACGGAAGCATCAGGGAACAGTGAACCTGCTGCTGTTTCACCTGTGTTCGCGCGGATGCGATCCCTGGGCATGCGCGCAGGAGGCTTTTTAGCCGCTATTTGCGCGCCGTCAACGCGTGCTCCGGACTCCGTGTGATGCGGATCACACGGTAAATCGCGGGACGTGAACGCACCGCCGCGACGGCGACACCATGGCGTATCGCGACGGTCAATCGGCCGGAGCAGACATTGAAACCCATGGAGACAAACAATGGATGGCGTATCTCACCTCTCGGTCGATAGCTTGATCAGCACCGATTTCGAGGAAGCTTCGCAGCTCGATCATGTCGCGCCGACTGCCGGCGCGCCGAACCGGCTGCAGTTTTGGGAAGCCGAGCACACCCGCCCCGAATTCGAGCAGGGTGGCGAAGAGAATTCCGACCTGATCAACGTCGCCAACAACTACCTCGAGAAGTGCATGGCGCATCCGTATCTGCCGGTCGAAGAAATTCGCGCCCAGCAATTCGCGCGGATCAAGGAACTGGTCAAGATGGCCTACCGCGATATCCCGGTCTATCGCAACAAGTACAAGAAGGCGGGCTTCAAGCCCTCGCATCTCAAGACCTATGAAGATATCCAGAAGATTCCCGTTATCACCAAGCCGGAGCTGGTCGCCGCGTTCCCGGATCAGTGCGTCAACCGCAAGTTCAAGAGCGATAGCCTGTTTCCGACCCGCTCGTCCGGCTCGTCGGGCCAGACCCTCCTGATCCGCGTCGACTATGACGCGATCCTGACCGACACCATCCAGGGCGTCCGCCAGTTCGCGATGCAGAGTGGCAACGATTACAAAGAGAACGACCTGCTCGCCCACGTCTACACCGTGCCGTGGTGGTACGACTCTATCGGTGGCAAGTACCCGACGGCGTTCATCTCGAACCTGATCCCGCCGTCCCGCGTCGCCCAGCATCTGCGCTATCTCGCGCCGCGGACACTGTCGCTGTATCCGTCTAGCCTCGATGGGCTGATGCCGCATGTCGATGAATTCAAGTCGACCCTGAACGTCGTGGTCACGCATTCGGAATATTCCTCGAAGGCCCAGCGCCAGGAATGGTCGCGCCAGCTCGGCGTGCCCGTGCTCGACGAATACTCCTCGGAGGAAGCCACCCGCATCGCGCTCGAAATGCCTGACGGTCATTACTATGTCTGCGAAGACACCGTGCATCTCGACGTGCTCGATCCCGTGACCATGGAGCCGCAGGTGCCCGGCCAGTCCGGCATTGCCGTGATCACCAATCTGCTCAACGAGGCGATGCCGTTCATTCGCTACGTGCAGGGCGACTACATCACGCTCCCGGTCACCCCGGCGCCCTCCAAGATCAACTGGTCGCAGATCGCCAGCATCGATGGCCGTCTCAACGACGCCTTCATCAACAAGGAAGACCGCAAGGTCCCCGCCGGCAGCATCCTTGATGCGACCTATCGCTGGATGTTCGATTGCGACCTGCATCTGGCGCAGTTCGAGATCGTACAGACCGGTGTCGACCAGATCGAGGCGCGCGTCGTACTCGGTGCCGCCACGTCGGCGGACAAGCTGCACGGATCGATCCCGCATCTGGAAGATCTGCTTTCGATCTGCCTGGAGGACAAGGTCCGCGTCAAGGAAGTCGTGCTCGATGCTTTCCCGCCAAAGGTCGGCAAGCGCCGTCCTATCCGCCGCGAGATGGCGTAACCCGGGAACGAGGGGACATGTGTCATGATCGACTCGATCAACCGTATGGCGGCAATGACGGCGCGTTATTACTATCTGCTGCGCTCGTCATGGCTGAGGCTGGCTGAACTGATCTTCTGGCCGGCGATGCAGATGCTGGTGTGGGGTTTTCTCTACACCTACCTCTATGACAGCAAATCCAGCATGGCGAGTACCGGCGGCATTCTGCTCGGCGCCGTGCTGCTCTGGGACGTGTTGTTCCGCGGCCAGCTCGGCTTCAGCTTCACGTTCCTGGAGGAGATCTGGTCGCGCAATGTCGCGAACCTGATGATGAGCCCGCTGCATCCAGCCGAGCTCGCAGCATCGCTGATGGCGATGAGCCTGCTCCGACTCCTGATCGGCACCCTTCCGGTGACGTTGCTGGCGTTCGTGCTATTCGGCTTCAACATCTACGGATTAGGCTTCCCGCTGCTCGGGTTCTTCATCAATCTGGTGTTGACCGGCTGGGCGATCGGGCTCGTCGTGTCCGGCATGATCATCCGCCAGGGCCTGGGCGCCGAGAGCCTTGCTTACTCGGTCATGATCCTGGTGCTGCCGCTGTGCTGCGTCTACTACCCGGTCTGGGTGTTGCCACTCTGGCTGCAACCCGCCGCCTGGTCGCTGACGCCCACTTACGTGTTCGAGGGCATGCGGGCGATCCTGATGGACGGCGTGTTCCGCGCCGACCTGATGGTCGAGTGCTTCGCACTTAACCTCGCCTATCTCACGCTCGCTTTTACGACATTCATGCTCCTGCTGCGCAGTGCCCGTCACAAGGGTGTGCTGCTCACCATGGGCGAGTAATCAGGGGACCGTCATGAACAGCATTGCCACTTTTTTCTCGGGTACAGACCAGGCGCGCGCATCCGCGAGCACGCTCCCGGCTCCGGCACAATCGCCGGCGACGATCGAGGCCGCCACTCCGGCGATCGCGGTCGAGACACTGTGCAAGAAGTACGGCACGCATTGGGCCGTCGACGAGGTCAACTTCATCGTGCCGAAGGGCTGGACCGTCGGTCTGCTCGGCGGCAATGGCGCCGGCAAGACCACCACCATCGCGATGATCATGGGTCTCGTGGTGCCGACCGCCGGTCGCGCCATGGTGCTCGGACACGACATGGCGACCGAACGCCACAAGGTGCTGAAGCGGATGAACTTCGAAAGTCCGTACGTAGCTCTACCGGCGCGACTGACGGTGCGCGAGAACCTCACCGTGTTCGGCCGGCTCTACGGTGTGCCCAACGTCAAGCAGAAGATCGAGGAGCTGATCGAGGAATTCGAGCTCGGCGACATCATCGACCGATATACCGGTCGGCTTTCGGCTGGGCAGAAAACCCGCGTCGCGGTGGCCAAGGCGCTGATCAACGACCCCGACGTGCTGGTGCTCGACGAGCCCACCGCTTCGCTCGATCCGGATCGCGCCGACTGGGTGCGCAGCCGCCTGCAGGCCTATCAGCGGCGCAAGGGCGCCACCATCGTGATGTCGTCGCATAACATGCTCGAGGTCGAGCAGCTCTGCGACTTCGTCGTGATCATGAGCCGCGGCCGGGTCGTCGCACTCGGCACTTGCCGCGAACTGACCGAGCAGTTCCAGTGCAAGAATCTCGACGAGGTCTTCATCAAGCTGGCGCGGGGAGCGTGATGCTGTCCGCGGTCTCGATTCAGCAGCAACACAAGCAGCCGTCGCGGATCACGATTCGCGGCGAGCGCGGCGCCGACGTCTCGGCGCGAGAGACCCTGCTGGATGCCGCTTTCGGTCCCGGCCGCTTCGGCAAATCCTCCGAGCGCCTGCGCGAGGGCAGGGTCCCGGCCCGGGGCCTGGCGTTCACCGCCGTCGATGGCAAGCGCCTGGTCGGAACGGTGCGGTTGTGGTCGGTTACGGCCGGCGCCGCCAAGGGATGCCTGCTGCTCGGCCCGCTTGCGGTCGCCTCCGATGTCCGCGGCCTCGGTGTCGGCGCCGATCTGATATGGCGGGCGATACGGGAGGCGAAGCGGCGCGGCTACCGCGCAGTGCTGCTGGTTGGCGATCCCGCCTACTATCCGCGTTTTGGTTTCTCTGCCGAAAATACTAGCGCGCTGCGCATGCCCGGCCCCTACGAGCGCGATCGCCTGCTGGCTTGTGAATTCTTGCCGGGGACACTTGAGGGCGCGCGCGGCATGATATCGGCGGATCGTCCGCGGCCGTCGCGGTTCGCCGGGATTATCGACAGCGTCGCCGTCGGCAGAATTCCAATCACGCAGCCCGCGTAGTCTTTTTCACGCGTCTCAAGGCGTCGTCGATGGCGCCGATGCCCTGCGCGCGGCGACGAAAACGCCCGTCAGCACCAGCGCGAAGCCTATGACTTGGAACGGTTGCGGGCGCTCGCCGAGAAAGGCCATCGCCATCACGGAACCGAACAGCGGCACGACGTGAAAGAACGGCGCGGCGCGGTTGGCGCCGATCAGCTGTACGCCGCGATTATAGCACAGATAGGCTACCGTCGAGGGAAACACCGCGACATAAAACAGCGACAGCAGGTTCGCCGTGTTGATCGCCATGACCGGTCGCGTGGCCAACTCCCAGACCAGCAATGGAAAGAGACACAACGCGCCGCCGCCGAAGGTGAAGGCGGCAAACGACAGCCCATGGATCGCCGGACGCTTCAGCGTCATTACCGAATAAAATCCGAAGATCACCAACGCCACAATAAAGATGACGTCGCCCTTATTGAACTCGATGCTCGAAAGCGTGCTCAAATCGCCGTGCAGCAGGATCACCAGCACGCCGGTCAGCGACAGCACGACGCCCGCAGCCTGTGCCCATGTCAGCCGCACGCCGAGCAGAACGAGCGACCACACCGCGACCACCAGCGGGCCGGCCGATTGCAGCAGCAGCACGTTCAATGCCTGGGTATATTCGAGCGCCCAGTATTGCAGCGTGTTGAAGGCGCCGATCCCGGCGACGGAAATGATCACCATGATGCCGATGCTGCTGCGAATCGCGGCCCGGTCGCGCATCAGATGTTGCCAGGCGATTGGCAGCAAGATGAGGAACGCGAGGAACCAGCGCAGGAATGAAAGCGTAATGGGGGGAATATGCCCTGCGGCGAGGCGGCCGACGATCGCGTTACCGGCCCAGCACAACGCGGTGATCGAAAGCAGCAGATAGGGCTGCTGGGTGATCCAGCCGCCGGAAGCGGAAGTCTGCTCGGGGGCTGACATGAGACGTCGTTCTCAGGGAATCCTGCCGGATAAGAAGATTTGCCCGGTTCGATGAGGTCTGCGCCCCGCCTGGCATCCGTGCCGGGCCGCAACGTTGATCCGGCCCCGTTCACAGACACGGATTTTTACCCGACATCAATGGGCTGGATGCATCGCGACCATGCGTCGGACAGCGATCGCTTGTCGCGCGGTGCGGCCCTGCTCATGCCGATCGTGCCACTGTCGCTTTTGTTCGTGCTTTCGGCAAATCCGCATCGGCCCGCGCGGGACGCGGCCATGATGCCGGGTTGCGCGCGGCTACGTGATCGGAGGCCCACGGACCGGCCATAATTCGGACGCCACGGCCTGAGAAGTGGGTCGATCGGATGGTTCGCTTGGTGACGATAGGCCTCGCCCGGCCTGCCAGGCCGCTCCGGCGCAGCCGTTGGCCAATGCCGCGCTAACACGTCGCAGCCGCCTTTTTCCGTTTAATATCAATTTGTTGGGTCCTCCTTGCTTCGATCGGGCGGCGCCGTTCTTGCTTGCGTCCATAGTCCGCATCCGTTATCCGGTGGGCTGCCTCGCGAGCGAGCGGCCCCGGCCGTGATTTGGGCTGGGCGCATGATCCGGAACGATGGGCCCCGGGTTTTTCCCAAGGTCATGCTCATGCAGAGGTGGTTGCAGAGGGAATACCCGCGAAATGGCTAATGTTGTCGTCGTCGGCGCCCAATGGGGTGACGAGGGGAAGGGCAAGATCGTCGACTGGTTGTCGGAGCAGGCCGACATCGTCGTGCGCTTCCAGGGCGGTCACAACGCCGGGCATACCCTGGTCATCAACGGCGAAACCTACAAACTGGCGCTGTTGCCGTCTGGCGTGTTGCGGCCTTCGAAACTGTCGGTGATCGGCAACGGCGTGGTGGTGGATCCGCAGGCCTTTCTCGACGAGGTCGCCAGGCTGAAGGGGCAGGGCGTTGCTGTTGGTCCCGAAAACCTGCGCGTCGCCGAAAACGTCACGCTGATTCTGCCGCTGCATCGCGAACTCGATGCCCTGCGCGAATCCTCCAATGCGATCACCGCGATCGGCACCACGCGGCGCGGCATCGGTCCGGCCTATGAGGACAAGGTCGGCCGTCGCGCGATCCGGCTGATGGACCTCGCCGATCTCGATACGCTGCCGCACAAGATCGAGCGCCTGCTGGTGCACCACAATACGCTGCGCCGCGGCCTCAATCTGGAGCCGATCGACGGCAACGGAATCCTGAAAGAGCTGACGGCAATGGCGCCGAAGCTTTTGCCTTATGCCGAAACCGTGTGGCATCTGCTCGACCTGCGGCGCCGCGAGGGCAAGCGCATCCTGTTCGAGGGCGCGCAAGGCGCGCTGCTCGACGTCGACCACGGCACCTATCCCTATGTCACATCGTCCAACACGGTGGCGGCGCAGGCGGCGACCGGCTCGGGGATGGGGCCGAGCGCGGTCGGCTATGTGCTCGGCATTTGCAAGGCATACACGACCCGGGTCGGCCAGGGGCCGTTCCCCACCGAGCTGACCAATGAGACCGGCGAGGAGATCGGCCGTCGCGGCAAGGAATTCGGTGTCAACACCGGACGCAAGCGGCGCTGCGGCTGGTTCGATGCGGTGCTGGTGCGCCAAACGGTGCGGACCTGCGGTATCCATGGCCTGGCGCTCACCAAGCTGGATATCCTCGATGGGTTCGACAGCATCGAGGTCTGCGTCGGCTACAGGCTGGACGGCAAGGAAATCGATCATTTGCCGGCCGGCGAGGGCGCGCAATCACGGGTGACGCCGGTCTACGAGACCATCGAGGGCTGGAAGGAGCCGACCGCCAATGCGCGTTCCTGGGCGGACTTGCCGGCACAGGCCATCAAATATGTTCGCAGGGTCGAGGAATTGGTGGGCTGCCCGATCGCCCTGCTTTCCACCAGCCCCGAACGCGAAGATACTATTCTGGTCCAGAACCCGTTTGAGGCTTAACGAGATATTACTGGAACGCCCGCAGTGTTGAGCAGAGATGGCTGACTACTACCCGCTGATCGCCCGCGCCATTGCCGGACTGGACCCCAGTGCTCCCGGCGAGAGCCGCCGCGCGCTGTACGAACGGGCCCGCACCGCGCTGATCGCGCAGTTGCGCAGCGTCGAACCGCCATTGAGCGAATCCGAGATCACCCGCGAGCGATTGTCGCTGGAGGAGGCCGTGCGCAAGGTCGAATCCGAGGCTGCCCAGCGCGCCCGGGATGCCACCCGTTCCGGTGGCGGGGATGCGGCGCGTAGCGGCGCGCGCGCCGGCGATGCATTCCGCGCCAACAATCGGTCCGGCACTCGGCCGTCCCCCTCACGCAACGATCGGCCACCGCTCGGGCAGGAAGATCCGTCGGGCAACCTTCGCGCCGATCAATCTTCGTCATCGCGGCTGCCTCCCGTTCCGATATCGGATGCGCCGCCAAGTCGTGAACGCACGGCGGCGCCCCGCCGCGGCGGGGATGACAACGCGCCACCGGCGCCGGGCATGCGCGGGTTTCGCGATATCGCGGCCGACGCTGACGATCTTGGACGCGCCGCAGCGCAAGCCAACCGCGCAGCGCGGAAAACCTATGCCAACGTGCCGTCGCCGTCGCCGGAGTTCGACCGGCTCGAGCCGAGCATGGAGAATCGCAGCGGCGATCCGGAGGCGCCCTATTCCTACGATGAATCCATCCAGGAGGCCGAACGCTACACGTCGCCGGCTTCCCCTCCGCGGTCGCGCCTGTCGCTCCACCGTGGTCGTGACCCGAAAAAGCGTCCGCGCCCCGCCGCCATGTTTCCTTTCAAGAGCGCGATCGCGATCGGCGTCGTCCTGATCCTGGTGGGCGCCGCGATCCTGATGGGCAAGCAGGTCATCAACACCGTGAGCGGTCTGTTCAAGCCGTCGAGCGATGTGGTGGAAGCGCCAAAGGACAGTACGGCGCCGCTGGCCAAGCCGAAGATTCCCGATCGCGTCGGCCAGCCGTCATCGACCGAACAGGTCGCGCCGGTGGCGCAGCGGGTGGTGCTGTATGACGAGGATCCGTCCGATCCCAAGGGCAAGCAATATGTCGGCACAGTGGTGTGGCGCACCGAGCCGATCAAGGGCGGCGCCGGCCAGGCCGCCGATATCGCGGTACGCGCCGACATCGACATTCCCGACCGCAAGTTCAAGATGACGATGTCGTTCCGCCGCAACACCGATACGTCGCTTCCGGCCAGCCATACCGCTGAACTGACCTTCATGCTGCCGCCGGATTTCTCCGGCGGCGGCGTCAGCAACGTGCCGGGCATCCTGATGAAGTCCAACGAGCAGGCCCGCGGCACGCCGCTCGCCGGCCTCGCGGTCAAGGTCACCGACGGTTTCTTCCTGGTTGGTTTGTCCAACGTGGAGTCCGACCGCTCGCGCAATATCCAGCTCCTGAAGGAGCGTTCGTGGTTCGACGTGCCGCTGGTCTATGTCAACCAGCGCCGTGCCATCATCGCGATCGAAAAGGGAGCGCCCGGCGAGCGTGCGTTCAACGACGCATTCGCGGCATGGGGCGAGTAGGGTTTCCTTGCTTCCGAACGGCTCGCGTTCGAATCGTGGATTGTCCGAAGACCTGTGACCGTTTGACGTCAAGCTGAAGCTGTCCGAGGTTGGTTGCTGCTTTGGACGTAGTCCGCTCGACGGCAAAAAATTGCTATGTCTCCGGAAGAATAGCGGGGAGTGAAGCATGAAGCGGTATCTGATCTTCGCGGCGCTTGGACCGTTTCTCGGCGGGTTTTTTCTCTTGGTGGCAAACACCGTCACGTCCGGCTACTGGGATCACCCGACCTGGGCCGAAGCGACCAAGCTGTTCGCGGCTTTCCTCAAGACGCTGCAATACAGCTATCTGTTCGGCATCCTGCCTATTCTGATGATTGCGGCGGTGGACGATATCGTGTTCCATATCAAGAAAATTCCGCCCGTGGTCCGTATGCTGATCGTCGGTGCGATCGCGTTCGTCGCGGCGGAATTTCTCTACACAGGATCCGATAGCGGCGCGGTTCAGTTCATCCTCTATGGTCTGGCCGGCTTCGTTCCCGGGGCACTTGCGTCGTGGTTGGCGCATGAGGCGATCGACGAGCCGAGAACGGCGGCGCCGACCGCGTCATAAGCAAAGGCCGCAGGTCTTGCGGTCCATCGGTGGCATCAACAGCTCAAATCGTTGCGTCATTTGAACGCCCGACCAGCAGGATATTGAGGCCAGCGTGTACGCCGGTTCCGATGAGCGCCGTTTCGCCTGCGCTGCCGCCGGGTTTCAAAGCTGCGATTTCACTTGAAAGCGCAATGGCACCGCAACTTGCGTTTGCCTCGTGCGTTACCATCTGATGACCATGCAAAACGACGATATTTACTTCCGCAAATCGGTTCATGCCCGAACCGCCGGAGCGGCGTTCGGCGCTGGACAGTCGCGCGCTCGTGTGATCGATCAGGAGGGCCGCGAAATACCGGCGGACCCGCCCGATAGTCCGTTTCAGAGCTTTCGCTTCGATTTTGGGCATGCCGGCGCCAACCCGTTCGGTAATCTGACCCGCGAGCAGCGGCTGGCGCGGCTGGACGCAATTGCCAGACTGCTCGACGTCGCGTTCATCCTGCCCGGCACCAACATCCGCTATGGTGTCGACGGCATCATCCGGCTGATCCCGGTGGTTGGCGATCTCGTCGCATCGGCGTTTTCGCTGTGGTTGGTGCGTGAGGCGCGTTCGCTCGGCGCGCCCTGGCATGTCACTGCCCGGATGCTCGCCAACGTCGCGCTGGAAGGAACTGTCGGACTGGTGCCGGTCGCGGGCGATGCGTTTGACGTACTGTTCCGCGCCAACATGCGCAACATGAAGCTGTTACGGCGCTGGATGGAAAAGCAGCCGCGCTGACAACATGCCGCGTTCTCCCGCGGGGGGAGAAGCAGCACATTTGACTTTCACCAAAGTGAGATCGGATTACGCCGCGTCGGCGTCGGTATTGCCGCCCGCGGGCTTCTGCGCGCGAGGGCGTCGGGGCAGCGGGAAATCCTGGCTTTCATAGAGGTTGCGAATGCCGCTCTGGTCGAAACGGGCTTCCTCAACTTGCAGATAGGCGCCATTCAGCGAGTCCGCGGGCAATTCCTCGATCGCGAAGCGAACCGCCTCGGCCGCGGTGCCAAATCGCCGATATGCAAAGCCGGCCCTTTTCTTCTTGCGGATCGCGGCTGGGAACAATTCGGCGGCGGTGTTGTAGCTAAAGGAAGCCATGGTCAGTGACCTTTATCTTTTTCGTGGGAGCGCGATTTCACTCGCGAACAGTTCGCGCCGGGCCTGCCAAGCGGGCAGGATGCCGGCACACGTCATTTAGAACAGTCTTTAGAATATAGGCTCGTTTGGCAGAAATGCGACTCCTGACCGGCCGGATAATGAATCCCCGCCCGGTCCGGCCCTATCTAAAATAACTATTAAATTACAATAACTTATATGGTTAAAGCTTGCCGAGCAGCAACAGGACGATCAGAACCACAAGAATGACGCCGCCGATGCCGATCCCGGAATGGCCCATGCCGTAGCCATAGCCCCCGAACCGACCGGAAAAGCCGCCGATCAAATAGATAATGACGAGGATGATGAGTACCGTTCCCAGAGACATCGCGCCCTCCAACCTGCCTGCAGACGAGCTTGCGCTGCGTTTGGCCTGCCGAGCAAAGCATAGCGGGGCCGCCGGTTCCAGCGAAGGAACCAGTCGGCCTATTTGGGCTCGAGTTTCAGCGCAGCCGAGTTGATGCAATAACGCAGGCCGGTCGGGCCGGGGCCGTCCTCGAAGACATGGCCGAGATGGCCGTTGCATTTGGA
>Ga0164307_10001086_pt1 | contig 12151 bp, 12 predicted proteins | sample Whisoiple_243_MG_FD_110214 | JGI IMG/M metagenome (GOLD analysis project Ga0164307, IMG submission 110214) | Soil microbial communities amended with fresh organic matter from upstate New York, USA - Whitman soil sample_243_MG | ecosystem: Environmental > Terrestrial > Soil > Unclassified >...
CCACATACCGGCGGCGCCGATGGTCCCACGCGCGCCAGACCGCCCCGACCCCACCACGTCCGATCGGATCGATCAGCTCGTACCGACCAGCGAAGACCTCACCCATTGCGCTGCGCCCGCTCCCGTCCCGTTGAGGTTCGTGCCCCGGCTGCCGGGATACTGCCACGGATCCGTCGGCCCGGGGCGGCCCCCGGGCCCTGGGGTCCGACCTAGCTCTGGTGTCCCTCGTAGTGCGCGATCGCGTCCGCGGTGCGTCCCGCGCCGTACACCCTGAGGAACTCTGCCAGTTCCGGATGGTCAGGGGCGAGGGAGTCGGCCGCGTCGATGATGTCGCCCGCCGCCGCGACCGAGCGCAGCAGTGACTGGATCTCACGGACCACACGCCGCACGGTGGGGGCTCCACCGGTGGTGGACGTCTGGCCGGTGTTGGTCAGGACCGAGCCGCCCTGAGACTTCTTGATCTCCTCCATCCGGGCCGTGGCCTCTCCCGCGCTGACACTGCCGTCCGCGACCTGGCCGGCGAGCTCCTGAAGTGCCTGGACCCGCTGGACGACCGCAGGGTTGCCGATCTTGGCCCGCTGTCCGCTCATCAGTTGGGAGAGCATGGGCGCGGACAGCCCGAGAACGGCCGCGAGGCGTGCCTGATTGAGGCCGAGGTCGTCGATCAGCCTGCGGAAGAGCGCCCCCAGTGGCTCTCCGTACCAGCTGCGCTGGAGCTCCCTGGCTCTAGCCGTGGCCTCTTGCTGCGCTGCGTCCATTGCGTCTCCCCTTCGCTGCGGCTTCGCTGCTGCGAACCTCGTCGTGCATCTTACGGAGAGCCGTTGCGGGCCGGGAGTCCCAATCCTTTTGCAGGATTCGGGGGGTCACCCGGTACTCTGTTCTGGGTCGGACGTCGCGGCATGGATGTGCCCAGTGATGTCCGGTTTTCGGGGCCTTAGCTCAGTTGGTAGAGCGCTGCCTTTGCAAGGCAGATGTCAGGAGTTCGAATCTCCTAGGCTCCACATACACATCCCCTCCGACCTGCGGATCGCGCGGTCGGAGGGGATTTTTTCTGCTCGCGGCGTTCTTCAGGGGCTCTGGGTGGCCAGGCTTCGGCGTATCGGTTTCACGTGAAACACAGCGAGGGGCGCCGAAGACCATGCGGTCTTCGGCGCCCCTCGCGGGCTTTCACCGGCGGGCCGGTTCAGCGGTGGTCGGTGCCGTCCGTCGGGTCGGATCCGGACTCGGCCTCGTCCTGCTTGGCGCGGACTTCCGGGTCCAGTACGGTCTGGCCGCTGCCGTCGACCGACGTCAGAGGAGCGCGACCGTCGTCCACCTCGGTGGGGGCGGGCGGCTCGACCAGCCAGTCCGGGTTGGCCTGCTTGTCCCACCACTTCCAGGCGGCGAGGGCTCCGCCGGCCAGGATGCCCAGCACGAGGAAGCCCTTGGCGGCCCGACCCGCCTTCGCTCGGCGCTCGTGCTTCCTGACGAGCTTCTGCACCTCCTTGGCGGTCACCTGGCCGCGGAGGGCAGCGAGCGCGGCCGCACTTCGGGCGGTCGCCTCCTCGGCGACAGGCCGGCTCGCCGCTACCGCGTACTCCACGCGCGGCACTGTGTAGTCCGCGGCGGTGCGGGCGGCGCTGCGTGTCCGGACAGCGGCCTTGTGCGCGGCCTCGTCGACCTTGGGTGGCACATGGGTCAACGCCTGTTCGATGCGTGGTGCGAGATGCGCGCCGTACTGGACGCGGGCCTGCGCGGCTGCCTTCGACATCTTGGGCGCGAGCCGTGCACGAGCCTCCTGCGCGTAGTGCGCGGCCTGTTCCTTGGCCGTGTCGGCGTAGGGCGCCACCACTTCCGCGGCGTGCTGCGCGCTGTCCTTCGCCGAGTAGGTTGCGGCGCGCACGCTGTCGATGCGGGTCACGGGATCCTCCTCCTTGGTGGCGGGTAGGTACTCCGCCTATCCACCCATTTCAAAATCATGCCCGCTGGTGCCTTGAGCGCCATGCGGGACGGGCATCCGGGTCATGAGTGACATTCTTGTTCAAAGCAGAGCGAGGGGGGTGTGTCGCCGACGATGCCACGGTTCGTGTCGGGGTGCTCCGCTCCACCGGACACCTGGTCGCATATATCCCGCCGGAAGTGTGGGAAAGGTGCAGGAAAGCGGGCAACGAGGTGAGTGCCGCTCGCCCAGGGCCGTGACCGGGCTGCGAGGGCGGCGCCCCGTGCGAGGATCGGTGGTCATCAGCGCAGACTTAGGGAAGGCAGATCGTGGCCGAGCAGCTTTACGCCACTTTGAAGACCAATCAGGGCGACATCGCGATCCGGCTGCTGCCGAACCACGCCCCCAAGACGGTCAAGAACTTCGTCGAGCTCGCCCGGGGTGAGCGTGAGTGGACCAACCCGGAGACCGGCAGGAAGTCCACCGACAAGCTCTATGACGGCACTGTCTTCCACCGTGTCATCAGCGGTTTCATGATCCAGGGCGGTGACCCGCTGGGCAACGGTACGGGGGGCCCGGGGTACGAGTTCCGCGACGAGTTCCACCCCGATCTCGCGTTCACCAAGCCGTATCTCCTGGCCATGGCCAATGCCGGTCCGGGAACCAACGGTTCGCAGTTCTTCGTGACCGTGTCGCCCACCGCCTGGCTGACCGGCAAGCACACGATCTTCGGCGAGGTCGCCGACGACGCGGGCAGGAAGGTCGTGGACGCCATCGCCGCCGCTCCTACCAACCCCCGCACCGACCGTCCGCTCCAGGACGTGGTGATCGAGTCGGTCGTCATCGAGACCCGCTGACCGTCGGGCGGCCGGCTTCCGGCCACCGGCCCGACGGCCGCCCTCTCCGTGGGAACCAACCGCCCTGCTCGTCCGTACTGCTACATAACGGGCGAGTGGGGCGATCGCATGTGTGCCTCCTCCGCGGACGAGGACCGAAGGGGCCGTGACCGATGGATCAGCAGCCGCCGGAAGACCAGGGCGGGGCCGCGGCCGCGGGTGGTCCGCCGACCTGCTACCGCCATCCGGGCAGGGAGACGGGAATCCGCTGCACCCGGTGCGAGCGGCCGATCTGTACGGACTGCATGATCCCGGCGTCGGTGGGCTTCCAGTGCCCGGACTGCGTCCGCGAAGGGGCCGGTACGGGCCACCACCCGGCGGCGAGCCGACCGCGGACCCTGGCCGGCGGCAGCGTCGCGGCCGACCCCAGGCTGATCACCAAGATTCTCATCGGCATCAACCTCGCCGTCTTCGTGGGTGTGCTGGCCCATCCGGCCCTTCGCGACGATCTCCTGCTGTTCGGCCGCGCCTACGTCGACGAGCGCTCGGCCGGCTACCAGGGCGTCGCCGAGGGGCAGTGGTACCGCCTGGTGACATCGACGTTCCTGCACCAGGAGGTCTGGCACATCGCCTTCAACATGCTGGGGCTGTGGTGGCTCGGGGGGCCTTTGGAGGCCGCTCTCGGCCGTGCGCGCTATCTGGCGCTCTATCTGCTCTCGGGGCTCGCCGGCAGCGCGCTCACCTACCTGATCGCCGACCCCGCACAAGGCACGCTGGGAGCGTCGGGCTCCGTCTTCGGCCTGCTGGGTGCCACGGCCGTGTTGATGCGCCGGATGAACTACGACATGCGTCCGGTGATCGCGCTGCTCGTGGTGAATCTGATCTTCACCTTCAACCCGTGGGGCGGGATCGCCTGGCAGGCGCATGTCGGCGGGCTGATCGCCGGAGCGCTGATCGCCGTCGCCATGGTCCACCCCCCGCGCGAGCGCCGGAAGCTCGTCCAGTACGGAGCCTGTGCCCTGGTGTTCGTCGCCGTCCTGGCTGTCGTCCTCGTCAGGACCGCGGCGCTCACCTGAGTGGAATCTGTTGCTCCAGGGGTGCGGTTGTCCACAGAGAGTGCCGGATCTTGTGCATGACGTGGGGAACACGTGTGCCCCTTGTCGCTGAACTGGGTTTTTCCAGTCCGGACAAGGGGCGTAGCGTCCCGCGATGCGTAAGTGTGTAGTCACACCGGCGTCAACATCGAGGGAAGTTATCCACAGATCGTCTGACCTTTTCCCCCGCCTGTGGATAACTCTGTGGGTAACTTCAGGGCAGAGCTACTTCCACTGCGTGGAGACGCCGAAGCCGCCTGCGATGAAGCCGAAGCCCACGACGATGTTCCAGTTGCCGAGGGCGTCGATCGGCAGGTCGCCCTCGGTCACGTAGAAGACCACGATCCATGCCAGACCGATCAGGAAGAGCGCCAGCATCACCGGCGCCACCCAACTCCGGTTGGTCAGCTTTATGCTCGTCGACTGCTTCGTCGGCGGAGCCGTGAAGTCTGCCTTCTTGCGGATACGTGACTTCGGCACGAGGGACTCTCCTGTCGATGCGCTGCGTGACCGCGCAGGGATCTGTGGCTGGCGCCGGAGCGCGAGGGGGAATGCTGCCTCCCCGGGGCGTCCGTTAGCGTAGTGCTTCCGTGGCGCCTAAGGAGATAAGGGTACGTTGAGCAATTCTGCCGACTCCCCTCGAGGCCCGGCCCGGCGCATGTCCCGTCGGCCGGTCCAGGCCCTCACCGCTGCTGTCTTCGCGCTGGCCGGGCTGATCTTCGTCACCAGTGCCAATACGGCCAAGGGGACCGATATCCGTACGGACTCCTCTCTGCTGAAGCTCTCCGACCTCATTCAGCAGCGCAGCGAGAAGAACGCGGAACTGGACGAATCCACCGCTTCCGTGCGCGCGGACATCGACACCCTGGCCCGGCGCGACGACGGGAGCACCCGTGCCGAGGACGCGAAACTCGACGCGCTGGAGAAGGCGGCCGGCACCACGGAGGTCACCGGTGAGGCGCTTTCCGTCACGCTGAACGACGCCCCGCCGAACGCCACCGCCAATCCCGGGTACCCCGATCCGCAGCCCAACGACCTGGTCATCCACCAGCAGGACCTGCAGGCCGTCGTCAACGCCCTGTGGGAAGGCGGCGCCCGCGGGATCCGGGTGATGGACCAGCGGCTGATCTCCACCAGCGCGGTGCGCTGCGTCGGCAACACGCTGATCCTGCAGGGGCGGGTCTACTCGCCTCCGTACAAGGTCACCGCCGTCGGCGACCGGGGAAAGCTCAGGCAGGCGCTCAACGACTCCACGGCGATCCAGAACTACCAGCTGTACGTGAAGGCGTACGGGCTGGGGTGGAAGGTCGAGGAGGACGACAGGCTGACGCTTCCCGGCTATTCGGGCACCGTCGACCTCCATTACGCACAGCCTGTGCAGTGACCCGCGAGGGCCCGGACCGCCGGGCCCCGTAGGCGCACGCATCCCCGTGGGGGACTCCCCCGGGTGCGGCTTTCCACAGCTGACCCACGCCCGTGCCCCGGCCGTTTAGTCTGGTGCCGTACCGAATGGAGGCAACAGCATGTACGGCTGGATCTGGCGGCATCTGCCGGGCAACGCATGGGTGCGGGGCTTCATCTCGCTCGTGCTGGCCCTGGCCGTTGTCTACGCGCTCTTCCAGTACGTCTTCCCCTGGGCGGAGCCGCTGCTCCCGTTCGGTGACGTGACGGTGGACGGCGAAGGCGCCGGCGGAGCGGGAGCCGGCCGGTGAGCGCACGCATCCTCGTCGTCGACAACTACGACAGCTTCGTCTTCAACATCGTCCAGTACCTCTACCAACTCGGCGCCGAGTGCGAGGTGGTGCGGAACGACGCGGTGACCACCGCGCACGCCGACGACGGCTTCGACGGGGTCCTGTTGTCACCCGGCCCCGGCACACCCGAGCAGGCGGGCGTCTGCATCGAGATGGTGCACCACTGCGCGCGCAGCGGGGTCCCGGTCTTCGGCGTCTGCCTGGGTATGCAGTCGATGGCCGTCGCGTACGGAGGCGTGGTGGACAGGGCGCCCGAGCTGCTGCACGGCAAGACCTCCCCCGTACTGCACGAGGGCAGGGGGGTGTTCGCCGGTCTGCCGTCCCCCTTCACCGCGACGCGCTACCACTCGCTCGCCGCGGAGCCCGCGATGGTTCCGCCCGTGCTCGAAGTCACCGCGCGCACCGCCGACGGCATCATCATGGGGCTGCGTCACCGTGAACACGCGGTGGAGGGAGTGCAGTTCCACCCCGAGTCGGTGCTCACCGAGCACGGCCACCTCATGCTCGCCAATTGGCTGGAGCGGTGTGGTGACGAGGGTGCCGTCGCGAGATCGGCGGGACTCGCTCCGGTGGTGGGCAAGGCTGCCGCGTGACCTCACTCCGCCCCGACTCCGGCCATGAGGGCCCGTACGCGCAGGGAGCGTACGAGCCCGACGGCACGTTCGAGGCGGCGGTGGAGCAGCTCGCGGACCCGCTGAACGATCCTCTGCCCGGGCAGAACGCCTCCTGGTACCGGTCCGAGGCGGCGACCCCGCCCGCGGGGGAGGCGCACCAGATGCCTCAGACGGCGGCTCAGGGGCCTATGGAGCCCCCGGGTGAGTGGTACGACCCGGAGGGGTACCGGAGGGACTGGTACGGGCAGCAGGAGCCGACGGCCGCTCCCGGGTCGGCCACGGTCCAGGGGACCGCGGTGATATCCGATCCCCTCGCGGGGATGCCCCTCCCGGCGACGGCGGTGCCCGAGCCCGCCCCGGTGCCGGCGGTGTCCGGCCCTGACCCCGTGCCGTCCCTCGGTGAGGCCGGTCCGGTCAGGAACGACGAGACCGTCGCGCTGCGCACCGCCGACACCCGTACTCCGTCGCGGCCCGACGCCCCCGGCGCATCGGATCCGGGCTCCGAACCGCTGCCGACGGGAGGCCGGGCCGAGCGCAGGCGTGCGGCCAAGGGACGCGGACGACGGCGTGCCGAACCCCGGCCCACCCCGGCAGCGGGGGCAGGGACGGCGGAGCCCGCGGTCCCGATGTCCCGGCTGGAGGCCAGGCGCGCGGCCCGCGCCGCCAAGGACAGCCCCGCCGTCGTCGCCAGCAGGGTCGTCGGCGAGGTGTTCATCACCTTCGGCGTGCTGATGCTCCTGTTCGTCACCTACCAGCTGTGGTGGACCAACGTCCGCGCCGACCAGATCGCCGGCCGCGAGACGAACAAGATCCAGGACGACTGGGCGAGCGGCGAGCGGAGTCCGGGCGTCTTCGAGCCCGGCAAGGGATTCGCCATCATGCACATCCCCAAACTGGACGTGGTCGCGCCCATCGCCGAGGGCATCGACAAGGAGAAGGTCCTCGACCGCGGCATGATCGGTCACTACGGCGAGGGCAAGCTGAAGACCGCGATGCCTTCGGCGGAGCAGGGGAACTTCGCGGTGGCGGGCCACCGCAACACCCACGGCGAGCCCTTCCGCTACATCAACAAGCTGAAGCCGGGCGATCCGATCGTGGTCGAGACGCAGGACGCCTACTACACGTACGAGATGACCAGCATCCTCCCGCAGACGTCGCCGTCCAACGTGGCCGTGATCGACGAAGTGCCTCCGGGCTCCGGCTTCACCGGGCCGGGCAGGTACATCACGCTGACCACGTGCACGCCGGAATTCACGAGTACGTACCGAATGATCGTGTGGGGCAAAATGGTCGACGAACGGCCGCGCAGCAAGGGGAAGCCCGACGCGCTCGTCGGCTGACGCGGGCTGGACGACATCACGACAGGGACGGGTGCGGTGGCAGCGAGGACCGAGCACGAAGAGCGCACCGACGAGCCTGTGGCCCCGGTGCGACGCAGGAGCCGCCACCCCGTCGCCACGGCGGTGAGCCTCTTCGGTGAACTGCTGATCACCGCGGGGCTGGTGCTGGGCCTGTTCGTCGTCTACTCGCTGTGGTGGACCAACGTGCTGGCCGACCGTGAGGCGCACAGGCAGGGCGACACCGTCCGCGATCGCTGGGCGGGTGGCCCCGGGGCCCTGGACACCGGGGACGGCATCGGCTTCCTCCACGTGCCCGCCATGAAGAACGGCGAGGTGCTGGTCAAGAAGGGCACCGACACCGAGACGCTCAACAACGGCATCGCCGGGTACTACACGGATCCCGTGAAGTCGGCCCTCCCCGAGGACGCGCAGGGCAACTTCGCCCTCGCGGCGCACCGGGACGGGCACGGCGCCAAGTTCCACAACATCGACAAGGTGAAGAAGGGCGACGCGGTCGTCTTCGAGACCAAGGACACCTGGTACGTCTACAAGGTCTTCGCGGAGCTTCCGGAGACGTCGAAGTTCAACGTCGACACGATCGCCCCGGTGCCCAAGGAGTCCGGCGCGAAGAAGGCCGGCCGCTACATCACGCTGACCACCTGCACTCCTGTCTACACGTCGAAGTACCGCTACATCGTGTGGGGTGAGCTGGTGCGGACCGAGAAGGTCGACCGGGACCGCACGAAGCCGGCGGAGCTGCGGTAGCGCCGGTCGATCGAGCGGAAGGGCCCCGGTCACCGTGAGGTGGCCGGGGCCCTGTCGTTGCCGCGTGCTGCGTGGGGCGGTCCGGCTAGCCGTTCTGGCCGCCGAAGAAGCCGCCCCCGTCGCCCCCGCCACCCCCGATGGTGGTGAGGGTGACCGTGGAGCCCTTGTCGACCTGGGAGTTGGCCCCCGGGTCGGCCTGCATCACCAGTGCGTTGGGCTTGTCGGACGAGTTGGGCGCGAGTGCGACCACGAGCCCGAGGCCTTCGAGCGCGCCCTTCGCGTCCTGGAACCGCTTGCCGACGATGTCGCCCGGGACGGTGACCTGCTCCGGCTGGGCCGGGCCCTTGGACACCTTGAGGACGATCTGGACGTCCTTGGACTGCTTGCTCGGGCCTGCCGGGCTCTGGTCGATGACCGTCCCCGCTGCTTCCTCCGAGTCGACGTCCTGCCTCGACACGTTCGTGAACCCGAGGCCGTTCAGCTGTTGCACGGCCGCGTCGTAGGGGCGGGTACGCACGTCGGGCATCGGCTCGGTCGTCTTCTTGGCCACCGTGATCGTGACCTCGGTGTCCTTCTCGACCTTCGAACCACCCTCGGGGTCCTGCGAGATGACCGAGTCGGGGGTCTTCTCGGACTCCGCGGTCTTGACGTTCACCGTGAAGCCCTTGTCCTCCAGGGCCTTGCGGGCGCTCTCCTCGGACTTCTCCAGGACGTCCGGCACCTCGACCTTGGGCGCGCCGGTGGAGACGACGACCGTCACGGTCTCACCCGTCGCCATCTGCTCCTGCGAGCCGGGGGACTGGCTGCAGATCTTGCCCTTCTCCTGGGCCTCGCACGGCTCCTTGGAGCCGACCTTCAGGACGATCTCCGAGTTCTCGGCGAGTCTCTGCGCCTGTTCGACCGTGGAGCCGACCATGTTCGGCACGTCGACCTTTCCGTCGGCTCCGTCGTCGTTGGAGCTGAAGAGGGTCATGCCGATGAGGATCGCGCCGATGAGCACCAGGACACCGGCGACGACCAGGAGGATCGTCGAGGTGTTGTTCTTCTTCTGGCGCCGCCGGCCCGGTCGGTCGTCGTAGCCGTAGCCGCCGTCGTCCGGATTGACCGGGGGCAGCATCGAGGTCTGCGCGCCGCCCTGGTCCGTCGACCGCAGTGCCTGGGTGGGCTGGTCGTTGCCGTAGCCGTCGTACCCGCCGTAGCCCGCCGCTCCCATGGCCGCGGTCGCGGCGACCGGCTGGCCGTCGAGGCAGGCCTCGATGTCGGCGCGCATCTCGTCGGCCGACTGGTAGCGGTAGTCGGGATCCTTGGTCAGTGCCTTCAGGACGATGGCGTCCATCTCGGGCGTGATCTCGGAGTCGAAGTTGCTCGGCGGCTGCGGTTCCTCACGCACGTGCTGGTACGCGACCGCGACCGGGGAGTCACCGACGAACGGGGGCCGGACCGCCAGCAGTTCGTAGAGCAGGCAGCCGGTGGAGTACAGGTCGGAGCGTGCGTCGACCTGCTCGCCCTTGGCCTGCTCCGGGGAGAGGTACTGGGCCGTCCCGATGACCGCGGCGGTCTGGGTCATGGTCATCCCGGAGTCGCCCATGGCGCGGGCGATACCGAAGTCCATGACCTTGACCTGGCCGGTGCGCGTCAGCATGACGTTCGCGGGCTTGATGTCACGGTGCACGATCTGGGCGCGGTGCGAGTACTCCAGCGCCTGGAGGATCCCGACCGTCATCTCGAGGGTCCGCTCCGGCAGCAGCTTGCGGCCGGAGTGCAGAAGCTCTCTGAGGGTCGACCCGTCGACGTACTCCATCACGATGTACGGGATGGACACGCCGTCGACGTAGTCCTCGCCGGTGTCGTACACGGCGACGATCGCCGGGTGGTTGAGCGAGGCGGCCGACTGGGCCTCACGGCGGAACCGTGCCTGGAAGGACGGATCGCGGGCGAGGTCGGCCCGCAGCGTCTTCACAGCGACGGTCCGACCCAGCCGGGTGTCGTGCGCGAGGTAGACCTCGGCCATGCCACCACGGCCGAGCACCGAGCCCAGCTCGTACCGGCCGCCGAGGCGACGCGGCTCTTCCATAACTGATCCAGCCCTCTCCGTCAGTCCCGACCGCACCCGTGTGTGGTCCGGCGGTGCGCTGTTCGCGGCATACGCTACCGGGCACCTACTGCTTGATCGGCCCGCACCCGTCAGCTGATATCCGACCGGTATCCCAATGTGCTGGTGTGGACAGAAGTTGTGACGGGTGTCACTACTTTCCGTCGAGTACCGCCTTCATCACGCTCTTGGCGATCGGTGCGGCCAGGCCGCCACCGGAGATGTCGTCCCGGTTGGCGTTGCCGTCCTCCACCACCACGGCCACGGCGACCGGGGAGCCGCTGTCCGTCTTGGCGTACGAGATGAACCAGGCGTACGGCTTCTCACTGTTGTTGAGGCCGTGCTGGGCGGTACCGGTCTTGCCACCGACAGTGACGCCGTCGATCTGCGCGTTGGTTCCCGTGCCGTCCGCGACCACGGTCTCCATCATCTGCTGCACCTTCTGGGCGTTCTCCGCCGAGAGCGGGCGACTGAGCTGCTCCTTCTCGTGCGTGTAGATGACGTCGAGATTGGGTGCCTGGCGCTGGGCGACCATGTACGGCTGCATGAGCTTGCCGTCGTTGGCGATCGCGGAGGCGACCATGGCCATCTGGAGAGGCGTGGCGCGGTTGGACGCCTGGCCGATGCCCGCCATGGCGTTCTGCGGCTGGTTGTCCTTCGGGTAGACGCTCGCGTCGGCCCGGACCGGAGTGAAGACCTCTTGGTTGAAGCCGAACTTGTCGGCCTGCTCGATCATCTTCGCGTTGCCGAGGTCGTTGCTCATCTTGCCGAAGACGGTGTTGCAGGACCAGCGAAGGGCTTCCCGGAGCGAGGCGTTCTCGCAGGGGATGTTCCCCTCGTTCTGCAGCAGGTTGGTCGACAGGGGGAGCCGCCAGGGCAGCGGGGAGTCCGTCTCCTCGTCGATGTCGGTGTAGAGGCCGTTCTCCAGCGCCGCGGCGGCCGTGACCACCTTGAACGTCGAGCCGGGCGGGTAGGTCTCCCGCAGGGCCCGGTTCAGCATCGGCTTGTCCTTGTCCTGCAGGAGCTTCTGCCGGGCGTCGGAGTCCTTCATGGAGTTGCCCGCGAAGACCGAGGGGTCGTACGAGGGGGTGCTGGCCAGCGCGAGGATGGCGCCGGTCTGCGGGTCGAGCGCCGCGACGGCGCCCTTCTTGGCGCCCAGCCCCTTGAAGGCGGCCTTCTGGGCGGCGCCGTCGAGGGTGGTGACGACGTTCCCGCCGGTCTTCTTCTCGCCGGTGAACATCGACAGGGTGCGGTCGAAGAACAGCTGGTCGCTGTTGCCGGTGAGGATGCCGTCCTCGATGGACTCCAGCTGCGAGGAGTCGAAGGCCTGCGAGGAGTAACCGGTGACGGGCGCCCACATGGGGCCGTTCTTCCAGACGCGCTTGTACTGGAAGTCGCTGTCCGTCGTCTCGACGGAGCCCGTGACGGGCTCGCCGTCGACGATGATGTTCCCGCGTTCGTGGGCGTAGCGCTCGATCTGGACGCGGCGGTTGTGCTCGTTCGCGTTGAGCTCGTCCGCGCGCACGTACTGGATGTAGTTGGTGCGGACGAGCAGGGCCAGGACGAGGATCCCGCAGAAGAGCGCGATCCTGCGCAGAGGCTTGTTCACGGTCGGACCACCTGGGTCATCTCGGCGTCGGGGTTGCCTGCGGGGGCGGGCGCCGGGCGGCGCGCGGTGTCGCTGATTCTGATCAGGATGCCGATCAGGGCCCAGTTGGCGAGCACGGAAGAGCCGCCG
>Ga0164307_10001087_pt1 | contig 12150 bp, 11 predicted proteins | sample Whisoiple_243_MG_FD_110214 | JGI IMG/M metagenome (GOLD analysis project Ga0164307, IMG submission 110214) | Soil microbial communities amended with fresh organic matter from upstate New York, USA - Whitman soil sample_243_MG | ecosystem: Environmental > Terrestrial > Soil > Unclassified >...
GGATGTCTTCATGGAGCCAGGTCGTGTAGTGCTTGTCCTCGTACCACTTGCTGGTCCACGTCTTGATGACGCCGAGGCGAAAGCCATACGGATGAGTTTTTTGTCCCATTAGTTCTTACCGCTTCCGAGCGCCCAGAGGCCGCTCAGCGCTGGTCCAGTTCGATGTGGATGTGGCTGACGCCCTTGGCGATACGGGTCGCGCGACCTTGAGCGCGCGGACGCCAACGGCGGAGATTCTGGTTGCCCGCTTTGTCGACAGACGCCTTGCTGATGTACAGCGCGTCGGCGTCGACGTTCGGGTTCTTCACGCGGGCGTTCGCGACAGCGCTGGCGATGAGCTTCTTCACGAACGGCGCACCGGCCTTGAACGTGAAATCGAGAAGCTGCAGCGCGTCGGAGGCGTCTCGCCCGCGGATCAGATTGACGATCATCCGCGCTTTACGCGGACTAATCCTCTGAAAATTGGCTTTGGCGTTGCTTATCATAACGACAGTTTCCTCGTGAGACCCGTCGACCCCGCGAACAGACGGAAAATCCGCCTGGTCTGAACAACCACCTCCGAGTGGCCGCGGTTCGACACGTTCGCGGCCGCTCACAACTGAGGGGGCCGCACCGCGAGCCGCTTGGGGCGGCTGGCGAAACCCGACTCAGGGGACTGAGCGAGCTCGCAAAGGGGAGCGCCTCACTAGCAAAGGGAGAGCGAAGCTGCAAGCGAATGGAGCGCTAATTTTTGGAAACTGCTCCATTATCTGGCATTCGAGGGCGCCAGGAGGGGGTACCGGTGACGTCGACCTGACAACCCGTTCAGCGATCCGGCCGTTGGCCGGGTGGTTGGAATGATGGTTCACGAGCCCGACCTTGGGCAGCCCAGCTTCCCGGGTCGCGCGCAATCCGCGGCTCAGGGGAACCCGAGGTGTCACTCCAGCGTTGGGTTGAACACCGCCGTCGGCAGTAAGCCCTCCGCGCGTCCGAGCGCGCCGCGGAAGTTGTCGCCCCAGCAGCGGATGCTGCCGAGCGTGGTCACTCCACAGGCGTGCAAGTCTTCGAGACTGATGTTGTTGAAGGCAGCGCTGGCGACCGCGGGCAGAGGTGACGATGCGTCGGAGATTTCGCCGATTCCGAGCTGTCCGTACACGTTCGAACCCCAGCAATAGAGCTTGCCATCCGTTTGCAGCGCACACTGGGAATAGTCCCGTGCTTCTGCCGCCCGGCACGGTTTCAGTCCTGACACCAGCGCGGGAGTCGTTTTTCCAGCTCCCCAGCAGCTGAGCCCGCCTCCCTGCCGGATCCCGCAGGAGCGAGCAAGGTCCGCAAATACGGCGATCCAGTCACTGGCGGAGCCCACACGCACGGGCGAGTTGGAACCCGGACCCAGGCCGATACCCAGCTGCCCGGACGTGTTGTCGCCCCAGCAGTACAGGGCGCCGGCCTTGATGGCGCAGCTGTGCTTGCTGCCAGTCGCAACCTGCGTCCAGCTGGTGGTGGCGACGAGCTCGGGAGCGGTCGGTGCCGGCAGCGTCCCGTTGCCGATTTGCCCGGCGTCGTCGCTTCCCCAGCAATAGAGGTTCCCGTCGCGGATGCCGCAGGTGTGCGTGTCGCTGACACTGAGCTGCTGCCAGAGTCCCGGGCTGCCCACGCGCGTCGGAGCGGGCACGTCGCTCGTTTGGCCATTGCCCACTTGGCCCACACCATTCGCTCCCCAACAGTAGGCGTCTCCCCCTTGGATGCCGCACGCGCGGCCGAGTCCGGCATCGATCGAGGTCCAAGCATCGTCGCTGGCCTGACCGATCAATGTCGGAGTCCAAGGAGAGGCGCGATCCACGGAGCCCGGGTAACCGCCCCAGCAGTGTAGGCTGCCCGCGGCCTTCAGCGCGCAAGTAAAGCCAGGGCCAGTCGTCACACTGGTCCAGTCCGTGTCAGCGCCGACCAAGTCTGTAGTGAAGCCATTGCCCCGCACGCCGAGGCCGTTCGAGCCCCAGCAATACAGGCCCCCATCGTGAATGCCGCAGCTCGTTCCCACGTCGGCGACGAGCTGTGTCCAAGCGTGTCCGCCGGCGATTGCAGTTGGCAAGAGGCGCGCGATCGTCGTCCCGTCGCCGAGTGCCCCGGACGAGTTATACCCCCAGCAGTACGCGGAGCCGTCGCGTTTCAGCGCGCAACGATGGCCATCACCGCTCGATACGGACTGCCAGTCGACGGAAGAATCGACCTGCGAAGGAGTGCTTTGATAATCGCGCCCCCAACAATACAGCGAGCCACCCATGCGCGTCGCGCACGACGTGTTGGCGCCCGTGTCGACATCGACGAAATCGTCGAACTGCGTGATGCGAACCGGGCTGGTGATGTCCGTCGATGGCGTGCCCGTACCCAGCTCCCCAGAGCTATCGCCACCCCAACAGTAGAGCTTGCCACCAGCAATGGCGCATGCGCCATCGCTCTTCAGCGAGACCTGGCTGATGCCGCTCAGCCCCGGCACCAGCGTCGGCGTGGTGACGAAGGAGCTCGTGAAGCCGAGTCCGAGCTGCCCGTGCGCGTTTGCCCCCCAACAGTAGAGAGCTCCGCCTTGCCGAATGCCGCACTGGGTCGAGCCAGCCGTCGCAACAAAAGCCCAGTCCGACGCGGCTCCGACTCGCGCGGGCACGAGCGGATTCGCGCTGCCGGTGCCCAAAGCCTCGCCGGCATTGTTGCCCCAGCAATACAATGCTCCCGCGCGAATGGCGCAGGAGTGAACGGCACCGACCGCCACTAAGTCCCAATCGGGGAAGGTGCCGACGCGTGCGGGTCGGGAATGGGTCGTTTGATCACCGGTGCCCACCTGACCGAAGTCGTTTCTGCCCCAGCAAAACAGGGCGCCCGCACTCAATGCGCAGGCGTGCTGGCCTTGCAACGCCACCTGTGACCAGGGCTCGCACAGCGGAGACCAATCTGGATGATTGCAGGCACAAGATCCATCGCCGACGCCGGTGCCGGTGAATTTTCCGGGACAGGCGCAGTGAAACCCGAGCTGGTCGTTGACGCACGCGTCCGGCTTGCTGTCGCAATTGTCGGTATTGCTGCTGCACTCGTTGACGTCCACGCACGCGGAGCCCGCCGCTTGCGCGCCCGGAACACATTCGCAGGTGGGGCTGCTGGCGGCGCCGGAGCAGGCAGCGAGCTCTTTGCACGTGAAGCCCAGAGGCTGTGGGCCACCCGCTTCGCAACTGCCCTGACCGTCGCAGTGATCTTGTTTTTGGCACGCTTTGGGCGCTGCGCACGCGGTGGTCGCATCGGCAAAATGCACGACACAGCTACCCAACCCATCGCATGCGTACGCGGCGCAGGTCGTATTCGGGCTCGCACCGCTGCACGGCACGCCCGTCGCCGCCCGCTCGAACTGGCACTCGCCGTCGGCGCTGCAAACGTGATTGAAGCTGCAAGTGTCGTCGTTGCCGCAGCTCACACCGGGCGTGGCGATCCAACTCGTCAAGCTCAGCTCGGGACGGCAAGCCTGGCACGGGTTGGCTGGATTTCGCGCGCCGCTCTGATAGCAAACTTGGCCGATGGTGCAGCCGCTGCAGACTGACGTGCAAGCATCCAGCGAAAGGTCGCAGATCCCGGTTCCGCACGTCGAGCTACCGGCCACGCATTGCCCGGATTGCGCGTTACAGGCTTCCTCGCCGTTGCACGCGACTCCGTCCGTGCACGTTTTCGCGACGCCCGCGCAGCGACCAGCTTCACAGTGGTCATCCGTCGTGCACGCGTCGCCGTCGTCGCACGCGCCCTGCGTCCGTGCGACGAGCTTGCCGCTCGCTACGTCGCACACGAGGCACGGCTCGCTCGGCCGTGAGCCACCGCCTCCAATGCAGATCGAATCCACGACGCAGCCTGCGCATTGGTCCACGCATTCGTGCCCGCTGCATAGCCGATGGTCTCCGCAGCTGCCGCATTCCACCTGCTTGCCGCAGCCATCGTCGACACTACCGCACTCGAACGTCGGTAGGCATTTCGCGCTGCTCGGTACGCAAGCGTCGTCGTGGCCCGCACTGCCGGCCTCGGCCCCGTCAGCAGGGCCTCCGCCGTTGGCCGCTGCCGCAGGCGCGCTGCCACCCTCCGCCGACGGCGCTCCTGCGCTCGAACCAGCGCCAGCCTGACCCGCGTCGAGTTCACCTGCGCCGCCGCCGGAGCACGCCTGCAAGCCCCCCGCGCAAACCAACAATCCCACCCACCAACGCCCACCGCCCTTGCCGCTGCTCACCATTCCTCCACCAAGGTAGCCGAAGCCGGCGTGTGCGCGTCAAGCGGACAGTGTCGGCAATCACCCTCAAGGGTAACGCTTGGCGGGTTCTGGTGGAGTCGGACTCGAAGTTCCTTGTTTCCGAGATGTGTCTGCGACGAAGGCTACCCGCCGCACTCGTGTGTCGCGAGTCAGAGCTGCCGCACGAACTCTGGCGTAACGCCATAAGAAGCCATGTCGTCTGGGTCGCTCGTCCAAACCAAGCTGTTCGTCGAGCGTGTGACCAGGGCAACTTGCGCGTCCGCAACATCCGGTTTGCCACCACGCGCGAGACGCACCGCGGCGATAAACTCACCAATCTCGCGCGCCGATCGCTCGTCCACCTGGACCACCGAACAAGGCTGCTTCAGCAACCGAGCCAGCGCCGCGCTGCGCCGCCCGCCTCGCCAGGATTGGGCCAGTGCTCCGGCAGGGATTCGAATCGGCAGACCGAGAGCCTGTGCTCGCTGCAGATCGACGAGTAGGCGAATGGGGCGGCTCTCGAGTGCCTGCAGGGCGCCTGCATCGAGCACGAGCCCCGCCCGCTGCTCCCGTTCAACCCACTTTGCGCGTGGTCTTTTCACGTCGCTTCCCGTGGCGAATGAGCCCCGCTCGCTCGAACGCGGCGAGCGATTCCTTTTGCGCTGCTCGAATTTCCGCCGGAGTAGCACCGCTTTCTTGCACCCACTCCGCCAGCATCTGCTCGAACGACTCAGCGGCGCTCGCGTCCTCGATCAGACGACCGATGTAGGCGCTCAGACTCGCGGCCCCACGATGTTCGACCGCAGCCCGCGCCTTCCCGAGCGTCGCATCGGGCAGGCTGATGGCAATCTTCTTGGTCATACCGAGAGCATGCCACGGGCTAACCGGGCCTCGGAAAGAATGACTACTGGGCTGGAGCGGCGCGGGCTCTGCCCGAGTACGCTCATCGGTGTTTCCATTGCCCCGCGCCTCGCCGTAGAGCACGGAGTTCGCGTGGACAGCTGGCGAGCTCTCATCGTACCGTTGGCGCCATGGACTTTGCCGAAGCGTTGCTCACGCTTGGCGTCGGCGGGGCCAGCGAGTGGGAGACGCTCTCGACTGAGGCTCTGAAGCGGGCCTACCTGAAGAAAGTACGCGCCCACCCACCCGAGCGAGACCCGCAGGGTTTCCAGCGTGTGCGCGAGGCCTACGAATTGTTGCACGCGCTCGGCCCGACGCGGGCAGCAGTTCGCCTTGCGTTGCCGCTCGTTCCCAAAAAGGCAACGAGCGCTGAAAGCGTCATGCCGACGCCCATGCGCAAACGAGACGAGACCGAGCGCGTTGCGAGTGGGCAGAAATCGGAAAGCGGCAGCGCGGCACTCACCCGTCTCCAGCAAGCCTTGTCCGAAAAGCAGTACGACACGGCCGCCGACGCGCTGCTCGAGATCTACGCAAGTGAGCCCCCTGTGCGTCCGCACCCTCCGCCTCACCTCGCCTTGTCTGTGGTCACCAAGCAATTCATGCGTGGCTCGCAAGACAGCGGGCGACGACTGTTCGTGGCCTTCGAAGCGGACATGGCACGCACGAACACCCCACTCAATGAGCGAGTCGCTGCCATCTGGAAGTTGCTCGCCGAGCTGATTGCGCTTTCTGCCGAAGCGCCGCCCACCCTGGTCTGCGTGTTGGCTAGCGGGATCGAGTCCGGAGATTTTCGAGAGGCCACCGAGGCCCTGCGCACAGAAACGGAGGAACGCCGCTTGGAGAGCCGAGTGGGCCTGGAGAGCTTGCTGCAACGGGCTGCGCCCACGCTTTACCGAGCGGCTTGGCCGACGAATCAAGGCTTGTCTCGCAAGCTGCAACGAACCGTGGAGACCTGGGCTCTGCGCATGTTGTTCGCGATGATCCTCTTCGCGTGTTATTTCATGGATGTCATCGTCGAGAGGGCCAAGTCTCAGCGGGCCAGTCAGTCCCAACCGGCAGCGGCGAGCACGCCGGATGTGGCTCGCTCGTCCGAGCTTGCTTCGACCGCCCGCGACGGCGCGGCGAACCGCGGAGCGCTGAGCACCGAGCAAGCGAAGGATCTCGCCATGGTCACGAACAAGCTAGAAAAGGTGCTGCGCTTCAGCCGCTGCGAACAGCTGCGCGCCACTTGGCAAGAATATGCGAGCGTGGCGCAACGGCTGAAAGGCTACCAGTCGGTCATGCCGCAATTCGAAGAGCATCGAGCCCTGGCGACCGCCACATGCCGGCCCTTGGAAAGCGAGCTTTCGGAGATACCATGAGTGAGCTGCACGTCGGCATCGACTTGGGCACGACCTATTCGTTGGTCAGCGTCGTGGAGGACGGCGAACCGCGGGTGATCAAGAACGGACTCGGCGAGCTGCTGACCCCGAGCGCCGTCCACGTCAGCGAGGACGGCGTCGTGCTCGTTGGCAGCGCCGCGCGCGCGAAGGCGGTGACCGCGCCGCACCGGACGGTCCTTTCGTTCAAGCGCGACATGGGGACGGCTCGTCGCTTCGAACTCGGCGGCAAGTCGTTCACCCCCGAAGAGCTCTCCGCTCTGGTGTTGCAGGGACTCAAGCAAGACGTCGAAGCCGAATTCGGTCGTCCGATCAGCGAGGCAGTAGTGACCGTGCCGGCCTATTTCGGCGAGCTGCAACGCCGCGCCACGCGCACCGCGTGCGAGCTCGCCGGGATTCCGGTGGAGCGGATCGTCAACGAGCCGACCGCCGCCGCACTAGCGTACGGTCTGCACGAAAACCAGCGCGAGCTGTGCGCGGCCGTGCTCGACCTCGGGGGCGGGACGTTCGACGTCACTATCCTCGAGATCATGGAGGGCGTGGTCGAGATTCAAGCGTCCGCGGGTGACCTGCGGCTCGGCGGCGACGACTTTGCGTCGAGCTTGGTCGAACGCTGTCAGCTCCTACTCGACCGCAACCATGGCATCGGAGATTTGACCGACATAGGCCGAGCGCGGCTTGGCGAAGCCTGCGAGCTCGCCAAACGACGGCTATCCTTCGAAGAGCAAACACGCATTGCTTTGCCAGCGTTGGCGACCGTAGCCGGACCGCGCGACGTCGAACTTGCCCTCAGCCGCGCGGATTTTGAAGAAGCGTGCCTGCCGCTCCTTTCGCGCATGACGCGGGTGGTGGAGCGCGCTTTGCGTGACGCCGGGCGCGAACCGCGTCAGATCGATGAGGTGCTCCTGGTGGGTGGCGCGACTCGGACGCCCTGCGTCGTACGCCTGGCGAGCCAGCTCTTTTCTCGCTTACCACTCCGCGTCTTGCCGCCGGACGAGGCCGTTGCCATGGGCGCTGCGATCCAAGTCGCGCTCAAGAAGGGCGACAGCGCGGTCGGCGACTTCGTCGTCACGGACATCGCGCCGTTCACGCTCGGGGTGGCTTCGGGCAACCGTCGGGGCGCAGCGCTGGTTCACGGCCTTTTTTCGCCCATCATCGAACGCGGGACCGTGCTCCCCGCGAGTCGCGTCGAGCAATTCGCGACGATCGCCGACGACCAGACGAGGCTCTTGCTCGAAGTGTACCAAGGCGAGCACTCGCTCTGTGCGCAGAACCAAAAGCTCGGTCAATACGAGCTGGACGGGATTCCGCCCGGACCGGCGGGCACGCAAGTCATCGACGTGCGCTTCACGTACGACATGAATGGTGTGTTGGACGTGGACACCACGATCCGCTCGACCGGCGAAACCGCAGAGTTCACGATCGAAAGCGTGCCCGGGCGACTCTCGAAGAAAGAAATCGACGAGGCCCGTGCTCGGCTCAAGCGGCTGAAGTTCCATCCGCGTGAAGCCTTGCCGAACGTCACCGCTTTGGCTCGAGCAGATGCCTTGTACGTGGAGTTGACCGGCGAGAATCGCGTAGTGCTCGGCGCGCACATCAACCAGATGCGATTGGCCCTCGAGCAACAGGGAACGTCGGACATCAGCGCAGCTCGTGAGCGGCTACTGCGCTTGCTGAGCGAACTTGCCCCGCGTGGTTAGCGGCGCTCACGAGTGCTCAGCTCGGCAGCGCAACCGCCGCCGTTCCATCAAGCCCCGCGCTCCACCAGGTGATTCCTATCGTCCGCGACGCCCAAGGCTATGCCGCTGTGCGAGCTCGGTGACCATCGACAAAACAAAAGAAGATGCGATGCGGTGCGCAGAGGTTGGTGAGCACGACTCGTCGGTGCTTTCAGGCGGATGAACGGGCGCGCGACGAGCAGACGAGCGCCACGCGAGGCGGGCGAATTTTCGAATCGTGACCCTGCTCGGCGACCACTCCAAGGCCATCCCGGCGAGCGTGTTGCCCGAGCCGGACCTGGTGCGCATCGCGCAATACGCCGAACAGCACGATCAGCACGCCGCGCTAGTCGGTGCGAGAGCGCGACGGTACGCGAAGCCTACTTCGTGACCGGCACGGCAGGAGCTGCGGGCTGAGCCTGCTCGGGAGAGCCAGCGCTGGACGTTGGCATTCCCTCGGTAGAGACGTCGAGCTGAGCGGGATTGCGTGCCAAGTACATCGTAGTTTGTCCCTCGCCGGAGGGCAGGATCATCGTGCTGCCAAATAGCCCCTTCGGGATGCTGTTTCCAAGCTGACTCGCAGCGCCGCCGAGCGAGCTCTCGGTACCGCGGATGAACAGTCGACAGATTGTGGCCCCACACAGCGCCTCGGTCTTCACGTCGGGTGGAAGCTTGGCCGTGACTTGCCTGAGCGCAGTTTCCAGTCGCTCACTTGCCGCTTCGTCCTGGCGAGCATCGAACACGCGCTGGTCCAGGATCTTGGCAGTGTTTTCGATGATGCGCGCGTTCTTCTCTTCTTCTGGAACTTGCGCAGCAACCGCGCTGGCCATCATCACTTTTTGGAGCACGGCGTCTTTGAACTTCAGCTGCTGCTGCAGCTGCTCTATCTTTGCGGAGCTCGCAGCCAACTTGTCCAGCTCGTCGCCACTGACGTCATTGTCTTTGGCGTCCCGGCTCGGAAACGCGGCTGAAGGCGAAGCACCCGACGCACGCAGTGCGGACTTTGCGACCGTCGGACGAAACCACCAGGTTGCCAAACCCAATACCGCAACGAGTGCCACGGCGTACCGTGCCTTCATGACAAACCCTCCCTCATGAGCCTCAGAAAGGCGCGCAGCCTCAGTGTGCAGCACCAAAATTCGACTGCATACCGAGCGCTGCGCGAACAGTGCTCTCTGCCGAGCTATATCGAGTTGTGTTTAGTTCAGGTGCAACCGAAGCCAACGATGTAGCTGCTGGTCGCACCGCTAAAACCAACGACCTTTGCGACGACTGCGTTGGTCGTCGGCGCGAGGTTCACGGTTTCCGATTGGGAACCACCGAGGATCGATTGGCCCAGCAACGGATGCGCGCTGGTCGTGCCGAACACGTACAAGTCGATATCTGCGTTCAAGTTGCCCATCGTGACTCGCGTGACCTTGCGATTGGCCGTGCAAACGATGAGTATGTAATCCACGTCCGTGCTGGTCGAGATTGTCGGGTTGGTCGTTGTGTCCGCCCCCGAGGGCCCAGAGGTGACGAGCACCTGCATGTCCTCTGCAAGATCGTTGGCAGAGTTCGCGGCCGGGAAATTGTTATTCACCGGTTCCCCCGCCAAGCTCGCCGTGGAAGCTGCAAGAATTGCCACAGAGGTCAGCACGCCGATCGCTTTGCGAAATGCTGCCCTACCCAAACCACGAGTCGATTCTTCCCGCATTTTGAATCCCACCTTTTTCTGACCGAGCCCTTCCCGGCCCCGCAAGGACTCTTATCAGAGCGAAGTTGTCAGTGTCAATCACATGCGCAATGCGCAGCCACTCGATTCTACGCATCGAGTCCATTGAACATCGGCATTCGATATTCGATGACTAAAGTGCCTCAATGCAGATTGTCGAGATACGCCAGGTGTCGGGATACGCCATCGCAGAACGCGCCTGCAGCCCCACGCGCTGGGTATGATGACAGGAATACGCACAGCACCCATCAAGGCCGCATTGATGTCCTTTTGACGACGTGGCGCTGCGCGCCGCAGATTCCCAAGAGTGGTGCATCATGCAAGCGATTACGTACGAGCGGGTGCCGCAGCCATCCGGCGCGAGGATGTGGGTCTTCTCGCCGTCGGCGTAGTGCAGGAGCGCGATGCGCGCGGTGCGATTGGGATCGTATTCGATCTCCGCCACGCAAGCCGGAATGCCGATCTTCGAACGCTTGAAGCGTCTCGCGCGGATTGCGCATTTTGCCGAACGGGCGGAGCGGCACGCGGCGCTGCGCGCGTTCCGCAACGAGCTGCGCAATCGCGCTTGAACTCCGAGCGACGGCAACGACCAGGAACCGACAATCTAGCAGGTCGGCTCAAAGCCGCCGCAGGAACTCGGGAGCAACGCCATACGAAGCCATGTCATCGGGGCCACTCGTCCCGCGGGTGCTAGTCACCGATCGCGATGATTTTCCAGGCGATCGCGATCCGGCATCGCACCTCGTGATGCGCGGTGTTCTCGCCGTGTTCAAGCTCGGAAGCACTCGTGGGAGAAGCTCGTGAGCGTTTCCTCCCGCTCGCCATCAACGGTCAGGGAAGCTCGAAGTTGAGCGGGCGGCGTTCGGGGCGCAGGCCATCCGGCAACGTGGCCGTCGTTCCGGTCTGAATCAGCTTGAATAGCTGAGTTTCCGCCTCGGGGGTCGGAACATAGCCGCTGTCGCGCGCTGTGTAGCGAACGGCCAGCGAACGAGCCGTCCCCCCGATCGTGCGACAGCTGTCGAGCGTTTGCTCGCGACTTAGCCCTACCTGCAGTAGGACCTCCACGTCGGAGTTGTCGGGGCGCGGAGTCAGCCAGCGGATGCTCTGGATGTCGCGCGCATCGTCGCACATCGATTCGCTCAGCACGTCGAAGTGCTTGCCGGAAAAATCCAGCACGCTCGCGCGCGTGCTGTACGCGCCTGAGTTCAAAGCGTACCGCTCGAGGCATGCGAGCCGCTCGAGGCCATCGGCACCGCGATGAGCCGAACATGACCCACGGATAGACCTTACCTTGGGAAAGCGCCTGCTCTGCCGACAGCGCTGTCCGTTGCGCGCGGCAAGCCGCGAGTGTGAGCCGCTTCGGGAACAGCCGGTCGTACATTTCCCGGTCCGAATCGTTGCCGAAGGTTCGTATTGAATGGGACGGATAGCCCTGCTCCCCGACCAACTCGCGCGGCTCGGGCGCCGTCAGGCGGCTAGTGTTCGCGATCTTGGGCGTGTGGGGCGCGGCGTCAGCGTTCCATGACAGCGACTTTAGCTCGGCGGGGCGGCGGCGCACAGCGCGTCTCCCATCGTCCGCGACGCCGAAGGCTGCGCCGCTGTGCGACGCGCTCGGTGACCATCGACAAAACAAAAAAAAGGATGCGACGCAGCGCGCGGCTGCATCGCATCCTCTTTTACTCACTCGCGTGGAGCGATTACTTACGAGCGGGTGCCGGAGCTTGCGAGGGCTTCGCGCCCGGACCGCCCGGCTTGCCCTTCTTGTCGCCCGCGTGACCGTGGAAGGTACGAGTCGGCGCGAACTCGCCGAGCTTGTGACCGACCATGTTCTCGCTGACGAACACGGGCACGAACTTGCGGCCGTTGTGGACCGCGAAGGTGAGGCCAACCGCTTCCGGGAAGATCGTGGAGCGGCGCGACCAGGTCTTGATCACCTTCTTGGAGTTCTGAGCCTGAGCGTCTTCGATCTTCTTTTGCAGGTGACCGTCGATGAACGGACCTTTTTTGATACTACGTGCCATTGCTCAGCCCTTCGCCTTGCGATGCTTCACGATCATCGTGTCGGTGCGCTTGTTGTTTCGCGTCTTGAGACCCTTGGACAGCTGACCCCACGGTGAACAGGGGTGACGACCACCGCTCGTGCGGCCTTCACCACCACCCATCGGATGGTCGACTGGGTTCATCGTTACGCCGCGGTTGTGCGGA